>PJTY01000012.1_pt1 | contig 329998 bp, 312 predicted proteins | sample 1512121 | NCBI WGS metagenome assembly PJTY01 (sample SAMN08177680, study PRJNA422409) | Soil metagenome, whole genome shotgun sequencing project. | isolation source: Soil enriched (2) on filter paper: alkali lignin treatment | place: USA: Madison | collected 2015-01-15
AGCCGCCCGCCCCGTGTCGGTGAGAGGGCATATATGGACCACCCAGGATTCGGTCAATAACCTTTTTCACTTTTATGGCACCAAACACAAAAATACCCACTTTTCATCAGGTTGAGCGTCGGCGGCCCCGAAGGTCCGGCGCTGCCGCCTGGCGAAGCGTTTCTTAACCGCGCGCGTGTAGGGCGGCCCGATAGCCGCTGAACGGAGCCGGCGCGCGCCGGAACATGATGCCAGCACCCGCCCTTTCCGTCGCAATGAGCGTCTATAATGGCGAACGCTATCTCGCCTCCGCCATAGAGAGCGTGCTGGCGCAGAGCTTCGGCGATTTCGAGTTCCTGATTCTCGATGACGGATCACGCGATTCGACCGCCCGGATCATCGATGCCCATGCAGCGCGCGATCCCCGCATCCGGCCCATCATGCGGGAGAATCGCGGGCTGATCGCCAGTCTCAATCAACTGCTCGCCGAAGCCCGCGCGCCGATCGTCGCGCGCATGGATGCCGACGATCTGTGCCATCCCGAACGATTCGCGAAACAGATGGCCTTCCTGTCCGCCAATCCGGACCACGGCGTGGTCGGCAGCTGGAGCGAGGATATCGACGAAAACGGCGCCCCGCATATCACGCCCGGTAACGACCACCCCGTTACCCATGAGGAGATGCTGGCCGCGATCGAGAATGACACGGCGCTGCTGTGCCACCCCGTCGTCACCTATCGCCGCGACGTGGTGCTTTCCGTGGGCGGATATCACCGCGCCTATCGCCATGTGGAGGATTTCGACCTGTGGCTGCGGCTGGCGGAGATCACCCGCATGGCCAATATTCCCGAACGACTGCTTCGCTATCGCCATTATGCCGGGCAGGTTTCCAACCGCCATGCGACGGAACAGCAGATCGGCCACACCGTCGCCATGCTGGCCTATCGCGAAAGGCGGGCAGGACGGCCGGACCCGACTGCCGATCTGGGCGCCCTCCCCCCCGTGGGCGAGTTCGATGCGCTGTTTGGGCGCGCCGGCATCGACAAGGCCATCCGCGCGCGACTGGCGCGGGCCTTGCTCTATTCTCCGACCGGCCTGCGGGATCAGGGGTTCGAACTGATTCTCCAGCATCTGCGCGATGGCGGCGGCCATGCCGGGATGTGGAAGACCGTGGCGCGCCTGCTGCGATTCGGCGAGCCGCGCCGCGCCGCGCGCCTTGCCGCCGTGCTGGCAGGCATGGGCCAAGCGGCCGGCTGATGGCGCGCGGAACCATCGGCCAGGATGACGAGGACGACCGCGAGCCGGCTGTGATGAGCGTGCGCGGCGCCGCCGCCTGGGCGATGGCGGGGCAATATCTCGCCTTTGCGATCCAGTTCGGCGCCTCTGTCGTCATATCCCGGCTCTTCCTGGACCCGGCCGAAATCGGGCTGTTTTCCATCGCGCTGGCCGCTGCGCTGCTGGCCGCGGTGCTGAATGATTTCGGCCTGTCGCGCTATATCTCCGCCCTGCCGCGCCTTGGGCGGGAGGAGATTGCCCGCTGCGGTTCCGTTTCGGCCATGCTGTCGCTGGCAGTGGCCGCCATCATCGCGCTGGCGGCCTGGCCCGTGGCAGCGGCCTATGGCCAGCCGGGCCTCGCCCCGATCCTGCTGGTGATCGCGCTGTCCTATCTGTTCCTGCCCCTATCGGTGGTGCCGCTGGCGCTGATGGGCCGGGCGATGGGCTTCCGCGGGCATTTCGCCGTCAATGTCGGCGGCGCGGCGATGCAGGCGGCGGTGGCGATCGCGCTGGCCGCGCAGGGCTGGTCGTCCCTGTCGCTGGCCTGGGCGGCCGTCGCGCTCAACGCGTCGCGCGGGATCATCGCGCAGATGATTCGCCCCGCCTTGCCATGGCCACTGCGATTCGACGGGCTGGCGCCGGTGCTGCGCTTCGGCGGTAAGTCAAGCACGCTGGCGATATCGGGGGCGCTGGGCACGCGGACGCCGGATCTGGTGGTGGGCAAATTCCTCTCGCTGTTCGCGACGGGTCTCTACAGCCGCGCGGTGAGCCTGACGGAGCAGGTCCGCATGCTGATCGGCGGTGCGATCGGGGGGGTGTTCTTCCCGGCCTTTGCCCGCATTCGCGATCGGGGGGAGCCGCTTGGCCCCGCCTATCTGCGGGTCTGCTCCGGCTATTCGGCGGTGGTCTGGCCGGGCATGGCGGGGCTCGCTCTCGCGGCGGAGCCGGTGGTGCGGCTTCTGTATGGCGAGGTCTGGATCGGGGCCGCCCCGCTGCTTTCGCTTGTCGCGCTCCACACCTGCCTGCTGACCATGCTGCCGCTGGTCAGCGAATTGCCGATATTGCTGGGGCGGATCGACCGGCTGATCGCCCTGAACATCGTGGACACTATGCTGTCGCTGGGCCTGCTGGCCGTCGGCTGCCTGTGGGGGGTAGAAGGGGCGGCCGTGTCGCGGCTCGTTTATGCGGTGGGCTGGCTGCTCCTCTATTTCCGCTTCATGCACCGGCTGGTCGGGTTCGAGATCGCGGCCTGGACCGGCATCTATCTGCGCAGCCTTGCCGCAACGCTCGCCGCGCTGGCGCCGCTCGCGGCCACCTATCTGTTATGGCAGGCACCGGACGACATCGAGCTTCCGGTGCTGATGGGCGCGGTGGCGATGGGGGCCGCGGCGTGGTTCGCAACGCTGGTCGCTGTGCGGCATCCCGCCCTTGGCGACATGCTGGGCGTCGCCGAATCGATGCTGCCGCGCAAGATCGCCGCCCTGTTCACCCGGTGGAGCAGCCCCGCAGGCGCCGCCGGGCGCTGACCTTCCCCGTGCCTCAGGCGGAAGGCGCGTCTTCCGCCACTTCGATGAAGCGCCGCTTGGTGCCTTCCAGGGCAAGCGCCGTCAGCCTTCCGGTGCGGAATGCCCCGGTATCGATGCCGATGCGATTGCCCTTGTCCTCGGGCCGGTCGCGTATGGTGTGCCCATGCACAACCACATGGTCATGCGGTTCGCTGTGCGACAGGAAGGGTTCGCGGATCCAGCGCATGTCGCGCGGTTCCTGCCCTTCCAGCGGAATGCCCGGCTGAATGCCGGCATGGACGAACAGATAGTCCCCCATGGCGACCATATCTTCAAAGCCGCGGATGAACGCGATGTCATCTTCCGGCACGTGGCGCCGCATCAGTTCCTGCGTTTCTTCCAGCGTGGCGTCCGCAAACTCCTTCTTGCCGACGCCGTAGCTGAGCACGGTCTCGCGCCCGCCATGACGGAGGAAATGTCGCAGCACATCCACTTCTTCCATGCTGCGGAGAAACATTTCCTCGTGATTGCCGGACAGGATGCGCACGTCGCGCTGCGCCTGCCAGCGGCGGGCACGATCGACCACACCGGCGCTGTCCGCACCGCGATCGACCAGATCGCCGAGCAGGATCACGGTCGTTTCCGCCGGGCCGGACGCGGCGTCATCCGCCTCGATCGCGTCGATCATCCTTTCGAACAGGTCCAGCCGGCCGTGGATATCGCCAATGGCATAGGCGCGCCGGCCAGCCGGAATGCTGGCGGCGGATGCCGTTTCGCGCGGGGCGAAGATATGTTTGAAAAATTGCAGCATTGGTCGACCGGCCGCACATCTAGGGGCAGGGGCGCGCGGCGCAAGGGCCGCAGTGACGCGCCCGGCCATCGCAACCGGGTGGGCACCACAAGTGGTGCCAACGCGCAACAGTGTAGCGGCTCCGCTGCATCGGCCCAGCAAACCCCTTGTGCGATGCAACATGCCGATGCACATTCGAGCCGCACCGCATGAATCCACCCCAAGAAACGAGGGGGATCATGCAGCGCGCAGGTGGGACGAAGCACAGTTTCAAAAAGGATCTGCCCATGCTTACGTCCGTCCGCAGCCTTCTGGCTGCAACCGTTCTTGCTGGTTCTGCATTCGCGGCGGCGCCAGCCTTCGCTCAGGACGGCGATATCACCATTTCCGGCAACGCGGCCATCGTCAGCGAATATCGCTTCCGCGGCGTCGACCTTTCGGGCGGCGACATTGCCATCCAGGGCGGCATCGATGTCAGCCACTCCAGCGGCTTCTATGTCGGCACTTGGGGTTCGTCGCTGGATGAAGACACCGTCGGCTATGGCCACACGGAACTCGATCTCTATGCCGGCTGGACTGGCGAGGTTGCCGAAGGCGTCACCGCTGATGTCGGCATCCTGTCCTACATGTATCCCAACGCAGGCCCCGGCGATTTCGACTATATCGAACTGTACGGTTCGGTCGGCTTCACCTTCGGCCCGGGCGAAACCACGCTGGGCGTAGCCTACGCTCCCAAGCAGGATTCGCTGGGCGGATACGACAATCTGTATCTCTATGCGGATATGGGTGTCGGCATTCCCGATACGCCGGTCACGATCTCCGGCCATGTCGGTTATACCGACGGCACCTTCCTGACCTATACCAATGATGGCGATGCTTTCGACTGGTCGATCGGCGCGGATTACGCGATCACGCCCAACCTTTCGATCGGCGTCGCATACACTGGCGCGCAGGGTGATATCGTCGCCCCGAACTACAACTTCGTGGACGATGCCTTCGTCGGCACGCTGTCCGTTTCGTTCTAAATCGTCTGCCCGGACGGGGGGCATGCGGGCCCGCGCCAGCGATGGCGCGGGCCTTGCTGGTTTGCCCCGTGGCGCGGCCCGTCAGCGCAGATAGAAATCCACGGTGGTGACGACGCGCACCTTCTTGAACGGCGTATCGGCCACGCCCCATCCGCCGCCATCGCCATCGCGCGCGGTGATTTCGAAATAGCCCTGCGTGGCCTGCTTGATGCCGCCCACGCCCGTGCCGGAATCCTTCGCGAATTGTTCGGCGGAAGATCGCGCATCCTTGGTCGCTTCCGCCACCATTTCCGGCTTGATGTCGTTCAATTTCGTGAAGGTGTAGGCGATGCCGGACCCTTCCTCCAGCACCACGCCGCCGCGCACCAGATCGAACTGGCGCCGCACCGCCGCCTGCGCCCGCTCTATGTCATTGGTCCGCAGGCTCATGCGCTGGCGGATGGTGAAGCTGGTCACGCCATCCTGCACGAAGGTCGAAACATTCACGCCGGTCGGCTCGATGGCGTCGGCCGGGAAACCGAGTTCCTGGAAGAAGCGACGGATCGCGGCGGTATCGCCATCCACATCGGCCTGCGCGCTCGCCAGATCGCCCGCCGTCGCGGAATAGGCGATGGTCCAGGTGGCAAGATCGGCCACGACTTCCCGTTCCGCCAGCCCCCTCACCGTCACGGACCGATCCGCGACGCGTGCCCGTGTCAGCCCGTCGCCCAGGAAATAGCCGCCCGCGATCATGCCCGCCGCCAGGATCCCGGCCGTGGTCAGGACCAGCGGCCCCGGCGGCCTGCGCCAGAAAGCGGTGGCGGGAACGGGGCTGGCTTGGCTATTATCGTCCATGATCGGTCAATCCGTTCGCGGGGCTCGCAATCGCTGCCTATTGCGTCAATGGCGATGAACCGTGCTTTAATATAGATGAATGGAGTTTTTGCGCAAATGGTGAAGTTTCTGCACAGTATGATCCGCGTAACCGACCCGGAGGCGACGCTGGATTTCTTCAAGCTGCTGGGGCTGGAGGAAGTGCGGCGCAAGGAAAGTGAAGCGGGCCGTTTCACGCTCATCTTCCTGGCCGCGCCGGGGCAGAAGGATATCGCCGAGGTCGAACTGACCTATAACTGGCCGCCGGAAGATGGCTCTGCGGCCGAAAACTACGATGGCGGGCGCAATTTCGGCCATCTCGCTTATGGCGTGGACGATATCTATGCCACCTGTCAGCGCCTGTCGGATGCGGGCGTGACGATCAACCGCCCCCCGCGCGACGGGCATATGGCATTCGTCCGCACCCCGGACGGCATTTCGATCGAATTGCTGCAGGAAGGCGACGCGCTGGAACCGGCGGAACCGTGGGCGAGCATGCCCAATACGGGCGTCTGGTAAGGAGAGCGGGCCACCCGTTTCGCTTGCCAAGCGGGACGGCTGGCCCCACTGCACGACATGGTTTCACGCTCCCTTCCCCAGGTCGTCATCATCGGCCGGCCGAATGTCGGCAAATCGACGCTGTTCAACCGCCTTGTCGGCAAGAAGCTGGCGCTGGTGGACGATCAGCCCGGCGTCACGCGCGATCGCCGCTTCGGAGAGGCGGGCTTGCTGGGGCTGGAGTTCCAGGCGGTCGACACGGCGGGCTGGGAAGATGACGATCCGTCCAGCCTGCCCGGCCGGATGCGGGCGCAGACGGAAGTGTCGTTGCAGGGCGCGGATGTCGCGCTGTTCGTCATCGATTCGCGCGCGGGCATCACCCCGCTGGATGAAGAGATCGGGCGCTGGCTGCGCGGGCAATCCGTGCCGGTGGTGCTGATCGCCAACAAGGCGGAAGGGCGCGCCGGCGAATCCGGCATCGCGGAATCTTATTCCCTGGGGCTGGGAGAACCGATCCCCGTTTCCGCGGAACATGGCGAAGGGGTGGCGGAACTGTTCGGCGCCCTGCTGCCGCTGATCGGCGACAGATCGCCCGCGCCGGAAGAGGATGCGGAGTTCGAGGGGGAGGAATTGTCCCCTTCCGCCCCGCTGCACCTGGCCATTGTCGGCCGCCCCAATGCGGGCAAATCGACGCTCATCAACCGCCTGCTGGGCGAGGACCGGATGCTGACCGGGCCGGAAGCGGGCATCACCCGCGATTCCATCGCCATCGACTGGCAGTGGACCGATCCGCGCAGCGGCGACGTTCGCCCGGTGCGGCTGGTCGACACCGCCGGGATGCGCAAGCGCGCCAAGGTTCAGGACAAGCTGGAACGCCTGTCCGTCGCCGATGCCCGCCGTGCGGTGGACTTTGCGGAAGTGGTGGTGCTGCTGCTGGATGCGACGCGCGGGCTGGAAGTGCAGGACCTCAAGATCGCGAGCGCCGTGATCGAGGAAGGGCGCGCTCTCGTCATCGCGATCAACAAATGGGACGTGGCGCAAGATTCCAGCGCCCTGTTCAACGGCGTACGCGCCGCGCTGGACGAAGGGCTGGCGCAGCTGCGCGGCGTACCCTTGATCGCCGTGTCGGCCATGACGGGCAAGGGTCTCGACAACCTCCTGTCCGCCGCGTTCGAAACGCGCGAGGCATGGAACCGCCGCGTGCCGACCGCCGCGCTCAATCGCTGGTTCGACGATGCGCTGGCCGCCAATCCGCCGCCGGCGCCGGGCGGCAAGCGCATCAAGCTGCGTTACATCACCCAAGTCGGCGCCCGGCCGCCGCGCTTCGTGGTGTTCGGATCGCGGCTTTCGGATCTGCCCACCAGCTATGAACGCTATCTGGTGAACGGTATCAGGCGGGAACTGGGCTTCGGCGCGGTGCCAGTGCGGTTGACGCTGAAAAGCACGCGCAACCCCTACGCCCCCAGCTGATCGGCTCTAGCGGTAGCGAGGACCAGCATCGCTGCTGCCTGGAAAACGGCCGCGCTGCCGTATCGCTGCAGGCCCCGCCCGTGACGCCGGACGGGGCCATGCGGCAAATGCTCAGTCTTCGGAACCTTCGCCGGCCGGGCGGCTCTGCAACTGGACGTAGTTCTGCAGGCCCATGCGGGCGATCATGTCGAACTGCTTTTCCAGGAAGTCGACATGCTCCTCCTCGCTTTCGAGGATGCGTTCGAACACTTCGCGGCTGGTGAAATCGCGCACGGTTTCGCAATGGGCGATCGCTTCCTTCAGTTGCGGGATCGCTTCCATTTCCAGCGCGAGATCGGCCTTGAGGATTTCCTCGACCGTTTCACCCACCTTCAAGCGGTTGATGGCCTGGAAATTGGGCAGCCCTTCCAGGAACAGGATGCGATCCGCCAGCACGTCGGCATGCTTCATCTCGTCGATGGATTCGTGCCGCTCGTAATCCGCAAGGCGGCCGACGCCCCAATTGGCAAGCACGCGGTAATGCAGCCAATACTGGTTGATCGCCGTCAGCTCGTTGGTCAGCGCCTGGTTCAGGTACTCGATGACCTTTGCGTCACCCTTCATCTTCGGTCTCCATCTGGAATGGCCTGGATGATGGGCGGCAGATTGATCTCACGCAAGGAAACGGCACGCGGAAAACAATAAAAAAGCCCGGAAATCCGGGCTTATGCGAATGCTATGCAATTGAGCACTTCAGGCAGCCGCCAGGACCGGCTGCAATTGCAAATCGCGTTCTTCAATCAGGATGTCTTCCGCGTCCTCAAGGCAGTGTCCGCACTGCGGCCGTTTGCCCAGAGCGGCATACACACCTTCCGCATCACCGCCGCATTTCCGGGCTGCGCGGCGCAGCTCGCATTCGCGGATGGCATTGCAGACGCAGATGTACATCGGCCTCGACTCCCAAAATCGAATCCCGAAGTAATGCGAATGGATCGCAGTATCAACCCCTATTCCGCAGCAGTGGAAAGCGCTGTCTATAGGTCAGGCAGCGCCACAGCCATTCCAGCGGCCCATAACGGAATCGCGCCAGCCAGGGGCGTGACCATGCCAGCATCAGCAGCCAGCCCCCCAGCAGCGGCAGCAGCAGCGCGGGCCGGTGCAGATCGCCGAACAATCCGCCTGCCCAGCCCTGGAATACCAGCGCCATGACCAGCGACATCAGGATATAGTTGCTGAACGCCATCCGCCCCGCCGCGATCAGCCGGTTGCCCAGCCAGCCGCCCGGCGCCCGGGGCGTCGCCAGCACAAGCAGACTCGCCATGCCCAGCGCCATGGCGAGGCGGGGGTAGGCGACCGGCCCGTGATAAACGAATTGCGTCAGCCAGAAGGGAAAGCCGCGCACCATCGCCCAGCCGCCCAGTATCGCCGTTCCCGCCGCACCCAGCAGGAGGCCGGCCCAGCCCCACAGAAGCATCCGCCCCCTGTCCAGCGCGCCTGAAAAGAAGCCGAAGCGAAACAGCGCCATGCCGATCAGCAGCAGCGGAATGGTTTCGAAAATCGCGGTGGTGACATTCTGGAACAAATCGCCGCTTTGTTCCACGATCCGGAAAAGGACCAGATCGAGATAGCGCGGCCCATCCAGCATCGCGGCTTCCACCCGCGCCTGTTCGATGGCGGCATCGCGCGCGGCGCGGAAGCTGTGCCATCCCGTCAGTTGCACGGCCACCGCAAGGCTTTGCACCCCCGATGCAAGCGCATACCAGACGAGGCCGGCCAGCAGCTGGATGCGCGGCTGCCAGCCGATCATCGGCAACACGGCAAACCCCGCCAGCGCATAGAGAAACAATATGTCCCCTTCGAACAGCAGGTAGAAATGCAGCAGGCCGAACAGGGCCAGCCAGGCCAGCCGCCGCAATTGCCGCGCGCCCGTGCCGCCTGCATCCCATTCCCGTTCGACGAACAGGCACAGCCCGGCGCCGAACAGCAGGGTGAAGAGGGCGCGGAACTTGCCGTCGACAAAGGTGAATTGCGCCAGCCACAGCCAGCGATCAGCCATGCTGCCACCGCCGGGCAGCGCGCCCGGCCAGACATAGGCCAGCATCGGATGCGCGAAGGCGACGATATTGGCGAACAGGATGCCGAGCACCGCCACCCCGCGCACGAAGTCCAGCGCGACGATCCGCCCGCTATCGCCGAGCGGCCGGGCCGTCGGCTCCGCCGCTTCGCTTCCGCCTGTCATCATCGGCCACCCATGCGGGCGGCTTATGCCCGATCAGCCGCGGGTCACAAGGCAATCCTGCCCGGCGGAACGAAGCGAACGGCAGGCGCTTTGCGCAGCGGCGCGGGAGGGAAAGCCCGCCGCATGCAGGCGCGAGACGCCGCCCACTTTCTCCACCAGCTTGCGCGCGCCTGAGAGTTCGCTGCGGCGGCTGAGGGTCTGCCAAAGCCGGTCCGCATTCCCGGCAACGGAAAAGGCGCCGAGTTGCACCCGCCATGGCCCCGTGCCCACGGCAGCAGCTTGCGGGTTCTGGGCACGAGCCGCCGCCTGCCGCGGAGCGGGGGGAGCGATGGGGGGAGAGCCTGACGGCGCGGCGACAACGCCAGCATCGCCGCGTGCAGCGAAGCTGGCGCCTGCGCTGGCCGGACTTTCCAGCCCCGTTGCACGCGCCGCGCCCTCGATCGCGAGGCGGGAGGCGGCGGCGGAAGGCGCCACGGAAGCCAGTTGGAGCGCATCCGGAACGCTGCGCGCCGAATCGCTTGGCTGCGGCGCCGCATTCAATTCTGCGGCGGCAAATTCGCTTGCCCGAGCAGCCCGCGCATCGCGGTCCATATCCACCGCAAGGCCAGCGGCAAGCTGGCGCTGTTCCAAGGGGATGGTGCGATCCATTTCGGCGATCGCGGCCTGCGCCTGAGGCAGGCCAGCGCCTTGCGACAAGGTCATCAGCGCATAGGCGCGCGCCCAGTCCCGTTCCACCAGATCGCCGTTGAAATGGGCAACGCCCAGCACATATTGCGCGCGCGGATCGCCCCGGCGCGCCGCATCCGTGACATATGGCATCGCTTCCGCGCGTCGACCGGCCTGAAACAACATCAACCCATAGACATCGGCTGCCTGGAGATGGCCCAGCGCCGCCGCACTGGCGTAGAGCCGTTCGGCACGGCCCGCATCCTGTTCCACACCCTGACCGAGGCGATAGGCCTGGCCCAGATTAAACTGCGCATCCGCATCGCCATGGGCGGCCGGCCCCTGCCATTCCGATATGGCCGCGGAGTAATCCCCCCTGCCCCAGGCATCGACCCCGGCCTTGGTATCGGCGGTAACGGGCACGGAAAACGCGAGCAGCAGGCCCGCCAGCAACCACCCGTTTTGCGGTTTAACCATCGTCCGGCCCCCATCTCGCCCGCGCGCTACAGGGGGTTCATAGTAAACCACTCGTTAGAAAAACCTTTAGGCCCACCCCGGCCAGAAGCACTGCGGCGTTAACGGGAATTTTAGAGCGTTTTGCGATTCCCGCCGCGGACCCGCTGTCATTCACGGCGGTTGCATTCAGGGGGGACACGGCCTTGCGCGTATTGGCATTGGCTTCGCAAAAGGGCGGATCGGGCAAGACGACGCTGTCGGGGCATCTCGCCGTGCAGGCGCAGCGCGCGGGCGCAGGTCCTGTGGTGCTGATCGATATCGACCCGCAGGGATCGCTGGCTGACTGGTGGAACGAGCGGGAGGCGGAATATCCCGCTTTCGCGCAGACCACGGTTGCCCGCCTCGCCAATGATCTCGCCATCCTGCGGCAACAGGGCTTCAAGCTGGCGGTGCTCGATACGCCGCCCGCCATCACCATGGCGATCCAGTCCGTCATATCCGTGGCGGAACTGATTGTGGTGCCGACCCGCCCCAGCCCGCATGATCTGCGCGCCGTGGGCGCAACGGTCGATCTGTGCGAACGGGCGGGCAAGCCGCTGATCTTCGTGGTCAACGGCGCGACACCCAAGGCGCGCATCACTTCGGAAGCCGCCGTCGCCCTGTCGCAGCACGGCACCGTCGCGCCCGTCACCCTGCACCATCGCACCGATTTCGCGGCATCCATGATCGATGGCCGCACGGTGATGGAGGTCGAACCCAACGGGCGCAGCGCACAGGAAGTCACCGCGCTGTGGCATTACATCGCGGACCGGCTGGAAAAGAACTTCCGCCGCACCGTATTCGCCGCACCCGGCATCGCGCCGCAGATGCCCGGAACCTATCGTCAGCAAGGCGGCTTCGGCCGCCGCGTGGCGCAGTAAGCGAAAGGCGCCGCCGATGTCCGAACCGAAACCCTTTGCATCCCTCGGCCCTTCCCTGCTGGCTCGCAAGGGCGGCGCACGCCCGGCGATGCGCCCGCAATTCGGCGCGCTGGCCCATGCCTATCAGCCCGAGATCGAGGATCTTGGCTGGAACGACATGGGCGCAGAGCCGGAAGCGGAAGCGCCCGCCATGCCGCAGCATACGGCGCCGGTACTGGCCCTGACGCCTGCCGAACCCGCATGCGAACAGGCAGCCGAACCGATGCAGCCCATCGCCGCGCCGGAACCGGAGATCCATCGCCAGCAGCGCAAGGTGGCGGACGCGGTGGAAGATGCACCGTCCCGCTTCGCCAGCCTGGGCAGCATCACGCCGCGCCGCAGCGCCTTTGCGCAAGGGCGCCGCGCGGCCTTCACGCTGCGCCTGGACGAGGAACGCCATCTCCGGCTGCGTCTGGCGACGGCAGCATCCGGCCGCAGCGCGCAGCAACTCGTCACCGAAGCGCTCGACCGCTTCCTGTCCGACATTCCCGAACTGGACGGCCTCGCCGCGCAGCTGAAGCGCGCCTGAGACTTTACCGAAAGGCCCAGCCTGTCATGACCCGCTTCGCCATCCATCGCCCCAGCCTGTGCCATATGCTGACCGGCGTGTTGACGACCGCCCTGCTGGCGGGTTGCTCCACCCAGGCCGCGCCCAGCGCCAGCCTGTCAGCCGGGCAAGCGGAAGCCGCCCTGGCACGCGGTAAGACGGAACGGGCGGTGCAACATGCCGAAGCCGCCGTGCGGGCAGAACCGCGCAACGCCGCCTACCGCGCCATGCTGGGCGATGCCTATCTCGAATCGGGCCGCTTCACATCCGCATCCAGCAGTTTCAGCGATGCCTTCGCGCTGGGCGATCGGTCTTCGCGCACGGCGCTGAGCTACGCCCTCGCCCTCATCGGCGCCGGCATGCATGCCGAAGCGGCGAATGTGCTGGGCGCCTATGAAGGGCAGATCGGCACGTCCGATCTGGGCCTGGCCTTCGTGCTGGCCGGCCAGCCCGCGCGCGGCGTGCAGATGCTGGAACGCGGCATCCGCGCTGGCGAAAACACGGTGAAGATGCGCCAGAACCTTGCCTATTCCTATGCGCTGGCGGGGCGGTGGCGCGAAGCGCGCCTGATGGCTGCGCAGGATGTGCCCGCCGACCAGCTCGACGCAAGGATAGAGGAATGGAGCCGCATCGCGCATCCCCAAGCCTGGCAGCAGCGCGTCGCCGCCCTGATCGACGTGCCGGCGGGCATCAGCGATCCCGGCCAACCGGTGCAACTGGCGCTGGCCAATAATCCGTCCATCGACCAGTTGGCAGCAGAAGCGCTGGCCGCTGCGCCCGCGCCGCAGACGGAACCGGAGGCCGTAGCGCTGTCCACCGCGCCGGGGCTGCCCGCACCCGCAATGCAGCCGGCGGTTGCCGCCGCGCCGCTCGCGGTTGAACTGCCGCCGCTGCTCGCCGCGGCGCCCGTCAGTGTCGCGCCGCCCGCCATGGTTGCTCCACCCGCACCGGCCCCGCAAGCCTTGGCCGGGCAGGCCAGCTTCGACGCCGTGTTCGCGGAGCGCAGTGCCCAAGGGGCCGCGCCCTCCACCGCGTCGCGCGATGCGGTGCGGGCCAGCCTTGCCGCCCCGGCAGAAGCGCCGCGCCCCCGCGCTGTGGCCGCCGCCACGATGGCGCAAGGCAACCATCTGGTGCAGCTTGGCAGCTTCTCCAGCGAGGAAAATGCCCGGCGCGCGCAGCAGATTTTTGCCAGCCGCTATCCCGAACTGGAAGGCCGCCGCATGGTCATCACCCAGGCGGTGGTGCAGGGCAAACGGTTCTGGCGCGTTTCGGCAGGCGGCTTTGCGGCCGGCGAATCGCGCGCCCTGTGTGGCGCGATCCGTTCGCGCGGCGAAGGCTGCTTTGCCTATACGGAAGCCCGCCCGCTGCCGGGCGCGGTGAACAGCGGCGTGATGCTGGCGCGGCGCTGAACCGAGCTTCAATCGCCAGCGCGGCGGCCGTTCTTAGACCGCCCGCCCCGCCGCCAATCAGCCGACCGCCACGCCGCCTTTCCACAGCGCCGTGACGCGCCCCTGCACCGGCTGCCCATCGAACGGCGTATTTCCGGCGCTGGCCTCCATCCGCGCGGAATCGACGATCCACGGTCGTTCCGGGTCGATGATCGCCAGATCCGCCTCTGCCCCCTGGCGCAGTTCGCCCGCTTCGACGCCCAGCAACCGCGCAGGATTGCGCGCCAGCAGGTCGAAGGCGCGCTCCAGCCCGATCACGCCGTCGCGCACCAGCGTGAGCGTCAGGGCCAGCAGCGTTTCGGCCCCGGCCATGCCCGGCGCGGCATCGGCGAAGGGCAAGCGCTTGTCTTCCGGTTCGCGCGGGTCGTGGCCCGATGCGATCACGTCGATGGTCCCATCGCCGATCGCTTCCACCACGGCCTGCCGGTCCGCTTCTTCCCGCAAGGGCGGGGACAGGCGGAAGAAGGTGCGGAAATCCTTGATCGCGAGATCCGACAGCATGAAATGCGCAGGCGTGACGCCCGCCGTCACCGCGACGCCGCGCGCCTTGGCCGCCCGGACGAGGTCGAGCGCGGCGCGCGTCGTCACCTGCCGCAGATGCAGCCGGGCGCCAGCCATTTCGGCCAGCGCGATATCGCGCGCCGCGGCCAGTGCCTCTGCCTCAGCGGGCGCGCTCGGCAGGCCGAGCCGGGTCGCCATTTCGGCGGACGTGGCGACCGCGCTGCCGACCAGCCCGCCATCTTCCGCATGGCTGACCACCACCAGATCGAGCATCGCTGCATATTGCAGCAGTCGCAGCATCAGACCGCTATCGGCGATCCAGCCGCGCCCGGTGGCGACACCGCGCGCACCGGCCTGCCGCATCAGCGCGATTTCCGCCAATTGCTGGCCCCCCAGCCCAACGGTCGCCGCGGCGAGTGGATGCACCCAGAAATCGGGCTTCCCGCTCGATGCCACGAAGCGCACCCCGGCCGGGTAATCCAGCGGCGGATTGCGGTCCGGCATCAATGCCGCGCGCGTGATCCCGCCAAAATGAAACGCCGGCTTGTCCACCGCGAAGACGCCGAAATCCACGAGGCCCGGCGCCAGCAAAGCCCCGCCCGCGTCGAAGACATCGTCCCCATCCTGCGCGGCGATATCGCCCAAATCGGTGATGATGCCGCCGTCGCAGCGCAGCGCGCCCGGGCGCACGCCATCGGGCAGCACCAGCCGGGCATTGGTGATCGTAAGGGCGCGTGCCTGCTTCATACCCACTGCCCCTCTCCCCAGCCCTGCACGCCGCGTGCGCGCCGGGTCAGCACTTCCAGACAGGCCATGCGGATCGCAACGCCCATTTCCACCTGATCGGTGATGATCGAACGGCCGGGCATGTCCGCCACGGCGCTGTCGATTTCCACCCCGCGATTCATCGGCCCCGGATGCATCACGATCGCATCGGGGGCCGCGCGCCGCAGCCGTTCCGGCGTCAGGCCATACAGATGCCGGAACTCGCGCGGGGATGGCACGAACTGCCCCTCCATCCGCTCGTTCTGGAGGCGCAGCATCATCACCACGTCTGCCCCATCCAGCGCACGGTCGAAATCGTGGAACGCCTCCACGCCCATCGCCTCGATCCGGGCGGGCATCAGCGCGGGCGGCGCACAGACCCGCACCACCGCGCCGAGCGCCTGCAGGCACAGGATGTTCGACCGCGCGACCCGGCTGTGGCGAATGTCGCCGCAGATCGTCACGCGCAGCCCGTTGAATTCCTCCTGCCCGCGCGTGCGCAGGATCTGGCGCAGCGCCAGCGCATCGAGCAGCGCCTGGGTGGGATGTTCATGCTGTCCGTCCCCGGCATTCAGCACCGGGCAGTCCACCCGGTCCGCGATCAGCCCGACCGCGCCCGAACTGCTGTGGCGGATGACGATGGCATCGGCCCGCATCGCGTTCAGCGTCACGGCCGTGTCGATCAGCGTCTCGCCCTTCTTCACGCTCGATTGCGCTGCATGCATGTTGACCACATCCGCGCCCAGCCGCTTGCCCGCGATCTCGAAGCTGAGCAGCGTGCGGGTGGAGTTTTCGAAGAAGGCGTTGATGATCGTCAGCCCGGCCAGCGCATCGGTGTGCTTGCTGGGCCGCCTGTTGAGCGCCACCCATTGCTGGGCCTCGTCCAGCAGATAGAGGATTTCATGCGTCTGCAGGTGCCCGATGCCGAGCAGGCTGCGATGCGGGAAGGCGCGTCCGCCGGCCGGGTAACGGCCCGTCGCTGAGGAATTTTGCGGCGATGTCATTGAAGCCGGTTTCCTATTCATCGCGGGGGAAGCTGGCAAGCGGTTCCATGGCGTTTATCCGCCGCCATCGCCCATTGGGCCGAAACGGCTGGCACCCGTCCGGCTCCGCCTCTACCATGCCGGCCATAAATCTCTGGTTTCGGGGGCACCCATGCGTTTCGCAGGCAAGGTTTGGCGTTTGCTGGTCGGCATCAAGGACGGGCTTTCGCTGCTGTTCCTGCTGCTGTTCTTCACCCTGCTGTTCGCGGCGCTGAGCTTCCGCCCCAATCCGGGCCTGGTGCGCGATGGCGCGCTGCTGCTGAAGCTGGACGGTTCGGTTGTGGAGGAAGTGGCGCCCATCGACCCGCTGAACGCCATTCTGTCCTCCGCCGCGCCGGTGCGGGAATATGCCGCGCGCGATCTGGTCCGCGCCATCGACAAGGCCGCAGGCGACAAGCGGGTGAAGGGCATCGCGCTCGACCTGTCGACCTTCCTGGGCGGCGGGCAGGTTCATATGGCGGAAATCGGCGCCGCGCTCGACCGGTTTCGTCAGGCGGAAAAGCCGGTGCTGGCCTATGCGGTCGCTTACACAGATGATTCGATGCAGCTTGCCTCCCACGCCGACGAGATCTGGGTCGATCCGCTGGGCGGCACGGCGTTGAGCGGCCCCGGCGGGGAGCAGCTCTATTATGCCGACCTGCTGAAACGCCTCAACGTGACAGTGAATGTCTATCGCGTGGGCACATATAAAAGCGCGGTCGAACCCTATCTGCTGAACGAGATGTCGCCCGCCGCGCGCGAGAACGCACAGGCGCTGTATGGTTCGTTGTGGCAGGAATGGCAGGCCCATGTGAAGCAGGCCCGCCCGCAAGCGAATATCGCCGACGCGACTAGCGGGATCGATGGCTGGCTTCAGGCGAGCAAGGGCGATCTGGCGCAGGCAGCCCTCAATCTGGGCCTTGCCGACAAGATCGGAACGCGCGTCGAATGGGGCGAGCGGGTGGCCGAACTGATGGGGAAGGACCGTCTGGACGATGCGCCCGGCGCATTCGCCGCCACGGAACTCGATCCCTGGATGGCCGATATCGGCACTGTCGACACGCCCGGCGGCAATGTCCGCAACCTCACCGGCGGGGCGCCGCGCGTGGGCGTCATCACCATCGCCGGCGAAATCAGCGACGGTGATGCGGGGCCGGGCCAGGCTGGCGCGGAACGAATCGTGCGGCTGCTGGACGATGCGCTGGACGACAATCTGTCCGCGCTGGTCGTCCGCGTCGATTCGCCCGGCGGCACCGTGACCGGATCGGAAGCGATCCGCCGCGCCATCCTGCGGCACAAGGCGAAGGGCATCCCGATCGCGGTTTCCATGGGCAACATGGCGGCGAGCGGCGGCTATTGGGTATCCACCCCCGGCCAGCGCATCTTTGCGGAACCTGAAACGCTGACCGGCTCCATCGGCATTTTCGGCGTGCTCCCCACCTTCCAGGACGCGCTGGCGCAATGGGGTGTCACCACCGACGGGGTCCGGACCACGCCCCTGTCCGGCCAGCCCGATCTCGTCGCCGGCCTGACGCCGGAAACCAACGCGATCCTGCAGGCCACCATCGAATCGGGTTACGAACGCTTCCTTGGCCTGGTGGCCGAATCGCGCGGCCTGACCCGTAATCGGGCAGACGAGCTGGCGCAGGGCCGGGTGTGGGATGGCGGATCGGCCCGGCAACTGGGACTGGTGGATGAATTCGGCGGGCTGGACCGCGCGATGGAATGGGCCGCCGCGCAGGCCAAGCTGGGCAAGGGCGCGTGGCAGCCGGTCTATCTCGGCGCGGGCGAAGCCTCCTATCCCGCATTCCTGCGCCATCTGATGCCGACTGCCTCCGAAGGGAGCAGCAACGACATCTTCGCCGTGCTGGCGCGCCGGCAGGACAATCTCCTCAACCGGATGATGGGCGACCTTGGCGGGCTGGTGCAGGTGCGCGGCGTCCAGGCGCGCTGCCTGGAATGCCCGGCCCCTGCAGCGGCCCCGGCAAAGGCGGCGCCCACCATCTCCAACCCCATGCTGCGGATATTGGCGCAGACATTGTTAGACTGAGGCTTGCCAGCGGGCGCGGCCCATGGCAAAGGCCCGCCCCTGCCTAGCAGGCGGGCGCGTAGCTCAGTGGTAGAGCACACCCTTCACACGGGTGGGGTCGCAGGTTCAATCCCTGCCGCGCCCACCATTCCCGCCAGCACCCTCCCTCCAATTTCCGCCATGCTGCACAGCCGCTTTGCTGCGACTGCGCTCCCGGCGCCGGTCCCTTGCGGGACACGGCCCGGCAGGCTCTGGACAAGGGGGCATGGCTATGGGCATAGCCCGCCCGATGCATGATCTGCGCGCCCTTCGTGACGACCCGGCCGGCTTCGATGCCGGGCTTGCCAGACGGGGCGTCGCCCCCGTCGCGGCCCACATCCTCACCCTCGACGAACGCCGCCGCGCTGTGGCGACGCGGATGCAGGAGGCGCAGGCCCGCCGCAACGAAGCCTCCAAGGCGATCGGCAAGGCGATGGGCCAGGGCGACAGTGCCACGGCGGATGCGCTGAAGGCGGAAGTTGCGGAGTTGAAGACCGCCCTCCCCGCTCTCGAGGAAGAAGACCGCGCCCTGGGGGTGGAACTGGACGACACATTGTCGCGCCTGCCCAACCTGCCGGCGGCGGATGTCCCCCCGGGCGAGGACGAGAGCGCGAATGTGGAGATCGCGCGCTGGGGAACGCCGCGCGATTTCGCCTTCACGCCCGCCGAACATGCCGATCTCGGCCCGGTGCTGGGGCTGGATTTCGAAACCGCCGCCGCGATGTCGGGCGCGCGGTTCACCTTCCTGCGCGGCCAGATGGCGCGGCTGGAGCGGGCGCTGGGCCAGTTCATGCTGGATTTCCAGACCCTGCAACGCGGCTACATCGAATGTGCACCGCCCCTGCTGGTGCGGGACGAGGCGGTGTTCGGCACCGGGCAGCTTCCCAAGTTCGCGGACGACCTGTTCCGCACGACCGATGGCCGCTGGCTGATCCCGACGGCCGAAGTCAGCCTGACCAATTCGGTGCGCGAGACGATCATCGACGATCTTTCCGCGCCGATCCGGCTGACGGCGCTGACCCCCTGCTTCCGGTCGGAAGCCGGCGCGGCGGGGCGGGATACGCGCGGCTATATCCGCCAGCACCAGTTCTGGAAGACGGAGCTGGTGTCGATCTGCCGGGCGGAGGACTGGCAGGCCGAGCACGACCATATGGTCGCCAGCGCGCAAGGCGTGCTGGAGGCGCTGGAGCTGCCTTATCGCACCATGCTGCTGTGTGCGGGCGACATGGGCGCGACGGCGAAGAAGACGTTCGACCTGGAAGTATGGCTGCCGGGCCAGAGCGCCTATCGCGAGATCAGTTCGATAAGTTGGTGCGGCGATTATCAGGCGCGGCGGATGAACACGCGATATCGCCCCGATGGCGCCAAGCGCACCGAATTCGCCCATACGCTCAACGGATCCGGCCTTGCGGTTGGCCGCACGCTCGTCGCCGTGCTGGAAAATTACCAGCAGGAGGATGGATCGGTAACGGTGCCGGATGCGTTGCGCCCCTATATGGGCGGTATCGAAAGGCTGGCCGCGGCGGGCTGATGCGGATCTTGCTGACCAATGACGACGGCATCCACGCGCCCGGCATGGCCGTGCTGGAAACCGTTGCCGCGACTCTTTCCGACGATGTGTGGGTATGCGCGCCATCGGAAGAGCAATCGGGCGCCGGTCATTCGCTGACATTGCATCAGCCGGTGCGGCTGGTGCAGCATGGGGAACGCCGCTTCTGCGTGACGGGCACGCCCACCGATGCCGTGAACCTGGCGCTGCGCAAGCTGGTGCAAGACGTGCGGCCCGATATCGTTCTTTCCGGCGTGAACAACGGCGAGAATCTGGGCGATGACGTGACCTATTCGGGCACGATATCCGCCGCGATGGAAGCGGCGATGGCGGATATTCCCGCCATCGCTCTCAGTCAGGCGCTGCGCGGCGCGGGCCATGGCTTCGCCGCCGCCGAAGGCTGGGCGCAGCGCGTGCTGAAACCGCTGATGGAGGTGCAATTGCCGCGCCGCACGGTGGTGAATGTGAACTTCCCCGCCCTTGCGGCGGAGGATGTGAAGGGCGTGCGCGTCGTCCGGCAGGGGTTCCACGATTACAAGCGCGGATCGCTGGTTGAAGGGACGGACCCGCGCGGGCGGCCCTATTTCTGGTTCGGGCTGGAGGATGTGGAACACACGCTGGACCACGGCACCGATCTGGAAGCGGTGGCTGATGGCTATATCGCCGTCACCCCGCTGCAACTGGACCTGACGCACCACGCATCCATCGGCCTGCTGGCGGATCGATTCGGCTGATGGGTGCGGCGCGCGCCCCCGGCCCCATGGGTATGGCCGACGCGCCGGCAAGGTCCGTAGGCTGACCCATGGCAAGGGCGCCGCGACCCAGCGAATGGATCGCTTTTGGCCGCAACCGCCGGTTCAATCCGCTCCGCCGCGCGGTGAAGGTGCCCGTCTGGGCCGATTTCGCCCTGCGGATCGGGGCGGCGATGTTCCTGGTTTCCATCGTGGTGGCGGTGCATTGGTTCGGCCGGGATGGGCTGGTCGATAATTTCGACGGCGATGTGAGCTTTCTCGACGTCGTCTATTTCACCATGGTGTCCGTCACCACGACGGGGTTCGGCGATATCACGCCGATCACGCCGCAGGCACGGCTGGTGGAATCCGTGATCGTCACGCCGATCCGCGTGGCGGTGATCGTGATCTTCCTGGGCGTCGCCTATAATTTCGTCCTCAAGCGCAGTTGGGAGAAATGGCGCATGGCCCGTATCCAGGACCAGCTTTCCGACCATATCGTGGTGCTGGGCTTCGGCGTGTCCGGGTCCGAAGCGGTGGCCGAACTGATCGAACGCGGCACCGATCCGCATTGCATCGTGGTGATGGACCTCAACCGCCAGCGCCTGTCCCATGCCGAGGATATGGGCTGCAACGTGATCGAGGCGGATGCGACGCGCGACGAGAACCTGATGGATGTCCGCATCGCGCAGGCGCGCAGCGTGCTGGTTTCCGCCGGGCGTGACGATTCCTCGATCCTGATCGTGCTGACCGTGCGCCATCTGGCCAAGCATGTGCCGATCAGCGTGGTGGTGCGGGCGGAAGACAATGAAGTGCTGGCGCGGCAGGCAGGCGCCAACAATGTCATCAACCCGGTGCGCTTCACCGGCCTGCTGCTGGCAGGCAGCGCACAGGGCGCGCATATCGCCGATTATCTGGTCGACCTCGCATCCGTGGGCGGCCGAGTGCAACTGGTGGAGCGCGACGTGCTGCCGGAAGAAATCGGCCAGCCGCTCAGCTCGCTGGCGACGGGCGGACAGGGCCTGCGCATCTATCGCCGGGGGCAGGCCTATGGCTTCTGGGAGCCGCAGGCGCTGGCGTTGGAAGCGGGCGACGTGGTGGTGGAAATCCAGGCCAGCATTGAACGGGAACAGGCTGAGTCCAAGTCGGAATAGGCCCGAGGTGGCGGGCGATATCGACCCATAGCGACCGTCGGCTCAGCAAGCGCGCTTTGGAATGGCTGGCCGGCAGTATCGTAGCGGGATTGGACTTTCAGCTTTTCCAATGCCCAGCACGCCAATGTTCGGTCGTGCGCCGGCGCTTACGGCGCTTCCTACGCCATTCGAAGAACACCGGGACGAGCAATGTGATCGCCAGTACATTGGCCAGCGCGCTGATTCCCACCCATGTGAAGGCCATTACTTCGGACTGCATGAAGGGCCGGTCACCAAGGAAGAAACCGGCAAATATGCCCACCCATCCGAAAAGGAAAAGGATTGCTCCGGCTATCGCCCTGCGCTGAAACGAGAACCACCTAGGAAATAGAAACAAGGCCGCAATCATAACGGACGCAGACACCCATCGCCCAGCTTCGTTCCAATCCATAGGATCTTTTACACAAGATCACCTGCATGTACGCAATGTTTTCGTGTCCGGACAGGCCGGTTTCAGGATAGCGGTATAAATCCCTCCGTAATGTCGTGGAAGCAGACCTACCGCACGGTCATTATAGGCACTGATCCGCTCATTGAAGCCCGCGCGTTCACTTGCGTCAAAACCAGAACGACGTCCGGTATTTCGAAGCTCACTCTGTAGCCCTCGATGTTTTGGAACTCTGGAAGTGGGCGGAAGTGCGGAGCAGCCGCCTCGTCGAATCGATAGATGCCGTCCAAACCGGTCGCGATCAGACCATCCGGCAATCCTGCCAGGCCGAAGAAGGCGATTGTGCTTGAGGGTTCTCCATCATCGAACGTGTTGCGCGGTGGTTGTGGATCGAACGGCTTGAAATAGAGCCGTTGAACCGTCTCGCCGCAAACCTCAACGATGCGGCCGTGTGACATCATGTGCACCATCCCCACAGCAGCTATCACGCAGTTTGGCTTCCAAGGCGAGAGAGCTAGGCCGTTGACGGAATCGCAGTCTGTATTCAGCGGCCCTCCGCACAACTCGCCAGATCTATTGCGTTCGATCGTCTCGACCTGGCCATCCGTGCGGGAGATACGGCGAAGTCCACCGCCCCATTCACCGTTGTTAAGTCCTAGCCACACCGAATCGCTGGAAACGAGAATAGTAGCGGTGACGTAAGGAGGCGTGATGCTCTCACTTAGGTAAGTCGATCTTTCTTCACCATCTGCCATTTCGATTAAGCGCTTGTCGGTGAGCAGTGCCGCCCCTGTTTGATCCGTGTCACAGTCCATCGCGATCAGGCGTTCGTTCTCGACCGAAGTGGAGCCCAGCTCCCTCCAGCCATCATCCGAAGCCTGCTTAAGCGTCCAAGTCTCGCTATCGTCGACGAGCACTGTGAGAAGATCTTGCGATTTGCACATGTCCCAGACCTTGCCGCCGACATTTACCACAGTGGCACCCCCCTTGGGCGAGAGGGAAACAAGAGTGCCATTGCCCTCAAGTAGCCAAAGTCTGCTATCGACGAATACGGCGCGAGTGATGGCGCGAAACTGCCCAAGGTCTTCTGGCGTCGTGGGCGCAGCTTCGCCGCAAGCGTTGGCTCCGGTCAGAGAGATGGCGGCGAGGAACGGTCGCGCAAAACGATGTGTCACACTTTGGAAGGGGCGAAGTCCTCTCATCGGCTGATCATGCGTGATGGGCATCAGAGGTCAACGTTTGAAAAGCTGTCGTATCCAGAATAACAGGCAAGCGGACAGCAACTACCGTTCGGACGTATCCGGTGCGGGGCGCGATGAGCCATTGCGGCGCCTCTTTGCGGCTGAAGTCGCGCTTTCCGTCCTCCAATATTCCTTCGACAACTTGAATTTGCCCTCTTTGTCGTGACATCGGCCTTGCCCGCTGCCGTTCTCATCACGAGCCACCAGCGCCACAGGACGAATGAATTCCAAACGGCAAACCAGACCCAAGCGATTACGACCAGCGCTTTGCTCTCGATCACCATTGAAAGCAGTGCCGGCAACATCGCTGGCAATGGCAAAGCTCGCCAAGCCGAACACTGCCATGAGCGGTCAACCCAGTCTCGGATTAATGCGTAGAAACTCACCGGTCATACTCTGCCTAATCGCACACCTATTGCGCCGAGGATGGCGACAATACTGGGTGCCCGAAATGTTGTCGTGACCGGGCAGGCTGCTTTCAGCGATTGCCCCGCAAATGGCGGACATCGAGCCTGTCCGCCCAGCCCTACCCCCAAGCGACGAACACGCCGCCCATCGCGGCCATGCCGACGATGAAATAGCCTGCATCGATGGCGAACAGCACGCCGGAGCGGCGCTGGAACAGGTAGTGGATGCCGATCGCCGGCGTCATCAGCATCGCGCCATAGCCGATCGCGATCATCATCTTGGCCCGGTCGCCTGGACCCGTCATCGCATATTGATGCGCCAGGGTGACGGCGATCAGCAGTTCGAACAGGAAGGCGAGCGCGTAGATCAGGCCGATATTGGCGCTTTTCAATTGTTCGTCGCTCAGGCCCGTCGCGCGCTGCCATGCCTTGCCGAACAGCACCGAATACCAGACCACGCCGATCGCGAAGAACACCACCGCGCCGAGGAAAACCGGCACCAGATCGATATTGCCCATATGCCTTTTCTCCCTTGTTCTCCCTTGCTCTGCGCGATCTAGCGCGAAACCCCGCTTGGGTGTAGGGGGCGCGCAATCATGGCAATTGTCGAATCCCCGGCCCGCGCGATCCCCGCCGCGAAGAAAGTGGGCATGGTCAGCCTTGGCTGCCCGAAAGCCCTGGTCGATTCCGAACGCATCCTGACGCGCCTGCGCGCCGATGGCTATGCGATGAGCGCCGATTACGCCGGCGCCGATGTGGTGGTGGTCAACACCTGCGGCTTCCTGGATTCCGCGAAGGAAGAAAGCCTGGAAGCCATTGGCGAGGCGATGGCCGAAAACGGCCGCGTGATCGTGACCGGCTGCATGGGGGAGGAAGCGGATGTGATCCGCGCCCGTTTCCCGCAGGTGCTGGCTGTGACGGGCGCTCATCAATACGAACAGGTGGTGGATGCGGTGCATGATGCCGCCCCGCCGACGCAGGGCCCGTTCGTGGATTTGATCCCGCAGGTGCTGGACGATGCGGGCGGCATCAAGCTGACGCCGCGCCATTATTCCTATCTGAAGATTTCCGAAGGCTGCAACCATTCCTGCGCCTTCTGCATCATCCCGCAACTGCGCGGCAAGCTGGTCAGCCGCCGGGTGGATGCGGTGCTGCGCGAGGCGGAAAAGCTGGTCGCGGCCGGCACGCGCGAATTGCTGGTCATCAGCCAGGATACCTCTGCCTATGGCGTGGATATCCGGCATGAGGAACGGATGTGGAAGGACCATCCCGTTCGCGCGCATATGACCGATCTGGCGCGCGAACTGGGGCAGCTTCGCACGCCGGACGGCGCGGTGCCGTGGGTGCGGCTGCATTACGTCTATCCCTACCCCCATGTCGACGCGGTGATCCCGCTGATGGCGGAAGGGCTGCTGACGCCCTATCTCGACATTCCCTTCCAGCATGCCAGCCCCAATGTGCTGCGCGCCATGAAGCGTCCGGCGAACGAGGCGAAGGTGCTGGAACGGCTGCGCAACTGGCGCGCCATCGCGCCCGACATCACCATCCGATCCAGCTTCGTGGTCGGCTTCCCCGGCGAGACGGAGGATGATTTCCGCTATCTGCTCGACTGGTTGGAAGAAGCGCAGCTGGACCGCGTGGGCGCATTCCGTTTTGAACCCGTGGACGGTGCACCCGCCAATCTGCTGCCGAATCCGGTGCCGGAGGAAGTGAAAGAAGAACGCTACGCCCGGATCATGGAAGTGACGGAGCGGATCAGCGCCGCCAAGCTGGCGGCAAAAATCGGCCGAACCATTCCGGTTATCATCGACGAAGTCGGCGAACCGGATGAGGATGGCGATATCGGCGCCACCGGCCGCAGCCAGGCCGACGCGCCGGAAATCGACGGCCATGTCTATCTGCGCGATGTGCCCGCTGGCCTGCAGCCCGGCGCCTTCGTGGATGTGACGGTGGAAGATGCCGACGCGCACGATCTGTTTGGCGTGATCAGCCCCGCAAAGTCCTGAACGTGATGGAGCGGCGGGTGACGTCCATCGGCACGATGGAATGTTCCCATTCGCTGCGCACCTCCCCCGCAAGGCGATAGAGCGAGCGGGGCGGCAGGGGGACGGATCGCCGTTCGAACCCGCCTGCCACCCGGCGGCGCAGGCGCAGCACGGCCGGGGCGCTGAGCGACAGGCCCAGCACGACGCCATATTGCGGCTTGTCACGATGCCAGCCGATCCCCGCGCCGGGATCGTAGCGGATCAGCAGCGCCTGCGCGATTGCGCCCGGCTCCACCCCGGCAAGCGGCGCCATGCGGCGGGCGAGATCGGCCAGCCAGGCCGGCAGCGGCGGTGCGGGCGTCACCCTGGCATGCTGGTAATCATAGCCGGAGCCGTAGGAACAGGTCAGCCGGTTACCGAGCCATTGGCCGAAGCGGAACGGTTCCAGCGGGGCGGCATCCACATGGCCTGCCAGCGCATCCTCCTCCGCCACCGCGATTGCATCCGGCACCAGCAGCAGGCCCGGCACGATCGCCAGCGAGGACGGCGGTTGCGGCGGCGCGGAAAAGAGTTCGCCCTGATCGGTCATGCCGCCCTATATGGGCATCCATGCGGCAAATGCTCACCACCTTCACCATCCGCACCAGCGGGCGGCGGCTGTATGAATTCACCGACGATGTCGCGCGATGGGCGGCGCAAAGCGGTGTGTCGGACGGTTTGCTGACGCTGCTGTGCCGGCATACCAGCGCCAGCCTGCTCATCAACGAGAAAGCCGCTTCCGCCGTGCAGCGCGACCTGCTGCTCTGGCTGGAACGCGCCGCGCCCGATGGTGCCGGGTATGAGCATGACGATGAAGGGCCGGACGACATGGCCGCCCATATCCGCGCCATGTTGACCGGCGCGAACCTGTCCATCCCGGTGGCGGGCGGGCGGATGATGCTGGGCACCTGGCAGGGCCTTTATCTGGCGGAACACCGGCTGGCGCCCCATCGGCGCGAAGTGGCGGCACATATATTGGGCGAGTGACGAAACCGCCGCCGCCCGCATGCGTTGCGGCCTGCATATGATCATAGAGATTTCGGCCCGCTTCGCCTTCTCCCTGCCCCAGCCCGGGGATGTGCTGTTGCAGTTCGAGGCGGCGGATATTCCCGAACAGTCGATCATCCGCAGCCATTGCGACATCGGCCAGCCCGCGCATCTCGCCCGCATCCCGGCGCAGGACGATATCGGCGAACGCATCTGGCTCCATGCCGAAGGGCGGCATGATGTCGATTACACCGCCAGCGTGGAAGTGCGGCGCATCCTGTCGGAACTGGCCGGGCTGGACCGCCTGCCGCCCCACAAGCTGCCGGGCGAAGCGGTGCAATATCTGTTCGATTCGCGATACTGCCCAGCCAGCCGGTTCCAGCCCTTCGTGGATGCGGAGTTCGGGGCGCTGGATGGCGGGCAGAGGCTGCTCGCCATGCGTGACTGGGTCGCGCAGCATTTCGCCTATGTCCCCGGTTCCAGCACGGCGCAAACGACGGCGCTGGACAGTTTCGTCGAACGGCGTGGCATCTGCCGGGATTACGCGCATGTGATGGTCAGCCTCGCGCGTGCGGCGGCCATGCCTGCGCGCTACGTCAGCGTGTTCGACCCAGGCGTAACGCCGCAGGATTTCCATGCAGTGGCGGAAGTGTTCCTGGCCGACCCCGCCGTATCCGGTGGCGGGGCATGGCATATCGTGGATGCGACCGGCATGGCGGACCCTGCAAAATCGGTGAAGATCGGCGTGGGCCGCGACGCCGCCGATGTCAGCTTCATGACCACCTTCGGCGAAGCGGAGTTTCTGGATAAGCAAGTAACGGTGATCGAGAAAAGCTGAACGGCCCCTTGTCGCCGGTCGTTTCGCGGTGCAGCATGAACGGATGACCTCCACCTTCCGCGCGATGGTTTTCGCATGAGCTTCAAGGCCAACAAGCTGTTGCTGTTCGGCGCCACGGGCGATCTTGCCCAGCGGATGCTGCTGCCTTCGCTCTGCGCCCTCTCAGCGGAAGGCTTGCTGGAACCGGACCTGCGGATCATCGGCACGGCCCGGTCGCCATTGAGCGATGCGGAGTTCCGCAATTTCGCGCGCGAGGCGCTGGAACGCTTCCTGCCGGCGGACCGCCGCGGCGGCATGGCCGATTTCCTGAACCGGCTGGCATTCCAGCCGCTGGACGTGACGCAGCCCGAAGGCTTCCGCGCGCTGGCGGACAAGGTGGGCAAACCGGCGGAGCGGCTGGCGATCTTCCTGTCGACCGCACCCAATCTGTTCGAGCCGACGATCCGGGGCCTGTCCGATGCCGGGCTGGCCGGAACGGGCGCGCGCATCAGCCTGGAGAAGCCGCTGGGCCACGATCTGGCATCGAGCTGCGAGATCAACGATGCCGTGGCGTCCGCCTTCCCCGAGAAGCGCATTTTCCGCATCGACCATTATCTGGGCAAGGAAACCGTCCAGAACCTGCTGGCGCTGCGCTTTGCCAATATCCTGTTCGAACCGCTGTGGAACGCCCAGCATATCGAGCATGTGCAGATCACGGTGGCGGAAACGGTCGGGCTGGAAAGCCGGGTCGATTTCTACGACGCGGCGGGCGCGCTGCGCGACATGGTGCAGAACCATATGCTGCAACTGCTCGCGCTGGTGGCGATGGAGCCGCCCACCAGTTTCGAAGCCAACGCCGTGCGGGACGAGAAGGTGAAAGTGCTGCGCGCGCTGCGCCCGATCAGCGCGGGCGAAAGCGTGACCGGGCAATATCGCCAGGGCGCCGTGCAGGGCAAGATCGTGCCGGGCTATGACGAGGAGTTGGGGCGTGACAGCGACACGGAAACCTTCGTTGCGCTGAAGGCCCATGTGGACAATTGGCGCTGGAAAGGCGTGCCGTTCTATCTGCGCACCGGCAAGCGGCTGCATGAGCGGGTCACCGAAATCCTGGTGCAGTTCCGCCCGATCCCGCATTCCATCTTTGCCGGTGCGCGGCCCCAGCCCAACCAGCTGCTTATCGGCATCCAGCCGGAAGAAAACATCACCCTGTCGCTGATGGCCAAGGTTCCGGGGCTGGACCGGGACGGGCTGAAGCTGCGCGCCGTGCCGCTGGATATCGACATGCCCGACGCCTTCACCGGCGGGCATCGCCGCATCGCCTATGAACGGCTGCTGCTGGACCTGATCGAAGGGGACCAGACCCTGTTCGTCCGCCGCGACGAGGTGGAGGCGCAGTGGCAATGGATCGACCGCGTCCGCGCCGCCTGGCAGGCGGAAGGGCTGCGCCCGCGCAATTACAGCGCCGGAAGCTGGGGCCCCAATGCGGCCATCGCCCTGGCTGAACGGGACGGGGTAAGCTGGCATGAATGATCGCCGGCCAGCCCTGCGCGGATCGGCCGCACTTGCACGCCCCAGCGACAATCCTTCGCCGCGCCGCATCCACCACAGCGGATACTTCCTGCCATGACCCTGCACCCCGCCATCGACCGTGTGACCGACCGCGTGATCGAAAAATCGCGCGACAGCCGTCGCCGCTATCTGGAACTGATGGAGGTGGAAGGGGACAAGCATCGCGATCGCAACGTGGCGCTGCCCTGTTCCAACCTCGCCCATGGCTTTGCCGCGGCGGGGCAGGACAAGAACTCCATCGCCACGCAGGCGGGCGCCAATATCGGCATCATCAGCGCCTATAATGATACGATATCCGCGCATCAGCCTTACGGCGCCTATCCCCCGCAGATGAAGATCTGGGCGCGGGAAGTGGGCGCCACGGCGCAGGTGGCAGGCGCAACGCCCGCGATGTGCGACGGGGTGACGCAGGGCACCGACGGGATGGAACTGTCGCTGTTCAGCCGCGACGTGATTGCCCTCGCCGCCTCTGTCGGGCTGAGCCATGCGATGTATGACAGCGTGGCCATGCTGGGCATCTGCGACAAGATCGTGCCCGGCCTGCTGATCGGCGGGCTGCGGTTCGGCTGGCTGCCCACCATCTTCGTGCCGAGCGGCCCGATGCCGAGCGGGATTGCCAACAAGGAAAAGCAGCGCGTCCGCCAGCTTTATGCCGAAGGCAAGGCGACCCGTGCCGAATTGCTGCAAAGCGAGGCCCGGAGCTATCACTCGCCGGGCACCTGCACCTTCTACGGCACGGCCAATTCCAACCAGATGATGATGGAGATGATGGGCCTGCATGTGCCGGGCGCGGCCTTCATCCAGCCCGGCACCCCGCTGCGCCAGGCGCTGACCCGCGCCGCCGTGCACCGGCTGGCCGCCATCACGCGCGGCAGCGAGGATTATCGCCCGCTGGCGCATTGCGTGGATGAAAAGGCCGTCATCAACGCCGCGGTGGGTCTGCTGGCGACGGGCGGATCGACCAATCATGCGATCCACATTCCCGCATTTGCGCGGGCCGCCGGGGTGCAGATCGACTGGACGGACATTGCGGAACTGAGCCATGCGGTGCCGTTGCTGTCGCGCGTCTATCCCAATGGCGCGGGGGACGTGAACCATTTCCAGGATGCGGGCGGCATGGGTTTCGTGATCCGTGAATTGCTGGCCGCAGGGCTGGCGCACCGCGATATCGTGACCGTCGCGGGCGGGAGCCTCGACGATTATGCTCTGGAACCCTGGCTGGACGGCGAGACGCTGCGCTGGCGCGAGACCGGCCCGTCCGGCGATGCGGAGATGCTGCGCCCCGCCTCCGCCCCGTTCCAGAGCGATGGCGGCATGCGGTTGGTGGAAGGCAATCTGGGCCGCGCCTGTTTCAAGACCAGCGCGGTGGACCCGGAACGCTGGACGATAGAGGCGCCGTGCCGCGTGTTCGAAACGCAGGGGCAGGTGGCGAAAGCCTTCGCCGATGGAGAACTGGACCGCGACGTGATCGTGGTCGTCCGCTTTCAGGGGCCGCGCGCCAATGGGATGCCGGAACTGCACAAGCTGACCCCGCCGCTGGGCGTGTTGCAGGATCGCGGCTTCAAGGTCGCGCTCGTCACCGATGGGCGCATGTCCGGCGCCAGCGGCAAGGTTCCGGCCGCGATCCATTGTTCGCCAGAGGCGCTGGGTGGCGGGCCCCTTTCCCTGCTGCGCGATGGCGATGTGGTGCGGCTCTGCGCCACTGACGGCACGCTTATGACCACGGCCGATCTCGCATCCCGCCAGCCGGCCCCGACACCCGCACCCGAAAGCGGCATGGGCCGCGAATTGTTCGCCATGTTCCGCGCGCAGGCGGACGAGGCGGAACGGGGCGGTTCCGCCATGCTGGCCATGGCCGGGCTGTGACGGGCGCCACCCAGCTTGTCGCCCTCGACATCGGGGGCACCCATGCGCGTTTCGCCCTGGCGGAAATCGCCGCCGATGGCGCGATCGCCCTGCAAGAGCCGGTGACGCTGAAGACCGATGATTTCGGCAGCCTGCAGGAAGCGTGGGATGCGTTCGAGCGGGAATGCGGCTGCACCATCCCGCGAGCCGCCGCCATCGCCATCGCCGGTGCCGTGACGGGCGGAACCGTGCGGATGACCAACAATAGCTGGGTGCTGGAAACGGGCGCGCTCGACCGGCAGCTCGGCCTCGATGCCGTCACGGTGCTGAACGATTTTGCCGCCGTCGCCCACGCGGTCGCCCGCGCGCCGGACGACCAGCTCCAGCATATCGCCGGGCCTGAGCGCGCCCTGCCCGCCGGCGGCACGATCAGCGTGATCGGCCCTGGCACCGGGCTGGGCGTGGCCCATTTCCACCGCTTCGAAGGCGGCTATCATGTGCAGGCGACCGAGGGGGGCCATATCGATTTTGCCCCGCTGGATGCGCTGGACGATCTGATCCTTGCGCGACTGCGGACGCGGTTCGCGCGCGTTTCCACCGAGCGGGTCCATGCCGGGCCGGGCATCGTGGAAATCCACGCCGCGCTGGCGGAAACGGCGGGACAGGCCGCCGATCCGCTGGACGACCGCACCATCTGGGAACGCGGGCTGGCGGGGCAGGACGCGCTGTGCAGCGCCGCTGTCGACAGGTTCTGCGCCTCGCTGGGCGGCGTGGCTGGCGATTACGCGCTGGCTCATGGCGCTGGCGCCGTCGTTCTTGCCGGCGGGCTGGGCTATCGCCTGCGCGATCGCCTGCCCCATTGCGGCTTTGCCGAACGCTTCCGGTTCAAGGGCCGCTATGCCGAAATGATGGCGGGCATCCCGGTGAAACTAATCATCCATCCGCAACCCGGCCTGTTCGGCGCAGTCGCCGGTTTCGCCACGGAGCATAATCTATGAACATCGAAACGATCATGCGCACCGCGCCCGTCATCCCCGTGCTGGTGATCGACGATGCGGACCGGGCGGAACCGCTTGCCCGCGCGCTGGTCGCAGGCGGGCTGCGCGTGCTGGAAGTGACGCTGCGCACCCCCGCCGCGCTGGACGCGATCCGGGCGATGAAGCGGGTGGAAGGCGCCATCGTGGGCGCGGGCACCGTCACCAACCCCGCGCAGCTGGACGAAGCGCTGGCTGCGGGCAGCGAATTCATCGTCTCTCCCGGCATCACCGAACCATTGGGTAAGGCGGCGATCGCCAGCGGGGTGCCCTTCCTGCCCGGCGTGGCGACGGCGGGCGACATCATGCGCGGGCTGGATCTCGGCCTCCGGCATTTCAAGTTCTTCCCGGCCATGGCGGCCGGCGGCATCCCCGCGCTGAAGGCGCTGGCCGCGCCGTTCGGCCAGTGCCGGTTCTGCCCGACAGGCGGCGTATCCGCCCAGAACGCAGCCGAATGGCTGGCAGTGGAACCGGTGCTGTGCGTAGGGGGAAGCTGGATAGCGCCGAGAAGCGCGAGTTCCGAACAGATCGAGGGCCTTGCCCGTGAAGCGGCCGGCCTGATCGGATGAAAACGGTCGGCGACCTGACCGACCGCCTGCAGGCACTGCACCGGCGCACGGAAGAGACGCCGCTGTTCAACCCGGTGTTCCAGCTATCGCTGGAACTGTCGCGCCTGCTGGAGCGCGGCGAATTGTCGCTGGACGATTGCGAGGCGATGATCGCCGAGCTGGAATGCGAGGCCTTGCAAGGCCGCGCTGCCCGGCTGCGGCGGCTGGCCGGCCCCGTTGCGCCCAGTGCTAATGATGCGGCGCTGGATGCCGCGCTGGACGAGCCGGATTTCGCCAGCTTCCGCAAGCGGTGGGAACATCCGCAGCTGCATGCGGTGTTCACCGCGCATCCCACCTTCCTGCTCACCCCCGCGCAATCGGAAGCGGTGGCCGAAGCCGCCAGCAGCGAGCGGGGCGTGGATGCCGCCGTCTGTGTTGCGAGCGGGGACCGCCCGGCGATCACGCTGGCTTTCGAGCATGAGCAGGCCATGGCCGCCCTCGCCCATGCGCAGGACGCGCGCGACCGGATCGTCGCCCGGCTGCTGGCCCATGCCAGGGCGCGCTGGCCCGATGAATGGCTGGGCCTGAAGCCGCTGCCGTTCCGCTTCGCCAGCTGGGTCGGCTACGACATGGATGGCCGCACCGATATCCGCTGGCACGATTCCATCGGTTTCCGCCTCGCGGAAAAAGCGCAGCGGCTGGCGCGTTACGCCGCGTCGCTGGAGGCAGTCGATCCGGCCCATCCGCTGTTGGGCGAATTGCGCCCCGCTGCCGATTACGCGGCCGCGCGCGCGCAGGATTTCGCGGCCGATCTTTCCGATCCCGCCGCCCTTTCGGTCGCGGCCAACCGGCTGACGGCCAGCGATCCGCGCAAGCTGCTCTCCCTCGCCCGCTATATCGACGCGCTGGAACAGGAAGCCGCCACCGCCGCGCCGGACCGGGCGAGCGGGTTGAAGGTGCTCGCCGCCGCGATGCGGGCCGATGGGCTGGGCATGGGCGGCATCCATTTCCGCGTGAATGCCAAGCAACTGCACAATGCCGTCCGCCGCAGGCTGGACCCCGATGGCACGCTGGACCTTTCCAGCAAGGGCGCCATCGTCCATCTGCGCAACGCCATTGCCGATGCGCGCCCGCTGCGCAGCAATTTCGCTGCCCTCGCCATCGAGAGCAGCACGGCGATCCGCCAGTTTCTCGCCATGGCGCAGATCCTGGCCCATGTGGATGGCGATGCGCCCATCCGCATGCTGGTGGCGGAATGCGAGGATCCGGCCACGGTTCTGTCCGCGCTCTATTTCTCCAAGCTGTTCGGCGTGGAGGGCAAAGTCGACGTGTCGCCCCTGTTCGAGACCGAAAGCGCGCTGGAACATGGCGGACGCTTCATCGACGAGTTGCTGACGGAGGAGACTTACCGCACCTATGCCCGCCAGCGCGGGCGCGTCTCGATCCAGACGGGATTTTCCGATGCCGGCCGCTTCGTGGGGCAGATTCCCGCCAGCCTGGCGATCGAGCGGCTGCAAGGCCGGCTGGCGCAGGCGATGCAGGAAAATGGCCTGGCCGACGTGGCCGCGCTGGTGTTCGACACCCATGGCGAGAGCATGGGACGCGGCGCCCACCCTGCCAGCTTCGCGGACCGGCTGTCATGGCCGCTCAGCCACTGGGCGCGGCGGCGTTTTGCGCGGGCCGGTATCAGGCTGGAACCGGAGGTCAGTTTCCAGGGCGGGGACGGATATCTGTTCTTCGCCACGCCGGAACTGGCGCTGGCGACGCTGACCCGCATCGCGGAAGCGCGGCCTGCGGAAACCGACCCCGATGCGCCGCCCGATCCCTTCTATCGCCGCACCGATCTCAGCCTCGATTTCTACCGCGCCATTCGCGATCATCAGCACAGCCATCTGGAAAGCCGCACCTATGCGCGCGCCGTCACGGCGTTCGGCCTGGGCCTGCTGAACCCCACCGGCAGCCGAGTGTCCCGCCGCCAGTCCGATATCAATGCCGATCGCGAGATGAGCCTGCGGCAGATCCGCGCCATTCCGCACAATGCGATCCTGCAACAGCTCGGCTATCCGGTGAACGTGATTTCCGGGCTGGGCTATGCCGCCCAGAGCAATGTCGAGGAGCTGGCCCAGCTGCTGCGCGAGAGCGAGCGCGGGCGGCAACTGATCCGGCTGGTGCGGTCCGCCAATGCGCTGGCGAGCGTGAAGACGGTCGCGGCATTCGGCGAATTGTTCAATTCCGCCTATTGGGCCAGCCGCCCCTATCGCGGGCTGGAAGATCACCTGACCGACGCGTGCGAGGCGCTGGCCGAATATCTGGTGAAGGACGACCGTGTGGGCGTGTTCCGCCGCTTCGCTTCCCGGCTGCGCGTCGACGGGGTGAAGATGCACCGCCTGCTGGCGCTGGTCCCGCGTGAGGATGACGAGCCGGATCGGGAGGAGGTGCGCCGCGCCATCGGCGCCTGCCAGGCGCTGCGGCTGGCGCTGATGCAACATATGTTCATCCGCGCCGTCAGCATCCCTGCCTTCAGCCGCGCCAATGATGTCAGCCGCGACGATGTGCTGGAAATGGTCTTCACCCTGCGCGTGGACGATGCGCTGGCCCAGTTGCGCCGCGCTTTCCCCACCAGCTTCCCGCAGATCGGCGATTTCAACCTGGCGGAGCCGACGGAATATCCCGATGGCGGCGACGAAGGCTATGGCGCGATCCAGCGCGACTTCATCGATCCGATCGACCGGGCGCACCGCCTGTCGCTGCGCATAGCCACGGCCATCGCCAACCGCTTCGGGGCGCATGGCTGACCGGCCGGGCGCGCTATCTGTCCCTTAACCCCTGCCGGTGCATGACACGGGCATGGATCCGGTGGTGAAATGGATTGGCGGCGGCACCGCCATGGTGGTGGCGGGGCTGGCGGGCCTGCTGGTGCTGGGCAGGGAACGGCCGCCTGCACCGCGCGTGTTAGCCCCCACGCCCGAACAGTCGCGCCGACTGGGCGAAGCCATCATATTCGATCCGGCGCGGGCCGCGAAACCGGCCCAGGCCCAGGCCCCCGCTCCGCGCATTTCGCCGGATGGCGGCGACTTCGTCATCAAGCGGGTGCTGCCGATCGACGGGCCGATCCGCTATGGCGAATGGCACTGGGACGATGCCGGCGTGCCCGATGGGCCGCTGGTAATGACCGTCGATCTCGACGCGCGTGTCCTGTCGATCTTTCGCGGCGGTTATGAAATCGGCGCGGCGGCAGTGATGCTGGGCACGGACGATCATCCGACGCCGCTGGGCGTGTTCCCGATCCTGAGCAAGGAGCGGCACAATGTTTCGGAAAAATACGGCAATGCGCCTATGCCCTGGACCCTGCGACTGACGCCGGACGGAGTGGCCATCCATGGCGGCTCCACCGTGGAACGCGGCTATGCCAGCCATGGCTGCATCGGTGTGCCGGACGATCTGGCAGCCCGCCTGTTCGCCATTGCCCGCACAGGCGACACGGTCATCATCACGCGCGGCAGGAAGGCGGGCCTGGGCACATCATTGGCTTCTTGAGGCGACGGGCGTCGGATAGCCTGAACCGCGTAGCAGCGATCAGCCTGCGCCATGGGCAAGGATGTTGACCAGCCGCCCGAACGGGTCGCGGATATAGAAGCGCCGCACGCCCCATGGCTCCACCACCGGGCCATATTCGGGCGCCAGTCCCGCAGCAGCGACGCGGCGCAGCGCCTCGTCAAGATCGTCGACTTCTATCGAAACATCCGGAACCGGCGTGCGGGAACCGCCCTCGCTTGCGAAGCTGATCTGCGGCGCGGCGCCCTCCGATGACCCGGCCAGCGTGGTGATCCAGCCGAGGTCCATTACTGTGTCGAAGCCGAGTATGTCGCCGTAGAAGCTGCGCGCCGCCGCGGGATCGGGCGTGGCGATATTGGCGACGATGCGCTTCACGATCATGCCTGGCCGCCTCCGCGTGGCGGTTCCGGCCGGAATCGCCATTCCCCATCCTTCGCCACGGCCAGCACCCCGCCAACATTGCCGCTGCCACCCGTTTCGAGAGTGGCGAGCAGCCGGGCGACATCGGCCCCGCGCGGCGCCTTTCCCAGCGTGCGGATCGCGCGCTCCACCAGCCGCAGGGCAATGGCGCGCGGGAGCGGCGGACACAGGCGGATCCCGCTTTCCCCTTCCCCCGCCCGCTCCGCCCAGGCGCGTTCCGCCGCCCAGGCCAGCGCCTCGTCCGCATCGGCCAGATGCGCTGCGCTTTCCGCCAGCATCGCAGGCTCGATCCAATCCGCTTCGGCCAGCCCCTGCCGGATGCGCACCCGGTCGAAGCGCGGGTCCGCATTGCTGGGATCCACCACCGGCGTGAACCCGGCCTCGGCCGAGATGGCCGCCAATTGCGCACGGCGGAAGGGCAGGAGAGGGCGGATCAGCGGCAGGCGCGATCCCGGCACCACGCCCCGCCCGCGCACGCCCGCCAGCCCTGCGACACCGCTGCCCCGGTTAAGGCGCATCAGCAGGGTTTCGGCCTGATCGTCCGCATGATGGGCAGTGGCGATGGCGGACAGTCCCTGCCCATCCGCCCAGCCTGCCAGCGCGGCATAGCGCGCCGCGCGCGCCTGTGCCTGCACATTGCCGCCGGCCACCTCCACCCGCAACACGGCGCAGGGGATCGCGCGGGCGGCGCAGATATCCGCCACCATCGCACATTCGCCGGCGCTGGCAGCGCGCAGGGCGTGGTCCACGCAGGCGACTTCGAACCCGCCGGGAATGGCCATCTGGCACAGCGCGAGCAGCGCCAGACTGTCCGGCCCGCCCGATACCGCGATGCCTAGCCTGCCTCCCTCCGGCCAGAGCCTTGCCAGCTCCGCCCGGAAACGAGGCAGCAGCGCCGCGAGCGACGCATCACTGGCAGGTGACGCGGCCGCGATTCCGGTCATATTGTTCCTTCAGCCGTCCGGAGGCGAGCGCCGGATATTCATCGCCGAAGGTAGCGAGCGCGATGCAGGCCCGGTTCGTATCGTTCAGCGCGATCATCGCGTCGGCCAGATAGAGCAGGCTGTCGCCGGCCCGCGCACCCTGCTTGTCAGCCTGATAATTGGCGAGGAAATGCGTGGCGGCGCTGCGCGGATCGCCATCGTCCAGGAAGGCGCGGCCCAGCAGATTGCGGCCAAAGCTGACCCGCGAATGGTTGGGATAGCGTTCCAGATACATCGCCAGTTGCTGACGCGCCTCCGGATAGAAACGCGCTTCCCACAGGCGGAAGCCATAGGTGTATTCATCGTCGCCCGGATCGCTGGTGGCAGGCTTGGTGATCGCCTGCACGGCGGCCACCCGTTCCGCGCTGGGCGCGCCGGCCGGGGCTGGCGCGGCAGGCTGCTGCGCCGCCACGGCCTGGGCCGGCGCCTGCGTGCGAACCTGGTTCCCGGTGGACTGGCCCGGCGGGGTGATGATCCCCGTCGGCGGAGAGACGGCGACCGGCGCGGCCCCGCCCGGCTGCAGGGATGCGATCCGGCTTTCCAGATCGCGCAGATGGGCGGCATTTTCCTCGCTCGAGGCTGTCAGCCGCGCGACCTGCCCTTCCAGCGTGTCGAGCCGGATCAGCACGTCCGACAGGGCTGTGGTGGACGGAGTGCCCACCTGCTGCGGCTGCGCGTTGCTGTCTGGCGTGGTCACTTCCGGCGTGAAGAAACGGCCGTCGCTGTTGGGGAATACCGCCCGTTGCAGCGCGCGAAGTTCGGATTCGACCCGCCGCAGCCGCGCTTCATTATCCTGCGCGAAGGCCGGCACCGGCGCCAGCGACGCGCCGATGCCCGCCACAACCAGCGCGGTCATAATTGTGCGAGGCAGATTTCTGCCGCTTGTCATGTCTGGAACACCCTCCACTAAATGGCTCACCGCCCTCGCATCATGCGCCGGAATGGCTGCTGAACGAACCGTCCCGGCACTTTGCCAAGCGGCGATTCACTTGTCGAGGCGCGAGCCGTGTCAGCCTGTGGGAGAAGCGGCCGGCGTCGCGCCAGGCTGGCCGGTCGCGGCGGGCGCCGCGGGCGGCTGTTGGGCAGCGCCTGCACGCGCGAGCAGCGATTGCGCATCCACCGGGATGTCCCGCATGATCCGCTGCTGCGCCGCCAGGGGGGCGATTTCCTGCCCGCCGACGGTGATCGTCAGCGCATCGGGGCGGCCCGTCCATATTTGCGGGCCATTGGCATCCGCCGGAACAGTGTAGGTTTCGCCCAGCACCATCTGCTTCTGCATCAACTGGCGGCCAGCGGCATCGTAGAACTTCACCCATACGCCTTCCTCGCGCGAGGTGAATACGACCGGGCCGGTGGGCGAGGGCGTTGCGGCGGCGGCCGGCTGGCCCTGAGCCGCACGGGCTGCGGCCTGCGCTGCTTCTTCCTGCTGCTGCTGTTCCACCAGGCTCGGCAATTCCGCGGCCGGGGTAAAAACGCTGCGCATGAAGAGATAGGCCAGAACCACGACCACCAGACCGGCCAGAATGGCCAGCCAGAACAAGCCGCGCGAAGGAACGCGGGCGGGATCGCCCGGTTCGAACGTGGCGGGGCGGCTGTAGGTCTGTTGCGGCTGGGCATCCAGTTCTTCGCGCACGCGGCCCACCATCTCGCTGGAATCGAGGCCCAGCATCTTGGCATAGCTGCGCACGAAGCCCACGGCATAGGTGCGCGCGGGCAGATGCTGGAAATCGCCATCTTCTATCACGAGGAGATGGCGCATCGGGATGCGGGTTTCCGCCGCCACCTGCTCCACGGTCAATCCGCGCGCCTCGCGTTCAGCGCGAAGCTGCGCCCCCACACCACCAGACACTATCGGTGTCCCCTCCCCTGTTGTCCCGTCGGTCATTCTCTATCCAGGTAAATGGCGGTTCTGCCGGTGAACCGCCGATGCGCCAAACAAGATGGCCGGGCCGCGCAAGTCAAGCGCAGCATGCCGCCCACGCCATTATTCAACGTCAATCCCACGCTGTTCGGCCCATTTTTTCAACTCGCCGCGCAGATCGGCAGGCGGGTTGGCAAGCCATTCCTTCAACCTGCCTTCCAGTTCGGACAGATCCACGCTGCACACCAGCTGCTTGATGGGCGCGACGGATGCCGGGGTGATGGACAGGCGCCTGATGCCCAGCGCCAGCAACGCCAGCGCCTCCAGCCGCCGTCCGCCCATTTCCCCGCACACGCCGACATCGACATCATGGCCGCTGGTCGCAGCAAGAACCCGCGCCAGGAAGCGCAGGATCGCGGGGCTGAGCCAGTCATACCGTTCCGCCAGCTTGGGATTGGAGCGATCGGCGGCGAACAGGAACTGCGTGAGGTCGTTCGTGCCGATCGAGATGAACGACACATGCGGCAGCAGCAGGTCGAGTTGTTCCGCGAGGGCCGGCACTTCAAGCATCACGCCATAGCGAACCGCTTCCGGCAGCTTGCGCCGCCGGCCGCGCAGATAGGCAAGCTGGCTTTCGAACACCTTGCGCGCGGCATGGAATTCCCACGGTTCGGACACCATGGGGAACATCACGTTCAGCACCCTGCCGCCGGACGCCTCCAGCAGGGACCGGGCCTGCACCTTCAGCAGCCCTTCCCGTTCCAGCGCCAGCCGCAAGGCTCGCCAGCCCATCGCCGGATTTTCATCCTCGCGCGAGGATTCGCTGGAAAGATAGGGCAGCGACTTGTCCCCGCCGATATCGACGGTGCGGAAGATCACCGGCTTGCCTGCGGCAATATCCAGCACATCGCGATAGAGCCGCGTCTGCCGGTCGCGCTGCGGCAGGGCGGCGGACACGAGGAACTGGAACTCCGTGCGGAACAGGCCGATGCCATCGGCGCCGGTCGCGGCGAGCATCGGCATATCGTCGCGCAGGCCGGCATTCATCATCACCTCCACCCGCTGGCCATCGCGGGTGACAGGTTCCACATCGCGCAGCTTGGCATAGGCGGCGCGGCGTTCGCGATTGCGGGCGAAGCGATCCTGGAACGCTTCCAGCACCTGCTGCGAGGGGCGAATGGTGAGCTGCCCCGCATCGCCATCCAGCAACAGCCGGTCGCCTTCATGGATCAGCCCGCGCGCATTGCGCACGCGGCCCAGCACCGGAATGCCCATGGCGCGCGCCACGATCACCACATGCGCGGTGAGCGAACCTTCCTCCAGAACCACGCCCTTCAACCGGCGCTTGTCATATTCCAGCAGTTCGGCGGGGCCGAGATTCTTGGCGATCAGGATCGTATCGCCGCGCAGCCCCGTGCTGGCGGCGGTGCCGAGCTGGCCCGACACGATCCGCAGCAGCCGGTTGGCGAGATCTTCCAGATCGTGCATCCGGTCCGCCAGCAGCGGGTCCTGGATTTCGCGCATCCGCATCCGGGTGCGCTGCTGCACCCGCTCGATCGCGGCTTCCGCAGTCAGGCCGGAATCGATCGCCTCGTTGATGCGGCGGCTCCAGCCTTCGTCGTAAGCGAACATCTTGTAGGTTTCGAGCACCTGCTGATGTTCGCCATCCATGCCGAATTCGGCCTGGCTGGACATGTGGTCGATCTGCTCTCGCATCCGGTCGAAGGCGAGATAGACGCGCTGGCGCTCCGCCTCGATATCCTCCGCCACGATCTGTTCGATGGTGATGCGCGGCTGGTGGAATACGGCCTGGCCTTCTTCCAGCCCCTTTACCAGGGCAAGCCCGGCAAGCACTTCCTGCCCCTGCTGCGCGGCGGAACGGCCGCCGATCGATTCCTCGTCCACCAGACCTGCCGCATGGATCATTTCCGCCAGCACCATGGCGACGGTCTGCAGCGCCTCGATCTCCACTTCCTCGTAACGGCGCGGTTCGACATGCTGCACCGTCAGCACGCCGATCGCCCGTTCGCGCCGCACGATGGGCACGCCGGCGAAGGAATGGAACTTTTCCTCCCCCGTTTCGGATCGGTACTGGAATTCCGGGTGGGTGGCCGCTTCGGCCAGGTTCAGCGTCTCGATATTCTGGGCGATCGTGCCGGTCAGCCCTTCGCCCACGCCCAGCTTCGTGACATGGACCGCGTCCTGGTTGAGACCGCGCGTCGCGAACAGCTCCAGCATTCCGTCACGCAGCAGATAGACGGAGCACACCTCGCTATCGAGAGCCTCGCCGATCACCTCCACCACTTGCGCCAGCTTTCCCTGGGCGTGAAGGCGGGACGCCATCACCTCGTGCAGTCGGGTGAGGATCGAGCGGGCAGCGGCAGCAGCGGACATGCCTTCTGCGTAACCCAAAAGTGACAGCATGGGAATGACGGCGCGGCCGGCGCGAATAATGAAACCTCCGCGCCGGCACCTTCGTCGTCAGCAGGCGATCAGCGCAGGCTGATTTCCTCCTTGATGCGCAATTTCTGTTTCTTGATGGATTGGATCAGTCCGGAATCCGGAGAAGGACGGCTCATTTCAGCATGTAGTCGAGCCTCCAGACCGTCATGCTTGGTCTGTAGGGCGGCGACATGTGAGGAATCCATATGGCTTTCTCCTGTGCTTCGAGGTTTACCCTCGGGGTTGGACCCTGCGGAGACTCGCAGCGGACCGCGAGCCGCGCGATTGTCATCAAATCATAATACACCTAGATCGGCAAACCCGGACTGCGGCGATCCGTGGGGCGATGGCGATACGACGAAAGGGCAGTCCGTGACCGAAGATGAGATACGCAAGCGGCTGGCGGCGCTGCGCATCGAACATCGCGATCTGGACGCGGCAATCGCGGCGCTGTCGGCCGTTCAGCCGCAGGATCACCTGCAAATCGCCCGGTTGAAGAAGCGCAAGCTGGCCCTGCGCGACCAGATCGCCATCATGGAAGACTATCTGACGCCCGACATCATCGCCTGACCCGGCGTACAGCGATGGGACAGACGCGGGAATCGCCCGGCCAGCCGCCCTCCGCCGCTGGCTTTGCTGCCCGTTGGCGAGTAGCTGACAGGCATCATGACGGAGCCCGCCGATCTCAGCCCCACGATCATAGAGGCGCTTTACTGCGAGGCGCTGGAGCTGGCTGACGAGACGCGCTTCTCCTTCGAACTTTCGGACGTCGCCGGGCCGGGCTCGGGGCAGGTCATGGAAGAGAGCGGGCTCGGCCTTATCGCCCAGTCCAGCGAGGCGCTGCGCACCACCACGCGAATGATGCATGCCATCGCCTGGCTGCTGAACCAGCGCGCCTATCTGGCCGGCGAGCTGACGGAATCGCAGCTGCACCGCAATGGGCGCCTGCCGCCCGCGCCGCCAGCGGACGACGCGCATATCGCCATGCTCGCCCCCGAATTGCGCGATCTGACCGACCGGACGGAACGGTTCTATGCCCGAGTGGAGCGACTGGACCACGCCTGGCATGACCGCTTCGCCACGCAGCCGGCCGCCGTCCATCTCCTGCGCCAACGCCTCAGCCATGCGGTCGAGATGTTCTGACCGCGCTCGGCAGACGGCCCGACAGGGCTGCTCGACATGGTCGCTCCCCATCCCCATATCCCCGCGCATGGCACCCCCGCCCAAACCCTGGCCGACCGGCATCTGCGAACAGTCCGAACCGATGGTGCGGCGCGTGCTGGCGGGCAATGGATCGCCCTATACCTATACCGGCACACAGACCTATCTGGTCGGGCTGTCCGATCTCGCGGTGATCGATCCGGGGCCTGACGATCCGGCCCATATCGACGCCCTGATGGCCGCCATCGCCGGCACGCCGGTGCTGGCGATCTGCTGCACCCATACGCACCGCGACCATTCGCCCGCCGCCCGCGCCCTTGCCGCGCTGACCGGCGCGCCGATCATCGGCTGCGCCCCGCTCACGATCGACAAGGACGAGGCGCATGACGAACCGCGCGCCGACGCCCCCTTCGATCCCGATTACGCGCCAGACCGGGTGCTGGCCGATGGCGAAAGCGTGTGCGGGACAGGCTGGACGCTGACGGCGGTGGCGACGCCGGGCCATACGTCGAACCATCTGTGCTTCTCTCTGGAAGAAAGCGGCGCGCTGTTTTCCGGCGATCATGTGATGGGCTGGTCCACCACCGTCGTCGCCCCGCCCGATGGGGACATGGGCGATTACCTGGCCAGCCTCGAACGGCTGTATGAACGGGACGACCGCATCTATTACCCCGCCCATGGCCCTGCGGTGGAACAACCGCGGCGGCTGGTGCGCGGAATGATCGGCCATCGCCGCCAGCGCGAACGGCAAATCATGCGGCTGGTCAGCCAGGGCACCGGCAATGTCGAGGCCATGATCCCGCTGATGTACAAGGGCGTCGACCCGCGCTTGTGGGGTGCAGCGGCGCAATCGACGCGCGCGCATCTGCAGGACATGGAACGACGCGGGCTTGTCACTCGTTTCGAGGGCGTATGGACGATCCAGACATGACCCGACCCGTCGCCACCACCCGGCGCGACAATGGCGGTGATGCCCCGATTGCCGGGGCTGCGCAGCCCATGCCGGAAGCCGCCTCGCGCCGTTCCCTCGCCCGCGTGCAGGCGGTGCCGTGGCTGCTGTTCATCCTGTCGCTGGCGCTTTGCGCCTGGCTGGCATGGCGTGCCTTCGGGCCGGAAGATCATGGCGATCCGCTCGGCACCAGCCTCGTCGCGTTTGAAAAGCAGAACCGGCTGACGGTGTTTTCCGCCCAGCTTTCGCCTGTGGTGTCGAGCGAGGACAGTCGCTTCTTCGGGGCCGTGCGCAGCAGGCAGATCGCCGTCATCCCCGCGCGGGTCGATTACACGCTCGACCTGTCGCTGATGAATGCCAACAGGATGGGTTGGGACGAACAGACCCGCACACTGTCGGTGCAATTGCCGCCGATCAGCGTCGGCCGCCCCAATCTGGACGAAGGCGGGGCGCAATATCTGCGCGAAGGCATCTGGATCAGCCGGGACGCGCAGGACAGCCTTACGCGGGACAATACCAAGCTGGCCGAACGGCAGGCGCTGGAACAGGCCGCCAGCCCGGTTCTGATGGGCCTCGCCCGCAACGCGGCGAAGGATGCAATTCGCCAGAACCTCGCTATACCGCTGGAAGTCGCGGGCTTCGGTGATGTCACCGTCAGCGTCCGCTTCGATGGGGAGTCAATACCGCAGCGATGAGCATCGCCACCAAGATACCAGCCGGCACCGACCTGCGGGCCGAGATCGACCGCCTGCGCAAGGAACGCAACGCGGTGATCCTCGCCCACTATTATCAGAAGCCGGAATTGCAGGATCTCGCCGATTTCGTGGGCGATTCGCTGGAACTGTCGCGCAAGGCGGCGGATACCGATGCGGATGTGATCGCCTTTTGCGGGGTTAAGTTCATGGCCGATACGGCCAAGATCCTCAGCCCGGAAAAGATCGTGGTCCTGCCCGACATGGAAGCCGGGTGCAGCCTGGAAGATTCCTGCCCCCCGGAAAAATTCGCCGCCTTCCGCGAAGCGCATCCCGATCACATCGCGCTCACCTACATCAACTGCTCGACAGAGGTGAAGGCACTGTCCGACATCATCGTCACCAGTTCCAGCGCCGAAACGATCATCCAGCAGATACCGAAAGATCAGCCGATCATCTTCGGGCCGGATCGGCATCTCGGCGGCTATCTGAACCGCAAGTTCAACCGCGACATGCTGCTGTGGCCGGGCGTGTGCATCGTGCATGAGGCGTTCAGCGAGCGGGAACTGCTCAAGCTGAAGGAACAATATCCCGATGCGCCGATCGCCGCGCATCCGGAATGTCCGCCGCATATCATCGATCATGCCGATCATGTCGGGTCGACCAGTTCCATCCTGCAATATGCCAAGACCTTCCCGGGCGACACGCTGATCGTGGCGACGGAACCGCACATCATCCACCAGATGGAAAAGGCGATACCGGACAAGAATTTCGTCGGTGCACCGGGCGCGGATGGCAACTGCAACTGCAATATCTGCCCCTACATGGCGCTCAACACCATGGAAAAGCTCTATGCCTGCCTGGCCGATCTCCAGCCGCGCATCGAGATAGAGGAAGGGTTGCGCCTGCGCGCCAAGCGCAGCCTCGACCGGATGCTGGAAATGGCCAGCGGGACGATCGGGCAAGGCGATCTCGGCCGGGTGGCCTTCACGCGGGACTGAACGCTTAGGGTGCAGGGGTCTGGGATTTCGGCGCGGCCGCGACCTTCCCCTGCGCTACCCGCGCCAGCACCAGCGCTGAGGCGACCAGCGCTACGCCCATCAGGTCGAGCGGGGCCAGCGTCTCGTCGAAAGCCAGCCATCCCACCAGCGCCGCCACGGCAGGCTGGGTCAGGAGGCCGATCCCGATCATCAGCGGCGGGAAGTGGCGCAGGGCATAGACCAGAAGCCCCTGCCCGAAAATCTGGCTGCTGGCCGCAAGGATGACGAGCGGCGCCCAGTTGGTCGGCCACACCGCCTCCCCCAGCGCAAGCGCGATCGGCAGCAGCAGCGCGGCGCTGGCGATGGACGACCAGGTCAGCAGCGCCCATCCGCCCAGCGCCTTCCGGGCATCCTGCAGGATCAGCAGATAGGCAGCGTAGAACATGCCCGCCAGGATGCAGAACAGATCGCCCGCGAAGGTCGATGACGACACTTCCAGCGAACGGCCCAGCAGGATCGCCGTCCCTCCGCCGGCGGCGAGCAGCGCCCACCATTCGCGCCCCTGCGGCACGCGGCGCAGCATCACGAAACCCCAGATCATCAGGATGATGCTGCCCGAATTGCCGAACAGCGTGGCGTTGGCCAGCCGCGTCATCCCGATGCCGGTGTGCCAGCTCGCAATATCGAGGCCGAACAGCACCCCGCCCAGCAGCACGACGGCCAGCGTTTTACGCGGCAGGCCGGCCAGCGGCTGGGCATTGGCGCGCGCGATCAGGGCGAGGAACGGCACGGCCAGCGCCAGGCGCCAGAACCCGGCGGATACCGGCCCGCTATCCGCCAGCCGCACCAGCCACGGCCCCAGCGCCAGGGCGATGTTCCCCGCGATCAGCGCCGCCAGCGGCAGAGCGCGGGAGTGGTGGTCGGAACTGGCGGAGTCGCGCATCGCGCCGGTCTAGCGGCGCGCATCGGTTTGGCTATAGACTATCCCCGCGTCCGCGAACGAAGCGAGGGAGAAGTCGGAAATGGCTAGCCGGTCGTGGCTGTTCGTGCCGGGTGACAGCGAGAAGAAGCTGGCCAAGGTTGCCGGCTGCGGCGCCGATATCGTCATTGTCGATCTGGAGGACGCTGTCGCTCCCGATGCGAAGCCCCGCGCGCGCGGGCTGGCCTGCGAATGGCTGGATGCGCATCGCCGGCAGATTCTGGCGGGCGGGCCGATGGGCCGCTGGGTGCGGATCAACGCGCTCGACACCCTGTTCTGGCGCGACGATCTGATCGCGGTGATGGGCGCGCAGCCCGATGGGGTGATGGTGCCGAAGGCGGCCGGCCCGGAACAATTGCAGCTGCTGGCGGCCGAACTCTATGAACTGGAGCAACGCCACGGCATCGCGCCCGGCGCGACGCGCATCCTCCCGCTGGTGAGCGAGACCCCGGCCGCGGCGCTGGGCATCGCAACCTATGCCGCGGCCTCCCTGCCCCGCCTTGCCGGGCTGACCTGGGGCGCGGAAGACCTCAGCGCCGCGATCGGCGCCAGCCGCAAGCGGGACGAGGCCGGCAACTGGACCGACGCCTTCCGCCTGGTGCGCGCCACGGTGCTGCTGACGGCCCATGCGCGCGGGGTGGCGGCGATCGACACGCTTCACGCCGCGTTCCGGGACGAGGAAGGACTGGCCCGCGTGGCCGCGGCATCCTTCGCAGACGGGTTTGCCGGCATGCTGGCGATCCATCCCGCGCAGGTGCCGATCATCAACCGCGCCTTCAGCCCCAGCGACAGCCAGATAGCAGAAGCGCGCGCCATCGTGGCCGCCTTTGCCCAAGGGGACGGGGCGGGCGCCGTGCAGGTGGAGGGGCGGATGGTGGACATGCCGCATCTGCGGCAAGCGGAACGTCTGCTCGCCTCGCTGCGCTGATCCGATATTCCGCCCGCCGGGCGGCGATCCTATTCCGCTTCGGCAGCGTCATTCGCAGGCGCGGCTGGTGCGCCATCGCCAGGGGCCGTGGCGGCTGCATCGGGGGCGGTCTCCGCCTCGCCTTCCTCCGCCTCATCGCCTTGCGCATCGGCTGCGGCGCCGGACGCGGCGGATGTCGGCGCGATCTTCAGCAGGGGCGGCTGCGAACGCACCGTGTCCACCGGCAGCATCGCGTCGCTGATAGTCCCTTCCAGCACCTCGCCGGAAGACGACCGGCCATCATCATTCGCCGGGGCCTGCTTGTCGCCGCAGGATGCCAGCAAGGCGGCAGGGGCGATCAACAGGCACAGGCGCTTAAGCGGCATGGTTCACCTTCCCAGAGGATGCGAGCGCGGCCAGGAACGCCGGCGCGCGCGCCTGCAATGCCTCATCCCAGGAGGCAGGCGCAACCGAAATGCCCAGCCTTTCCAGGCTGGTGACCCCATATTCCGCGATCCCGCACGGCACGATGCCCGAAAAATGCGACAGGTCCGGCGACAGATTGACCGCGAAACCATGCATGGTGACCCAGCGCCGCACGCGCACGCCGATCGCGCCGATCTTCGCTTCCCCGCCATCCACGTCGCGCGTCCAGATGCCGACCCGTTCGGGCACGGACCAGCTTTCCACGCCGAAATCGGCCAGCGTCGCGATCACCCAGTTTTCAAGCTGGTGGACATAGCAGCGCACGTCCCGCCCCCTCTGCGCGAGGTTGAGCAGCACGTAACCGATCCGCTGCCCCGGCCCGTGATAGGTGTAGCGCCCGCCCCGCCCCGTCTCCACCACGTCGAAACGCGGATCGATCAGTTCCGCCCGGTCCGCACTGGTGCCGGCCGTATAGACGGGGGGATGATCCAGCAGCCAGATCAGCTCGCTCGCAGCGCCAGCGGCAATGGCGGCATTGCGCCTCTCCTGCTCGGCCAGCGCCTCGCGATAGGGAACGGATCGTTCGGATCGGCGCCATTCGATGCCGTCGAGCGGGGAATAGTCGGGCATTGTCGTCACGGTTTGATTGCCTGCCGCCGCAAATCCCGCTTATCAAGCCCAAAGGAGACCAGAGGGAGTGCGGCGCATGAAATTCGACATGAGCGAAGCCTGGCAGGAGGCGATGGCGATGATCGCCGCCAATCGCGAGGTCCTGCTGATCGTTGCGGGTATCTTCTTCTTCCTCCCGACCATGGCGCTGACCTTCGCCATCGGCGACACGCAGCCGATCACCATGTCGGAAGATACCGCTGCGATGGAACAGGCCGTGGCCAATTTCTACGGCAATGTGGGCTGGATGATGGGCCTGGTCTTCCTGGTGCAGCTCGCCGGTTATATCGCATTGCTGGCCCTGCTGCGCGATGCCGCCAAGCCAACGGTGGGCGATGCGATCAAGACCGGGTTGATCGGGATGCTGCCCGCCTTCGCCGCCTATATCATCATCACGGTCGGGCTGGGGCTGTTGTTCGGAATCTTACTGGGCATCGCGATGGCCACCGGCGTGATGGCGCTGGTTTCCGTGATCGCCATCCTGGCCTTTGTCGGCTGCGCCTATATCCTCGTCAAGACGGCGCTGGTGCCGCCTGTCATCGCTATCGAAAAAACCTTTAATCCGATCCGCGCCATTCGCCGCAGCTGGCAGCTGACCAAGGGCAATTCGGTCCGGCTTGCCATGTTCTTCGTGCTGATATCGCTGGTCTATCTGGTGGTATCGGTGCTAGTGGGCCTGGTCGTGTCGGCGCTCGGCTTCGTGCTCGGATCGTCAGCGGAAATCGTGGTGAGCGGGCTGCTCTCGGGGCTGATCGGCGCAATTGCGGCGGTGGTGTTCGTGGCCGTGCTGGCTGCAATTCATCGCCAGCTCGCCGGCCCGTCTTCCGCAGCGATCGGGCGGACTTTCGACTAGGCCCGGCCGACTAGCCCCGGCTGCAGATTGTCAGGAAAACGGCCGCCGGCAATCTCCGGCGGCCCCATTACGCGCGCCCGGATCGGGCGGCGCGCAGGCGCGGTCTCAGTCCGTATCGTCCTTCCAGCCCCATGCCAGCAGGCAAGGGGGGACGTTCATCCATACGAAGCCGGTGTCGACCCGCGGGAAATGGCGCGCAGTCAGATCGCGCGCCACGGCGCTGAACTGATAGGTCAGGAAGGCCCCGCCCGGACGGATCACGCGATAGGTGGCAGCCGCGATAGAGGGGCCGACCCCTTCCGGCAGGGTGGAAAACGGCAGGCCAGACAGCACATAATCCGCGCCGTCATGCCCCAGGGATCGAACGATATCCTCCACATCCTCCGCCGAACCCAGCACCGCGTGGAAGCGGCTGTCGCGGATGGTGCGTTTCAGATAGTCGATGAACAACGGATTGGTGTCGATGACGATCAGTTCGCCGTCGCGCCGCAACCTGTCCAGCACCGGCGCGCAGAACGTGCCTACGCCGGGACCATATTCCACGAACACCTTGCACGCCGCCCAGTCGACTCGCGACAGCATTGTGTCGATCGTCGCGCGGGAGGACGGAATGATGGAACCGACCATGCGGGGATGTTCCATGAATCCGCGAAAGAACACGCCTGCGGGGCCAAGCGCGCGCGATATGCGCTGCCTCAGGCCGGGACGGCGCCTCGCGGCCAGCTCACTGCCATTCATAAGTGGGAACCAGCCCCCTTCTTGCTGTGTCCGGCATGCCATCCATTGTCACGGCACATACCAGACTCGTGCGGGAACTGACGCATCCCGCGTGCCAATGCAAGCGCGCCGATAGGGCTGGCGCCCCGCACGCTCACAGGATTTCCTCCACGCGTTCCTTGGGGCGGCACAGGCGAACGCCCTTGTCCGTTTCCACCAGCGGCCGCTCAATCAGCGCGGGTTCCGCCGCCATCGCATCCAGCACGGCATCGTCATCCGCCTCGGTCAGGCCGCGTTCCACGGCATCGGTGCCGCGCAGCCGCAGCCCTTCGCGGGGCGCCATGCCGGCATCACGATAAAGCTGCGCCAGCTTGTCGCGCGCGGGCGGATTCTTCAGATATTCGATCACTTCCACATCCACACCGTCCCGCGCCTGCAGGATTTCCAGCGTGTTGCGGGACGTGCCGCATTTGGGATTGTGCCAGATGGTGGCCTTCATTTCCGCTCTCCTTGATTCCGGCTGTCGGCCGGCACCCGCATCGCCGGCACCGAAGCTGCCGCATCGCGCGCGTCGATGCCTGGCGCGGGCGCTGCGCTGATCCGCTCTGCCCGCCGCGTCACGCGCCCGGCCCGCTGGACCGCGCGCACCAGCCGCGCATAGGTGCCGCAATTGCACAGATTGGGTATCGCCTCCGCGATCTCTGCTGGCGAGGGATTGGCATTACGCGCCAGTAACGCGGCGGCGGCAATGGCGATCCCCGGCGTGCAGAACCCGCACTGGATGGCCTGTTCCGCCACCAGCGCCTGTTGCACGGGATGCGACCGGTCGCGCGACAGCCCCTCTATGGTGGTGACGATCCGCCCTTCCGCTTCCGCCAAGGTGATGAGGCAGCTGCGCAGCGCCTGCCCGTCCACCAGCACCATGCAGGCGCCGCAATCGCCCACGCCGCAGCCATATTTGGTGCCGGTCAGATTGGCCGCGTCGCGCAGCGCCCATAGCAGCGGGGTGCGCGCATCCATGTCGAAACGCACCGGGCGGCCGTTGACGGTGAGGTCGGTCATCGCCGCCGCGATACCGGGCGCCGCGCCGTCGGGCAATCGCCCCTGCGGCAAATCACGCCGCCTGCCCGCCGCTATTCCCGCCAGCCCTTGTCGATCCGGTCCAACTTGCGCACCCATGCCTCGAAATCGGCGCGGCCGAAATCCTTCAGGGCCACCTCGTCCCGGTCGCGCTGATGCACGGCGATCACTTCGGGCGGCACGGCGATCGGCTTGCCCAGCGCCGCCGTCTTGACCTGGATCTCGCAGGCGCGCTGCAGCATGTAGTAGTTGAAGAACATCTCATACAGCGTTTCGCCCAGCACCACCGGGCCATGGTTGCGCAGCATCAGCACCCGCTTGTCGCCCAGATCGGCCAGCAACCGCTCCCCTTCCTCCGCACGCACGGTGATGCCTTCGAAATCGTGATAGCCGACCTGCCCGGCAAAGAAGCAGGCGTAGAAATTGGTCGGCGTCAGCCCGTCGGCGCTGGAACAGACCGCCATCGTATCGGGCGTGTGGGTGTGGACGATGGCATGCGCCCAATCGAGATGCTGGTGGAACAGCCCGTGCTGGGTGAAACCCGCCTTGTTGACCGGATAGGGGCTGGCGCACAGCTTGTTGCCCTGGCTGTCGATCTTGACCAGATTCGATGCCGTCACTTCCGACCAGAGCAGACCGTAAGGGTTGATGAGGAACGTCTCCTCCCCCGGAACGCGCAGGGTGATGTGGTTGTAGATCGATTCCGACCAGCCCATCATGTCGAAGATGCGGTAACAGGCCGCCAGTTCCTGCCGCGCGGTCCATTCCGCATCGCTGCAATCGGAATTGCGCCTCAACTGGGTGGCCATCCTCTGTCTCCGTTTTGTCCGGCTTGTCACGCCGTGATTGACTTTGCCGCGCCGAATGGCAAGCCATGATGCAAAGACCGGCCATGCCGGCGGGAGAGGATGGATGCAGGAAGAGCTGGGCTATGGCCAGCCGATGGGCGGTGTCGCGCAAACGGCATTCGTGGTGCCGAATCTGCGGGAAGCGATCGATCGCTGGGTTACGGATATGCGCGCCGGGCCGTTCTTCGTGCTCGACCAATTCCTGGTGCCGGGCCAGATCTATCGCGGGCGGGAAAGCCGCGCCGATATCACGCTGGCGATGGGTTTTTCCGGCCACATGCTGATCGAACTGATCCAGCCGCTCGACGATAACCCGTCCGTCTATCGCGAGACTATCGAACGGCGCGGTCATGGCTTCCACCATTTCGGCATCGCCAGCACTGATGTGGATGCCGCCGCCGCCGATTATCGCAGCCGGGGTTACGAGGAAGCATTCCGCGCATCCGTGCCGACCGGAGGCGAGGTGGTGTATCTCGACAATGGCAGCGGTGCGGATTGGGGCTTTCTGGAACTGCTGCCGGCCACGCCGGGGATGGACGAAAGCTTCACCCGCTTCTGGCAGGCCTCGCGCGGTTGGGACGGGACGCAGCCGGTGCGGCCTTTCGCCTGACAGAAACGCGCCGGACACAACATAAAACGCCGCCCCATCAAGGCGCGGCTCGGGAAGGGATGAGAATGCAAGCAGCCGCCGATCCGCGACCGGGAAACTGGACCAGGAATTCCCCCGCTTACCAGTTCCTGCTGGTCTTCCTGCTCAGCCTCAATTTCGGGATCGTGTTCTTCGACCGGCAGGCGCTCAACGCGCTGATGCCGTTCGTGGAACCGGAACTGCAACTGTCCGGCACGCAGATCGGCTTGCTTGCCGCAGGGCTCAGCTTCAGCTGGGCCATCGCTGCCTTTTTCGTCGGCAAGCTGTCGGATTCGCTGGGCAAGCGCAAATTGCTGCTGGTCCTTTCCACGCTGGCCTTCTCGCTCTGTTCCTTCCTGTCGGGCCTTGCGACCAGCTTCGTGTTCCTGTTCGCCGCCCGCCTGCTGATGGGTGCGGCGGAAGGCGGCGTGATGCCGATCAGCCACGCGATGGTCGCCAGCGAAGTATCCCCCGCCCGCCGCGGGCTGGCGCAGGGCGTGGCGCAGAATCTCGGCTCCAACCTGCTCGGCAGCTTCCTGGCGCCGGTCGTGCTGGTGGCCTTCGCGACAGCCTTCAGCTGGCGGGAGGCGTTCTATCTCGCCGCAATCCCGGGCATCCTCAGCGCGCTGCTCATCTGGTTCACGCTGAAGGAACCGGAACCCGTCGTCCATCATCAGGACGCAGCCGACAACCGCATGACGATCGGGGAAGCGCTGAAGGTCCGCAACATGTGGATCTGCGTGGTGGTCGGCGTGCTGATGGTCGGCCACTTCGTCGTCACCTGGGCTTTCATGCCGATCTATCTGGTGCAGGGCAAAGGGCTGGACCCCGCCACGATGAGCTGGGTAATGGGCTCCCTCGGCATTGCCGCGGCCATCTACAGCATCGTGATTTCCGGCCTGTCCGACATTATCGGCCGCAAGCCGGTGATGGTCGCCCTGCCCCTGCTCTCCGTCCTCGGCCCGCTCGGCGCCATCTACTACGAAGGTTCCGCCTTCGGCCTTGCGGCGATCTTCTTCGTCGGCTGGGCGGTGAACGGCATCTTCCCGATCTTCATGGCCACCATCCCGTCCGAAACATTCGACGCGCGGCACCACGCCACCGTGCTAGGGCTGGCGATGGGCAGTTGCGAGATCCTGGGGGGCGTGGTCGGCCCGCCGCTCGCCGGCATGCTGAACGATGCCTTCGGGCAATCGACCTTCCTGTGGATGCTGATCGTGCTCGCCCTCATCAGCGGGGTGGTGGCAATGGGGCTGCGTGAAACCGCGCCCGCCGTGCTGGCCCGGCGCGGCATCCGGCCCGCCGCCGCATGATCGCGGCCTTGCAAGGGGAGTGATGCGCCAATGGCCGTGATCGCCAAATTCGCCACCCGCGGTGTCGCGGCCGACGATCGGCTGCGTTACTGGAACACGGTGGCGGACGAGGCGTTCAGCGGCACCTTCGTCAATGCCGAAAGCGCATGTTTCGAAGGCGAGATGTGGAGTTGGAGCGTCGGCCATCTCGACATGATCCGCACGCGTTCCGTCACTGCATCGGTCGGCCGCCGGCCGCTGCATGATGGGGAGGAACGGCTCATCATGCATATGCAGTGGCGCGGCAGCGGGGTGCACACGCAGCGCGGCCGCGAGACTGCGCTGGCGCCGGGCGATTTCGTGATCGGATCACCCCACACGCCCTATCGTTTCGATCTCGCCCCGCATGAAATGATGGTGGTGGAGTTCCCCCGCGCCGGGCTGGCGGAACGGGTTCCCGATCTGGACAACGCGCTGGCCCGTCGCCTGTCGGGCAATTCGCCCGGGGCGCGGGTGTTCAACGATTTTCTCCTCTCGCTATGGCGGCAGGCGGAAGGCGGCGGCGCGGACGATGCGGAATGGGCGGCGGGCATCAACCGCGTGTTCTACGATCTGGCCGCCCTCGCCATCCGCGACGCGCGCCAGTCCAGCCGCGAGGATGCGCCGGACCATCTGCTCGCCCGCCGCGCGCAGGCGCTGATCGCGGCCAATCTGTCCGACCCCGACCTGTCGACAAGCTCGCTGGCCAGCGAACTGGGCACATCGGTGCGCAGCGTGCAGAACCTGTTCGCGCGCAGTGGCACCACGCCTTCGGCCGCGATCCTCGAATGCCGGCTGGAACGGGCGGCCGAACGGCTGATCGCGGAACCGGGCGCCACGATCACCGAAGTCGCCTTTGCCCATGGCTTCAATGACGGGGCCTATTTCACCCGCTGTTTCCGCCAGCGATTCGGCGTGTCGCCGCGCGAATGGCGGCTGGGCGCCTGCCCCGCCTGAACTGAACGGCGTTTCGCGGCCGGCATAACGCCGCTTCGCTGCGCGCCTGTCCAATCGGGCCTGCGCATCTGTCCAAGCATCTGTGCCCCATTGCGCCTATGATCGCGGTCGGGATCGGCAACAGCCGGGCCGAGCGACAAAAAACATATCCGGGAGAGTTCAACATGAGCAGCAAGCAGGTATCCCTTGCCGTCCTTGCCATCGCGATCGCGACACCTGCCTATGCGCAGGACGCGGCAGAGCAGCAGGGCGGGATCCGGGAAATCGTCGTCACCGCGCAGAAGCGCGCGGAAAGCGTGCAGGACGTGCCGATCGCGATCAGCGCCTTCGATTCCGCAGCCTTGCGGGAACGCGCCATCGCAGACGTATCGGGCCTGTCCGCCATCACGCCGAACGTGACGCTGGATGCCTCCACCCCCTTCTCCGGCTCCAGCGCGGTGCTGGGCGCGACGATCCGCGGTATCGGGTCGAGCGATTTTGCCTTCAACATCGATTCCGCTGTCGGCGTCTATCTCGACGGGGTCTATCTGGGCCGGTCCATCGGCGCCAACCAGGACTTGCTGGATGTGGAGCGGATCGAGGTGCTGAAAGGCCCGCAGGGCACGCTGTTCGGCCGCAATACGATCGGCGGGGCGATCTCCATCGTCACGCGCAACCCGGGTGACGAGTTCCATGTCACGGGCGATGTCACCGTCGGCAGTTACGACCGGATGCAGCTGCGCGGATTGGTGGAAATGCCGATCACCACCGGCCTGTCCTCCTCCCTCGCTTTCGGCATGATGCAGCGCGACGGCTATCAGAAACGCGTCGCCTATCCGGGCGATGCCGGCGATTACGATTCGTGGGAACTGTTCCCGGCATCGGGGTATCAGACGGCGAAGCGGCAGGGCGGCGACGATAGCTGGAACCTGCGCGGCAAGCTGCGGTGGGACGATGGCGGCGCCTTCCGGGCCACCTTTTCGGCCGATTTCACCAAGATCGACCAGGAATCCACCGCCAACACGGTGCTGGATATCCTTGACGACAATCCGGGCGCCTTCTTCGCCTTCCTCTACAACACCTGCATCAGTTCCACGCCCGATCAGATCGCGGGCGCCGGCTTCACCAATGTCTGCGGGCCGCGCAGCAGCAATGCGGGCTACAACACCATCGCCGGCCTCGGCAGCCGCAATGTGGACGGCAATCCGCTGAACGACGTTGCGCCGCTGGATGATCGCTGGGTCAATGACGATATCGATGTCAGCTATGCCACCGGCAACAACTTCTCCCGCCTCAAGCAGGGGGGCGTCGCGCTCGACATGGAACTGGATCTCAATCCCGATCTGATGCTGAAATCCATTTCCTCCTTCCGCAAGATCAACTTCGCGGCCGGCGTGGATCTCGATAACTCCCCGATCGCCTTCCTCCAGACCAGTTTCTCCGTGAAGCAGGAACAATGGAGCCAGGAACTCCAGCTCACCGGTTCCTTCCTCGACGATGCGCTCAATTTCGTGCTGGGCGGCTATGTCTTCAACGAACAGGGCGACCTGCGCGATTTCGTGACCTTTGCGGGCGGCCTGTTGCAGGTCGACGGCCCGGGCGAGATCGACACCACCGCCTATGCCGCCTTCGGCCAGGTGGACTGGCGCGTGAACGATCTGATCGGCATCACGCTGGGCGGCCGCTGGACGAAGGAAGACAAGAGCTATGTCGGCGCCCAGTCGGACCTGAACGGCATCAACTACAAGCTGGCCGGATGCATGGACACCGATCCAGCCACCGGCCTGCCCAGCGCGGAATGCGCCGCCGCGATCGGCTTCCCCATTCCCAGCGAGCCGTTCCGTTACTACCCGCTCACCCCGAAGGATCAGGATTTCAACAATTTCTCCTTCAAGGCGGGCGCGCAGCTTTATCCGACCGACGATCTGATGGTCTATGGCTCCTTCAGCCAGGGCTACAAGACCGGCGGCTGGACGACGCGCCTGTCCAACCCGCTGCCACTGGCCCCGACCTTCGGGGAAGAAGAAGCGGAAACATGGGAAGTCGGCGTAAAATCCACGCTGATCGACCGGATGCTCCAGCTCAATCTCGCCGCCTTTTCCACCAAGTATGAAGGCATCCAGCTGAACTTCCAGGAAGGCGTCTCGCCCACGGTGAAGAATGCGGGCGATGCGCGCATCAAGGGCTTCGAACTGGAAGCGCAGGCCGCGCCCAGCGACATCTTCAGCATCACTGCGTCCGTCGGCTATCTCGACGCCTATTACACCAATGTCGATCTGCCCGCGCAGGTCGCGCCCAGCGATATTCAGCTTGGCGTGTTCGACAAGGCGGATCTGCCCAAGGCGCCGGACTGGAAGATCAACATCTCGCCGCGCGTGGAAGTGCCGCTCGGCGCCGGGTCGCTGGTCATGCTGGCGGACTGGACCCACACCACCAGCATGCGCAACGATACGGAAGGCACCATCCTGCTGCTGCGCCCGTCCACCGACATCATCAATGCCAGCGTCACCTATCGCCCCGATGGCGGCAACTGGAACGTGACGGTGGGCGGCACCAACCTGACGGACGAACGCTATCTCGTCACCGGACAGGCGCAGGTCGGTGGCGGCATCATCTACGGCACCTACAGCCGGCCGGCGGAATGGTACGCACGGCTCGGCTTTGAATTCTGAGGTCGCGGGCGGGCCACCGGGCAACCGGCGGCCCGCCCACATAACAAGGGAGACAGAAATGCCAGAAGCGCCCACCACCGAATTCTGGAAAGACACGCCGCCCGTCCCATCGGTATTCCGCCCCGGCGCCTTGCCCGAAGTGTACATGCCCAAGATCGCGGAAGGGGACAGCCGCTATTGGATGCCGCTGGTCGACAAGGTGTTTTCGAAGCCGGTCTGGATCAGCCCGTCCCGCAATATGTGGGCCGATGTGCTGATGGCGACGGAGCCCTGCATCGTCTCCCGCCATTATCACACCCACCCGATCTGGGCCTATACGATCAGCGGGAAATGGGCCTATCTGGAACATGAGTGGACGGCCACGGCCGGCGACTTCATCTACGAGACACCTGGCGAAAGCCATACTCTCGTGGCTTACGAACATCCGGACCCGATGAAGGTCTTCTTCGTCGTGTCCGGCCCGCTGCAATGGCTGGACGAGGAAGGCAAATCCATCGGCCATTACGACGTGTTCGATTACGTGCGCGATGCGCGCGCACATTATGACGCGGTCGGGATTGGCGCCGATTACGTCGACACATTGATCCGCTGAAGAAACACGGGTCCAACAATGATCGGGACCCGCTGAAAGGTACAAAGATGGCCACCCAGATGAAAGCACCACCGTCGTCGAAGAAGGAAATCGTCGACGTTCCCTTCAACTATCGCGATCTGGTCCAGCGCCGGTCCCCCGGCGGTCGCTATGTCGATGCGCAGACCGATGTGGACAGCCCCTGGGTGCCCTTCGGCGATGGCGCGGCGATCAAGCATCTCGCCTTCGACGTGCGGCGCAACCTGTTCTCCAACATCCTGTGGGTGAAGGGGCCGGGCGTGATCGGCACCCATTTCCATCGCGGCACCATCGTGATGATCTGCCTGGAAGGCAGCGTCCGTTACCTGGAATATGACTGGGTGGCGACGCCGGGCGGCCTGATCCTGGAAGTGCCGGGCGAAAGCCACACCCTCGTCACCGAACATCCCGACGGGGTGAAGCTGTTCGGCTGGATGGAAGGGCCGATCGAATTCTATGACGACAATGCCGTGCTGGTGGAAACTGCGGACGTGTGGTGGATGATGAACCACTACGAAAGCTACTGCCGCGAAAACAACATCCCCATCAACGAGAAGCTCTATCTCTGATTGCCGGCCCCGGCCCTTGCCTTCGCAAGCCGGCCGGGGCGGCCTCATGACAAGGATTGGCCCGGCCCCGGCCGGGACGAGAAGGACCGAATAATGGCAACGCAGGAAAAGCCCGTCAGCAAGCTCGGCGGCATGAAGGCCCCACCTTCGGGCGCATACAAGATCGTGACCGTGCCCGAAGTGCACCGGGATATCGTCGACAAATACATCATCGGGGGCACCTATGTCGGCCAGTCGGAGGAAGAGAGTCCGTGGGTGCCCTTCGGCGACAACGCCGCGATCCGCCACCTCGCCTTCGACGTGCGCAACAACGTCTATGCCAATGTGCTGTGGATCAAGTCCAAGGGCGTGATCGGCACGCACAAGCATCGCGGCATGGTGTGGGCGATCGGGCTGGAAGGCTCGTTCCGCTATCTGGAATATGACTGGGTGTGCCGCCCGGGCGAATTCATCACCGAATTTCCGGGCCATGCGCACACGCTGGTGACGGACGATGAAGACGGCATGAAAGCCTTCTTCTGGATGCAGGGCGCGAACGAGTTCTACGACGATCAGGGCAATTTTGTCGAAACGCTCGATGTCTGGTGGTTCATCAACCACTACGAGACCTATTGCCGGGAGAACGGGTTGGAGATCAATCGCCAGCTCTACCTCTGACCGCCGGGTCCGATCACCGGCCGGGGCCATGCGCCCCGGCCGCGACTTGCCGGCAGCCGCCACCGGGCGGATGCGATGAAAGAACAGGACGCCATGAAACGGCGCCGATGGAAGGAGAGCGAGGCCGCATGAAAACACTGGATCAGTTCGATGTCGCGGGCCGTTCCGCGATCGTTACCGGCGGCGCGAGCGGGCTGGGCCTTGCCTATGCGGAATGCATGGCGGAAGCCGGCGCGCATGTCACGCTGACCGATGTCGACGCCGAAGGCGCCGCGCGCGAGGCGCAGCGGCTGACCGACGAAGGCTATACCGTACGCTCCGCCATCTGCGATGTCAGCGATCTCGATCAGGTCGCGGCAGCGGTCGATGGCCATGTCGCGGCCTATGGCGGGCTGGACATTGCCTTTGCCAATGCCGGCATCGACGTGGGCAACGGCTTCTGGACGCCGGAAGGCAAGCGCAATCCCGAGGGCCAGATCGACGTCTATGACAAGGCGCGGTGGGACAGGTCCATCGGCATCAACCTGACCGGCGTGTTCCACACCGTGCGCGAAGCGGCGCGGGCGATGAAGGCGAACGAGGGGAACGGCCGCAGGCGCGGCGGCGCCATCGTCATCACCAGTTCCAACGCGGCCGAGGTGAACGAGGCGATCGTGGGCGTGCCCTATATGGCGGCGAAGGCGGGGGTGAAGCATTTCATGCGCCATTCCGCCTACGAACTTGCCGCCTATGGCATCCGCGTGAACGCCATCGCGCCCGGCCCCTTCGTCACCAATATCGGCGATGGCTGGGTGAAGAAAAACCCTGCCGCCAAGAAAGCGTGGGACGAACTCGTGCCCGTGGGACGCATGGCCGAAACCTACCAGATCAAGCCGCTGGCCCTGCTGCTGGCGTCCGATGCGGGCAGCTATATCACCGGGGCGCATGTGATGATCGACGGCGGGATGCAGCTCGGCCCCATCAAGCCACTGGAGGACTAGCGCCGGGGCGCGCCGCTTGTTACCGATCCCATCCTGTCAGCAGAGCAGAGGATAGCCATGACCACTTCCGCAAAGGCCGCCATTTGCCGTGGCAACACCCAGCCCTTCTCCATCGAGGATGTGGAACTGGACACGCTGCGCCCTGACGAACTGCGCATCCGCATCGTCGCCTGCGGCATCTGCCACACCGACATGGCGGTGCGCGACGCACAATTGCCGGTGCCCCTGCCCGTCGTGCTCGGCCATGAAGGGGCCGGCATCGTGGAGGAAGTCGGCAGCGGGGTGACGGTGGCAAAGCCCGGCGACCGCGTGGTGATGAGCTTCAACAGCTGCGGCGAATGCCCCAGCTGCGACGTGGATGCGCCGACCTATTGCTACAATTTCTATCCCCATAACTGGTCGGGCAAGCGTGCGGATGGCAGCGCGCCGATGTTCCACGATGGGGAACCGATGAATGCCAATTTCTTCGGCCAGTCCGCTTTCGCCACCCATGCCATCGCGCATCAGCGCAACGTCGTGCGCGTGCCCGACAGCGCATCCGCCCTCCCGCTCGAACAGCTCGCCCCCATCGGCTGCGGGCTGATGACCGGCGCGGGCGCGGTGCTGCGTTCGATGGAAGTGCGTGCCGGCCTGCCGATCGCGATTTTCGGCGCGGGCACCGTGGGCATGGCGGCGATCATGGCGGCGAAGATCGCGGGCGCGAACCCGATCATCGCGGTGGATGTGAACGATCAGCGCCTCTCCATGGCGAAGGAACTGGGCGCGACCCACACTTTCAACGGCAAGACGGACGATGCCTTCGCGAAGATCCGCGAACTCTGCCCGCAAGGCCTCGCCTATGCCTTCGACACCACGGGCATCAATTCGCTGATCCAGCAGGCCTGGGGCCTGCTCGCCCCGCGCGGCATCTGCGGCATGGTCGGCGCATCGGACCCCGCCGACAATGTCACGTTCAACGAGGCGGAGTTCATGGGCGGCGGCCGCCGCGTGATGGGCATCCTGGGCGGCGACAGCGACGTTGGGCCGTTTCTGTGCGAGCTGATCGAACATCACCTCGCCGGCCGGTTCCCGTATGAACGGCTGATCGGCTACTTCCCCTTCGACCAGATCAACGAAGCGTTCGAGGCCAGCGAAAGCGGCAAGGTCGTCAAGCCCGTCCTGCGCATCAGCCCGGAACAGGGCTGAACGCCCCTAAACCCCAAGGAACACTTCGATGAAAGCCGTCACCTTCCAGGCCCTGCATCAGCCACTGGCGCTGGAAACCCTGCCGGACCCGACACCGGGCGAGCAAGACGTGGTGGTGAAAGTGGGGCGCTGCGGCATTTGCGGCAGCGACCTGCATATGACCGAAGATCCGATGTATGGCTGCAAGCACGGCGATGTGCTGGGCCATGAATTTGCAGGCGAGGTCGTCGATACGGGCCGCGAAGTGACCGGCCTGAAGACCGGTGATCTCGTCAGCGTGATCCCCCTCAAGAGCTGCGGCCAGTGCGAACATTGCCGCAGGGGCGAAGTGCAATGGTGCGTCAGCTTCGGCCTGCAAGGCGGCGGCTATGCCGAATATGCCGTCACTCGCCCCAATCAATGTGTGAAGCTGCCGTCGGGCCTGTCGTTGGCCGATGGCGCGATCATCGAACCGCTCGCGGTCGCGCTGCACGGCATCAACCTGTCGGGCTTCCGTACGGGTGACAAGGTGCTGGTGCTGGGTGCTGGCCCGATCGGTCTCGCCGTCGCCTTCTGGGCAAAGCGGCTCGGCGCCGGGCGCGTGGTGGTGCAGGATGTCGCGGAGTTTCAGCGCGAACGAGCCATGGCGATGGGGGCGGACAGCTTCGTGGTCGATCCCGCCCGGCCGGTGGAATCCGCGCTGGAGGCGCTGGGCGGCCCGGCCGATATCGTGTTCGAATGTGTCGGCGTCCCCGGCCTCATCGCGCAGGCCGTGCAGCAGCTTCGCCCGCGCGGCACCATCCTGTTGCTCGGCCTGTGCACTGCGACCGACAGCTTCAACAGCTTCGCGATGCTGAGCAAGGAAGTGCGCCTGATAACCAGCGCCTTCTTCACCGTGCAGGAATATGAAGCGACGCTCGCCGCGCTGGAACAGGGCGCGGCGCAGCCTCCGCTGCTCATCACCGACACGATCAGCCTCGCCGATACGCCCGAAGTGTTCGAACGGCTCAAGCGCCGCAGCGGCGAATGCAAGGTGATGATCGCGCCCTGATGCGCGCCGCGCGAGGCGGAGCAGGCTGGACGCGCGCCCTGGATTGGACCTGATCGTTCAGTTGACCGAAGGGTTATAACTAACCGCCCGGACAACGGCGTTGCTTACAACCGGCTCAAGACAGGCGCCAAAGGGCTGTGAGGGGATGCTCGGCCATCCCCGTCCCCGCCGCAAGCCGGCGTCATCGCCCGCACCTATTCCGCAGGCATGCCCCGTTCGGGCATTTCCGGCTCGTCCCGAATGGCTTCCTGCAAACGCAGGAAATCCGGCCCCTGCACCGCGCTTTCGGCATGGGTCGACAAGGCCCGATAGGTTTCCAGCGCGCGAAAGCCGGCTGCAGTAACGCGGGCGCCGGCACTTTTGCCGCCACCGGGCGTCGCTTCCACCAGTGGCTGGTGGAAGCAGCGGTTCATCGCATCCACCAGCAGCCATGCCCGGCGATAGCTCATGCCCAGAGCGCGCCCTGCGGCGGAGATCGACCCTTCGCGGTCGATCGCCTCCAGCAGGTCGGCCTTGCCGGGCCCCATCGCGATTTCATCGCCGCAATAGACCTGCAACTTCAATCGCAGACGGGTCATGCCCGGCCTACCCTATCCATCAGCGTCAATGACGGGCGCGCGTCCCGAAAAACAGCGCCTGGCTGATCGCGGCACGCACCGTATCTTCCTGGAATGGCTTGGTTACGAGATAGGTGGGTTCGGGCCGGTCGCCGGTCAGCAACCGTTCCGGATATGCGGTGATGAAGATCACCGGCACATCCTCGATCGCCAGGATATCGTCCACGGCGTCGAGGCCGGACGACCCATCCGCCAGTTGAATATCCGCCAGCACCAGGCCGGGGGTGCGCTCCGCCACCACCTGCTGCGCTTCCGTGCGGGTCGCAGCGGTGCCACAGATATCGTGGCCCAGCGAACGGACGAGATCTTCCAGCTGCATGGAAATCAGCGGCTCATCCTCGATGATAAGGACGCTGGTGGTATCCTCGCGCTCGATCTCCGCAATCGCTTCGGCCACCATGCTGGAAACGTCGTCTTCCGTCACGCCCATGATCCGGGCCGTTTCCGGCAGGGAGAAATCCTCCACAGTGGTCAGCAGCAAGGCCTGCCGGCTCACCGGCGTGATCCGCTTCAGCCGGTCGGCCGGCCCCTGCTCCGCGCCATCATCGACGTCTTCTTCGCCCACTTCGAGATAGGCGCTGGACCAGACCTTCGTGAATGCGCGATACAGCGGCACACGGCCGCCCCGCAGCGAATCCGCCAGTTCATCGTCAGCCAGCGCCGCTTCCAGCGTAGCCTGAACGAAAGCGTCGCCCGTGTTCTGCGCGCCAGTGAGCGCGCGGGCGTAACGCCGCAAAAATGGCAAATGAGTGGCGACTTCGGCCGCAATCGACATACTTCCCCTTCCCTCCGAATGGATCGGTCACCAACGCCGGGCTGGTGGTTCGGTTCCGGTGTTCTAGCGCAAAGATGGCCCGTTCGCGCCCCATGTGCAAACCCCGACTGGCGCGGGAAAAATAATTCGGTGGGGCGGGAACCACCATTCGGGCCGGACATTATCCTGATGTCACCGCCGAGACCCCCCCTCCCGTCCAAGCGGCCGGTGATACGATCCCGAAGGGCCTCCGCTCCAAGCGAGCGGGGGCCTTTTTTCTGGTCGGGCGATGCTGCAATTCCATCATGTGAGATGAGCCGCCCGGCGTGGTGCATTGGCCAGGGCACGCGGATTGGCGCAGCCCGCCCTCGGTGCTACCGGGCCGCCGGGCAAATCACCCGATGGCGGAACGCAGCCTGTGCAGCAGGCCGCCCTTCTCCACCTCGCACAAGGCGCGCACGAGATCGGATGGATCATAAGGCTTGGCGAACACCTGCCCCATCTCGGCGATCCGGGGCGGGATGTCCTGCGGGGAACCGGTCGAGAACGCGATCCGCGGCGGGCGGGGCCCGAGCATGCCCACCAGTTCGGCAATCGCCCAGCCATCGTCCCTGTCGGTCAGGTGGACGTCGATCACCACGGCGTCGGGCCGCGCGTCGTCCAGCGCATGCAAGGCCGCTTCGGTGCTGGGGCAGATGACGATATGGGTCACGCCGGCATCGGCAAAGGCCTGTTCCAGCGCGGCGGCCAATATGCCGTCATCCTCCACCACCATCACCCGGAACAGGGTGTGGATCATGGTATCGTTCCGCGGGATCACAGATTTCGGCCTGCGCATTCTATCCCCATTCGCGACCCTGACACGAGGCTTGCCCCCGTCGGCAGAAACGGGGGCGGATGGAAATGGGTTCCCGGCATGGGCGGCAGAGCGGCGTCCGCCTAGATCGGCTTGGCGTATATCCGGTATTCGCGGTTCACCTTGCTGCCGATCGCATCGGCGATCGCGACCATGCCCTTGTTGTCTTCCAGCACCCAGCCGATCTCGGCGCGCACTGCGCCATGCGCGCCCACGGCTTCGCGCCGGATATATTCGATCATCATGAAAGCCAGCTGGCTGGCGAGGCGGGAATTCTGCAGTTCCTTCACCACGCCCATCAGCGGCACCCGGAAATCGGCGGGATAAGGCTTGCGCAGCCATGTCAGCAGCTTCAGCCAGTTGAAGGGGAACAGGCGCCCTTTCATGCCCTTCAGCTGCGCGTTCACATCGGGCAGCGCGATCATGAAGGCGACTGGCTTGCCATCCAGTTCCGCCACCATGTTGGTGCCTTCCATGATGAGCGGCTTCAGCTTCTTGGCGCCATAGGCCTTTTCCGCCTCGGTAAAGGGTACGAAACCCCAGTTGCGCGACCAGGCATCGTTCAGGATGTCGATGGCGATCGCGGCTTCGCGGTCAAAATGACGCTTGTCTATCGTGCGGACCTTGATCCGCTCGTTCCGCTCGCCCGAAGCGACGATGCGGTTGACGATGGCCGGGAAGCTCTTGTTGACCTGCAGATCATAGGTCAACAGCCGCTTCGCCACCTCGTAACCGGCCGCTTCCACCCAGGCTTCATATTCCGGGCGGTTATGGCCCATCATCACCATCGGCGAATGATCGTGACCCAGCGTCAGCAGGCCGGGCTCTTCCCAGATGGACAGGCTGATCGGCGCCAGCACGCGGGTCATGCCCTGTTCGCGCAGCCATGTTTCCGCCCGCACGATCAAGGCCGCAGCCGTTTCCGAGTCCTCCGCTTCGAACATGCCCCAATTGCCGGTGCCCGGGCCCATACCCTGGCTGGCCGGCTGCTTGAGCGCCAGTTCGTCTATATGCGCGGAAATCCGCCCCGTTACCCGCCCGTCCCTCCGGGCCAGGAACAACTGCATGCGCGCATGGTCATGGAACGGGTTCTTGCCCGGCGTCAGCAGTTCGACCACCTCGGCCCGCAGCGGCGGCACCCAGTGGGGGTCATCCGCATAGATGCGATAGGGCACATCCACGAACGCATTGAAGTCGCGCTTGCCCGCGACCGGCTCTACCGAAACCGCCCCCATGATACCCGGACTTTCCTGTCAGTTCAGGCCGAAGCCCGCTTGCCTTCGCCGCCGTCGCCGGCCTGTTCCTTGCCCAGCGCGCGGCGGCGCGGATGGCCGCTGGCGATACCGCCCGACAATTCCTTCACCCACGGATAGACGCGCGCCACATCCTCGTCATAGCCGAGGTTGAACACGGTGGCGGAACGGCGCGGGCGATCCTTCTTGATGTAATAGGTGCCCAGCAAACGGTCCCACACATAATTGGTGATGCCGAAATTGCCGTTCTCGTCGAAGAAGTGATGTTCCATATGGCGCTGCTTCATGTGCTGCACCCAGTTCCATTTCGGCTTGAACGCCAGATGCTGGATGCAGTGCATGAATTCGTAATAGCAGGTCGTCAGCAGGCCCGTGGCGAACGCAGCGGCAGCGCCGCCCGGCCCGCCGATCAGCCAGCCGATCGGGATCGTCGCCAGTGCGATGGTCGGGATCGTGGTATGCAGCGCGCCGAACAGGACCGACAGGTCGTTCGGATCCTGATGGTGGTCGTAATGGATGCGCTTCCACGTCGGCGCCAGCACGCGCGATTTCCACATCCAGCGGGAATGCAGCACATATTGGTGCAGCAGGTGCCAGACGAGGGGATAGATCAATATGCCCGCGGCGATCGCGGCCAGCGTCTGCCACAAGCCCGCGGGCTGCAACGCGAATGCGACGATGCACAGCGCGGTCAGCGCCAGATAGGTCATGATCGTGTAGTGCTGGAAATAGGCCACGATCAATTCGCGCAAGGTCATGCGGTCAAGATAATGGGTCCGTTTCCAGAACGGCAGATCCGCCTGATCCACCACCCGGTCCGTGTGCTGTGTCACGTCATGCTTCCCGTATGTGCTGTGGGCCGATTACCAGAAAGTGCCGGCAGGGGCCACAAAACTGTCACCCGGCAATCTGGGCGCACTCCGCCCCCTATCAAGGCCCCTTACTGGCAAAGCCAGGGTGAACCGAGGGTGAGCGGAACGTTCAACCATGGCCCATAACGCAAAACGGCCCCCGGCGCGAACGCCGGGGGCCGTTTCGTAAGTCGGCTGTTGCCGAATTACATCGCGGGCTCTTCAGCCGGCGCAGCTTCAGCGGCCGGATCGGTCGCGGCAGCGTCGGTAGCAGCAGCCGGATCAGCAGCTTCGGCAGCCGGATCGGTCGCCAGCGTGTCGTCGGTCAGCGGGGTTTCGGCCGGCAGGGGCTCAACCGCATCGGTTTCGACGACGGTGGTTTCGTCCACGGGCTCTTCAGCGGCGTTGCCGCAAGCGGAAAGGGCCAGCATGGCGGTCGCGGAAGCCGCGACGAGCAGAATCTTCTTCATGGTTTTTCTCCAAGGGTGATCTGCACCCTGCAGTTCTCGCCATTGGAGCGAGCCAGCCCTAAATAATGGCAAAAATAAGGCACTGCAAGCCCTGTTTGGTCACTCTTCAGTCCGCACCAGCACCGTTTCGCCGACGAAAAGGAACAGCAGGAAGGGCGACCATGCGGCCAGAAGCGGCGGATATCCGCCGAATCCGCCCATCGCCAGGGCGGCATTGTCGACCACGAAATAAGCAAAGCCGAGCGCCATGCCAATCACGGCACGCGCCAGAGTCTGCCCCGATCTTGCCAGACCGAACCCCGCAACTGCGCCCAGCAAAGGCATCAGCACCGCAGACAACGGCCCTGATATCTTGTGCCACCATTGGGCCTTCAATTCGTCTACCCGGCGCCCGCTCGCCTCCCGCTCCGCAATGGAATCGCGCAGCTGGAGCAGCGTCTCGCCATCGGCATCGACCTTGCGCAGTTCAAGCTGCGCCAGCCCGACACCGGGCGCGATGCGAATGGGTTCGGACGAAACCTGCTGCTGGGCCGAACCGACGGTGTAGATGCGCGGCTCCTCCAGCATCCAGCCCGGATCGGCGAAGCGGGCGACCGGCCCCCGCAATTGCCGCAGGATCATCCCTTCCTTGTCCCGTTCGTAGAATGTCACGCCGCGCAGCACCGTATCGGGGCCATTCCCATCGATCGTGGAGGCCAGAAGAATGTTCATGCCGTCGTTCAGATAGACATTGGTGCGCGAATCGGAATCCACCGGCAAGGGGCCGTAATCCGCCGCCTCCCATGCTTTCAGCGTCGTCGTCGCCCGCGTCACGAAGCGTTCGTTGAAGGTGAAGGACACGGCTGCGATGATCAACGACGTCAGGATCAGGGGCGCCAGGATCTGATGGGCGGACAGGCCGGCCGCCTTCATCGCCACGACCTCGCTGTTCTGGCTCAGCGTGGTCAGCGTCAGAATCGTCGCCAGCAACACGGAATAAGGCAGGAACCGCGCCACCAGCTGCGGAACCCGCAGGGTGACGTAGCGAAACAGCTCCCCTTCCCCATTGCCCTGATAGGCCAGGATCTTGCCGCTTTGCGACAGCAGGTCCAGCATCTGCAGCACCAGCACCAGCATCACCAGCACCGCCAGGATACGCACGGTGAAGGTCTTGGCGAGATACCAGGTCAGGTTGCGGGACGGAAAGAAATCAAGCAGCATCGGCTGCCTCCTCTTCCTCGCGATAGGCCTGCAACTGCCGTGATCTGTCGCGTCTGCCGATCAGCTTCTTCACCCGTTTCACACCCTTGGCGAAGGCGGTTTCCAGGAAGCCGATCGCCTGCCCGCCCGGCACGAAGGCGACCTGATAATACATCCACCCGATCAGGGCGGCGAGGATGAAGAACGGCCCCCACAGCGCCAGCCAAGGGTCGACCCGGCCCAGTTCAGCCACGGATTGCCCGTATTGGTTGACCTTGTGATACGACACCACGACCACGATCGACACGAACACGCCCAGCGCTGATGTGGATCGCTTGGGCGGGATGGCCAGCGCCACCGCCAGCAGCGGCAGCATCAACATCATGACCACTTCCACGATGCGATAATTGAAATTGGCCTGCCCGCCCACCTGCTCTTCGGTGGTGGAGGTATCGCTCCACCCGATATCCAGCAATTCGGGCAGCAGATATTCACGGCTCGCCTCGCCCCGTTCGCGGAACCGCTCAATCGCCGGCAGGTCGATCGGCAGGTCATGCTGCGAAAAGCTCAGCACGCGCGGCGCCTGGCCCGGAATGTCGTGCACGATGGTGCCATCGGTCAGCCGCAGGATGATAGTATTGCGGTTTTCCCGGTTGGCCATGAACTGTCCCTGCCGGGCGGAAATGGACAGAACCTGTCCCTTGTCGTCCGCGATCCGCGCGAAGATGCCGCGCAGTTGCCGGCCATCGTCGCGGCTCTCCTCGATCCGCAGCGCCACGCGGTCTTCCAGCTGGGTGAATTCCCCGACCTTGATCGCCGCGCCCAGCGCGCCCGACCGCAATTCGTAATCCAGTTCCTCATACGCATAGCGGGCAAGCGGCTGAAGATAACCCACGATCGCGAAATTGACCGCCATCAGCGCGAAGGTGATGAGAAAGGGCACGCGCAGCAGGCGGGTGTAGCTGAGGCCGACCGCTCGCATCACGTCCAGTTCGCTGGATGTGGCCAGCTTGCGGAAGGCGAACAGGATGCCCAGCATCAGGCCCAGCGGTATCGCCAGCCCGGCATATTCGGGAATCAGGTTCACCAGCATCTTGAACACGACGCCGATGGGGCCGCCTTCGGTCGAAACGAATTCGAACAGGCGCAGCATCTTTTCCAGCAGCAGCAGCGACGCGGCCAGCGCGAACACGCCAAGCATCGGCACCAGCACGAGCCGGAAGATATATCGATCGTTGGCGGTGATGAACTTCAAGTCAGAACCATCGCGAAGCGGCCGGGATCATCGCCCTACAACGCATTGGCCGCATCGTCATGCCCTATCGCCCGATAACGGCGCCAACGGGCCGCTCAGGCCTTTTCCAGCGTGCATTGCAGCGGGTGCTGGTTCTCGCGCGCGAAATCCATCACCTGGTTGACCTTGGTTTCCGCCACTTCAAACGGATAGATGCCGCACACGCCCACGCCGCGCTGGTGAACATGCAGCATCACGCGCGTCGCCTGTTCCAGATCCATACGGAAGAAGCGTTTCAGCACCATCACCACGAATTCCATCGGGGTGTAATCGTCGTTCAGCAGCAGCACCTTGTACTGGCTGGGCTTCTTGGGCTTGGCGCGCGTGCGGGTGGCGAGGCCGATCTGCCCTTCGCCGCCGCCATTATTGCCGCCTTCGCCATCCTCGCCCTCGGCCCGGACGGGCAGGGGCGCCGCGTGGCGCGCGGGAAGATCATGTCCACTCATAGGCATCGTCCGCAAATATCGCATCGAGTGGCGGCATCGCAAGATGCAGGGGCGAAATTGATCGTCCACCCCTTGCCAAACCCGCCTTTCCCGAATGCAATCGGGCCGGGCGACACATGGTCACCCGGCCCGCTGGACCGCCGGAAGGGAGAGGATTCCCGGCGGGAAACCGTCAGTCGGTTCAGCCGACCTTCGAAATCTTCTCAGCCGCGACATTGATGCGGCCGGAAATCGGCGCGAAGCTTTCATTCGCCAGCTTCAGCACGGCTTCGGTGCTCTTGGAACCGGTGGCGACCATCGCGTCGAAATTGCGGCGCAGGATCTTGCCCTGCAGCTGGAACAGCTCGGTCGGGCTCTTGACGGAAGCCATTTCCTTCAGGTCGGCCGTGGCCTGCTCATAAGCAGACTTGGCTTCGTCGACATAGGACTTGCCCAGTTCCTGCACGCCGCCCGCGAAGATGCGGCCGCTTTCCACCACTGCCTCGACATTGCCCTTCGCCAGTTCGGTGAAGTCGGAAAACGCCTCGGTGCCCTTGCTGTAAGCGGTCTGGGCGCGGCTCTGGAAATCGTTCACCGCGGAATTGACGGTGGTGTTGAAGTCGGAAGAAGGCTGGGTCGCCATGGGAATTTCCTTCGATTGGGTCTGGACGGGGGGGATATTCATTGCATTGTCTTCATCCGGCACCGCGATGGGCACCGGCTTGCTCGAAACAGGTTTCTGCGCCGCGGGCGCCATTTCGGCAGGCGCGGCCTGCTGCGCCGCCGGCTTCTGCGCTGCGGGCTTCGGGTCGGCGGATGCAGGGGCGGCTTGTGCGGGCACGGCCTTCGCAGCCACTTTCGGCATCGCCGGATTGGCGACCGCTACGGCGGCCGGCTTCGGCTGCTGCTTGCCCGCCTCCTTGGCGGATGACGGCTTCTTCACGGGAAGACCGCGTTTCGGCTTCACCCCCGCGGACGCGGCGGCATAGGCCTTGTCGGCGCCGTCATTCTTCTTGCCTGGCATGTCAGCCATCGCCCTGCCTCGTGATAGCACGCCCACAAAGGGCGCCATTCATGTTGCATTGCAACAAATAGCTATGCCATCCTCCAAGTCAAGCGGATTTTGTGCAGCGCAACATAAATGACGCAACCGCTTTATCGCATTGCGACATATCGGCCAGGCGCATCCTCTATCGTTCGGTCTCCGCGCTCGCCCGGCCGGCGCTTACCCTCTGCCTTCACACGCGCGGGATCGATCCCTTCCAGCCAGGCCAGCCAATCGTTCCACCAGCTGCCCGGATGCTCGGTCGCTGCCGCCACGAAATCCGATAGCGACGGGCTGCCCACTGGCCCGATCCAGTACTGGTATTTGTTTGCAGAAGGCGGGTTCACCACCCCGGCGATATGCCCGCTCCCTGCCAGCACGAACCGCGTCGGGCCGGAAAGATGGCCGGTCAGCCGGAACACGCTTTCGGGCGGGGCGATATGGTCCTCGCGCCCGGCCTGGACATAAGCGGGCGTCTGGACCAGCCGCAGGTCGATCGGCGTCCCGCATGCCGCCAGCGCATCGGGCTGCACCAGCAGATTGTCGCGATACAGGTCACGCAGATAGGCGGCGTGCCAGCGCGCGGGCAGGTTGGTGACGTCGCCATTCCAGTGCAGCAGGTCGAAGGCCGGATAATCCTCCCCCAGCAGGTAATGATTGACGACATAGTTCCAGATCAGATCCGTGCCGCGCAGCAGGTTGAAGGTGGCGGCCATGTATCGCCCGTCCAGATATCCGCCCTGGCTGGCCTGCCGGATCAGTTCCAGCTGCTTGTCATCGACGAACATCTTCAGTTCGCCCGCATGCTCGAAATCCACCTGTGCCGTCAGGAAGGTGGCGCTGGCGATCGTCTCGCCCTCTCCCCGCCGCGCCAGCACGGCCAGCGTGGCGGCGAGCGTGGTCCCGGCCACGCAATATCCCACCGCATGCACCGCCGGCACGTCCAGCCGATCGCGCACGAAATCCACCGTTGCGATCTGGGCGGCGATGTAATCGTCCCATTCGACATGGGCCAGCGTCTCGTCGGCAGAGCGCCAGCTCACCATGAACACGGTCAGACCCTGCTCCACCGCCCAGCGCACGAAGCTCTTCTTCGGGTTCAGGTCCAGGATGTAGAAGCGGTTGATCCATGGCGGAAAGATCACCAGCGGTATGCGGCGCACATCCTCCGTCGCCGGGGAATACTGGATGATCTGGTATAGCGGCGTTTCGTGCACAACCTTGCCCGGCGTCGCGGCAATGTTTTCGCCCAGGCGGAAGGCGCTGCCATCGCTATGGGTCAATTGCCCCCGTTCCAGATCGGCGCTCAGCCGCTCCATCCCGCGCGCGAGATTCGCGCCATGCGTCTCGATGGTCCGTTCCAGCACCACCGGGTTCATCAGCACGAAATTGGACGGGCTCATCGCATCCAGCACGCTGCGGGTGGCGAAGCGCAGCTGATCGCGCTCCTGATCGTCCAGCCCGTCAATATCCTCTATCGCCTGGCCGATCCGTTCGGCCAGCAACAGATAGGTTTGGTGGATCAGCGCGAAGACGGGCCGTTCCCGCCAGGCCGGATCGGCGAAACGCCGGTCGCTGCGGGGCAGCACAGGGTCGTCCGCTGCCTCCCCCTCGCCGCCCGGCCCCATTCCGAACTGGCGCAATATGTCGTCCCACAGCGCCATGCCTTCATCCCAGATCAGCTGCTGGCGCTGGGGGTCGAGCAGCGGCATCTGCTGATACAGGCCCTGCAACAGCGTCATCCACTGGGCAGGATCGGCGAACAGGGGGATGGCCATGCCCGGTGCATCGGGCCGTTGGTGATGCTGCAGCCACATGTCCTGGATGCGGGCGGCGGACCGGCCCCATTCCTCCAGCACGTCATCGCGCGGCACCGCATCGCTGGCGCCGGGAAGGAAGGTCTGCATGACCTGGCGCGCCGCCTCACCCTGGATGCGCAGCATCTCGGTAAAGACATCGGCGGCGGCGCCATTGCCGCCATTCGCCCTGTTGCCGTCATCCGTCTGGTCCATGGATGCATCATAGCCACGGGAAGGCATAATGGGAGTCGGCTTCGCAGCCCCGATTGCGCTGCGCGGCCGATTCCGCCACAATTGCGCCGCCGCGCGCGATCCTGCGCCCGGATTATGGAACCCAGAGGTCATGGACACCGAATTCTACCGCATCAAGCGACTGCCGCCCTATGTTATCGCCGAAGTCAATGCGATGCGGGCAGCAGCACGTCATGCGGGACGGGACATCATCGACCTCGGCATGGGCAACCCGGACCTTCCTCCTCCCCAGCATGTGATCGACAAGCTGTGCGAAGTCGCGCAGAAGCCGGATGCCCATGGCTATTCGCAGTCCAAGGGCATTCCCGGCCTGCGCCGCGCCCAGGCGAATTACTACCAGCGCCGCTTCGGGGTGGAACTCGATCCTGAAAGTGAAGTGGTCGTCACCCTCGGCTCGAAGGAAGGGCTGGCCAGCCTCGCCACCGCGATTACCGCGCCGGGCGACACCATCCTCGCGCCCAATCCCAGCTACCCGATCCACATGTTCGGCTTCATCATCGCCGGGGCGACGATCCGCGCCGTGCCGACGACGCCCGATGCCCGCTATTGGGATTCGCTGGAAAAGGCGATGCGCTTCACCACCCCGCGCCCCACGGTGCTGGTGGTCAACTATCCGTCCAATCCCACGGCGGAAGTGGTGGATCTCGAATTCTACCAGAAGCTGGTCGACTGGGCGAAGGAGAACAAGGTCTGGATCCTGTCCGACCTTGCCTATTCCGAACTCTATTACAACGGCAAGCCCACCCCCTCCATCCTCCAGGCGAAGGGCGCGAAGGACGTGGCGGTGGAATTCACCTCCCTGTCCAAGACCTTCTCCATGGCAGGCTGGCGGATCGGCTTCGCGGTCGGCAACCAGACGCTGATCGCCGCACTGACGCGGGTGAAATCCTATATCGACTATGGCGCCTTCACGCCCATTCAGGCCGCGGCCTGCGCGGCGCTCAACGGCCCGCAGGACATCGTGGAAAAGAACCGCCTCCTGTATCACAAGCGGCGCGACGTGATGGTGGAAGCTTTCTCGCGCGCCGGGTGGGACATTCCCGCGCCGGAAGCGTCGATGTTTGCCTGGGCGCCGCTGCCGCCCGCGTTGAAGGACATGGGCAGCCTGGAATTTTCCAAGCAATTGCTCACCCATGCCGATGTCGCCGTGGCGCCGGGCGTGGGCTATGGCGAAGATGGCGAAGGCTATGTCCGCATCGCCATGGTGGAAAATGAACAGCGGCTCCGCCAGGCGGCCCGCAATGTGAAACGCTATCTGCAAAGCATGGGGGTCAACAGCTCCGCAGCCTGACAGGCACCCGGGCAGGGATGGCGCGGCCTGCGCCCACCCGTCCCTGCCGGGCATGCATGTCATGGATGGCGGTCCTCCCGCGCGAAATATCACGGGCCGGGCGATCAACTCGGCCGATTGAGGGGAAGACGGACGCAAAAGGGGCTGGTGCCCACTTCCGCGACACGATAACCGTTACCCTGCTAAGCATAAGAAACGGGAGAGATACGCAATGGCCACCACAGCCGATGCGCATAGGCTGGATGTCGCGAAGTTCCTGCAAGGGCTGAAATTCACGCCCTTCCACCGCCGCATCCTGATTCTCTCCTGCCTCGTCACTTTCTTCGACGGGCTGGATTTCTCGCTGATCGCTTACACCCTTCCCTATATCCGCGACGAAATGGCCCTGTCCGAAGCGATGATGGGCAATGTCAGCGCGGCCGCCTTCATCGGGCAGATGATCGGCTCGCTCGTCGGCTCCTACATCGCGGATGTGATCGGCCGTCGCCCCGTCATCCTGCTTTGCACCATATTCAGCGCCATCCTCACTTTCGCGACCGGGTTCGCCCAGTCGCCCGAAGCCTTGATGGTGCTCCGTCTGCTGGGCGGCCTTGCCATCGGCGGGCTGCTGGCCCCGGCATGGTCGCTGAATATCGAAGCGATGCCCGCTGGCCAGCGGGCGACATCCGTGACCATCATCATGCTCGGCTTCAGCGCCGGTGCCTCCGCCGCAGGGCCGATCACCAACCTGATCGCGCCCGAATATGGCTGGCATTACGTGTTCTTCATCTGCGGCGCGCTCACCCTCGTCCTCGCGCTGCTGCTGCAGACCAGCCTGCCCGAATCTGCCCGCTGGCTGGTGGCCAAGGGCAAGGAGCCGGGCCAGATCGCCCGCCTGCTCAGCCGCTTCGATCCTGCTGCCGACCTCAGCCGGGTGCGCGAATTCTTCCTGTCGGACGAACGGGCCAGCACCCAGTCCGATTCGCCGCTGACCAAGTTCCGCGAATTGTTCCGGGGCTGGCTGGCCTATATCACCCCGCTGATCTGGCTGGCCTACTTCTTCTCCAGCTTCGCGATCTACCTCAAATCCAGCTTTGGCGTGCTGTTCCTCGAAGAACTGGGCATGTCGGTGCAGAATGCGACCTGGATCGGCTCCGCCACCGGCATCACCGGCGCTATCGCGGGTGTCGCCCTGCTGGCCTTCACGGAAAAGCGCGGACCGGCGGGCATCACGCTCGCCCCGCTGCTGGGCATTCCCTTCCTGCTGCTGGTCGGCTTCGGCTTCGTGCTGGATGGCCCGGCCTTCATCCCCGTGATCCTGATTGGCGGCATCCTGGTCGGTGCGGGCCACGCGGCGGTGATTTCCATCACCAGCGTCTATTACCCCAGCGCCATCCGCGCCACAGGCGGCGGCTGGGCCAGCTTCATGGCCAAGTTCGCGGCCGTGGCCGCGCCGCTGATCGGATCGCGCCTGTTCTTGGGCAGCCATGGCAAGGTGCTGGACGGCTACATCTTCTCCGCCGTCTGCCTTGCCGGCATCGTCATCTGCGTGCTGGCGCTGGCGCAGTTCGCGAAGCGGCTGCGGGCCGACCAGGCGCGGGAAGAAGCGGAAGAACTCCAGCAACAGCAGAGCGTCGCCACCTCGCCAGCCACTGCCTGAATACAGGAGTTTTCCGTCATGACCCTACGCAGCCTGTCCGCCAATTCGCCCGGACGCCGCGCCAACTGGCGCGCCCTCGGCCTCAGCCAGGAAGACATGGAAAAGCCCAAGATCGCGGTGGTGAACAGCAGTTCCGAACTGGCGATCTGCTATGCCCATCTCGATGGCATCGCCCGTATCGTGAAAGAGGAAATCCGCGCCGCCGGGGCCGTCCCGTTCGAAGTGCGCACGGCCGCCCCGTCGGATTTCATCACCGGTGCGGGCCGTTCGGGCAGCTACATCCTGGCCGGGCGCGACATCATCGCCAACGATATCGAAGTGCAGGTGGAAGCCGCGCTGCTCGACGGCATGATCTGCCTCACCAGTTGCGACAAGACACCGCCGGGCCACCTGATGGCCGCCGCCCGGCTCAACATCCCCACCATCCTCGTCATCGGCGGCTATCAGCAGGCCGGGCAAATCGACGGCGAATGGGTCGATGTGGAAGATGTCTGGTCCGGCTCGGTCGGCGTGCGCTTCGGCGCGAAGCCGAAATTCCCCGTCGCCGACATGGCCGAGAATGCGATTCGCGGCCCCGGCGTCTGCGCCGGCATGGCCACCGCCAACACCATGCATTGCGTGGTGGAAGCGCTCGGCATGGCGATGCCCGGCCATGCGCCCGTGCGCGCCAATGGCGAAAAGATGCAAGCCAACGCCCGCGCCGCCGCGCGCCGCATCGTGGACATGGTGCATGAGGATTTGAAGCCGCGCCAGATCCTGACGGAAGGCGCCTTCCGCAACGCCATCGCCACCGTGCTGGGCGTGTCAGGCTCCATCAACGCGATCAAGCACCTGCAGGCCGTCGCCATCGAAGGGGAAACCGGCTTCGACATCTACAAGCTGTGGGAAGAGATGAGCGACGTGCCCGTCCTCTCCCCCGTGCGGCCGACGGGCCACGTCCGCATCGAACAGTTCGAGGATGCGGGCGGCGCGCGCGCGGTGCTGAAGCGGCTGGAAGGCCGCATCGACACCAGCGTGATGACCTGCACGGGCCAGACGCTGGCGGAAAATCTCGCCGGCTACGAAATCCCCGGTCCGGAGGTGATCCAGCCGGTTGACGATCCCGTGGGCAAGGGGCCATCCATCGCCATCCTGTCGGGCAGCTTCGCCGAAACCGCCGTGGTCCGCCTCGGCATCCGCGACGGTTCCCGGCCGGAAGAATTCACCGGCCCCGCCCGCGTGTTCGAAGATACCGCCGCATGCATGCAGGCTATCGAAGATGGCGTGGTCCAGCCGGGCGATGTCGTCATCAGCCGCAATCAGGGCCTCAAGGGCGGCCCAGCAATGGGCGGCGGCGCCAGCCTGATCCTGTTCGCGCTCGATGCCGCCGGTCTCGCCAAATCGACTGCCTTCGTCACCGACGGGCAGCTTTCCGGCCTGTGCCTCAAGGGGCTGACCGTGGCGGAAGTGTCGCCGGAAGCAGCCACGGGCGGCCCGATCGGCAAGGTGCGCGATGGCGACATCGTCCGCATCAGCGTCGCGGCGCGCAGCATCGATATCGATGTGCCGGCGGAAGAACTCGCCCGGCGCGAAGGGCCGGGCTTCCGCGTCCCCGCCAGCGGCTATCTGCGCAATTTCCGAGAGGCGGCCCGCCCGCTCTCCACCGGCGGCGTGCTGATCCCCGAACGCGATTGAGGGGCGGCCCATGGGCCTGACGGTGGACGCCCTGCTCGATCAGCCGGATTGGCATGGCGAGCGCCGTAAATTGCGCGCCATCCTGCTGGATTGCGGGCTGGCCGAAACGGTCAAATGGGGCAAGCTGTGCTACATGCTGGACAGCGCCAATGTGGCGATCATCTACGGTATGAAGCACAGCTGCGCCGTCGGCTTCTTCAAGGGCGCATTGCTCGCCGATCCGGCCGGTCTGCTGGAGGCGCCGGGCGAACATTCGCAATCCATGCGCCGCATCCACTTCACCTCGCTGGCGGAGGTTGAAGAAAACGAAACCGCCATCCGCGCCTTCACCGCACAGGCCATCGCGCTGGAACGGCAGGGCGCACGGATCGAACCGCGCGAAGACAAGCTACCGGATCGCCCTGCGGAGCTGACCGCACTATTCGCCGCCGATCACGACCTCGCCCGCGCGTTCGATGCGCTCACCCCCGGCCGCCAGCGCGCCTATCTGATCCACTTCACCAGCGCCGCCCAGCCCGCCACACGCCTGCGCCGCATAGAAAAACACCTCCCCGCCATCCGCGCCGGCAAAGGCATGCACGACCGCTGATCCGGCCCATTCCCTTGCATCGACGTGTCGCACCGGTCGCATCAGGTCGCGGAGATGTGGGGGTCTATTTGCCAAGCAGCTTGTAGCGTTCCCGCTCGATCGCATTCCGCGGCGTTACGACAGGCGACATGGCATGCACCGCAGTCACAAAGAAACGCGGTTCTCCCGATCCATCACTGAACTTCCAGATAGCCATATCCGCTTCCACCAACCGGTTACCATACCGGGTGTCGGTCAATGTCCTGGCGGGGGCATGGGAGATGATTGACGCGATCGTCTCCTTGGAGAAAAAGGCGTTCAACGGAAAATCGCAATCACCCCATCCGACGCTGACACCGCCATTCGTGATCTCGGCACCTGAAATGTAGGCCGGCGGCACTCTTAGTGTGGCTCGAAGATTATCGGTTCCGGTATCCCTGCCTATTGCCTCGATAGTACAAGCATTTTTGCCACCGGCTTCTCTGGTGCCACAGGCCGAAAGCCCAACTGCGAGCGCGATAACAAGGACGAAGGGCATCTGCACAAATCTAGCCTGCATCCACAAAGGAACATCCGCAATGTTGGCGGTAGCGGCCTGACCTGAGATGGCCCGGGTTTAGGTGGTTGGCGGCTGTTACTTTCACGCGGGCCGGACGTCACATTCGGTAATCGGGATGGGCTTTATCGAGATGATGCGGTCAACCACATATTCCGACGGGTGCGAACCCATGTGTCCGAACCCGAAGCCCAGAACTTCGTGATGGCCGACGAACTTCACGGAGTAGGCGGCGACCGGCCAGACCCCGTACTCGCTCACGAAGACCGCCGCACCGTCCTTTAGTGTTTTCCTGCTGGCTTCAACGAGCCTGTGTGCGGACGTGCCAGGCTTTGGATAGAACGCGAAATAAGGGGCGTTCCTGAAGCCGGGGCCACACGCATAGGCGACGCCTTCATTCTCGAAAAATGACGATCCTTCGTACAAGTCGATCCACGTTCCCTCGATCACCCGTGTCCGCTGCTGAAAAGTGATCCCGAGCACGAGAACAAGCCCGGCCACTGCCGTGGCGATCATAGCGCTTTTCGTCGGTTTTCGTTGCCTTTTCACACCACCAACAGGAACGCTGGGTGCGCTATCCGCAATGTCGTCATGTCCATCCAGCCCGCCAGACGGCGCCGCCTCTACACGCGGCCCTTTCCTACACCGCGCTGATCCAGCCATGACAGCCATGCTCTTTCACATCCCAGGCAAAACCAACAATTCCCAACGCAGGTGTCAAGTTAGCCGCGAAATGGCGCCAGCCGATCACTCCGCTGGCACGGTTTCCTGCGCCGCCGCCGCGACGGCGGCATCGTCATGCAGATGGGCGGCTTGGGAGCGCAGCAGGCTGCGCAATTCGCCCACATCCACCGCGCGCGGCTGCACGCAGCGATTGGCCGCCACTGCCGCTGCGGCGCCCGCCGCGTGGCCGGTCAGCCAGCATTGCGGTATTTCGCGCATGAAGCCGTGGCTGTTCGCGTCGCAGGAAATGTGCCGGCCGCCCACCAGCAATCCGTCCAGCGCACGCGGCACGATCGCACCATATGGCACCGATACGACCGGAAATTTCGGGCTGATCGAAGGGCTGACGCCCACCTCATTCGGCACCGGGACGCCGCTGCCCCAGTTCTTCCGCTCGATCCGGTCCAGCCCGGCCAGCCGCCGCGTATGCCGCACGCCCAGCTGGCTGGCGCTCTGCAGGCTGTAAGCCGCCTCGAACCCCGGCGCATGACGGCGGAAGAACTGACAATGCCCCTCCATCAGCCGGTGGCTGCGGATCTCAACCTCGGTCATGTCGTCCACATCCAGCGCGGACAGCCCGGACTGGCGCGGCCCCAGGAACAGGGCGATGTCCTTGCGCCAGCTAACATAGGGCGTCTGGAAGAAGCCCAGTTCCTGCCGCCCACGCTCCATCAATTCGCGTAGCTGGTCGGGATTGTGGATTTTCCAGTCGATCCAGCGGTCCATGTCGACCCCGCCGATCACCCAGCCGGTGTTCATGGAATGGTGGACATCGCCTTCCTCGATATCGGTGTCGAATTGCGCCCCGGCGCGCGCGAACATGTCGCCATCGCCCGTGGTATCGACCACCACCTTGGCGAGCAGCGCGTGGCGGCCCATCTTCGATTCGAAGATCACGCCCTTCGCCGTGCCATCTTCCACCAGCGGCCGCGCGGCCCAGGCATGGAACACGATCCGCACGCCAGCCTCCAGCAGCATCTCCTGATTGTTGAGCTTCATCCGCTCAGGATCGAGCGTCGGCGCCCATTGCACGATGCCGTGGAACGCCGTGGTGCGGTTGCCCCAATATTCGGTCTTGGCCGGGTCTTTCGACCCCCAGTCCGCGCGCGGCGGACCGGCCACTGCCTCCGCCGGCATCCTGTCGATGAAATGGCGCGCGAAACCCTGGATCACGTGATTGCCGGACCAGTCCGTCATCCGGTCGATCCACATCACCAGCCCGCCTGTCGAAAGCCCGCCCAGACAATTATACCGTTCCACCAGCGTGACATCGGCCCCCGCCTTCGCCGCTGCCCAGGCCGCGGCGCAACCTGCCGGGCCGCCGCCGATCACGGCCACGTCGCATTTGTGATAGATCGCGATGTCGCGCGCATCCTCGCGCAGCGTTCCTGCGCCATTCGGCGGCGGCAGATTGCGGCCGGAGCTTTCGAAAACGTCGGAGCCGAGGAACCGCTCCTCGCTATGTCCTGCGATCCGCTGCATCTTCACATTGTCGTCGGCCATGCTGCCCTCGTTAGCTTTCGAACGATTTGGCTAGCCGCGTATCACTTCCGGTTCAAGCAGCGCACGAAGGAGATTGCGCAGGCCAGAAGCTTTCGCTAGTGCGCCCGCTGCGGCCCGATGGCGGAGTGGTTACGCAGAGGACTGCAAATCCTTGCACGCCGGTTCGATTCCGGCTCGGGCCTCCAGCCTTTCGGGGCACGCCGCAGTAGCTCAGTTGGTAGAGCACGACATTCGTAATGTTGGGGTCGGGGGTTCGAGTCCCTTCTGCGGCACCATCCCTTTCAGTAGGGAAATCCAAAACTTGCTGGTGAAAGACCGTTCAGCTTGGGCGGGGTTTGGGTGCTGGTTTGGATGCCACTACCCACGGTATGCCCACTGGGTGCTATGGAAGTGCGGGAGAGTCGCCTCCCTCGCGAGAATCACGTAAGTCCACCAGCGAGCCGCATCACGTCGTCAGCCTACGGTCTTTGCTTTGTCGGCAGAAGGTGCCGGGATTGACAGAGCTACGATCTTCGCATTCTGACGAGCTATGTCGATGGACCACTGTATAGCTGGCGTGTGCTTCGTGGCGCTGGATGGGGCGGCGCCCAGGTTCTTTGGTTTTGCGGAATTCTTGGCTGCCTTGGCATTAATGATTATCGTCTGGACGACGACCGACACTCGTTATCGGTTCCGCATCGCTACGGCACCGATACCACTTCATCATTTGACATTCGTAGCTGTGGCTGCCGTTGGCACACTGACTCTGCTAACGGATTTGTGGCGAGCTCAGGAGTGGATGGTGCCGCAGGGGCACATTATTACCCCCGCCGTTTGGCAAGCGTTCATGGGCTCAGTCTTTCTCCTGACATTTCTTGCTTGGGCGTGGTTCGCCTTCATTCGCCCCCCAAGATTTGGACGCCGAAATGCTCGACGCTTCGGCAGCTTCCTATTCCAAAAGATTACTGAGTCCTCGCCAGAAGAGATGGCCATCCTCGCTCACGAACTGAATAGATCGATTCCCACTTTAATCGACGCATCTTCGCCGTTGCCTCGGCATGACAGGTCAGGAGAACAAGATGCGGCCCTCCCACCAATCCAAGGTGTGGCGAACGAGATCTTGCTGTTGATAGGAGATCCGCGTTTTTGCCGAGTGCTAGTTGCATCATGCCCCGGCACTATTCACTGCTTATTCCAAGCGATTGCCGATGCCGAAAAGTACCAGGTGCCGGTTGCGCAGTTCGCCCGTAACGTCGTCAGCGCCGCTATCGAGAATAGGAATTCTTTCCTCTATCATGAGGATGAAGGATATCTCACAGGGCTGCTCGGCTACTGGAAGCCAATCAGCCAAGCCGTGTTCGGCAACTACCGAATGGCGGCCGGCATCGGCACGCTGTTTGATGGAGATTTGCGGTCTCGGCGGCAATGGTCGGCAGCTGAATGGGCAGCTTTCAATCGAGCTGTTCTCATCACTGTGCAAAGCTATGTGGCCACCGAATCCTGGAATCACTCCTCAATACTGGCAAGGGCTTTCGGTGCTATCGAGAATGCCTCTTCCGATCTGTATAAAATCGATGGTTCGGAGAGTGGCGCATGGGGGGAGGATAGCTTCCAACGCCTCAGCGCATCGGTGCGATTTTGCGAAGACGTGATGAAAGTCCTTGATGAACAAGGCGTGCCCGATCATCTGCACTGGCGCATCCGAAATAGCGATCCCGTTTACTTCCGATCTTTATACGACGAGCTCGTCGATCTCATTTATGAACTGATTGGTCATGCCGCTGCCGTGAAGCAACCATGGGATTTATGCTGGGTTGTTCAGCATAACACTCTATGGTCCAGCTTCTTCCTGCGGCTCTCCGAGGACGGTCCAGCCAGCCGGATTGTCAAGTTCAAGCTACGTCGCAAGCTGTACGACGAGATAGTCAGCGCCTCTGAATGGCAGAATTTCCAGAACGTAAAGTATCTGGGATACTGTCTCAACGTCATGGGCATTGAGGTGCATCAGGAAGATTTCGGCCGCAGCTATTGGCCTTTACAGAAGGCGCTGCTTGCTTGGACTAAGCGCCACTACGCCGCCCTGGAAGAGAAGGCCCCCCAAGTATTCGAGAATTGCCTTCCCTCTCGCCTTTCCTACGACAAAGCCAATTGCCGCCTCGTGAAAACGTATCAGCCGAATGCATTTCGCGCAGAGCCTAAGCAGGTATTTTTCGAACTCGACCGCGTCCCCGCATGATGATCCTCACCCGGGTCGAGGAAATGCCTGATGATCAATCTCCGGCCGCTATTACAGAGTGGGCTTAGCCGTTCAGACGATAGGTAAGCCCAGCTGTTGCGCCTTCGCGCGTGCGAAACCTATCGCTAAGTCGCCAAGGAGCTTCATGCTCCACGACCCCACCCTGCTGGCACCTTCTTTGGTTTTTTGCCAAATTTCAGGATCTCGTACGCTATCTAGGAATTCATGCCCGGCCCAAGAAATGCGGTACACGCTGCGCTGCGAGCTTTCGAGGAATCCAGCGGAATGCAGGAGTAGGATGTACTCGACAGCCTCCTGGCCATTATCCGTCTCGCCGAGTGCAGGTGTGTCCATGGTCGTCATGAACGGGCCGCCCTCCGCTTCAAGCGCGAGCATCACGCTGCGTACCTTATCCATATCTCTTTTCATGCTTCCCCCGCGCAACGTTTACCGTATCTGGCTCACTGGGCAGCAGGCTTCATCGCCTTGGGTTGCAGCACGCCGTCCACACTCTCGAACATTCCGCTACCTGACACCATGCGCTCACAATAATCTAGCAAAAGGTCCTCGTCAGAAAGATCGCGGGCATCCCTATCGGTTAGCTTCAGCTTTTCCAGAAGTTGAAGCCGGGTTAGGTGGGCATGTGCGTGGACGAAGAATTTGAAGAGCTCATATGGGGTGGAGACGCCCTCACTAACGTACTTCACCTTCCCAAAGTATGCGTCCTTGTGTGCGTGATAATCAGACATCTGATTGTCGGACATATTGTCTTTTAGAATATAGCCCTTCCCATCATCCGTATTGACGCCGATGTATGCGGCCTTCTCGTTCTCCATGACGATCACGTCCGACACTGTTCCCGTGAAGTCGGAGCCATCAGGCCCCGCTCCCTCGAAGCAGTATTTTTCGCCAATCTGGATCGGCGGTTCCTCGCCGTGGAATAGGGTAGCTGGCATTCGCCCGTCGAACGTCGCAGGGAACTTCAGAAGGTCGCCTAGGCTCTCAGCAACTCGCATTGCATCCGCGTGCTTCTTGTCGCGTCGATAGATTTCGGACAGCTTGTAATGGCCGGCGCGATTGAAATCTGGGATACCGATTCCGATGGGAATTGAAAGCATCTGCGCGAGACCCAGCAGATCCCGGTGGAACGTCATGTTGGTGACAAACACATAGGCCGATTTGCCCACCTCCAGTTCCTTCTGCTCATATTGCAGAAGCCGTGCCGTTACGTCCGATGCGAACGATGGAAGATTGTTGTCGTCGACACTCCCTGACATATCCGCATTGAGATCGATGAAGATCATACGTTGATCGGTCGCGGGCTTTTTCAGGGCGGCATTAAGGTGCGGGATGAGCATTGAGGTCGCTTTACCCGACTTGCTCGCCGGCACGCCGTCCTTATCCATTTTGCCCAGTAGCCCAGATACGCCGCGCATTTTCGCTTCGATCCAGAACTTATTTCCAGTGTCCTTGGAAACCGCCGCGAATTCGCAGTGTTTGGCTAATCCGTCCGTCTCGTCTTCAAGCGTTAATTCATAACCCGCGGTGATGAGCGCCCTAGCGACGACCAACTCATAATAGGCCCCTTGAAAGTTCGACCTGTTCTTGAGCCGGGCAATGAGGCGGTTTTGCAGTTCGACGTTATGATCCAAGAGGTAGAGGCTATAGGCGAGGCCGTAATAGCAGCCCAACACGCCGTTCATTTCGATATTCGCGGGTTCGCCGGGCGCCTTGATTACCTCGGCTTGCAATCGACACAGCGTATCATACCACTGCATGATCGTATGGCGTTCGCTCAGCGGCTTAGCAATTTCAGCATTGCCCCATTCCGGCGTCAGCTTGATTTTCAGGTAATCGCTCAGAAAGTCGATGAAGGTCTTCCACTTGGGCGAATGATGGATGCGGTTCCCCACCGCCACTAGCTGACGTCCGTCGAAGTGAGCTGAGATGATGGGCTTTCCCCGTCCCTGCTGCGCTTGCCTAACTCGCTCTTGCGCTTCATGGCGTGCCTTTGACAGTTGAAATGGGTGGGTGGCCTTCGGCGCTGGCGAAGCATCCGTTCCAAGCCATCCGTGGCAGTGCTTATACTTTTTGCCGCTCCCACAATGACACGGCTTGTTCCGTCCGACCTTCATAATACGGGAGAATAATGCCGCCGTAGCAAAAGAAAAGGTGTGGCCCGACACTACGGCAAACAGGTGATTGCCATTACGTCCTCTTCCGCGTGCGGAATTACACGGGACGAACGGCAAAAAGGATTGCGCGTTGCTGACGCTGGGGTCGATCAATGGGAACGGCAGCCTATCGCCCTTCGCGTTTCGTAACCTGCCCTTCCAGATCGTCAAACAATGCGGATATTTGATCCGTAGTAGCGGCAGTTCTGACCGGATGCGTTTGGGGATCGTCCCACAAGGCGACCATCAAACGCGCAAAATCTGCCATCTTATATGAACAGGCCCGAGGTCCCTTGCGAAAGGACTGATCTCTAGGCAAAGTCGCTGTGCCTTCCGTGAAAGCCGGAAGGTGGGGCGTAGTAACCTCAAAACCAAAGGCTCGGTCGAATTCTCGGCCGGGTGGCATGCGCGTATGTCCAGCCCGCAAGGGTAAAGGCGCATGCGCCTGTTCCTTTGGTCAGGTTACTAACATCCGGCTTCGGCCGTCGCTCCAAGAGGTACATAGGAGCGACACGAGGTAGAAGCCGCACGTCGCTCCCGAAGGCTTGGGGGGCGACAGCAATGCACAGACCAGAACCCTAGCGGTGTGTCTCACTGCCTGTTCGGCTGCGTCCACAAGGGCGCGGTCCATTCTCCCATGCACGAAGGACACTACCCATGATCAACGAAGACGCACTGCGCAGCATAGAGAAGCTGCACGAGATGAAGGCAGCAGGAATCCTGTCGGAAGAAGAGTTCGCCGCAGCCAAACAGGACCTGCTGCAGGGCAGGGCCAAGCGGTCAGTCGGCTCGACAGTGAAGTTCCCAGCCAGCGACCTCTCCTTAGACGATCACCTGCAATGGATGCTGTTGCCCCTGCGTCGTTACGCACAGTTCGAAGGTCGCTCCGGACGCCGTGAGTTCTGGATGTTCATGCTTATGCTCACGCTGGCCTATGCTGCGCTGCTGTTCATTGCGATGCTGGGCAGCGTGGGAATGGGCCTGGCGCTCGTCCTGGCCGTCGTGGTGTCGCTCGGCACAATCATTCCGGCGATCGCTGTGCAGGCCCGGCGCTTTCACGATCAGGGAAAGTCCGGCTGGTTCGTCCTGTTCAATCTGGTTCCGTACATCGGCGGCATTGTTGCGCTGATCTTCATGGCACTGCCGGGCACCGAAGGCGAGAACCAGTACGGCCCCGATCCACGCCTCTGACTATCCAAGCCTCTACAGGAAACCAGCTATGTGGCAGGTGCTAGGCGCAGTAATCGTGATCGCTGCAGCGGTCTTTGCGTTCCAGATAGCGATTATACTGCTGATGCTGGCAGGCCTGATCTGGCGCCCGAAGGAAACGATAAGCCTGCTGGTGCTTGGCGGCACCTTTACGCTGATCCAGGCATATCCCGTATTCGGTACGATGGCTTTGGCGGGCCTACTGGGATTTGCCTACTACACCCGCAAAAACCGAAAGCAGCAGGACGAAGAGAGCGTCATCGATGCGCCTTCTGCACCTGACGACTAGCGCAAGTTGAAAACCATCGGGCGGTAAATCTGCCGCCCCCTCCCCCACCCTTCACGAAGCCCTCGGATGTCCTCCGGGGGCTTTTTCTTTGCCCGAAAGGAGCATCGCATGATCGTGATACGAACAGCAGAGGAGCTGGCCAACGCCCCTCCGCTTCACCCAACCCTGCAGCGACGCCTGCAACTGCACGCAGAACGGTTAGCTGAATATGACATCGCAGAACTGGCCCAGTTCGCCATCACCGAGCCACACGACTGTCTGGATGACCTTGGCTGCTTGTTTCCCTGCGGTGTGTTTTGCGAAGGCGACAGCTTCAGCATCGAACCGGAGCTGATCGAAACCCAGCCTGGCTGGCTGGAGCTGACCTTCATTCTGTCCGATCATGGCTTCGGCGTCATCATGTTCATTGAACAGGGCAGCAGCATCGAACGCCAGCTTGCCTCAGCAATCCAGCGCTCCCTCGCCGGTCGAAACAGCATCGCCTTTCCCTAGGCAGCCATTTCTTTGGGCCAGCGACCGATAATCCGGTCAGGGCCAACTTGAATTGCCAACATCCCACAACCGAGCCGCCTTCATCGCGGCAACCGCAAGGCGTCCAGCTCGGGCGCCTTTTTTCATTTGGAGGAACCACCATGCTTTCCATCTACGACGCAGCTTCGGCCGCAACCGTTCTGGCCCAACCGCTGGAACCGAACCTCCGCCAAGCCATCAGCGACAAGCTCGCTCACGCAAAGGCCGCAGGGCTCGAATCCCTCACGCACTTTCTGGTGATCCAACCGGGCGATACCGAAACAGCCATCATGGACGAAGTCGGATTCTCGCCCCTTTGCCACCCGATCGATAGCACCCGGTTCGGTCAGCCTGACTTCCAACCCTACTGGGCGTGGCTGCAGGAGAGCGATCAGTGGTACGAAATGATCGCCACAATGGGCAATGCGGGCTTCGCCTACCTGATCTTCATCCTGAAAGAAGATGGGGTGCTGCCAAACCTGCTGGGGATGGGCGAAATCTATGCCGTTCCCGCTTCCGTTGGGGAGCAGCAGCCATGAAGCTGATCGGATTCATCGTTGCAGCCAGCATCGGCCTAGCGGTTCTGAAGGTAAGCGTTCTGCTTGCTGCAATCGTCACGCCTGCCGTTCTCGCATGGTGGGCCATGACCGATCCAAAGCTGTTCTGGGGGCAGCTGCTCACTTTCACTCTGCTGGCATGGGCGAACGCCTATCCCGCCGTGGGACTGAGCGTTTTCGGCCTGTTGGCGTGTGGCGCTATCTTACCGCTGCGGGAGCGGAAAAATTGATTGCGGAGCCTCTTGCCTTTCTCGGTTTACGAATTTAGGCGGGCAGGTCTGCAACCGGCCATTGCCCTCGTAATATGCTATGCTCGAGGGATTGCGTCGTTCTGCTTTATCCGGTCGGGCGCCTTAGGACAGCCTGGTTAGCGATAGGCTCGCAGACTCATCACAGAAATTTTTCTGGGCCTCGCCCAGAGTAGCCGACTTGCGCCCTGCGTGTACGCATTCGCGTACGCTCAAGCGTGGGTCATATCATTATGCAACAGGCAGAATCTGCCTGACCTATGAGTGTGCACTATGCCAAATCACAAGACCGCAGGTGTCCTACCTGCCAACATTGAAATTCCCGTAACGTCATCGAATAGCAAGGATCCCACCCATCCGTCCTTCTACGCGCCCTCCAGCTCGGGCGCTGCTGCCATCGATCTGAAATCCATCCTCGTGCCAGCGGCGAAAGAGGGAAAAGGGGGCGAAGAGGGGGTAAAAACCGGCTCTACCCCCTCTTCCCCTTCGAATGCTGAATTTTTGCACGCAGTGTTCGGCGAACTTCCTAGCGGGGCCATTATCGCCGTCACCGGTAAGGCAGGTGACCCGCAGCTTGGCGGGTGGTCAGCCCACGATGCGGCCGACATCGCGAATGTCTGTCCGGGTCATGCAAACACCTACTTTAACTGTGCCAGCCTCCGCGTTTCAGACGGCGAAATCCTGGCGCGCAAGGAACACGCAGCATCCTATCACGCTCTCGTCCTGGATGACGTCGGCACGAAGGTCGCACGGAATCTGATTGCCGCGACTCCCACATGGGAGCTCGAAACCAGCCCCGGCAATTTCCAAATCGGCTTCAAACTCAATCCACCCGTTGCCGATCACGGCGAGGTTGAACGCATGCAGCAACAAATCGCCGCCGCCGGGCTCACCGATAAAGGGGCGCTGGGGATGGTGCGTTGGGCTCGCCTGCCCAACGGCATCAATGGCAAACCCAAGTACCGGACTGAGAGCGATGCCCCCTTCAAATGCCGCCTGCGGGTTTGGAATCCGGACACGGCCTATAGCGCAACGGACCTGGTGAAAGCATTGCAGCTGAAGCCGGTGGCAACATCGCCTGCCCCTATCCGCAAATCGTCAGACAGCATCTCTTCACCGAGCTTTGCCGGAGGCCTCTATAACCCTGCGGCAGCCGAGAATCCCGTTCTCACCGCCTTCAAGGCGCGCGATCTCTACAAGCGTGAAATTTCGGCCGGGCGGCACCAGGTGACTTGCCCGTGGGTCGCTGAACATACCGACGGCCTGGACACGGGAGCTGCCTACTTCGAACCTGATGCCCAATTTCCCAATGGGGGATTCTGCTGTCAGCATTCGCATCGCGATAAATATCACATCGGGCAGGTGCTGAACGAATTCGGCCTGTCAGAAGCGCAGGCCCGCAACAAGCCCTGCATCCGGGCTGTCGCCGGGGAAATGACCGGCATTCTCGCTTCGGCGGAGCACCTGCTGGCAGAACGAGGGAATATCTATCAGGCCGGCGGCATCATCGTCACCGTGGCGGAAGATCAGACGCCCGGCGATGCCCATATCGTAGCAATGAGTGAGGCCGGTTTGACGCTTGCCCTCTCTGCCTCCTGCGACTGGGAACGGTACGATGCGCGGAAGAAGGAATACGTCCGATGCGACCCGCCGCAGCGGCATGTCAGCATGCTCTATAAGGCGCAGGGCTACGACCGGCTCCCCGTTTTGAAGGGTATCGCCCGCCAGCCATATTACTGCCCTCACAGCCATAAGCTGATCACCACGGCGGGTTACAATGCGTCGTCACAGCGCCTTGGCATATTCAACCCTTCCAAATTCCCGCCCATTGTTCCGACCCGGACTGCTGCGCTGGAAGCTCTGGACCTGCTGCAGTCTTTGATCGCGGAGTTCCATTTCGCCAGCGACATCGATCGGGCGGCCACTTTGTCTGCCATGTTCACGGCGGCACTGCGGCCTTCCTTGGGCTTGGCGCCAGCATTCAACGTGACGGCACCGAGTTCGGGTTCGGGGAAATCGTTCCTTTGCGAAACCATCGCATTGTTTGCAGGCCCCGGAGGTTCCTCCCGCGTCAGCTATCCGAAGACATCGGAGGAAGCGACAAAATCGATCCTTTCGCTGCTACTCACATCCCCTGCGGTCATCGAGTTCGACGATATGGATACCGATTGGCTTCCGCATGGAGCCATCAATCGAATGCTCACTTCAGAATCGATCACTGACCGGATTCTGGGTGTCAGCAAGGTCGCAACAGTAGGGACCGCTTCGCTCGTTCTCGGATCGGGAAATAACGTTGGGCCGCTACGCGACCTTGCCCGCCGCGTGTTGACCATCAACCTCAATGCTCGTTCGGAAACCCCCGGCACGCTTGCGTACAAGGGCAATCCGATCGCCAGCCTGAAAGCCGACCGTGAACGCTACATCCATGCGGTTCTGACAATTGTTGAAGCATGGAAAGCGGCAGGCTCACCGCGTGCCATCGTACCGTCGATTGCCAGCTATGGCGGTCATTGGTCCGACTATTGCCGTCATGCCCTATTATGGCTCGGCCTGCCCGATCCCGCGTCCACCTTGCTAAACCAGATGCAGAGCGATCCCGATGCGGATGTGCTGCACCGGTTCATGGAGGCGTGGCACGAAGCACACGGCAATTCACCGATCACAATTCGGCGTTTGCTGGATGATATTTACGGCAGCGATCTGCTGGACGCCATATTGGACCTGCCTGTGATCGATCGGGGAAACATCAATCGTTCCCGCCTCGGCCATTATCTCAGGCGTAACCGAGACAAGATCGTGAAAGGTCTGGTCATCCAGAAGGTCGATAGCGCCGAACGCAACGCTTGGCGGGTGGTAAAGGTGGCGGACCCGGAGGTTGCCGCACAAACCCCCGCTTCGCCTCCTTCGCCTCCTTCGCCTGCATCGCCACCGGCAACAGCGGACGAACACGGGGCGGCCGGACCTGAGGCGATTTTCTAACCGTCGCAGGGCTGGGACGACCGGAGCCAGACCATCTGACCGCGCATGGGCACCTTCCCTCCTTCATGGGAGCCGGAGGGTGCCCTAGCTCAGCCCCTGAGCGACGTTTGAAGCATCGACCTCACCCACCCCATCGCAGCCCCGCCGACGTGCTCTCCGGCCCTCCTGGCAGCGGCTGCCCAATCATACTTTCACAAGGAAATTGCACCCATGCCAAAAGTTAAGCTCGATGCGACGTTCTGCGCGATCGCATCAACCCCAGCGGGGAAAACCAAGGAAAGCTACTGGGACACCACCATTACCGGCTTCGTGCTGGAAGTCCGGGCCACCGGCAGCAAGACATTCTGCTTACGCTACTTCGATGAGTCCGGTCGCCAGCGCCAGCACAAGATTGCGTCCTACGGCGACATCACCTTCGCACAGGCAGCCAAGAAGGCACAGCAGCTAAGGTCACAGGTCGTTCTCGGGGGCGATCCAGCCGCACAGAAGGCAAAGAAACGGTCGGTTCCGCTCTATGCCGTTTTGGCCCAGCAGCATCTCGACCATGCCCGAACCTATCAGCGTTCGCACTACAATACCGAAATGATCCTGCGGCGGCACATTCTGCCCAAGTGGGGCAACCTGCGGCTGGACGAAATCAAGCAACAGCAGGTGGCTCTCTGGCTGGCGGAGAAGCGGCAGGAAGGCCTGGCACCCGCCACGGTCGAGAAAATCCGCATTACGTTCAATCGGTCGTTCGAGCTGGGCAAGCAGTGGCAGATACCGGGCGCCGAAGTGAACCCGGTGCATGGCATTCCCCGGCCCAAGTACAACAATGCCCGCGAGCGGTTCCTATCCGCCGATGAAGCTGCAAGGCTCCTGAAAGCGGCAGAGGCCTCCTACAATCCGCAGCTGAAGCCGATCATCCAGCTTCTGCTTCTGACAGGGGCGCGGAAGATGGAACTGCTGAAGGCGGAGTGGCGGCACATCGATCTGGAACGGAGGGCCTGGCTCATTCCGGACTCGAAGACCGGGAAGCCCCGCTACGTTCCGCTGTCACAGCCGGCGATCGAAGTGATCGAAGGATTGGTTCGGATTCCGGGCTGTCCGTATCTGCTTCCCAACCCGGAAACGCTGAAGCCGTACGACAACGTGAAGCGGGCCTGGGATACCGCCCGTAAGGCAGCAAAGCTGGATGGCCTTCGCATCCATGACCTTCGGCATTCAGCCGCATCGTTTATGATCAATGCCGGGGTCGATCTGTACGCGGTCGGCAAAATCCTCGGTCACGCCGATACGGCCAGCACAGCCCGATATAGCCATTTGGCTGACTCGACCCTGCTGGCAGCGGTGGAAGCCGGTGCGGCCCGCATGAATGTCGCAAAGGGAGGTGCGAACCATGGCGTTTGAAGAGAAGACCGAACCGATGGTCTGCCCTGACTGCAATGTCATCAACCTCGCCTCATGGTCGCGGCAACCGTTCAGGGAGTGGACGAAGGTCGATTGCGTCACCCGCGGAAGCACCATCTTCAGCGGGAAAGATGTTCGGGATTTCCATACCGTGAGGCTCGCTCCCACGGGCTATAGAACGCCGTAACCAACCTATCCCCGGACCTCGGTCGCTTCATACGGCTGGGGTCCGGGATCTTATAATTTTTGCCGTGCAGGAGCCTGATGCGAAATGGCACTCATGGGGCGCATTTCCTCCCGCAGGCGTGATCGCCTATTTGTTTCGCATATTCTCAAGCCCCTTTACCGATCCCGGTTTTACGCTCGGCTGAGATGCGTTGGATTTGGGCTTTTCCGCCTCTGGCTTGCGAACTTCTCTGTTCGATCTCTTTTGTCCCTTCGCCATCGTATTACTCCTATTTCTGACTATTTAGAAAATGCACGCATCCAGCACGCGAGGTCATGGTTCAGATAGTTGGCAGCCCGAATACGACGCGCTGAGGTTGTGCAGAATCAGGCTGCTACGACGTCAATGGCCTTGGCGGCTGAGGTGCATTGCCGACGTGGTCGACTTCATGCGCTCGAGCTCTGCTTTAGCCAGAGCCAGGCCGTCCTCACTCGCCACAGCGAGGTCGATTGGTCGTCCGCCAAGCGAAGCGCTTATATCATTCATGAATTCGATAGCTGCTTCCCGCCCCAGCACTTGCATGGCCAGGCGCGTGATATCACTCTGCCGGCGGGCGCTTTCTTCCGTAAGACGGCTTTTCCCGGATTTCTGAAACCTCACAAGGCGTTCCGATCAACACGACCAGGTGCAGCGGTGGGAGGCATCGGTGGTTGTCGAGAAGCTTTCTCTGCCACGGCCCTTCTGGCTGCAAGGGCTGTCCAGCCAGCGGCTGCGGCCGCGCCCATAAGGTGCTGCATATGGCCAATTCGCCCTGCTATTTGTGAAGCTGCAAGGCGATGGGCTTGGCGCAGCTCAGGCGAGATCGCCCGCTCAGCCTTCATGTGCTGGGTCTGATGTTCAAAATAGAGCTGGTTAAGGTCCATGGTGTCCTCCACGTCGTAAGCGGGAGCACATGGTGGTCTCTCAGCCGCAGGTGCCTACTCAAGTCGATTTGCCTGCGATACCGCACTCTAGCACACTTTATTCGAGTCCCCATCAAACAATCGGCCGGTCAGTCAACTTTCTTGGTAAGATTTTGACGGTGCTGCGCCAATGCGTCATCGAGGTTGCTGTATGTATAGGGACCCACCCTATAATGAGTTACTTCAAAGGCAGTGACGCCTTCTGGAAGAGTGGCGGCAGTGTGCTGCATAAATTCGCTTGCGCCTTGAACCTTCCCAGCCACCTCGTCCGTCATGGTACTTCCTTTCTGGGGAAATACTCTTTCGTCTGCCATTGCGCTTCCGATAACCCGTGGGCGCGACGCCACTGAGTGATCCGTCGCGCGTAATGCCCCACGAGGTCGAAATAGGTATCCCGATCCTGCAAAGATTGCGCGCGCTGAGCGTTCGACTCCGCGAGCCGGTGATTATGGAGAAGTTGATCCAGGTTCATGACACGCTTTCGGTGTTATGGAACGGCGCCGGGGCTTTACCCCCGGCAGCGCTCGAGGTTTAGCCCTGTTGTGCGCGAGCCTGGGCCTGCACAGCCGAAGCTTCTCCCTGCTGCTGCAGATTTACGGCACGTTTGTCGGCGCCATTAATCTCAACGGTGTCGTAGCCATAGCGCTCGTCCACTTTTGGTTCCTGAGCTTCCTGCTGTAAGTCGGCCCTCTTGAAAGGTAACGCATCGCCACCGTTCTCAGGAGAAATGGTGCCAGCGCCGGCTGCCGAATCATAGGATTTGATATTGCCAAAATAGGTCATCGTTTTTCCTTCATGTACGCGTTGCAGCGCGCCACTATCGGCCACAGCTGCGGCTAAGAGGCGAAATGGAAGGAAGGGACTTTTCTTATCGAAAGTCTTGGACCGTCTGTCACGACTGGTAGCTTTTCAAAGATGGCTATCGCCGCTCCGTTCTACAACCATACCGGAAAATAAATCCTGTTTACGGCTTCATCCAATGGCCTTTTAAGGGTACAAAAACGCGCATTACCCCTCGCCATCTGCGATATTAGATGAATCCCGTTCAGTTTTATGTTGCATATCTCTGTTATAATGTTATATAGCGGATGCTAACGTCGAATTTTACGACGGATCTCGGCATTTTTATCGACTGCTCACGCAGACGCTTCTGACTACGATTTCCTTCCGACTGACGACTTGATGCATCCGCAGCGTCGCGTTGACGTTGCGGACATATCCGTTTCTGGAAAGGAAACACGATGCCTATTGGAACCGTTAAATTCTTCAATCCCGACAAGGGCTTTGGCTTCATTCAGCCCGATGGTGGCGGCAATGACAGCTTTGTTCACATTACCGCCGTGCAGGCAGCAGGGATGAGCACGCTCGATAAGGATCAGCGCTTGTCCTATGAGATAGAAAGCGGCCGCAACGGCAAGGAATCTGCGATCAACCTCGCAGCGGCTTGAGCACATGGGCGGGCTGCCCAGGACAATTCGCTGCTTTGATGATTGCGGGGAATGGCGATGAGCCAGACCTTCGATTTCTATGATGCGCGTGCGCGTGAAGCAGAGATTGCTGCTGAAGAAGCGGACCTCATTATGGTCCGAAAGCGCGAGTTGCGGTCTGCTACCGTTTGGCGAGAGCTCGCCAATCAGGCGGCCCGTCTGGATGCCAATCGCGCAAAGGCTGATAGTGTTCGCGCAGCCCGTCATGCAGCAGAAGCTGCCGAAAAGGCGGCGCGCGGACAACAATCGGACGCGCAGAGCAACCCCACCTAGATAATCCAGCGTCGAGCCAGCATCAGGCGGCGTAAGCCGTCTGCTGCTCGGCAGTCGGGTATCGTAAACCGTCAGGAGATCATTTGGCCAAGGAAGCGCTTCTAACGCTCGAGGGTTTCATAGACGAAGTTCTTCCTGATGGCCGTTTCGGCGTGACGCTGGACAATGGCCACCGGATTATCGCCTACACGGCCGGAAAGATGCGGAGGTTTCGCATTCGATCGGTTGCAGGCGATCGCGTGCATGTCGAGATGACACCTTACGACCTCTCCAAAGGACGCATTACTTTTCGCGAACGAACGCCCGGGCAAGGGCCTATGGGTCGAAACCGACGCGGAGCCCGGCGCTGAAGCCGGCTTACTAGAGCGGCAATGACCGCTTTCTTGGAAATATATGTACACACACAATACCAACGCGCCGAGACGCGCAACACTCTCTATCCGCTTTAACCATCTAGGAGGAGGATGCGCCGCAGCAAAAGCCCATCGCTCTCCTTTATCTGGTGAGGAACTGCAGCGCTTGGTCGCTGCCATGATTGACTGACGTAAACCGCCCCTTCCGAGCGTTAGCCCGGGAGGGGTTTTTCATGGAGCCGCCCTTATGACTGATACGAAAAAACCGTTCCTCATCACCAAAGACAACGATGGACGTGTCCGCCTGACCGTTCGCGAACTGCGGCACAACAGCCAAGGCTATCCATGGTTCATTTCGAATGTGGTCGACGAGACATTCTCGACGATCGCGACAGCGCGCGCTTATGCCAAGCAACACTTCGGGGCCAAGGCGGGCGAATTTGCCACCCGATAGGCTCTGGGCCGTGATCATATCGCCGTTTCGGCATGAGGAAGACCTTCTGTTTCCAGCCGGAAGCACGTTAATTGACCCGTCCAAAGTTCGGAAACCGGTGGGCGGAGAGTAGGCGAAAATTTCGGCCGCAAACTGGCGAAAGCACTTTCAGCAGGCAAATTGCCTGTCAGCAAAACTCGCTAATTTGGGTCGTCTTTGGGCGTTTGCAGATCGCAATAGCCCTACACGCCATAAGCAACTAATAATAAATCACTTTATCTGAACTTTCCGCTGATTTCGTAATGTTGGGGTCGGGGGTTCGAGTCCCTTCTGCGGCACCATCCCTTTCAGCAGGGAAATCCAAAACTTGCTGGTGAAAGACCGTTCAGCTTGGGCGGGGTTTGGGTACTGGTTTGAATGCCAATACAGCGGATGCCATGACGGTGCGTTAGGCAGCGCCCCGTGACGATTCCCTAAGCCTCCCCGCACCTGTCGCGGGCTAAAAGCCGTAAACCAGACGATCATATCGGCAGACAAGCTTACGATAAGCAGTCTGATAAGGCTCCGCATTGAATGAATTTACGTTTCTGCAGAGGAATTCCCGCACAGCCTTAAGATCAAGGCTATTGTTGGGTTGAAATGCAATCATCAAAACTGCCTCACTATTAGATGATGACTTCTCAATAATTTCTTCAGTAGACAAGCCGTCAAAACTCGCGCGATAGCGACTTGCATAAGAAGCTGTGGTGTAGTCGACGTCACGCATCTTTCCGACGATCTTCTTCGCGCCTTCAAATTTTGATGCTGCTAACGCTTCCTCTGATTTGATCCCAGCACCGCGAAGATATCTAAACACAGGCAGAAAGGTTCGGTTTGAGCGTGCATAAGCAGGGTAAGCCGAACTCAAGAGGTCCGCAGCAACATACTGTGATTCCTCCAAAAGGCAGTCCACAAAAACTTCTTTTGGGGTGACGCCGGCATAGCCTTTTTTCGCCAAAGCGCTTTCTGCTGCCTGGGCAACCTTGGCAGCCATCTCATCGTGCCGCTTTGCTACTCCTACTCCAATTACAAATTCTACATTGTCGGTGGACTCAATGTCCTCAACATCCACAACTGCAACTTTTCTTTCACCTTCCACAGGGGATCTAATCAGTTCGTACAGCTGTTCTTTAAAAAATCTCAGGACACGAACCGGAATACGTCGTCGATCTTCTACTAATGCAGAGAATATTTGCGCGTAGTCGTTCAGTTTGGCCACCATCAGGGTGACGCTAAACTCACCCGATTGAAGTGTTGTTTTTTCAATTGCAGGCTCTTCACCATCCTTAACGCGCTGAACGAAAATCAAGTTCTCTTGAAAAGCAGATATTTTGCTTTGCGGCAAACAGCGGGCAATAGATGAAATGATGCTTCGAATATGAGAGTCAGCAATTGAGTATCCGAGAAAAATAATCGGGTGCTCAACGAATATCGTGACAAGCTTGGTAGCGAGGTATGGGTTCTTTACAGAAAATTCATGATAATCTTCTGCAGTAAGAACAAGGCTATTTGGGTCAGAAACTGAACCATGTATCTTATATATCTCCCCGATTGATTGAGGATTTGAAAAAAGAAGCTCTTCTTGTCCTACAAAAACTTTATAGCCTGGGAATAACTCCTCAAGTAGTGTGCCCCAGTTTGTCGTAATAACCCCGTCAATTGCGACTTCAGATAAAAGTGCAATTTCGTTGCCATATGGGGAGTTTCTCGCGTCTTCAAGGGTGAGCCTTTCAATATATCGCGCAATTTCGAGCTTAAGTGCGTCAGCACCACCTTTTATATTTGCCCCCAATTCACTCCGCTGATGGGCGGTTTCTTCCGCTGACCACCACCATTCATTATAGTCGATCGCCATATTGCTTGCAGTGGTAGGCAAATCACTATTCGCCTTAGAATTGTAATAGCCAAAATCTCTTATGGGTTCGCAGAAACGTGTCAACAACCCAGCCCAATCTTCGAGACCTAGGTATCGCCGTGAGAAGCCTGAACCTACGAACAGAAAGGGAGCAGCGGGGTGCTTATCGAGTATCGCTTTGAGCGCTTCAGTTGGGTCGGCCATGTTATATCCAATTTCCGGTAATTTCAGATAGCGCTCGGCCTTTGCCGGGGGCAATCTTGCGCCTCCTTGCGGAGCGACAGCGGGTGATTAGCTGGGAAGCCCCAGCCGCTCGACATTGATGACGATGAAAGAGGCAGCCAACGCGCAAATCAGGACATCTGACGCGAAGGGAGTAAAGGAATCGGGACCGTGAGACCCCTCCCCCGCTGTCGTACGTTGTTCTCCAACAGCAGCGTATCTGGCTCAACTTTAAGCGCGGTTGCTACGCGGCCAAGCGCGCACCGATGACGCATTCTTGGAAAACAACGAGGCGCTGACAAGCATCCTGCTTGTACAGGCTGGGCTCACAACTGCTGCGCAAAATCTGCCATCTTATATGAACAGGCCGGAGGTCCCTTGCGAAAGGGCTGATCTCCCGGCAAAGTCGCTCTGCCTTCCGTGAAAGCCGGAAGGTGGGGCGTGGAAACCCCTCTCATCGAACTCGGTCGAAATTTATCGGCCGGGTGGCATGCGCGCATGTCCAGCCCGCAAGGGTAAAGGCGCATGCGCCTATGATGAGTAGGTTTCCAACATCCGGCTTCGGCCGTCGCTCCAAGAGGTACATAGGGGCGACACGAGGTTTGAAGCCGGCACGTCGCTCCCGAAAGCTTGGGGGGGCGAACACAATGCACAGACCAGAACCCTAGCGGTGTGTCTCACTGCCTGTTCGGCTGCGTCCAGAGGGACGCGGTCCATTCTCCCATGCATGAAGGACATTACCGATGATCGACAATGAATCCCTGCAAAGCCTGGAGCGGCTGCACAAGCTCAAGGAAGACGGCGTGATCACTGCCGAGGATTTCGAAACCGCCAAGCAGAACCTGCTGCAAGGAAAAGGCCGGCGCAAAACGACTGAAGCCGTTGCTGCTCCGCCGGCACAGAATGGTGAGCTTTCGCTGGAAGACCATGTGCAATGGGCGCTGCTGGCAAAACAGGCCAACGCAGAGTTGCGCCTCACCCAGCCCGGTGGCCCGCTTCGTCATTGGGTGATTCCATCCTGGCCTAAGGCGGCTGGCCTGTCCTTTCACCGTAAGCCCGAACGCTGGTTAGCAGACGGCAGGCTTGAAGTGGTCTCGCGGGGCCAAGAGTTTGTCACCGATGTTGGCGACGATCCGGCGGCCAAAGAGTGGCTTGAACGGACTATCCAGGCCATCCGCCGATGACGGCGATCTATCGCTACAAGCAGACAACCGATAACGGCATGGCTCCCTGCATCGACAAGGGGCTTGTTTCCCTAGCAACCTGCAAGCCGAATATCCGGCGACACGCAAGGCCGGGCGATTGGGTTGTAGGATTTCGATCGGTAGCGAAGGGCGCTCCCATTGGTTTGGTGATCTGGGGGGGACGGGTCGTCGAAAGCATCGAAGTGGGCGAATACGAGCGCCAGCATCGCGGCCGGTTGGATGCTTTATATCGGAGGCTACCGGCTGGAGGGTTCAAGCGTTTGCGCCTGGACTACCATCCGGGAGAACGGCAGTTCCTTCGAGATACGCTCCACCCTGTTTTGACGTTTGCGCCGGATGCGTCATGGTATTTCGGCCGGGGACCGCAGATGCTGCCCGAGCCTCTCATGCATCTTGCTCCGGGACTGCGAGATAGGGACTATTTGGTAAATGGCGCGGAGGCTGGTGACGTCGCGGCGCTGCAGCACTGGCTACGGTCGGTCGCGAAATCGGGTGTCCAGCGGAAAGCAACTGTGGCGTTTCTACACTGTGCCAGACGATCCAGCCAATGGCAGCCAGCCCGACTATCTTCAGCGTGCCGCGCAAACATGGCACGGCGAATGGTGGAAGCTGGGCGGCGGCGGAACTGTGTGGGATTCGATGGCCTACGATCCGGACCTAGATCTTCTATATATCGGTGTCGGCAATGGATCACCGTGGAACCAGTCCTACCGTTCGCCGGCACCGAAAGGGGCGAACAACGACAATCTGTATCTTTCTTCCATCGTGGCGATCCGGCCAGAAACGGGAGAATATGTCTGGCACTACCAGACTACGCCCGGAGAAACGTGGGATTTCACCGCCACGCAACACATCATCCTGGCCGACCTTGATATCGACGGACGCCGACGCAAGGTTCTGATGCAGGCGCCCAAGAACGGCTTTTTCTACGTCATTGACCGGCAGACCGGCGAATTCATTTCGGCAAGGAATTTCGTCGACGTCAACTGGGCCACCGGCATCGATCCCGTGACTCACCGGCCCATCGAGGTTCCGGCTGCGCGCTATTATGAGACGGGCCAGCCATTCATTGCATCGCCGGGGGCAGGCGGCGCACATAACTGGCACCCGATGTCTTATGATCCGCAAACGGGATTGGTCTTCATTCCCGCCAATCTCGCTGCCTTTCCTTATGCGCCGGAAGCAGACTGGAAACCCGCCCAGTTGGGATTCAATATCGGCGTCGATCTTGGCGCTGTGGCCATGCCCGCAGACAGCGGCGTACGTGCGCAGACGCTGGAAAACACCAGGGGCGCGCTGATCGCCTGGGACCCTGTGGCCCAGAAAGAGCGCTGGCGGGTATCCTATGACGGTCCATGGAACGGCGGGACGCTGGCCACCGCTGGTGGGCTGGTTTTCCAGGGCAACGCGGCCGGCCGCTTTTCCGCATTCGACACGACCGACGGGCGGCAGCTTTGGTCTACCGCTGCCGAGACCGGCATTGTCGCCGCGCCGATGACCTATGGACTGGGCGGCGAACAATATGTCGCGGTGATGGCCGGCTGGGGCGGTATCTGGGCGCTGGCCCCCGGTCTGCTCTCCACAAAATCCGGGCCGTTGCCGAATATCAGCCGTCTGCTGGTTTACAAGCTTGGGGGCCGCGATACGCTGCCGGAACGAATGCCGATCGCGGACCGAGTACTCGATCCGCCCCCTTCCACAGCTTCAGCAGAACACATCGCCAGGGGCGGTTATCTGTTCGGTCGCTATTGCGGACAGTGCCACGGGGATGCCGCAATAGCCGGAACGCTGGTCGCCGACTTACGATATAGCGGTGCGCTCGAAAACCAGAATACTTGGAAGCGCATCGTCCATGATGGGTTGCTGTCTTCTGCCGGCATGGTGTCTTTCGCCCCGGTCATGTCTGTCGATGACACCGAGAGCATCAGGCAATATGTCATCAAGCGGGCCAATGAAGACGTCGATCTGGAGTGAGGCTGAAACAGGATAGCAACATACCCATTAATCGCGTCCGTTTTTGATGCCGAGGATTCGACCCGTTTTCAGAAATGGGTCGAATCCATGCTGCTAGACACGGAAACCGTACGACCCGGTAAAGTGGGCTTGCGACGCTGCGAGGAGAGCGGCCAAGCTGGATGGCCCTCGCATCCATGACGTTCGGCACAGCACGGCATTGTTCATATCAATGCCGGGGTCGCCATCTGTACACCGTCCGCAAGATGCTCGACCACACCGATCACCAATAGACGGTGCGGTACAGCCACCTTGCCAACGATACTTTGCTGGCGGCTGGGGAAACTGCAGCCAAGATGAGGCGATCATGGCGTTTGCTGGAGTCGGGATTCATGTCCCTCTGCGGCACCATCTCTTTTAAATGGGGACGGATCGCCCGCGCGAGCATAAGTCGCAGCGAACGATTGCTGATGAAATATTCATGGCAATGCTCCGCATTAATCTGACGAAAATGTCAGACGGGCCAGCAGCTTGTTCTTGGCGCCCGATACGACGTGGGCTGATCCATCCATCATTGCTTGCCAGCCATCCCGTCGAAGGTGGCGAGATCCGGCCTGAACCGCTTCCGCTGACGCGCCATTTGCCTGCAGGTCGGCAACAGCCCGTTCAATCTCCGGCTCATATGCTGGCACGATCAGGCTGCATCCCTCACGAGGTCGGGACGCGCGAGTTCGAGGCCGATGCCCGTCCATGCCCGGTGACGACCGCTAGCTGCGACAGTCAGGCCGCCAGCCCGGGCTTGAGGACAACCTTGGTGTAGTCATCCTGCCGGTTCTTGAAATTGGCATAGCCGTCCGCCGCCTGTTCCAGCGGCAGGCGATGCGAGATCAGGAAGGTCGTATCGATCTTATTGTCGGCAATCATGCCCAGCAATTTATGGGTGTATTTCTGCACATGGGTTTGGCCGGTCTTCACCGCGATACCCTTCTCCATCAGCGCGCCGAGCGGGAATTTGTCGCTCATACCTCCATAGACACCGGGTATCGAGAGCCGGCCGCCCTTGCGCACCGCCAGGATCGCCTGCTTGAGCGCGGAGGCGCGATCCGCGCCAGCACCGACCTTCTGCTTCGCCACATCGAGCATATTGTCGACGGAAAAGCCGTGCGCTTCCATCCCAACGGCATCGATGGCAGCATCCGGACCCCGGCCGCCGGACATTTCCAGCAGCGCCTCCCGCACATCCGTATCGCGGAAATTGATTATATCGGCGCCAAGGCCCTTCGCCAGTTCGAGTCGGTGGGGGTAATGGTCGATCACGATCACCCGCGCCGCGCCCATCAACATCGCGCTTTGGGCGGAGAACAGGCCGACAGGTCCCGCACCCCACACCGCAACCGTATCGCCATCCTCGATGGCCGCATTTTCCGCTGCCATCCAGCCCGTGGGAAGAATGTCGGACAGGAATAGCACCCTGTCATCGTCCAGCGTATCGTCGTCGATCACGATCGGGCCGACATCGCTGAAGGGCACCCGCACATATTCTGCCTGGCCACCGGAGTAACCGCCCGTCAGATGCGAATATCCGAACAGGCCCGACATCGGCGATCCATACAATGTCTCCGACATTTCCTGTTTTTCCACGGGGTTGGAATTGTCGCACGCGCTATATTGCTGCTTGCCGCAGAAGAAGCAGTTGCCGCAGGCGATGGTGAAGGGGACTACCACGCGCTGCCCTTTCCTCAGCGTGGATTGCGGCCCCGGCTCAACCACCTCGCCCATGAATTCATGGCCCAGGATGTCGCCGCTCATCAACCCAGGGATCACCCCATCATAGAGATGCAGGTCAGATCCGCAGATCGCGGTGGATGTGACCTTGATGATCGCGTCGCGCGGATTGACGATGTGCGGATCGGGAACGGTGTCGACGCGCACATCCTGCGTTCCGTGATAGCAAAGGGCACGCATCAGACGGTCTCCTCAAGGTTCAGGCGCCGATCGGAAGTCGCGATCTCTCCGGTTTCCATCAGCATCTTGAAACGCCGCAGGTCGCGCCGCGACTGGATTGCGGGTTCGCGCTGGAACAGTTTGGCGATCGCCTGTCCGGCGCGGCCGAGTGGCGGCTTGTAGGCTACGATCAATTCAACCTCGGTGCCCCGTCCGCCCGGCGCATCGCGGAACCACACGCGCCCTTCAGTGCCGATGCCGGACCCTTCGACCGACCGCCAAGCGATCAGTTCGCCCGGTTTTTCCAGCGCGATTTCCGTTTCGACATCCACGGTCGTGCCGCCGGGGGCCCTGATCGTCCAGCGTGAAAGGTCGCCTTCCAACAGCTCGACCCTTTCGAGATTTTCCATGAAGCCCGGCAGGTTGGTGAAATCGCGCCAGAATGCGAACAGCTCCTCACGGCTCGGTTTCGCGATCGTCACGGTCTTGCCGACCACCGCATAGCTACCGAACCGGCTTCGCCGCGCAGTCCGTCCTGGTCCGTCGTCGGCAGCCCCGCGCGATTGGCGGGATCGCTTCAGGATGGCTCCGCCCGCCAGCGTGAGCATACCGGCGACTGCACCTGCCGCGTAAATGGCTTTTCTATCCATCTCCAGCTCCTTTCCCCAGACAGCGCAGGGGGCGGCATCCTGTTCCGCCGATGGAGCGTCTTCTTTGGAGATGAGACCTTCGCGATGGGCGGGCCGAGCGGGATTGGTAACGACGCCACCTCTCGCCTGGCCCGCAACGCATCACCCACATCGGCAAAAAGCCTGTGAGGGATGAACGCCGGGGCGCCCATTAAATGGGCTGTCGCTCCAACCTCCGGCGCAACCGGCTCCTTAACCGGCGGCGATCCGCTTGGTGGAGATGTTGAAGCGCCCCCTCGTCAGCCGCCCAGGCCTTCCTTGCGGACATCTATCGTTGCCTGGGCGGTGAGGTTTCCGACCTGTTCCACGACAGGCCCCTTATGGTCCGCCTCTTCCACGACAAGCTTCACCCACAGCGTGTCGCCATCCCGATAATACGCGGTTCTGCTGGCACCTTGCAGGGCGGCGAGGGTCGTGTGCTGTTCGCCGCCCGCGGTGGTGCTGAAACCGGGCAGTTCGAAGATCACGAAGGACCCCTGGTCCATTTCCCGCAGCGACAGGGACAGAGTGTCGCGCGCGGTTTCCACCCTCAGCTGTGCGCCGCTGCCGACCGTTGTTTCGCCGGTATATTCGTATCGTTTGCCATTGCGCTGCAGGATGATGGGGTCGGTGATCGGCCCGGTCTCGAACCCGCTGAAATTGCCGGCGATGCTGAAGCGTCCCATGTCTCCGTCGCAGATTGCCGCATTCCAGCTGGCCTTGATTTGGCAGGCTTCCTCGTCCGACGCGATCCCGTTGTCGACCACGATATAGGCGCCGGGAGTGCCGCTTACCGAACCATCCAGATCGCGAAATGCCGCGCTCCTGTAAGCAGCGCTGCGCCCATAATCGGATGCCCAGCGCCGCTGGATCGGCGGGAAGCTGACCGGCTGGGCATTGACGAAGGTCAGCCCCTTTACCGAGTTTTCGGTGCTCATGCCGAAACTGGTGAACAGCAGGTAGGACAAAGCACCCGCATCCCGCAAAGCGTTGGGCACGAAGTTCACGAAGGTCGTATTTTCGACCTCGTGGTGGAAGTCGTAATATTCATAACCCCTGATCGGGAAATCCGCCGAGGCGGCCGGCAGGCTGCGCCCGTAAGCGATCTCCTCCGCAGTGGTGGGATTGCCGATATTGTCGCTTTCCCCCACGAACAGGGAATCTACGACCCGCGAGGTGAAGGGCGCGATGCCCGGCGCGGCGGAGGCATGGGTGAAGCCGATCGCATTGTCGGCCAGCTTCAGATTGGTGTAGAGATGCATTTCGCCCCGGCCCCAGATGGCGCCGTTGCGGTTCTTGTAACCGGTGTAATTGTCGAAGACCGACACAACCAGCCCGCTATTCTTGTCAGCCGGATCGGCATAGCTGATGAGATTGCCCCCAGCGATCCCGAAGGTGCCGTCCGGCTTTGGACCGCGATCGAGCATGAACCCATCGAAATTGGAGTGCGCGGTGTTGCCGCTGAACTCCCGCACCTTGGTCCTTCCGGGCCAAGTATTTGCGCTGATCTCGGTGCCCTCGAACTGGCCGGTCGGATGTTCGGGAAAGGCCATCCAGAAGCCGATCTGGTCGGAACCGGCTGCCACATTGTCGCGGTAGATGTTGTCGGGGTTGGTGATCCAGAAGGTTGAAACGGTGTTGTCCGAAGGGATCAGGATATGTTCCGATTTCTGCCCTTCCGTGGACTGATGCGCCAGCACCAGATTGGTCGGCTGGCACGGCAGGGTCGGATGGCATTTGGTCTGGATGCCCAGATTGCGGACGAACTGGTTGCCGGTTTCGATCCCGTCTTCCAGGAAGAAGCAATGCCCCACCGTATTGTAGGTGACGTTGTTTTCCACCCGCAGATTATTCGTGCCATGCACCGTCACGCAGCGGCTGAAGGTGTCATGGATGGCGGTATTCCTGACATACTGCCCCGCTCCTTCGCCGAGGAGGTGCCAATGGACGGGGTATCTCGCCAGAGTGAGATGCTGCCCCATCCGCGTGAGTTCCACGCTCGACAGATACATTTCGGAGCCGGCCATCGCCATGATGTGCCCGCCGAAATAGGTCTGCTCTGAATCTTCCGACGCCTGGACGCGGATGTTGCGGGTCAGCATGCCAACCTCGCCCCGTTCGTCCACGCCATATGTGATCTCGCCGAAATGCATATATTGCAGCGGCTGATCCAGTGTCAGCCGGTTGCCGCCGATCGCCGCGATCCGGCGCTTCTCCGCCTGCCGGGGATCGAAATCGGTCGAGGCGAGGACAATCTCGTCCCCCACCCGCCAGCCACTGGCATCCAGCACCTCGATTTCGCTGCTGCCCGCCTCCGCCGTGCGCGAGAGCTTGGTCCAGCTATTCTCACGATCGCCATGCAGGTTGAGCGTGCCGTTCAGCAGCAGGATGCCACGATCGCCCATCGTGTTGACATCTTCGCCCGGGACATTGTCGGTCAGCGTGATCGTCGCATTGTGGGTATACGGCCTGCCCTCGGTCCCGATCTCCAATTCGCCGCCGGCCACGTAAATCCAGTCCGTTTCCAGCGACAGGTCGCGGTCGTCGGAGAAACGGAGCTTGCCGTTGACAGTGAGGCTGCGCAGGGCGGGAGGACTTACATCGAGCAGAACGTCCATGTTGCGGGCAATCGTGACGGCATCGCCTTCGCCCGGGACCTTCCCACCCGGCCAGGTGGAGGGATCGGACCAGCGCAGCGAGCGGATTTCCGCAGGGGCCGGTTCTTCGTGCAGCACCGGATGGACATGCTTTTCCTGGGCGGCGGCAGCCCCTGCGCCGAACAGAAGTGCCCCGGGCAGCAAACAATCCACGATCAGGCGATACCGCTTGGCCATCAGAATCATCCCCTCAACAGGGGCCCGTCAGCCCCTCTTTTTGTATTCGGCAAAAACTATGCCTTGGATGATCCGGTTTGCCAAGTTCTCTCTGCAATGTTCCAGAGCCATCGAGCCTTTTGCGGCCTCACAGGTCCGGGCCTTCAGGCGCGGGATGGCTTCCCTTCCGGGTTTCCACCGTTCCGGCCAGCCTTGCGCGCTGCGCGGCGGCGGAGCATCTTTATGTCGCGGCCTACGCGGCGAAAGCTCATCCAGGCGCCGGTGGCGCACACGGCCGTGACCCCTGCCAATAGGATCAGGGTCAGCGCATCCCACAGCGGGCGCCCTCTGATGAAATCGAGGCTGTGCATGCCATTGCGCAGCCAGCGCGATTGCCGCGCGGCGTCGTCTATCACGCGGCCGACCTCACCGGTCGAAGCGTCGAAATAGATGCGCGTCTGCTGCTCGTCCGCCAGGATCGCCCTGTAGGCAGGGCGTACCTCCCGATCCTTGAAGCTGTAATGATAGGCGTCCTCGCCATCGACACGCGCAAGGGTCGCGAGCGGCATCCCGAAAAGTGCGCTGCGGATTTCCCCATCCGTCACCGGCATGGGATCGCCGTGCGCATCGATGCGAACCGTGCGGCCGCCCCCATCGTCCGCCAGCAGGTGCAGATGGCCGCCCAGCATGGTGGGCCGCAATTGGCGCGTATCGGCCGGGAGATCCGCCGTGCTGAGCTGTTGCAACAGATTGCGTGTATCGCCCCAATTGGCGTTCCCCGCGACCTGCTCCCGCAATTCGCCCTGTCTGCTGGGTGACAGGCCCCAGTCGCCCATGGTCATCAAGCCGCTGAACACCCAGGTCATGGTGATGACACCGAAAAACAGCCCCAGCATGTGATGCCAATACCATAAGCCGCGATAGGGCGAGATCCCCGCCTTGCCCTTGCTTCCAAGCCTGATGCGCCCAATCCCGACATACAGGCCCGTGATGGTCAGGAAGGTTCCGATGACGGACGTCCAGATCACCACCTGCGACCATAGCGGCCCATTTTGCCGCAGGACCGTGGGATAGAGCCAGTGCGGGATGGCCCCCAGCCAGCTCAGCACCCGCTCCGCCCGATTGGTGTCCTGTACCACCGAGCCGCTGGCGGCAGAGACATACAGTTCCGTTCCCGCTGGATCGCCCATCGGCACCTTGTATAGCGGCTCGTTGCCGCGGAATGTCTGGATCGTCCACTGGTCCAGATCATCCATCAGGATCGGCCGGATCGCGCTCGCCGCCTCGATGCCATTTCCATTCGCATATCGGCGCGCGATGGCGGCTACCTGATCTGCCGGAAGCTCCTCCACCTCGGCGCCGCTGCGCAGATCATAGGCGCCTCCCCCGCCGCGCCCGCCCATGCGCAGGATCGGCCGGTCGCCCAGCATGTCGATGCGGAACCCGCGCAACTCCTCGTCATCCGCGAAGGGAAGCGCTTCCAGCGCGAGAGGTCCCGACAGATCGACAGGTTGCGCGGCGGCCAGCCGCTCCTGCTCCGTCACGGCGGGAAAACCCTGATACATCATCACGAAGCCGGACAGGCACCACACCGTCATCAGCACGCCGATCAGGACGCCCGTATAACGGTGCAGCACCAGGATGGAGCGGGACAGGCGGGACTTCATCAGTCGCTGCCGCCGAACGAGTAGGTCAGGTTGAGGTAGAAGGTCTGCGGCGCGCCGACACGGTGATACAGGAACCGCTCACTCGGGTTCGACCCCGCCAGCACGGCGCTCGCGGAGGAGGTGAAGTACCGCTTGTCGAACACGTTCTCCAGACGCGCGCCCAGGCGCCAGTGCCTGGCATCGCCGTCGAGATAGGTGTGCGTGGAGAAATCGAACACCACGTAATTGCCGTGATCCTGTTCGCCGAATCCGCTGACATTGGCGGAAGTCTGGCCGAAATACTTGGCAGACAGACCGGCGCCATAGGGGCCATCCGGCGCCCAGTTGATGCTTCCCTTACCTGAATGGCGCGGGCGATTGTAGAGCTGCCGACCGGTGTTGGGGTCCTTCTCCTGGCTGTAGGTATAGCTCGCCATGAAGTTGAAATCATCACCCAGCGGACCTGCCAGCGACGCTTCGAAGCCGCGAGCCTTCACCTGCCCGTCGATGTTCACGAAGATGGCATCGAACCCTTCCGGGGGATTGCTGGCATCCGTGGAGATCAGATTGTCGATCTTGCGATCCCAACCGGCGAGATTCCAGCGATAGTCGCCTAGCAGGCCGCCCACACCCAGATTAATGGCGAAGCTTTCTTCCGGCAAAAGATTGGGGTTGCCTCGGGCACAACAGGGATCGACGCCATATAGCTGCTGCGCATCGGGCAGCAGGAACGAGGTCCCGATGGAGCCGTCGATCTGCAATGCATCCGACACGGTGTAGGTGCCCGACGCACTCCAGACGGTGGAACTGGAATCTCGCGCTTCATTATGGCGCAGACCGGCCGCCAGACGCAGCCTGCGAGAGAAGCTGTCATCCGTGCGGATCTGCCCGAACATGGCATGGACCTGCTCCGTCTCGCCCGCGATCAACAGGCTTTCGTCCCGGCCCTTGTAGTTCTGGAACTCGTAACCGAGGTGATATTCCAGGCCGGGATGCAGCCTCAGTTGCGCCAGCGCGTTTGCCCCGAAATCCTTGAACCCCCAATATTCGGTAGGCTCGCCGGGACGGCCATAATCGGTGTCCCACTGGTGATAATAGGTCTTCAGATAAAGAGCGACCCGATCCGACGGCGTGTAGTCGAGCCGGCCGATGGCGATCTGCTGCTCGCGCATGTTGATGTTTTGCACCGCCACCGAAGGGTAATCCAGATCGGCTTCAGTGCGGATGTAGTGCAGGTTCAAATTGAGATCAGGATTGATCTGCCAGCCATATTTGATGCCAGCGCTGAGGACGTCATAGGACCGGCGCTTGTCAGTGACGCCCGGCTGATAGCGGTCATAGACCTCGTAACCGCTCGCCTTGTCCTTCGCGCCCCAGACGATGAAGCGATGATCGCCCGCCGCGAAATTCAGCCGGCCTTCCGCCCGATAGCCGGAATTGGTGTTCATCCCGACGGTGAACTCGCCGCCCGTCTCGTCCTCGAAAGGCTGGGTCACCACATTGATGACGCCGGCCACCGCCTGAGTTCCGTAGAACAGCCCATGCCCGCCCTTCAGCACCTCGATCCGGCCGATCATCGCCGCAGGCAAGGTGTCGGCCGGGCTGGTAGAATTATACAGGCGATTGCCGATGCGGACGCCGTCAATCGTCCACAACACGTCGCTGTTGCGCGATCCCTGCAGGGAAATATTGGCATAGCTGAAAGCACCAGCCTGCGTATTGAGCGTCAGGCCCGGGACTTCCATGTCGAGGATTTGGGTAGCATCCACATAGCCACGGTTGCGGATGGTCTCCTCGGTGACTGTCTCCACCTTGTAGCCATAGCGTGACAGTTCCTGCGGCAATGTTTCCTCAAGGCTCTTCGCCCGGACGATGATGGCATCATCGTCATCGGCGTCCGCGGACTGGCCGGTCGCAGGCTGCACGGCAGCACTCTCCTGCGCCTGAACACCCGATGCCCAGGACAGGGCGGACAGCGAAACAACACACCAGATTGCACGTGACATTACTAAACCCCCACAATGGCCGGTGGGTCCGTTCACGCGGTGCAGATACAGGCAGCGGCGCGCCTTCGGCTCCGCCCTGCCGCCCGTATATATTCGGCTATCCCCCTGGCGATGCTTGCCGCCCGACAGCCGGTGCCCTCCGTGATCCCATCCGGATCAGGCGGCCCTCGCAACCCCCCACGGGCGGGGTAAGTTAATTACGGTAATGGTTCGCAGCGTAACAGTTACAGCCGCGTTACCCGGGCAGGAATGGCCGCTGGCGCCACTCCCGGGAATTCATACCCACAGCAGGGCACCTCCATCACCCCGCACATATGCGGAAAACTGCATATACTGGACACCGCTATATTTCGCCCATGCATATTCCACATGCCGACCTCTGCAAACGTTATCATATTTTCCCGCAGGATCGGGATGCCTAGGTGAAGGACACACGCCAGAGAACCCTACGGGCATTTATGATGTATAGTGCATATTTCAGCGGCATTCCGACCGCCACATGCCAGAGCCGCTGCAATGGCTAGGCCAGACTTCCTGGGAAAACCCTCCTCGGCGGCGGGCGGCTGGGGTGCGCTGAAGAGCTGCGGCAAGCAGTTGCTCGGCAGCGGCGCGCCACTGGCAGGCGCGCGGACGATGCTGAAGGCCAATCAGCCCGACGGGTTCGATTGCCCTGGTTGCGCCTGGGGCGATCCTGAACACGGCTCCTCTTTCGAATTCTGCGAAAATGGTGTGAAGGCGGTTGCCTGGGAAGCGACCGAAAAGCGCACTTCGCCCGATTTCTTCGCCCGCTATACCGTTGGTGAACTGCGCAACTGGACCGATTATGCGCTCGAACATGAGGGGCGGCTGACCCATCCCATGCGCTTTGACGCGGTGACCGATCGCTACTACCCCGTCGATTGGGACAGCGCCTTTGCAGAGATCGGCGGCATTCTCGCCTCGCTCGATCATCCGGACCGCGCGGAGTTCTATACCTCGGGCCGCGCCAGCAACGAAGCCGCCTTCCTCTACCAGTTGTTCGTGCGCCTGTACGGCACCAACAATTTCCCCGACTGTTCGAACATGTGCCACGAGGCGAGCGGCGTCGGGCTGACGCAGGCGATCGGGGTCGGCAAGGGCACAGTGCTGCTCGAAGATTTCGACCGAGCCGATGCGATCTTCGTCATCGGGCAGAACCCCGGCACCAACCATCCGCGCATGCTGGGCGATTTGCGCCGCGCGTCAGAACGAGGCGCGCGCATCGTGGTGCTGAACCCCGTGAAGGAACGCGGCCTGGAACGGTTCGCCGATCCCCAGCGCAAGGTGGAAATGCTGCATGGCGGAAGCGGGCAGGTCGCCACCCATTACTTCCAGCCCCGGCTCGGTGGCGACATGGCGGCGGTACGCGGCATTGCCAAGATCGTGTTCGCCCGGGACGACGCCGCGCTGGCCGCAGGCGATCCATCGCTGCTGGATCACGATTTCCTGTCGGCCCACACTGTCGATCTGCTGGCCTATCGCGCCGCTGTCGACGCAACGAGCTGGGAACATATCGAAGATCAGTCCGGCCTCACGCGCGACCAGATCGAACAGATGGCGGATGTCTATCTGGGCGCGGACAAGGTGATCTGCACCTGGGCGATGGGCGTGACCCAGCATCGCCACAGCGTGTCCACCATCCGCGAAATCGCCAATCTGATGTTCCTGCGCGGCAATATCGGCAAGCCCGGCGCCGGCCTGTGCCCGGTGCGCGGCCATTCCAATGTGCAGGGCGACCGCACCGTCGGCATCAACGAGAAAGCCCCTCCGGCGCTGCTCGACGCGCTGGAGCGCGAGTTGGGCGTGGCGATGCCCCGCAAGCCCGGGCACAACGTCCTCGCCGCGATCGGGGCGATGCTGGATGGATCGGCGCAGGCGTTCATCGGCCTTGGCGGCAATTTCTCTCGCGCCACGCCGGATAGCGCGCTGATCGCGCAGGCACTGTCGAGCCTCAAGCTGACCGTGCATGTCGCGACCAAGCTCAACCATTGCCATCTGGTGCCGGGCGAAACGAGCTTCATCCTGCCCTGCCTCGGCCGCACCGAAGTCGATCGCAACAGCAAGGGCGAGAGCCAGATCGTGACGGTCGAGGATTCCATGAGCATGGTCCACGGCTCTGGCGGCATCAATCGCCCGGCATCGCCCTGGCTGCGGTCCGAAGTGCAGATCGTGGCCGGCATCGCGGCTGCGACGGTGGGTTCGCAGGTGGTGGACTGGGCCGCGATGGCCGATGACAACGATCGTATCCGCGACCTGATACAGCGCGTCATCCCGGGCTTTCACGATTACAACACCCGCGTGCGTAAGCCGCGCGGCTTCCATCTGCGCAATGCCGCCGCGCATCGCGAATGGAACACCCCGACTGGCAAGGCCAATTTCGCAACCGGCCCCCTGCCCGAAGCGACCGAGCACCAGATGACGCGCAATGGCGATGGCTTGTTCGTGCTGCAGACCTTCCGCTCTCACGATCAATACAACACCACGATTTATGGCATGAACGACCGCTATCGCGGCATTTATGGCAAGCGGACCATCGTCTTCATGCACCCTGCGGATATCCGGATGATCGGTGCTGAAGCCGGGGATGTGGTGGACATCGTCGGCCAGCACGATGATGGCATCAGCCGCATTGCCAAGGGCTTCACGCTGGTATCCTACGATATACCGCGCGGCTGTGTGGCCGGATATTACCCAGAATTGAACTGCCTGGTCCCGCTCTCCACCTTCGGGTCGGAAAGCTACACCCCCGCATCGAAATCCGTGATCGTGGCCTTCCGCCTTCGTGAAAAGCGGGAGGCCGCCTGAGCCATGGCTTCCCAACCGGACGGACAGGACGCGGCGGCAATCTATTTTGCAGAGGTGGAGCGCCTGTGTGAGGGCGATCCCAGCCTTTCCTCGCTGGCCGCCGGCATCCTGGCGGGTATGACGCTGGGTGTCGCGCACGACAGCCGCAGCTTTGCGCGCCTGCTCGGCATCGAGCATGCGCTCGTGTTGCGGGAAGTCGAGTTGCTGTCCAGCGCAGGCTCGCTGGCCATCACGGCCCGGGATCCGCGCACCTCACGGACGAGCTATGCCCGCGCCTCCCGAAGCCCGATGGCTGCGAACGACCGGCACTAGGCCGCGCTGCGAAACATCTCCGGAATGCTCCGCACCTGCCCCATGTCCTTGGGCAGGTAGCCGGGAAGCTGCATGATCGCTTCGTGAAACGCTTCGCTGCGCAGCAATTCCAGGAAGTGGCGGACCGGCGCCGTTTCCAGTGTTTCCGCCGCGCAGACGAAGAAATAATCCTCCGTCACCAGCCTTACGAAATCGAGGTCGAACTGTCGCGCGGCGGCTTCGACGCCGAAGGCGACGTCAGCCATGCCGCTGGCCACATAGGCCGCGACGGCGGCATGGGTGAACTCCGTCCGTTCGTAACCGGTGATCTGCTGCGGATCGAGGCCATGTTCGCGTAGCAACTGGTCGAACAACAGGCGGGATCCCGAATTGGCGTCACGGTTCACGAACCGGATGGCGGGATCGGCGATCCGTTCCAGATTGGAAATGCGCAGCGGATTGCCGCGCTTGACGATCAGGCCCATTTCCCGCGTGACGAAGCCGATCACACGGTGATCGACCGGGTTTATCAGTTCCCTGGTCGCAGCGATGCTGCGCTGGCGCAGGGGTCCTTGCGGTAGATGCATCCCGGCAATGTCGCAGCCGCCATTGGCAAGCGACACGAGCGAGGCGGGATTGCTGACATAACGCAGGTCGATGGAGATGCCGGATTCCCGATCCAGCATTTCACGCAGGCGGGAAATGGCGAAACCGTGGCTCGCATGGATGCGCAGATTGGCGACGGGCTGGGGCAGGAACTGATTGATTTCGCTTTCAAGTTCCTGCGACAAGTTCTGCAATTGCGGGCCAAGCCGCGCCTGCAGCCGCTGCCCCGCCCAGACCAGCTTTTCCCCCAGCGGGGTCAGCAGCGTGCCCTTCCCCCGCCTGCGTTCCACCAGCGGGGTCTGGAAAAAAATGCCCCAGGATTCAATCAGGTTCCAGGCATGGCGATAGGACATGCCGACCCTTTCCGCGGCGGCGGTGATCTTGCCGGTGGCGCGCAAGGCGTCGAGAAGGTCTATGAGGACGAGTGTCGTTGTCGGATCGCCTTCCTGCCGGAACCGCCATTGGGGCGCAATCTCGATTCGTATCATTTGCAAGCCCCCGCATATGAACCAAACTGCACAATATTCGTGCCGACGACGCGGCTACCTCAGGCAATTACAGCGCGATCTAGCGTGCCGTTATCACATTCTGCCCGCCCTGCAATGCGGCGGCAGTATATGAAAGATTACGATATGAAAGGGTGGTGCATGTTACGGCCGGTACTGGCTGGGTGACACCCCCGATATGCGTTTGAACATGGTGGAGAAGTTCCCCGGCCCATCATAACCCAGGTCCAGTGCGACCGTTGTGACAGCCTCTCCAGCGGCCAATCGGGGCAGTGCAACCGCCACGCAAGCCTGCTGCTTCCATTCTGCAAAGCTCATCCCCGTCTGTGCGCGGAACATGCGCGTGAAGCTGCGGCGGTTCATCCCGAGTTCTGCCGACCAGTCATCGATGGTGGCCCCGATATCGGGTTGGCCCAGAAAGACATGGCACAGTTTCGCCAATCGCCCTTCCGATGGAAACGGCACCGCCAGGGGTATCAGGGGGGCGCGGTCGATCTCTGCCGCAAGAAGACGCATGACGAGGCCATCCCGGCCCGCTTCCTCATATTCTTCCGGCATCTCGGTCGCCGAAATGAGCAATTGGCGCAGGAGCGGCGACACGCCGACCACCTGGCAATGCCGGCCCCGTGCCGGGCAACATTGCGGATCGACCAGCACGCTGCTGGTCCGAACGGCGCCGACCATGCGAACGGCGTGCGGCGTCCCGCCGGGTATCCACACCGCGCGTTCCGGCGGCGCGACCCAGGCGCCCTGGGGCGTGCTGACGGCCATCACGCCGCGTTCCGCATGGAGGAACTGGCTGCGGCGATGGCAATGTTCCGCCAGTTCGAACGATGCGGGATAATCGGTCCCTTCAGCCAGGACCGGGCGAGGGATATGTTCATTCCAACGGAAGAGAGGGCCGCTCATCCTGTCCCGATCGCAGAAATCAATGTCTCGATCAACGAAGCGGGATCAATGATTGCCTGCTACCCGCCCTGACGCAACAAGACACTGACGGCAATGAAGCAGGCCATGACAGCAACAGCCACATTCCCGGATATACCCGAAGCCATCCCACCGGCACCGCCCAGCCCGCGGCCGCAGCAATTGATCGTTCCGATCGTTGGCGCCGTGGCGCTCGGACATTTGCTGAACGACATGATCCAGGCCGTGCTGCCCGCGATCTTCCCGATGCTGAAGGATCGCTTCGCGCTGTCCTTCGCGCAGATCGGCGGTGTGGCGCTGGTCTATCAGATCACGGCATCGCTGCTGCAGCCATGGATAGGGCTGTACACGGACAAGCATCCCGTGCCCTATCTGCTGCCACTTGGCATGGTTGCCACGCTGATCGGCATCGGCTGCATCGCCGTGGCGCCCAGCTATACCATGCTGCTGCTGTCTTCCGCGATCGTGGGGATCGGATCGGCCATCTTTCACCCGGAAGCATCCCGGGTTGCGCGCATGGCATCGGGCGGGCGGTTCGGCACGGCGCAATCCGCCTTTCAGGTGGGTGGCAACAGCGGATCGGCCCTCGGCCCGCTGGTCGCATCGGCCGTGATCCTGCCCTTCGGACAGGGCGCCGTCGGCTGGCTGGCACTGGCGGCTATCGCGGCAATCTGGGTGCTGTATTTCGTCACCCGCTGGCGGCTGCGCCATCCGGAGCAGCAATTTTCCGCCAGCGCCAGCCGTACAGGGCCGAGCCACAGCCGCCGGACCGTTACCCGTGCGATGGCCGTCATCGCCCTGCTGATGTTCGCCAAGTTCATCTATATCGGGGCGATCACCAATTACTTCACCTTCTACCTGATGGAACGGTTCGACCTGACTGCCCGGCAATCGCAGGTCTATCTGTTCTGCTTCCTTGCGGCTGTCGCCATCGGCACCTTCGCAGGCGGCCCGATTGGCGATCGCATCGGGCGCAAGGCGGTGATCTGGGTGTCGTTCCTGGGCGTTGCGCCCTTCGCGCTGATGATGCCGCACGCGAACTTGTTCTGGACCGCGATCCTCACGATCACGATCGGCCTCATCATGTCATCCGCCTTTGCCGCGCTGGTGGTTTATGCGCAGGAGATCGTGCCGGGGCGGGTCGGGCTGGTGTCCGGGGTGATGTTCGGCCTCATGTTCGGCATCAGCGGCATCGGCGCTGCCGGACTGGGCATGCTGGCCGACACGCATGGCATCGTGTGGGTCTACAAGTTCTGCGCCTTCCTGCCCCTTTTGGGCATCGCCACCGCGCTGCTCCCATCGACGCGAGAGCCGGTATAGAGGATGGTACGCCCAGCGCCTGCCGCATGAAAAAGGGGGGAGAGTCGGCAGACCCTCCCCCCTTTCATTGTCGGCTGCCCAGCCGTCAGGTCGTGAGAGAGGCGAGTTTGCCCGACCCTCCCCGAAACTCCACGCTGGAGCCGCTGGCACGGCGCCTGCTGCACCAGTCACGGATCAGTTCGGAACAGGTGTGGTCGATGGACGGGCAGTCCGACAGGTCCAGCCGCACGGGCTGATCCCGGGGGATGCCTTCCAGCTTGTCGCACAGGCGGGGCAGCGACACGAAAGTCGCGGCTCCGTTGAGGCGAATGGTGCGTGCGCCGTCCTCCTGCTCGTCATACAGCCTCAGCCGCAAGCGGCGGAAGTTGGGCAGCAATTCCAGCAAGGACAGCGCGATGCCGACCAGCACGCCGGTCAGCAGATCCTGCGCCACAACGAGCACCAGCGTCACCGCCCAGATAATCGCCGGCAGGAAGCCGTAATCCTTCAGCAGATGGCGGCCATGGCTGACATTCACCAGTTTCGCGCCGGTGACGACCAGCACCGCACCCAGAGCCGCCATCGGAATCTCGCGCAGCAACCAGGGCAGCAACGCGACGAAGGCAAGAATCCAGATACCATGCAGAATGGTCGACAACCGGGTTACGGCGCCCGCCTGCACATTGGCGGAACTGCGCACGATAACACCGGTCATCGGCAGCGCGCCGGCAGCCCCGCACAGCAGGTTGCCGACACCCTGCGCCCGCAATTCCTTGTTATAATTTGTGCGGACACCGTCATGCATGCGATCAACCGCGGCGGCGGACAGCAGCGTTTCCGCACTCGCGATAAAGGCGATTGCGACAGCAGCGGTCAGTATCGCCGGGTTTGCCCATTGCGAAATGAAGCCGGCATTCGGCAGCACGATCGCCGCCGCAATGTTTTCAGGCACGCTGACCCGCGTCACCTCCAGCTGCAATGCCCAGGCGATCAGCGTGGCCGCAACCACGCCCAGCAAGGCGCCCGGGACCAGCTTCATGCTTTGCGGCCGCAGCTTTTCCCAGCCCATCATCACGCCGATTGTGACGAGGCCCAGCACCAGCGCCAGTTCCGTCGCCCGCATATCGGAGGACAGGCCCAGCAGGCGACCCGGCATGGCGGCCAGGTTTTCCAGACCGCTGGACAGCGGCTGCGCATCGAACAGGACGTGGAACTGGCCGATCACGATCAGCACGCCGATGCCCGCCAGCATCCCATGGACCACGGCGGGGGAGATGGCGCGAAACCAGCCGCCCACGCGAAGAATGCCCGCAGTTACCTGGATGAGACCTGCCAGCACCAGGATCGGGCCGAGCGCCGACAATCCCTGATCGCGAACCAGTTCGAAGACGATCACCGCCAGACCGGCGGCCGGCCCGCTGACCTGCAGCGGCGATCCGGCCATCGCGCCCACCACGATGCCGCCGATGATGCCGGTTATCAGCCCCTTTTCCGGCGGGACGCCCGATGCGATCGCGATGCCCATGCATAGCGGCATCGCGACCAGAAACACCACGATGGAGGCGGTGAAATCGCGAATGGCCCAGCCCTTCGCGCCCGCCTCCTGTTCTGCTGCCGCGCTCATTCAGCGGCTTCCGCATAGGCCAGTTCGCGCGCGCGGCGTTCCGCCGCCGGGAGGGCGATGGGCAGTTCCTCGCCTTCATCCAGCCGCACGAAGCGGCCCGTCCGGCCGTCAAGCGCGAGAACCTGGCCCGCGCCGATATCGAAGAACCAGCCATGCAGCGAGATGTCGCCGCGAGCGATACCGGCAGCAACAGAGGGATGCGTGCGCAGATTGTTGAGCTGGGCGACGACGTTTTCGAGGCTGATCGCGCGAACCCGTTCCGGCCCTTCCAACTCGGGATAGCCATCATTGACGACCTGTTCGGCTGCGCAGCTGTGGCGCAGCCATGCGGCCACGTTCGGCATGGTTTCAAGACCGGCCGGATTGGCCACGGCCTTCATCGCGCCGCAATCCGAATGGCCGCAGACGATGATGTCGCGAATGCCCAGCACCATGATCGCATATTCGACCGTGGAGGTGACGCCGCCATTCTGCATGGCATAGGGCGGAACGATATTGCCTGCATTGCGGCATACGAACAGGTCGCCGGGCGCGGCCTGCATGATGTGTTCGGGGACAACGCGCGAATCCGCGCAGGAGATCATCAGCGCCTTGGGGCTTTGGCCCTCGGACGCCAGTGTCGCGTAAAGGTCGCTCTGGTTCGGAAACACCTGTTTCGCGAAACCATAGACGCGGCCGATCAGCTCGTTCATCGATATGCTCCATCACTGGCCCGGGGATACGGGGTTAGGTGCGGAACCTACGCAGCCATTTTTGCCGCAGTGCAGCGTGAATGTGAGGAATTGTTGCTGCGGCGCGGGGGTGGGGCGCTATGCCTGCGGCAGGCGCAGTTCGGCCCTCAGCCCCCCGCCCGGGCGGTTGGAGAGGGCCAGCTTGCCCCCCTCCTGCTCCATGATTTTGACGACGATGGACAGGCCGAGCCCAAGGCCCACAGTGTCGCGCGCACGGGCGCCGTCGAGACGGACGAAGGGCTGGAGGATGTGTTCCAGTTCCGCATCGGGCACGCCCGCGCCATCATCGTCCACGCGGATGAAGATGTGATCTTGCGCCCTGCCGAGGGTGATCCAGACATTTTCGCCGTGGTGCAGGCCGTTTTCCACCAGATTGCCGATCGCCCGCTTTATCGCCACCGGGCGCAGGCAGCATTCCAGATGATCGGGGCCGTCGTAGGTGACGGGATAACCGTGATCGCCCGCATCGTCCGCTATGGTCGCGCAGATCACCGCCAGGTCGATGCGGATCGGCGTTTCCGCATCGTCGCCGCCGAGATAGGCGAGCAGCGAGCCGATCATCGCCTCCATCTCCGAAATATCCTTGCCGATGGCATCATGCACATCCGTTTCGGGGATCGTGTCGACGCGCAGGCGCAGGCGAGCGAGCGGCGTGCGGAGATCGTGGCCGACGGCGGCCAGCGCCTGTGTGCGTTCTTCGATCAGCAGGTGGATACGCGCCTGCATCCGGTTGAAGGCGGAGATCACGCGCCGCACCTCTCCCGGCCCGCTTTCCGCGATATGCTGGACGGGGGAATCGCTGCCGACCCGGTCAGCCGCCTGGGCGAGGCGGCGCATGGGCATCAACGCGCGCCGGATGACGACGCCACCGATGAGCAGGATCGTCACCGCCGGCGTCAGCCCCCACAGGATGCGATCGACGGACAGGGAAAGCTGCTTCAACGGTTCCCGCGTGGCGAAATGCATCCAGCTGCCATCGGGCAGGGTCAAGGCACCGGTGACGACCGCCTGTCGGGGCACGCCGTTCAATTGCAGGCGCAGATTAACCTCGGCCAGTTCCGGTTCCCATTCCACCACCTGCTGATAGATCCGGTCCAGCGTGGGCGGCACGCGCAAGGCAGGGCGCAGCTCCTGTTCCCAATGCACATCGTAGCGCGGGGTCGTCAGATCTTCCGCCAGCGCGCGGCGGGCGGACGCCGGCTGTTCCGACAATAGCTTGCGCGAGATGACCAGATGTTCCGCCAGCCGGCGCGCCTCGTCATCCCGCACCGCGAACTGGCTGGCGCGTTCATAGAAGAAGGTGCTGACGCCGAATTCGATCATGACCGCGAGGAGCAGGATGGCGAATACGCGCCCCACCAGCCCCGGCGACATGCGCAGCAGCGGCTTCAATCCCGCGTTACCCGGGTGTTGAACATATAACCTACCCCGCGCACGGTGATGATTGGCGCCTTGTGGCCTTCCGTCGACAATTTGCGGCGGAGGCGGCTGACCAGCACGTCCACGCTGCGGTCCGAACTGTCGCCCAGCCGGGTGCGGGACAGTTCGATCAACCGCTCCCGCGCGATCACGCGCCCGCTATGGTCGCACATGCTGACCAGGAGATCGAACTCCGCCCCTGTCAGGTCCACCACCGCGCCAGAGGGGGACAGGAGTTCGCGGCGCGGCAGGTTCACCGTCCAGCCGTCGAAATGCAGCAGCCCGCGCGACGATTTTTCGGCGCTGCCGCCATCGTCATTATGGCGGCGCAGCACCGCGCGCACCCGGGCGATCAGTTCACGGGCGCCAAAGGGCTTGCTGAGATAATCGTCCGCGCCCAGTTCCAGCCCGACCACGCGATCCGTCTCGCTGCCACGGGCGGAAATGAAGATCACGGGCACGCGGCTCTTTTCCCGGATCATCCGGCACAGGTCCAGCCCGCTCGTCCCCGGCAGCATGATGTCGAGCACGATCAGATCGACCGGCCCGGTTTCGAGCGCGAGCCACATCTCCGCGCCGCTGCCCGCCGGACGCACGGTATAGCCATGTTCCTGAAGCGCCCGCGTGGTGAGCGTGCGCAGGGACGGATCATCCTCCACCAGAACAATCGTCGGCGCCATCAACTCATGATCTCCGGGGGCATCCTTACTGGCTAGGAACTCGTCCCCTCGCGGTCAACGGCAGGACGCCATGGCGCGGCCGCGATCCGCTGGCGGGAAACACTTTATTACAGACCCGCGAACCGTCAGTTCGACAGCGCGGGCACGGCGCGGGCATCCTGCCTGAAATCCATTCCGCTCGGTTCCTGGAACAGGCGCAGGTCGAACTCCCGCATGATGGCGATCAGGTGATCGAAAATATCCGCCTGAATGCCTTCATATTCGTTCCAATTGGTCGTGTCGGTGAAGCAATAGATTTCCAGCGGGAGACCCTGCGCAGTGGGCTGAAGCTGGCGCACCAGCAGCGTCATCGCAGGGGTGATGCGCGAATGGGCGCGCAAATAATCGATCACATAGGCGCGGAAAGTTCCGATATTGGTGGGGCGGCGGCTGTTGACGGGCCTTCCATCGGAATGTTCGGTATTCCAGAGTTCGATTTCCCGCGCCTTGTCCTGCAGGTAATTCCGCAGCAGGCCGACCTCGTTCAGGGCGGTCAATTCTTCCGCCGACAGGAAGCGCACGCTGTTCTGGTCGATCAACAGCGAACGCTTGATGCGCCGTCCCCCGGATTCCTGCATGCCGCGCCAGTTCTTGTAGCTTTCGGCGATCAGGCGATGCGTGGGGATGGAGGTAATCGTCTTGTCGAAGTTCTGCACCTTCACCGTGTGCAGCGCGATATCCACCACATCGCCATCGGCGTTGAGCTGCGGCATCTCGATCCAGTCCCCGACGCGCAACATGTCGTTGGAACTGAGCTGCACCGATGCGACGAGCGAGAGGATCGTATCCTTGAACACCAGCATGAGCACGGCAGCCATCGCGCCAAGGCCCGACAGCAGCAACAAGGGCGATTGTTCGAACAGGGCCGCGATCATCAGGATCAGCGCCCCGCCATACAGGAGGATTTTGCCGACCTGGATGTAGCCCTTGATCGGCTTGCTGGCGGCATCGTGCCGCCGGCCGTAGAGGACGTTCATCAGGTCCATCGCCTTCCCCAGCGCCAGCGCGATGGTGAGGATGATGAAGGCGGCCACAACGTTGCGCGTCACCGCGATCGCCCATTCCGGCAGATGCGGGACGAGCGCGATGCCGCCCGAGATGACGAGAGCGGGCGCGATGTTGGCGATGCGCCCCGCAATCGCGCCGAGATGCCTGCTTTCATGTGGCAGCATCCGCAGTGCGAGCCGCAGCACCACGCTCTTGACGACGAAATTGATCAGCGCGGCCAGCACCGCGAGTATGCCCAGGCCGGCCAATGCTTCCAGCCACGGTGGACCCTGCATCGAGGATGCGATGGAATCGACGGATTGTGGCAGTGTCATGGTGAAGGCTTCTCCGTGAAACATTGGTCGGCCCGGGGCTTCGGTCACAGCGTCAGATAGACAATCCCGGCAATGACGGCGGCCGATAGGCCGAGAAACGCCAGCGCCCTGATCATGTCGAACGGGCGCAGCCGATCGATATGATCGGCCCTGAACCTGCGATACCCATCGCGAAGGCGCTCGTTCATTGCAAGGGTTGCGATATCGTGCGCCGAAGCCTCGCGCCGATACCAGTGCAGCAGTTCCTCCAGTTCCGGCTCCGCCAGATCCGGGTAGCGCGCGACGAGGTGTTCGACATTGCGCACAGGCTGTGTGGCGCCGGAGGCGCTGTTGGGTGATGCAGTCATCTTCAAATCTCCTGATTGTTCGGATCGCGCCAGATGGCGCGGCGAATGTCAGGAGAGCGGAGGGGCGCGAGGGCGCGCCTGGGTGTGCCCGACATCGCCCCACAGACGATCGTTTGTCCACGACATCGGCGGCGCCGGCCGGTCCGACACCGGCCGGGTCGCCAAGCCCCGCTCCACGATCCGGGGCGGGAGAACGGGATCGGGCACCGGTACAAGCTGGGGCCGCGCCTCCTCCCGCCGCATGTTGAGAATGGCGACGTCGACGGTGCCCATGCTGAAGGCAGAACCGGAGCGGACCGACTCCATGTCCGCCGCCGCCGGAACCGCCTGCAGCCCGATGGTCGCCAGCAGCAAAGCGGCGATGAGGCGGAACCAGAGGGGGATGCAGCGGCGCGGCATCACAGCGACCTAGGCATCGCTGGCCGCTGTCGCAATGGTGCCTGCTGGCGAAGGCTGGAAGGAATACCGGCGGCGACTGTTCCGCCGGCGCATTTAAACGCCAACGGAACGTCCGGCCAAGGTCAGAAGATCGGCCAGGCCGTGTAGATGCTGAACAGGCTGGTGATCATCAGCACGATGCCGACCGCGAACAACAGCACACGCGGGGAAATGCGCTTCACCATGATCGCGCCCAGCGGGGCTGCCAGTACCCCGCCGATAATCAGGCCGACAGTGGCGACGGTGAAGGCTGCAAAGCCCAGCGAAGCGATGAAGGTAATGGAGATGGACAGGGTGAGCAGGAACTCCGCCGTGTTCACCGTCCCCACCGTCTTGCGCGGATCGCTTCCCTGCACCAGCAGATTGGAGGTGACGACCGGCCCCCAGCCCCCGCCGCCGGCGGCATCGAGGAACCCGCCGGCAAGCGCCAGGGGGCGGGTGGTTTTCGGATCTTCGAACCGGGGGGTTCTCATCCGCACGGCCTTGACGAGCAGATAGATCGCCACGGCCGTCAGGTAGATCATGATGAAGGGCCGTGCGACCGAAGCATCGATATTGGATAGCAGATAGGCCCCTGCCACGCCGCCCAATATGCCGAAGGGCACCAGCCGCCAGAACAGCGACCAGTCGATATTGCGATGCCAGATATGGCTGCCACCGGATGCGCCGGTGGTGAACACCTCCACCAGATGAACACTGGCGGAGGCCGTCGCCGGCGCAACCCCCATGACGCCGACAAGCAGCGTCTGGGAGATCACGCCGAACGCCATGCCCAGCGCGCCGTCAATGATCTGGGCCGCGAATCCCACCGCGATGAACGGCAGGATGTCGGCAAAAGTAATGGCAGACCAGTCGAACATGAAGTTGTCTTCCCTGTTGCGGCGCGGTGTAAATCAGAACGCAGCTGTCAATGTAAGTCCATAGGTCCGCGGATCGGCCGGTTGTCCCACGATCAGACCGGTGTTGCCCGACGCGACCGCGAGCTGTTCGAAATATTCGCTGTCGAACAGATTGCGTACCCACATATAGGCCCCGAACCCATCGTCGCCGCGGAACCCGGCGCGCAGGTTGGAAAGCTCGTAACCATCCACCCACGTATAGATCGACGGGGTCGGGTTGGAGGAGAAGTCCGAACGGTAGCTGCCGTCATATCCGAAGAACAGCAGCCCTTCCTTGTCCAGGAACGTGAAAGGCGCATTGACCTCCGCGCCGTAGGACAGCGCCCATTTCGACACGCCCGGCAAACGCTGCCCGGAAATGTCGCAATTGGCGGGGCTGAGGCCGTTCGGCGTGCCGGCCGGGCTGGGCGTCTGGCCTTCGCCGACGGTGGTGCCACCCGACAATTCGGGCGGGCACGGCGCGTCTTCGAACTTGCGATAGGTCGCATCCGTATAGGCGCCGGCGACATAAGCCCGGAAGCGTTCGCTGGGCTGCACCGACAGATCCCATTCGACGCCCTGCGTACGCACCTTTTCCGCATTGGCGAGGTAGCCGCGCAGAACGCCTGTCTGCCCGTTCACCACCTGCGCCTGGTAATCGTCGATTTCCGTCCGGAAGGCGCCCAGGTTGAAGGTCGCACGGCGTCCCCAGAACTGGGTCTTCAGCCCAACTTCGAAATGATTGACGGATTCCGGATCGACGGCACCAACCTCGATGACAGGGTTGCCCTGTGCATCATTGGGCACGCCGTTGAGGTTGATGCCCCCCGGCTTGAAGGTTTTCGCATAGGTTGCGTAGGCCAGGACGGTGGGGGCGACTTGATAGCTCAGGGTCAGGTCGTAGCTCAGGTTCCAGTCGCTGAACTCAGGTTCGAAACGCTGCGGGGCCAGAACGCCGCGCTGCGCCACGATGCGCGGATCGGTGCTGGCGAAGGTCACAAGTTCTCCATCGCCATTGACGACGACGGATTCATACAAGCCTTCCTTCTTGTCATAATTGAGGCGGAAGCCCGGCTGAATGGTGAGCGCATCGGTAACGTGCCAGCCGATCTGGCCGAACAGCGCGAGGCTGGCATTATCGAGCCGGATATCGTTGGAAGCCGTCAGCCCGTCCAGCACGGAAGGATCGGCGGCAAGCGCGCTCGACGGGCTCAGCAGCCAGCGGCTTGCCGCCGGCCCCTGCACCTGCGAGCCCTGGGTCCGAACCGTCTGATAGAAACCGAACGCGCCCAGCAGGAAATCGAACCGGTCGATCTTGTGGGAATAGCGGAATTCCTGCGTGAACTGTTCCTGCTGCGACGGGTTCTGCGATACGCTGGTAATCGGCAGCCCGGTGAAATCGCGGTCGTTCGCAGGGAGCCAGTCCCAATAGCGCCATGCAGTGATGGAGGTCAGGTTGCCTGCCCCCGTGTCCCACCGCACGCGCAGGGAAGCGCCGCCGATCTCGTTACCGGCGTTCAGATCGGCGTCGACATCCGTCAGCCGATCGAACGGATCGGTGCTCGGGACGGCGTAGCCCTGCGCTGCTGCGAGCGCTTCATACTGCCGGTTGAGCGGGCGCTGCGTCTGGCCGACGCCGACATAGATCTGCGCGCAACATTCCGGGTTCTGGCGATTGAAATCGCCTGCCAGGGTGATGTCGACGCTGTCGCTCGGTTCCCACAGCAACTGGCCGCGAAGCCCGATATTATCCTGTTCGTTGATCCAGTTGCCCGTCGCCACGTTGAAGATCGTGCCGCGGCGGCTGGTGGAAGAGATGGCGAGACGGCCCGCGACCTCCTCGCTGAGCGGGCCAGAGATCGCCGCCTTCGCCTGCTTGAAGCCAAGATTGCCGATCGACACTTCGGCCCGCCCTTCGAACTCGAAAGTGGGCTGATGCGTGGTGATGTTGATCGCGCCGGCCGTGGTGTTCTTGCCATACAGCGTGCCTTGCGGGCCGCGCAGGATCTCGATCTGGGAAACGTCGAGGAAGTCCAGCGTCGCCGAGGCAATGCGATTGTAATAGACATCATCCACATAGATGCCGACGCCCTGGTCGAACCCGTCATTGGTCAGGCCGAACGGGACGCCGATGCCGCGAATGTTCACGGCCGAATTGCGCGGGTTGGAGGTGAAGAAGTTCACCGTGGGGGTGAGCTGCTGCAAGCGGCCCACGTTGAAAGCGCCGGTATTGTCGATCTGCGCCCCGCCAACGACGGAAATCGCCAGCGGGATATCCTGTGACGTTTCCTCGCGCCGGCGGGCGGTGACGACGATCGCTTCACCCGGGCGCGCGGCTGCGGCCGATGCCGTGCGAGCTGCTGCGGAAGGGCTGGCTGTTTCGGCCGGCTGCTGCGCCTCATCGGCGGCAAAGGCCGGTAGAGGAAGCGCGAGGCCTGTCGCGGCGAGAAGCCGCGGGACGAACAATGGATGCATGATTGTGCCTTCGTTATCTTGAAGCCGCATCCGGTGGTCCGGTTTGCCTGCCCTCATGTTGCAATGGGATAGGTGCGCCCTTCGCGTGGAAGGGCTGGGTAATCAGCCGAAGCGGCGACGCTCCGTGACATCGACCTGCATCACCCGCCCATCATGGACGGTGAGTTGCACGACGCCGTACCGCACGCGGTCCAACGCTTCGGCCACATGGGCCAGTAATTCGGCCCGGGCGACATCGTCGCGCGGCGGCGTTCCGGGATGGTTCGCAGTCATCATCAGGCTCCTATGGCTGTGCCATCGACCCCCTTGATATTCTCAACTCTTTAAGTTGACAATCCTTGCGCTCGCGCTGCTTTGCTTTTCGGCCCTGAAGCTTTTGTTTTTGCCATGGCCGAAACCACGGATTTCGGGCGCTAATTATCCTCGAAAGCGGGCATCGGATCGATCCGGTCCGAGAGACGTATCCCGTCGAGAATACGGGCTGTTTCGTCCCTGACCTGGAGCATCAGAGCGCGCGTGCGGCAATCGCCTTCCGCAACGCAATTCTTGCATTTCTCATGCGCATAGCGGCTGGCGCAGGGAACGAGCGCGAGCGAGCCGCGCATCACGCGAATGAGATCGCCATAGGTGATGTCGATGGGCGAGAGCGCCAGCCAATAGCCGCCATCCTTGCCGCGCTGCGAATCGACAACGCCGAACCGGCTCAGTTCCGACAGGATCACGGTCAGAAATTTCGGAGGGATTTTCTGGGCGTCCGCTATTTCCGCAAGCTGCACCGGCCCTTGGCCGTAGCGGTCGGCCAGATGTTGCATTGCGCGAATGGCGTAGCGGGTTTTTTGTGACAGCACGTCATTCAAATGCCGTGCGGAACGCGCCGGGGCAACCGGGTGCAGGCAATTCTTCTGCAACAAAACCCACGCGCATCAGCAGCGCGCGCGCGCAGGCGTTCAACCCAGCGTGGTTACATGGCCTGCCAGCCGTCCCACTTCATCCGGATCGTGGCTGACGAGGAGCATGGGTATCGCGATTTCGTCGCGTATTCGCTCAATCATTCCCATCATCGCATCGGCGCGTTCCCGGTCGAGCGATGACAGCGGCTCGTCCAGCAGGAGAAAGCGCGGCCCCGCCAGCAAGGCGCGGCCAATGGCGACCCGCCGCGCTTCCCCACCGGAGAGTGTGGCGGGCCAGCGCTTCAGCAATGCCCCTATCCCGAGAAGATCGATCAATTCGTCACGATCAGCCCAGCGGTTCTGCCGTCGTGCCAGCCGCCGGCCATAATCGAGATTGGCGGCGACATTCATATGCGGAAACAGCCGCCCGTCCTGGAACACATAGCCCGCGCGACGCCGTTGCGGTGGCAGGCAGATGCGCCGTTCGGAATCGAACAGCACCTCCCCATCCACAACGATCCGGCCGGAATCGGGGCGGAGCAGCCCAGCTATGGCGTTGAGGACGCTGGTCTTGCCTGCGCCTGATCGGCCAACCAGCGCGGCGAGGCGCGCATCGGTTTCCAGATGCAGCGCGATGGGGCGGTCCCCGATCCTGTGATGGAGGACGATCTCAAAGGACATGGGCGCCCCGCCCCTGCGAACGCCGGACCAGAAGTTCCGACACAACCAGCGCCGCGATCGACAGCGCGATGGAAAGCACCGCGAGCCGGGCGACCTGCCCTTCCGCGCCCGGTATCTGCAAGCCCGTGTAGATCGCGAGCGGGAGCGTTCGGGTTTCGCCGGGAATGTTGCTGGCGAAAGTGATGGTCGCGCCGAATTCCCCCAGAGAACGTGCAAAGCCCAGCATGGCGCCCGCCAATATGCCGGGCATGCTGAGCGGCAGCGTGATCGTGCGGAAGGCATGCCAGCGCGTCGCCCCCAATGTGCGCGCGGCGCCGATCAGCCTGCGATCGACCGCCTCTATCGACAGGCGCATGGCCCGCACCATCAAGGGCAGCGCCATCACGGCCGCCGCCAGCGCCGCCCCGGTCCAGCGGAACACCAGCACGATGCCGAACTGTTCTTCCAGCCATGCGCCTACAGGGCCGTTGCGGCCGAATGCCAGCAGCAGCAGCCAGCCCGTCACCACCGGGGGCACCACCAGCGGCAGATGAACCAGCGCGTCGAGCAGAACCCGGCCGGGAAGCCGCGGCCGCGCCAGCAACCAGCCCAGCCCGTATGCGACTGGCAGCGTGACGAGAACGGCGACCAGGCTGACGCGCAGGGACAGCGCGATGACCGCCCACTCAGCCGGCGTCAGGATAGTGTTCACCGCGGCGGCGGGCCGAAGCCGTTGCGCGCGAATATCGCCTGCCCTTCATCGCTGGCGAGAAACGCCAGGAACGCGGCGCCCTGATCGCCTTTGGCCTCCTGCAAAACGGCTGCGGGGTAAAGGATCGCATCGTGGCTGGCGGCAGGAAAGATCGCGCGGACCTGCACCTTGTCAGAAGCGGCAGCATCGGTCGCATAGACGATGCCCAGCCTGGCTTCGCCACTTTCGACAAGGGCAAGGGCGGCGCGGACATTTTCGGCCGGGGCTACATGATCCTGCACATCCTGCCACAACCCGAGTTGCTGGAGAGCCTGCTTGCCATAACGGCCAGCCGGAACTGAATCCGGCTCCCCCATGGCAATGTGCCCATCGCCCAGCCCCGATATGATCGCCTTCAGATCACCATCGGCAGGAAGCGCAGCGACGCCGGCCGATTTCGGCGCAATCAGCACCAGCGCATTGCTGGCCACGACGATGCGGCTGTCAGGCCGGATCAGCCCCATATCCGCGACGTGATCCATCCATTCGAGATCGGCCGACACGAAAATGTCGGCAGGAGCGCCGCTTTCGATCTGACGCGCGAGCGCGGAGGAGGCCGCGAAGGACAATTGCGGCGCCTGATGACCCTGAGCCGCCCAGCTTGCGGCCGCATCGTCCATCACGTCCTGGAGGCTGGACGCCGCAAGGACGACCGGGCCCGCCGGCTGTTCGACATCCGGGGCGCATGCGCCGAGAGCTGAAAGACAAGCCAGGGAGAAGGCCAGAGCGATTTGGCGCAGAGAACCGATCATGCGCCCGCCATATACGGAACGATATAGCAGCGTCCAGCAATCTGCCTCGGGTTGGTCGGCACCGGCCGCCTTTCGCTTACCGGCCGCCCGTTGCTCAGGTGCCGGTAGGCGGGAGAACGGGCTGCGCGCTGCCCGGCAGCGGCGCCCGCATCGCGCGCATGGAAAAATCCGATGGGCGGCGCACCGGGATGGTCAGCACGCAGCGGACCCCCGCAGGATCGAAATCCAGCTTCACCGGATTGTTCAGTTCCTTGGCGACGATCCGTTCGATCAGGTCGGTGCCGAAACCCCTGCCGCGCTGCGCGCTGACCGGCGGCCCGCCGCTTTCCTGCCATTCGATCCGCACCAGCCCTTCGGCCACGAGCCGCCAATGAACCGACACCATGCCGCCGGATGTGCTGAGCGGGCCATATTTGGCGGCGTTCGTCGCCAGTTCATGCATGGCGAGGCCCAGCGAGAGAGCATCATTGGGCGCCAGTTCGACATCCGGCCCGACCAGTTCGATCTGGTGATCGCTGACGGACGCGTAGGGCAACAATTCGGCCTCGATCACCGCGCGAACCGGCGTGGTGCCCCAATCGGACCGGGTCAGGAGGTCGTGCGTAGCGGACAGGGCGCGGATGCGGCCGTCGAGACTGTCCGCGAATTCATTGAGGTCGGTGGCTCGGCGGCGGGTGAGGGCGATGATCGACAGGACATTGGCAAGCGTGTTCTTGACCCGGTGATTGAGTTCACGGGTGAGGGAGTTGCGGATCGATGCCTGTTCCTCGAACCAGCGGAGCGCCGCCTCGTCCTCCACCGCCTGCTTTGTCAGGATTCGCACCACCAGCATCAGCAGGCTGGCGACCAGCAGGCCGAAAATCAGCGTCGCCATGGAAAGGCCGGACAGCGCGCGCCCGCGCGATGCCGTGATCTGCAAGGTCCAGGTGCTGCCGCTGATCGAAATGCGCTGCACGGCGGAAATGCCCGGTTCTTCCAGTTCCCCCACCTGGGCGAGCAGATTGCCGGGCGCGATCCCCCCATCGTACAAGCGCACCCCGAAACCGCCGGAATGTTCAAGCTGGAGCGCGCTGGAGAGGAAATCCTGGCCGTTGAACGGGCTGTAGATGAAACCGCGCAGCGCCCGCCCATCTTCCGCCGCGCCGAAGACCGGCATGTAGAGGAGGAAGCCCGGCGCATCGACCGCCCCTTCCTGTTCCAGCACGACCTTGCCGCTCGCCGTGGGGCGGGCGGTACGTTCGGCTTCCTGCATCGCGCGGCGCCGCACCGGTTCCGAATACATGTCGTACCCCAAAGCGCGTCGATTGCGTTCGGTGTCGGGCTGAAGATAGGTGACTGGCACGGAGAATGGCTGCCTGCCATCGGGGCGCGGATAGAGCGTGACGGCGCCCGGCGCCTCCTGCGCCATCAATTCATCGAATGCCTCGACCTCCCCCGGCCGGACGATCATCGCCCAGCCGATCCCCTCGCCCCCGCGATAATCCGCATCGAGCCGCAATTCGCTCACGAACCGGCGGAATCGGGTGGCGGGCACATCGTTCTGCGAGGCGAGAAAGGCTGCGCCAGCCCGCAGGAAAGCGCTGCTGGAATTGGCCCGCCTTTCCAGCGCGCTGGAGATCGCGCCGGTGCGCGTGCGCAGTTCCGCGGCAAGGCGTTCATCCTCGCCGCGCTCAAGAGCATAGACGCTCACGATGGTTATGGCGGCGATGAGCAGGAAGATGGCGATCGGCATTCCGCGCGGATAGCTGACCAGCCAACGTTTTGTTCTGCTGCGCGGCCCCGTAGCCCGACTAGCCAACTCACCCCTCGACTTGCATAGCGCCAGATAGCGCGAGAGCATTGCTTCCGGGACACAAATGACGCCGTGGTCAAGCCTGGGACCCAGTTTCGGGAACCGGATGCCCACGGTTTCGTTCCATCGACCGGGTCAAATTATGCAAACCGTGCAAGGTTGCAACATTTCGGCCCGGGGGACACGGGATCGAACGGGGTGGACGACAACAGTCAGATGGCAAACGAATTAGATGACAAGAAAACAGGCGCACGCGTGTTGAAACCCGGCAAGCGCACCGAACATGACGTCACCAAAGGGCTGAAGCAATTATACGATTCCGTGCTGGACGAGCCCCTGCCCGCAAGCTTTCAGGAATTGCTGACCAAGCTGGACCAGGGCAAACGATGACCGACGCCCAGGAAAAACCCCGCCCGCAGCGGACGGACGCAGACCGTCGTGCTTTCAAGGACGAACTGACCGGTGTGGTGCCGCATCTGCGCGCCTTCGCGCGTGGTTTGTGCGGACGCCCCGACATGGCCGATGATCTTGTGCAGGAAACGCTGCTGAAGGCGTGGGCCGCGCAGGACCGGTTCGAACCGGGCACCAGCATGAGGGCGTGGACCTTCGTGATCCTGCGCAATGCTTATCTTACCGATATGCGCCGCAACCGCTTCCGCGGAGAATATGACGAATCGGTGGCGGAACGGATCCTCACCGCCCCTGCCGGGCAGGAAGAGCCGATCCACCTGTCGGACATGCACCGCGCGTTGCTGACCCTTCCGCCGGAGCGGCGCGAGGCGCTGCTGCTGGTCGGGGCCGGGGGCTTCTCATACGAAGAAGCCGCGGAGATATGCGGCTGTGCGGTCGGCACGATCAAGAGCCGGGTGGGCCGTGCCCGCGCCGCGCTGACAACCATGATCGAAGAAGGGTCCATCCCCGATCGGTCGATCGACGATCCGTCCGCCCATCGCGCCATTCTGCAGGAACTGGATGAAGTGGCGGCAGGCCGGGGCGTCGCTTCCCAGGCGAAATAATCCACCGGCAAATACGCGCCGGTCAAACGGGGAACACTTGATCCGAAACCGGCGCCGCGCCAAGGATGGTGCCTTGGGTAAGGGGCGCCGGTTGTCATGAGTATGGCGGATAAGGGCAGTCGGGGGCCGGATCGCCCCGATGCGGGCCAGCCCACTCGACAGCGCACGCTGGCTTTTGCAGCGCAGGAATTGCGGCTGATTTCCGCCCTGGTGGTTTTGCTGGCCACGGGGTTGTTTCTGGCGCTGCCCTTCGTCCTGTCCATCGGATCGGTCGTATTCCTGCCGCTGGTCACGGCCATCGTGCTGACGATCGTGCTGTCTCCGCTGGCGGACCGCATGGCACAGCTGGGGCTGCCGAATTATCTCGCTTCCTTCTTCGCCCTGCTGCTGTTTCTCGCCGCATTGTCGCTCGCGCTCACTGCGGTGCTGCGCCCGGCCGTTTCGCTGTTCGACGATGTGCCCGCGATGATCGACCGGATCGGGCAGCACTTCCATGAATTGCAGGGCAGCCTGACCTGGGTTTCCCGTCTCAACGACCAGATCACCCGCATCGTGGGGGCGACAGAGGGCGAACAGGTTGTGCTGGCCGGCCCTTCCATGCTGGAACAACTTGCTTTCGCGACCCCCAGCGTGGTTCTGGAAGTGCTGCTGACCGTCCTGATGGCGTTCTTCATGATCGAAGCGCGCGTCCGCATCCGGCGAAAACTCATGCTGGACCGCCAGGATTTCGGCGCCAGCGTCAAGGCCGCCCGCGTGGTTCGCGCGGTGCAGGATAGGGTCGCGTCCTACATCTTCACCGTGGGGATCATCAATCTGGGCGTCGGGCTGCTGGTGACCTTCGGCGCCTGGGTTCTGGACATGGACGCGCCGGTCATGTGGGGCGGGCTGGCGGCACTCCTCAACTTCCTGCCCTATATCGGCCCGCTGTCGATGGCCGCGCTGCTGGTGCTGTTCGGGTTGGGAACGGCCGATACGCCGCTGGTCGGGATGGTGCCGGCGGCCGCCTATCTTGGCCTGCACACCGTGGAATCGAACATCTTCACGCCCGCGATCCTTGGTGCCCGGTTCACCATGAACCCTGTTCTGATATTGCTGGCGCTGAGTTATTTCAGCTGGATCTGGGGCGTGACCGGAGCCTTGCTGTCAGTGCCCATCCTGCTGACGCTGACCGCCCTTATCGACCATCTCGGCCGCCCGAATCTGATCGGGTTCATCTTTGGGGAGCCGCTATTCGCCTTCAACGTGCTGGAACTGACGCGGGACGATTGAAAAACGGCCCTTCCCGCTTGGGAAGGGCCGTCCTGTAGTGTTCAGAACCGGCGGCGATCAGGCCGGATAGGTCCAGGCGCTTCCCCGCGCGAGATTTTCTGCCGCGAAGCCCCAGTTCAGGCGGTTTTCGATCACTTCCTTGAGGTAGTTCGGGCGCGCATTCTGGTGGTCGAGATAGTAGGCATGTTCCCACACGTCGATCGTCAGCAGCGGATTGAAGCCGCTGTCGGCGAGGGTATCGCCATCATGCGTTTCTTCGATGGAGAGCTTGCCGCCCTTTTCGGCCAGCCACACCCAGCCGCTGGCAAAGTGGCCCGCGCCGCGATCGGCGAGCTTCGCCTTCAGATCCGCGAGGCTGCCGAATGCTTCGTCGATCTTGCTGGCAAGGTCGCCTTCCGGCGACTGCGCTTCCGGCGAAAGCGAATGCCAGTAGAACCCGTGGTTCCAGCTCTGCGCAGCGTTGTTGAACAGGCCCTGGTTGCTGCCGCGCGCGCTGACGATTACCTTTTCCAGCGATGCTTCAGCAAGATCGGTGCCTTCGATCGCCGCATTGGTCTTGTCGATATAGGCCTTGTGGTGCTTGCCGTGGTGGAAGCTCAGCGTTTCTGCCGAAATCGCCGGGTCGAGCGCGTTGCTGTCATAGGGTAGCGGCATCAGTTCGAAAGCCATCGGGATAGGTCCTTCCTGTTGTCCGGATGAATCGGGTTTGACCGGGGAACGCATCGAGCTTGGATCGCGTTTCTATTGCGATCCATTCTCACCCATCTGGTTCCCTGGCGACTTTGTCGTCGCGCCATCTAGCGTCGTGGTAACGGCTACGTCCATCGTTACATTGCCCACCGTGCGCACCAGATCGGGTAGCATTTCTACGGCCACCAATAGCGCGAGCGGTTCAATCGGCGCGCCCATGGCCAGCGCGATGGGGCCGACGGAGGCGATGAAGCTGACGGAACCCGGCAGGCTGACCGATCCCACGGTCGTGATCAGCGCGACCGCCGCGCCCGCTGCAATCACCCCTGCCGTCAGCTCCACGCCCGAAAGTTTCGCCACATAGATCGCCACCGCGAGGTTCATCGCCGGGCTGGTGGCGCGAAAGACGGCCACCGCCAAAGGCAGGACGAAGTCCATCACTTCCTGCCTCACGCCCAGCGAACGGCAAGCGGTGAGCATCGCGGGCAGGCAGGCCAGCGAGCTCTGGGTCGAGACGGCGAGCGCCTGCACCGGCAACACCGTGCGGGCGAAGCGAAGCGGCGCTTGCCTGCCGGCCAGAATGGCAAGGGCATAGGCTGCCGCCAGCACCACCACGCCCCCGCCGGACACGATCAGCACGTAATGCACCAGCACCGCGGCCGCGCTCCCCCCACCCCGTGCCGCCACCCCGATCGCGAGGGCGAACGCGCCGATGGGGGCGATCCGCAAAATCCAGCCCACCAGGACCAGCATGGCATTACCCAGTCCCGCGAACAGAACGAGCAAGACCTCCCGCTGCCGATCCGGGAGACGGACGGCAGCGACTCCCAGCGCCGCGAAGAACAGCACCAGGGGAAGCATCGCCGTTTCCGCCGCCGCAGCGACGATATTGGGCGCCACCAGCGATTCGACGAAATCGCCGATGCCGGGCACGACATGGCTCGCCCCATCGCCAGCCTGGAGCGCCGTTCGGGCGGCGGAGGGAATGGGGAACATGGCGAGCAGCGGGGGCATGGTGAAAGCCGTCACCAATGTTCCGCAAGCCAGCACCGCTATGAACGTCCCGATCGTGCGCCGCGCCAGCACGCCCGCACTGGCTGTTGCCACCATGCCCGATATTCCGGTCACCAGCAGCGCGGCGACCAGGGGGATGATGGTGGCCTGCAAGGCGTGCAGCCAGACACGGCCGATCGGTTCCACCACCGCCAGCAGCGGGTCGATCGCCGGCGCATCGGCGAACAGCCAGCCCACGGCAAGGCCGGCCAGCAGCGCAAGGAAGGTCAGCAAAGCAGGCACATGGATCGCTGGCACCGTGACAGCAGCGGGCGTCATGCCCTGCGGATCGGACCGGTGTTCCATGTCTGGGGCGTGACATTAAGCCTGCAAGGCGGCATGGCAAATGCTCAGTTGGAATGCAGGCATCAGGAAGCGCCATGGCTCGCAAATATTTCGGGACAGACGGTATTCGCGGTCGCGCCAATGCGGGATTGCTGACCGCGGCCGTCGCGATGAAGGTGGGGCAAGCCGCCGGTCGCCATTTCGTCCGCGGCGATCATCGCCACCGGGTGGTGATCGGCAAGGATACGCGCCTGTCCGGATATATGATGGAAACGGCGCTGACGGCGGGTTTCACCAGCGTGGGCATGGACGTGATCATGACCGGCCCGCTGCCGACCCCGGCCGTGGCCCTTCTCACGCGCGAGATGCGGGCCGATCTGGGCGTGATGATCAGCGCCAGCCACAACCAGTTCGCCGATAATGGCATCAAGCTCTTCGGGCCGGATGGATTCAAGCTGTCGGATGCGGACGAGGAAGCGATCGAACGCGCGCTGGACGAGGATCAGCCGCTGGCCGAAGGCGAAGCGATCGGCCGTGCGCGCCGGATCGAGGATTCGCGCGGTCGCTATATCCACGCCATCAAGCAATCCCTGCCCAACGATGTGTGGCTGGGCGATCTCAAGATCGTGGTCGATTGCGCCCATGGCGCAGCCTACACCGTTGCCCCCACCGCCATCTGGGAGCTGGGCGCGGAAGTCATCTCCATGGGCGTGCGGCCCGATGGAACCAACATCAATGACGGCGTCGGTTCCACTTCGCTCGACGCCATCAAGCGCCGCGTGGTGGAAGAAGGCGCGGATATCGGCATCGCACTGGATGGCGATGCGGATCGCCTGATCGTGATCGACGAAATGGGGCGGGAGGTCGATGGCGACCAGATCATGGCGCTGATCGGAACGCGCATGGCCGCCTCTGGCGATCTGCGCGGGGGTGGGGTCGTGGCGACCGTGATGTCCAACCTCGGGCTGGAACGCCTGCTCAGCACCGTGGGGCTGGACCTCGTCCGCACCAAGGTTGGCGACCGCCATGTGCTGGAGGCGATGCGCAAGGGCGGATACAATGTCGGCGGCGAACAGTCTGGCCACATGATCCTGCTGGACCATGCCACGACCGGCGATGGCTGCATTGCCGCGCTTCAGGTTCTGGCGGCCCTGGTGAAGAGCGGGCAGCGCGCCAGCGACCTGCTCCATCTGTTCGATCCCGTCCCGCAATTGCTGAAGAACGTCGTCTATAGCTCGGGCGACCCGCTGAGCGATGCGCAGGTCAAGGCGGCCATCGCCGATGCGGAAGCAGCGCTGGCCGGCAAGGGGCGGCTCGTGATCCGCAAATCCGGCACCGAACCGAAAATCCGCGTCATGGCGGAAGGCGACGATGCCGGGCAGGTGGAACGGGTGGTGGATGACATCTGCTCCGCCGTGAAGGCGGTAGCCGCCTGAATGCCCACCCCTCCCCGCATCCTGATCATCGCCGGGTCCGACAGTTCCGGCGGTGCTGGCATCCAGGCTGACATCAAGACCGTCACCATGCTGGGCGGATATGCGATGACGGCCATCACCGCCATCACCGCCCAGAACACGCTCGGTGTGCAGGCAGCGCAGATCCTGCCGGCGGAACTGATCCGCGACCAGATCGACAGCTGCCTTGACGATATCGGCGCAGATGCGGTGAAGATCGGGATGTTGGGATCGCCCGCCATTGCCGAGGTCGTGTCCCAGCGGCTTGAGGGAAGCGGCCTGCCGGTGGTGTTCGATCCCGTGATGATCGCGACCAGCGGTTCAGTGCTGGCCGATGGCGCCACCATCGCCGGCTTCGAACGGCTGATGGCCCTCGCCACGCTGACGACGCCCAATGTCGGTGAATTGGAAGCTCTGGGCGGACGCGGCGCCATGGCGGATCGTGCCATCGCCTATCTCGCCAAGGGCGGCGACGCGGAAGGCCCGGTGGTGGAGGATGTGCTTGTCCGGCCCGGCGCCGCTGACCGCATCTGGCATTCCCCCCGGATCGAGACGCGCCACACCCACGGCACGGGCTGCACGCTGTCCAGTGCCATTGCCACCTGGCTCGCCAGGGGCCGCTCGCTGGAAGAAGCGATCGATCTGGCGCGCGATTTCGTCCGCGCCGCGCTTGTGGCTGCGCCGGGTTTTGGCGCGGGCCATGGCCCGATGGGACATCACGCCGTTCGCTGATGAAGTGCCGCCGGCGGCCGCCACGCCTGGCCGCCTGAACAGGGCCGGTTCAGCGTTTCCGCAGCTTGTAGAATTCGGTGATGCAGTCCCAGGCTTCCTCGGCCGTTTCGCACCAGGAGATCAGGTCAAGATCTTCCGGCGAGATCGTGCCTTCGCGCACCAGTTCCTCGAAATTGAGGACGCGCGTCCAGAACTCCCTGCCGAACAGCAGGATCGGGATCGGCTTCATCTTTCCGGTCTGGATCAGGGTCAGCGTTTCGAACATCTCGTCGAAGGTGCCGAAGCCGCCGGGAAAAATCGCCACCGCGCGCGCGCGCATCAGGAAATGCATCTTGCGCAGCGCGAAATAGTGGAACTGGAAGGATAGGTAGGGCGTCACGAACGGGTTGGGCGCCTGTTCGTGCGGCAACACAATGTTGAGGCCGATCGATTCCGCCCCGGCTTCAGACGCGCCGCGATTCGCCGCTTCCATGATCGACGGCCCGCCACCCGAACAGACGACGAATTGGCGCTTGCCGTTCTCGATGATGGATTCCTCGCTGGCGATCCGCGCGAGGTGATAGGCCTCGGAATAATATTTCGCCTTCTCCGCCAGCCGCTCCACCACGATCTTTTCTTCGGGCGGCAGGGACGCGGCGCCAGCCAGCGCCTTGGACGCGGCTTCGGGCGGCGGAATGCGGGCAGACCCGTAGATGACCAGCGTGGAGCCGATGCCGGCCTCTTCCATCAATATATCCGGCTTCAGCAGTTCGAGCTGGAAGCGGATCGGGCGCAAGTCTTCGCGCAGCAGGAAATCCACGTCGCGAAACGCCAGTTGGTAGGCCGGATGCCGGGTCTGCGGGGTATCGGCAGGCGCGGCTTCGACGAAGCCCGCCTCTTCCTCTGCGGGATAGAACTTGCGGCAGTTCAGATCATCGTCGGCGGGCTGTACAGGATCGGTCACGCGTCACTCCCACTTGTCGGCCGCGCGATGGGCGCCCGGCCCGGAAGCGATTGGCAGTGGTAGGATGGATGCCCCGCGAGGATTCGAACCTCGATTGACGGAGTCAGAGTCCGTAGTCTTACCTTTAGACGACGGGGCAGGAAGCGGCGCCGATAAGGCCAGGGTTTCTGCCGGTCAAGGGGTTTCGTCGGAATGCTGTGCGACTGGTGATTAGTCGCACCGTGCGACTAAACGCGGGCGAATGGCACCGGGATCGCAATATGGCGCGATGTCCACGCCCCGCCAAACTTGCCCCCTCGCCCGCACTGCGTTAGCCTGATGTCAGGTTCCGTCCGCAAGGGCGGGTTAGAGCGTTATGAAAGTCTGAGACAATATGGCGGATATAATCCCGCCGGGCGACCGCACTTCCGTTGCGGTGCACAGCGAAAAGTCGCGCCGTTCCGGCCGTGACAACAGCGCCGCCGGCGCGTCCCGGCCCGTAGCCGCGCCATCCGCTCGGGCCTGGAGCAAGCCGCCCAACGGCCCGCGCCAGGCCTATGCGGCGATCGACCTTGGCACCAATAATTGCCGCCTGCTGATCGCCCGGCCCGCGGACGATAATTTCGTCGTGATCGATGCCTTCAGCCGTGTCGTCCGGCTGGGTGAAGGCCTCGCCCTGACCGGGCAGCTGGGCGAACAGGCCATGGACCGCGCGGTGAATGCGTTGAAGATCTGCGCCGACAAGCTGCGCAAGCGCAACGTCCACCTCGCCCGCTCCGTCGCGACGGAAGCGTGCCGGCGCGCCCGCAACGGCGCCCAGTTCATCGAACGGGTCCGCCGCGAGACTGGGATCAGGCTGGACGTGATCTCCGCGCAAGAAGAAGCGAGGCTGGCCGTGCTGGGCTGCCATATCCTGCTGGAGGATGGCGTTGGCCCGGCGGTCATCTTCGACATTGGCGGCGGATCGACCGAACTCGTCCTGATCGAACCCGGTGCCTCCATCCCGCGCATCCTCGACTGGCAGAGCGTGCCTTGGGGCGTCGTCTCTCTTACCGAAACGGTCGGGAATGAAGGGGCGACGGAACAATCCCGCCTCGCCCGCTACACGGAGATGCGCAGGCTCGTCTCCGAAAGCTTCGCCGAGTTCGGGGAGCGAATCGCTTCCCACCGGACGCCGGATCTGCGCCTGCTCGGCACCAGCGGCACAGTCACCACGCTTGCCAGCGTGCATCTCGATCTTCCGCAATATGACCGGCGCGCCGTGGATGGGCTGATCGTGCCCTCGTCCTCCATGCGCGGAATCGCCGAACGCCTGTCACGGCTTTCCCCGGATGAGCGGCGCGGCCTGCCCTGCATCGGTAATGAGCGCGCCGATCTGGTCGTCGCTGGCTGCGCGATACTGGAGGCGATACTGGATATCTGGCCGGCGACACGGCTTGGGGTGGCCGATCGAGGCATAAGGGAGGGTATTCTGCGCAGTCTGATGTCCGCGGACGCGCATGGCTGGGAAACCCAGTCTGCGCTGCGCAAGCTGAAGCCGGTGCGGAAATGAGCCGGTCCGGCCAGGACGGCGATCGCCGCGTCCGTTCCGCGCGCAAGCGCACCGCATCCTCTATCCGCTGGCTGGAGCGGCAACTCAACGATCCTTACGTGAAGCAGGCCAAGGCCGACGGCTATCGCAGCCGGGCGGCCTACAAGCTGCTGGAACTGGACGAACGGTTCCACCTGCTGGCCAAGGCGAGGCGCGTGGTCGATCTCGGCGTCGCGCCCGGCGGGTGGAGCCAGGTGGTGAGGAAGGTTGCGCCGTCCGCGCGCATCGTCGGCATCGACCTGCTGGAAACAGAACCGCTCGACGGCGTCACGCTGTTGCAGATGGATTTCATGGCCGACGCCGCGCCGGGCATGCTGACCGCCGCGCTGGATGGGCCGCCCGATCTGGTCCTGTCGGACATGGCCGCCAACACGGTCGGCCACAAGCAGACCGACCATTTGCGCACCATGGGCCTGGTGGAAGCGGCCGCTTGGTTCGCCGTGGAAACGCTGGCGCCTGACGGGGCTTTCGTGGCGAAGGTGCTGGCCGGCGGAACGGACGGCGAGTTGCTTGCCATGCTGAAACGGCACTTCCGCACCGTCAAACACGCCAAACCCCCCGCGAGCCGGAAGGGCTCGTCGGAGTGGTATGTGATTGCGCAGGGTTTCAGGCCGGCAGCCTGAAACCCGCGCCGCCAGACTGGATCAGTTGGCTGTGGCGGCCTGATCGGCCGGGGCAGCTTCTTCCGACGCAACGGCGCCGGCGTCTGCCGCCGTATCGCCCGCAGCCTCTCCGGCCGTGGCGGCAGCGTCATCGGCAGCTTCGACCGCATCGCCGGCAGGCGCTTCCGGCAGGGCCGGGCCACCGCCGTGATCGCGCAGAAACAGGATCACATTGGCGCGATCTTCGGGGCTGCTAAGGCCGGCGAAGCTCATCTTGGTGCCATTGGCGAATGCGCGCGGGCTCTTCAGCCAGTGGTCCATCTGCTCATAGGTCCAGTCGCCGCCCACCGCCGGCAGGGCAGTGGAATAGGCAAAGCCCGCGGCATGCTTGCCGATCGGCTTGCCCAGCACGCCCCACAAATTGGGGCCGATGCCGTTGGCAGCGCCCTGATCGATCGTGTGGCACGATGTACACTTGGCGAAGACAGCTTCACCAGCGGCAGCGGAACCGCTCGCCAGCAGGACCGCCAGGGACGGGCCGGCATCTGCGGCGCCTTCCTCAACCACACCTTCGATGGGAAAGCCCATCTTTTCCGGGCGTTGCGGTTTGTCAGCGTGGAAGAACATCCCGCTCAGAATCGAAAGCCCGAGGGCAACGATGCCAGCGAAAAGCGCCCAGCCAGCGATGGTGTTGAAGCGATCGGTCATCGATGAATGTCTGCCAGTCCTGCCGTTTGCGCGCCGCTCTAGTGTCGGGTGGCCGCGCGTGCAAGTCCGATAGTGGCTTGCCGCCCATTGGCGGGGCGTATACCGGCCCTGCCCCATGCAGAGCTTTCCCGCCCCCGCCCTCGCATTGGTCGACAGCATGCGCCGCGCGGCGCAGGACGAACCGCATCGCGCGGTTGCGTTTCAGGGCGCGCCGGGTGCCAATTCCCATCGTGCGGCGCTGGAATGGGATCCCGCCTGCCTGCCGCTGCCCTGCTTCGCTTTCGAGGATGCGCTGGAGGCCGTGAAGTCCGGCCTCGCCGGCAGTGCGATCATCCCGATAGAAAATTCCCAGCACGGGCGGGTGGCCGACATTCATTTCCTGCTGCCGGAAAGCGGCCTTTCCATCGTGGCGGAACATTTCATGCCGATCCGCCATGCGTTGATGGGCACGGGGCCCGGCCCTTTTGACGCGGCGTACAGCCATCCGCAGGCGCTGGGCCAGTCCCGGCTGTTCCTGCGCGAACGCGGCATCGTGCCGCTGAGCTATGCCGACACGGCCGGTGCGGCAGCCTATGTGGCGGAAAAAGGCGATCCGTCGATCGCGGCGATCGCTCCGCCGCTCGCTGCGGATCTGTACGGACTGACGATCGCGGAAGACAGGGTGGAGGATGCGAGCGACAATACGACGCGCTTCGTGGTCCTGGCTCGCGCCCCGCTCGACCCGGCGACGCTGGCGGGCGATGTTTCCATGACCACCTTCGTGTTCGAGGTGCGCAACGTTCCCGCCGCGCTCTACAAGGCGCTGGGCGGCTTTGCCACGAATGGCGTGAACATGACCAAGCTGGAAAGTTACCAGCCGGGCACCAGCTTTGCCGCGTCCGCCTTCTATGTCGATATCATGGGCGCGCCGGGCGATCCTGCTGTGGACCGGGCATTGGAAGAACTGGCGTTCCATTCCAAGAACCTGCGGCTGCTCGGCAGCTATCGGCAAAGCCGGCCGCGCGGATAGGGCATTCAGCGACGCAGGCCGTGCCGGAACGGCCTTGGCACAGACCTGCTGTTGCGCCGCCTCGCGGCCCATGGCACCACCCTGCCTGTGACAATCGGGGCAACGGGGCTGGATGAGGCGCAGGCCGGAAGCGAAAGCTTTTCCGAAGCGTGGCGGGCCGTGCACGACACACCCGACATTCAGTTCGCGCCCGTCGAACTGAAGGCCCAGCAAACGCCCGGCTGGCTGGAAATCGTCTTTGCATGGTTGCGATCGGCGCTGGAAACCGTGCTCGGCGCCGGGCAGGCGCTTGGCATCACCTCCCAGGGGCTGATCGCGGGCCTGATCGGTATCGCCGTGATTTCAGCGGCGATTCTGGCGTGGCGGATCTATGCCAGCCGCCGCCGCGCATCGCCGCCGCCAACCGACGATGCGCCGGACTGGGCACCGTCGCAAAGACAGGCTCGCGCGCTGCTGGAAGAAGCGGACCGATTGGCGGCGGCCGGGCAATATGACGAAGCGACTCACCTTCTCCTGCGCCGCAGCATCGAACAGATAGCAGAAGCCATGCCTGCCGCGCTGGAGCCGTCCTCCACCGCGCGGGAGATTGCTTTGCTGCCAGCCCTGCCGACCGGGGCGCGGAAGGCATTTTCCATCATCGCTGGGCGGGTGGAGCGCAGCCTGTTCGCCCTCCACCCTCTCGGCGCGCAGGACTGGAATGCAGCGCGTTTGGCCTATGCGGATTTCGCGCTGCACAGCGACATGCCGCGCACGGGCGGCACGGTATGACGCGCAGCCTCCGGTCTGCTGCGTTCGGACGTTGGCAGGCGCTCATCCTGGTGATGCTGGGAGCAGCCGCGCTGCTGGGGTTCCTCTATGCCGTGGGCGCCGGATGGGACGGGCGGAAAGAACAGGATGGCGGATCGCATGCCGCCGCGAACGGCCTCAACGGCTTTTCCGCTCTGGCGCAACTGACGGAAAGACAAGGATATTCTATCACCTTGTCCCGTTCGGAACAGAGCCTCGCAACCGCCGATCTGCTGATCCTGACACCGCATCATTTCAGCGAGGGTCAGGAGATTCACGATCTTCTGGTGGAGCGCAGTTACACCGGCCCGACCATCGTGATCCTGCCGAAATGGCAAGCGGCCGCGCTGCCGGACCTGCCGACGGTGGATGCCCGCCCGGGTTGGGTGCAACTGATCGCTGCCTACCCGCCCGAATGGGTGGAGGCGCTGCGGCCGCTGGTCCCTGTCGCGCTGGAGATGGAGCAGGGCCGGTGGTGGCGTGGCCTGGGACTTGAAGGGGCGCTTCCCAACCCGCAATCGGTGCAGAGCATTGCCGCCGACCCCGCGCTTCAGCCGCTGGTGCAGGACGAATCGGGCCGCATCCTCGCCGCCGTCTGGACTGCGGAGGATGCCTGGCCGATCTACTTCATTGCCGAACCGGATCTGCTGAATAATCAGGGACTTGCCGAACAGGACCGGGCGTTGTTGGCCATGCGTCTGCTGGCCCGCGCCATGGAGGGTGAGGATTATCCGGTGGTGTTCGACCTGACCCTGCCGGGCCTCGGCCGGCGGCCGAACCTGCTGACATTGGCGTTCCAGCCGCCATTCCTGGCCGCGACGCTGTGCCTTGTGCTGGTGGCGCTGGTGATCGCGTGGCGGGCCTTCTTCCGTTTCGGCGCGGCAACCATGCCGGAACAGGGTCTGGCTTGGGCCGGGAAGAAGATTTTGACGCGCAATGGGGCGGCGTTGATCGAGCGGACGGGACGGTGGCGGCTTTTGGGCGGGCCTTATGCAGCTATTCGTCTGGAAAGATTGGCGAAAATACTTGGGTTGAGGGGTGTGCCGGGGGATGCGCAGGAGGCCGCGATCATCCGCGCCATGACCGCGCGCGGGCTGGATTCCGACGGTTTTTCAATGGCTTTGCAACAGTTGAGGGCGGCACGCACAGCGCCGCAATTGCTGCGCGCGGCGCGCGCCGTGACCGATATCGAAAGGACGATTTCCCGATGAGCATGACGCTGGAACAAACCCGGCAACTGGCGGAAAATGTCCGCGCCGAAATCGCAAAAGGCGTTGTGGGTCAACATGATACGGTCGACCATCTGCTGATCGCCCTGATCGCGCAGGGCCACGTCCTGCTGGAAGGACCGCCCGGAACGGCCAAGACTTTCCTGGCGCAGTGCTTCGCTGCTGCAACGGGAATGCAATTCGGCCGCATCCAATTCACACCGGATCTGCTGCCGGGGGACATTCTGGGTTCGAACCTGTTCAATTTCCAGACCAGCCAGTTCACCCTGACTCGCGGCCCGGTGTTCCGCGAATTGCTGCTGGCGGACGAGATCAATCGCACGCCGCCCAAGACGCAGGCCGCGTTGCTGGAAGCGATGCAGGAACGGCGCGTGACGCTGGATGGGGAAAGCCATGCCCTGTCCGACCGCTTCATGGTGGTGGCGACGCAGAACCCGATCGAGCATCACGGCGTCTATCCCTTGCCGGAAGCGCAACTGGACAGGTTCCTGTTCAAGCTGCCGGTCCCCTACCCCAGTGCTGAAGAGGAAGCGGCGATCGTGACGCGATTCGGCAGCCATACCGGCGCGCCGAGGGCGGAGGAGATTGGCGTGGCCGCCGTGGCCGATGCTGCCGCCATCGGGGCGGCGCAGCAGGCGGTGAAGCAGGTCACGCTGGCGGAGGAAGTGGTGCATTACACCGTCGCGCTGGTGCGGGCGACGCGGGAAAGCGCCGATATCGCCAGCGGAGCATCGCCGCGCGCGGCGGTGCTGCTGGCCAACGCGGCGCGGGCGCGGGCGGCGCTGGACGGGCGCGATTACGTGCTGCCCGACGATGTGAAGGCGCTGGCCCCCGCCGCCCTGCGCCACCGCCTGACCCTGTCCCCCGCCGCCGAGATCGAGGGGCGGCGGATGGAGGATCTGGTCGCCGCGCTGATCGAGCAGACCGAGGCGCCGAAATAAGGTGATGCGCGCCGCCATCGTCCCCACACCCAGAGCCTTGGCGCTGATGGCGATGCTGGCGCCGCTGGCGGTGCTGATCGCCGCCGCCGCGCCCGCCGCCTGGCTGGCCGCGCCCGTGGCGGCCATCGTTCTGCTGGGTGCGACGGCGGCGGACGGGCTGCTGGCAGGCCGATTGCGCGAATTGCGCGCGGAAGCGCCGGCGGAAGCGGAAGTGGGACAGCCCGTTACCATCACCGTGCTGGCCGATTTCGCCCGGCCGCCTGCCGCGCCGCCGCAAGCGGCGCTGGCGTTCAGCCCGCTGCTGGGCGCAGGCGGCGCGGCGGAACTGGAGTTGGAAGATGCCGGTGGGCGGGAGGTCTGGACCGGCCTGATCGAAGCCACGCCAACGCGGCGCGGCATCGCCGCGCTGGACACGTTATGGCTGCGCTGGACCGGCCCGCTGGGGCTGGCCTACCGTCAGACGGAAAGCGCGATGGCACGCGAGATACGGGTCCGCCCCGATATTTCGCCCGTGCGTTCGCCCACATTGCAGGCTTTCCTGCGCGACGCGCAATTCGGGCTGATTTCCCGCCGCATCCGGGGCGAAGGCACCCAGTTCGAAGCCTTGCGCGAATATCTGCCCGGCATGGATCGGCGTTCCATCGACTGGAAGGCAAGCGCGCGGCACACGAGGCTGCAAGCGCGCGAGAACGAGGCGGAGCGGGACAACCAGATCGTCTTCGCCTGCGATTGCGGGCAATCCATGTGCGAGCCTGTCGACGGGCTGCCCCGGCTGGACCGGGCCGTGACGGCGGCGCTGACGGCATCCTATGCCGCGCTGAAAGGCGGCGACCGGGCGGCGCTGTTCGCCTTTGCCGACCGGCCGATACTGATGACTCCGTTCGCCACGGATAGCCGAGGATTCCATCGGCTGACGGCAGCGGCGGCAGGGATCGAATATGTAGCGCGGGAGCCGAATTACACGCTGGCCCTTTCCAGCCTGTCCGCGCAATTGCGGCGCCGGTCGCTGATCGTGCTGTTTTCGGATTTCACCGACACGACATCCGCCGAACTGATGATCGAGAGCATGGAACGGCTGCTGCGGCACCATCTGGTGATCTTCGTGACCATGGAGGACACCGAACTGACCGAATTGCGCGATGCGGCGCCGGACAGCGCGGAAGCGATTGCCGCTGCCGTCCTGGCCGACGGGCTGGCCCGCCAGCGGGCGCTGGTGCTGCAAAGGCTGCGGCAGATGGGCGTGGATGTGATCGAAGCGCCTTGGCAGGCCATCGGCCATCGGCTGATCGACCGTTATCTGGCGCTGCGGCAGCGCGAGGCGATCGGCTGATGCGCTGGAACCCGTTCCGCCGCGCAGCCCCTTCCCCCGCCCTGCCTGACGCGGCGAGCGCATCGCTGCGGTCGGACCGGTTCCGCCTGCAGCGTGAGGCGGACTGGCGCCGTCTGGAAGCCATCGTGGATGCGCTGGAGCGCAATCGTGCCGGCCGCATATCGGACGAGGATCTGCTGGCCCTGCCCGTATTGTACCGGCAGGCGGCATCGAGCCTGGCGGTGGCGCGCGAAACCTCGCTGGACGCGGCCACTCTGGCCTATCTCGAATCGCTGGTGCGCAGGGCGTGGTTCCAGGTTTACGGCCCGCGGGAGAGTTTCGCCGGTTGGCTGCGCCGGTTCCTGACCGGCGGATGGAGCGCCGCGGTGCGCCATATCTGGCCTGAAATCTGCGTCGCCCTGGCAGTGATGGTAGCCGGCACGCTGGTAGGCTGGCTGCTGGTGGCGGGAAATCCCGACTGGTATCATGCGCTGGTCCCCGGCGAATTCGCCGATGCCCGGCAGCCGGGCGCATCGCGCGAGGCGCTGGCCGCGACGCTGGACGGTGCGGAAGGCGCACAGGGGCTGGCGCTGTTCGCCACCTATCTGTTTTCCAACAATGCCGGCGTCGCCATACTGGCCTTCGCGCTGGGCTTTGCCTTCGGCATCCCCACCCTGCTGCTGCTGGTTCACAACATGGCAGTGCTGGGTGCAATGCTGTGGCTGTTCATCGAAGCGGGATTGGGCTGGGAGTTTGCGGCCTGGCTGTCCGTCCACGGCACCACGGAACTGTTCGCGATTCTCTTGGCGGGTGCGGCGGGGCTGCATATCGGGCGTGGCATGGCCTTGCCGGGACAGGATACGATCCTGGCAGCCGCCGCGCGCAATGGCCGCCGCGCCGCGACCGTGATGACAGGCGTGGTGCTGATGCTGGCGGCAGCGGGATTGCTGGAAGGCTATGCTAGGCAATTGCTGCACGCCGCCCCGGCCCGCGCCGCGATCGGCGCGGCGATGCTGCTGTTCTGGATATTGTGGATCGTGCTGCCCCGCGCGCCGGAGGGAGAGCGTTGAGGGCGGTGGCATCGGCAACCGCCCGCCATTCCGCCACGGCGGGAAAAGACCTGCGCGATCTGGTGACGCCGGAAGGCGTGGCGCTCCCCATCATGCTGGCGACGCGGGGGACGCGGGCGCTGGCGCTGATGCTCGACCTTGCCATCGTGGGTTTCGCGCTGTTCGCCATCCTGCTGCTGTTCGTGGGGTTGGCCGCCGCGACCGCGTTCAATCCGGACGGCATCAGCGGGGCGCTGGAACTGCTGGGCGTGCTGGCTGTGCTGACGCTGTTCCTAGCGCGTTTCGGCTATTTCCTGTGGTTCGAGCTGGGGCCGCGCGCCGCGACGCCGGGCAAGCGCATCATGGGCATCCGCGTGGCCGCCCGGCCCGATGGCACGGGCCCTGCCCGGCTGACGGCCGAAGCGATCATCGCCCGCAACCTGCTGCGCGATATAGAGGTGTTCCTGCCGCTCACCGTCCTCGCGGGCGCGGGGGACGGGGGGATGAGCGGCGCCGCGGCGGCCCTGTGGGTGCTGGTGTTCCTGGCCCTGCCCTTCTGCAACCAGGATCGGCTGCGCGCGGGCGATATGGTGGCGGGCACATGGGTGGTGCAATCGGGCCGGACCAGGCTGGCCGAAGCCCTGTCGCTGCCGGCCGAGGAAGAAACGGGGCGAACCGCCTATCGCTTCGGCGAGGCCGAGCTGGCGATCTATGGCGAGCATGAATTGCAGGTGCTGGAGGATGTGCTGCGGCGCGGCTCCCCCGAATCGCTGCACGAGGTGATGGAGGCGATCTGCAACAAGATCGGCTGGGACGCGGGATATGGCGACGAGCGCGCTTTTCTGGAGGCGTTCTATCGCGCATTGCGGGGCCATCTGGAACGCGACCTGCGGTTCGGGAGGCGGAAGAAGGACAAGTTTTCGTGAGCGCCGCACAATCCGAGGCCATCCTCCTGAGGGATGCAGTGGCCGGCGATGCCAACGCGCTGGCGGCGCTGGGGCGGGCCAGTTTCATGGCGGCGTTCGGCCATCTCTACCGACCCGAAGATCTCGCCCGCTTTCTGGAGCAGACCTATTCCGTGGAGGCGGTGAGGGAGGAAATCTCCGATCCCGCCATCATCCACCAGTTGGCGGTGCGCGGCGCGGACGGTGCGCTGGCGGCCTATTGCAAGCTGCGTTATCCCAGCCCCTATCGCCAGCATTCCGATGCGGCGAACCCGATCTCGCTGGCCCAGCTTTATACCGATCCGGCGATGACGGGGCGGGGTCTTGGTGCGATGCTGATGGGCTGGGTGCTGGAGGAGGCGCGCCGGCGCGGCTGCGATGCGGTGCAGCTATCGGTGTGGAGCGAGAACCACGGCGCCCAACGGTTCTACGCCCGGCACGGCTATTCCAGGATCGCGGATATCGATTTCTGGGTGGGCGACCACCGCGATGACGAGTTCCTGTACGAATTGCGGCTGTGATGCTTCATGACAGGCCGTCATTCGGGCGGTGGGGGCGGGTCAGGATGCGGTCGCGCGCCGCTTCCATGCTGCCGGCGGCGCTTTGCTCTTTCAGCCGTGCGGTATCGCTGGCGCGGAAGCGGTCTTCCGCCTCGTCTATCTCCGCCTCGTCGATGCCGAGCTGTTCCAGCGCCATGCGCGACAGGGCGATGGCGGATTCATGCGTTTCGCGCATCACATAGACGGCGGGCGTATCGAGGAAGCGGAGCAGCGAGCGGCGGTCATAGGTGCGCAGATAGATCGCGGCGCCCGGAAAGGCGGCGTTGACCGAGGTGATGAAATCCGGCTCCAGCGTGTCGCGACCGCTGCAGAAGAAGATCGCCTGCGCCTGCGCCGCGCCCGCCTGCCGCAGCAGGTCGAGCCGGTTGCCGTCACCGAAATAGATCTTCGCCCCGAAGCTTTGCGCAAGGTCGATCATTTCCACATCACGGTCGATGATGGTGACGGACAGGCCAGCGGAATAGAGCATCTGCGTGACCGTCTGCCCGAAACGGCCATAGCCGACCACGATGGCGCGCGCATCGAGCTGATCCGGTTCCTCCCGCGTTTCCTGCGAGCGGGGGGCCTTGGGTTCCTTGCGGATGCGGGCGGTGACGAGCATCAAGAACGGGGTGGCGGCCATCGACAGGGTGACGATGGCGCCGAACAGGCTGGCGGCTTCCTGTTCTATCAGCATGGCCGATTGCGCCTGTGCGAACAGGACGAAGCCGAATTCGCCCCCCTGGCTGAGCAGCAGGCCCAGAGCGAGGGCGCTGCGCCAGCGCATCCGGAACAGCAGCGCGATGCCGAAGATCACGCCCGTCTTCACCACGATCAGCGCGGCGGCCATGCCGACCACGAAGAAGGGCCGCTGCGCGATGGCGCCAAGGTCCAGCATCATGCCGACGGCGAGGAAGAACAGGCCAAGCAGGATGGAGCGGAAGGGTTCCACATCCGCTTCCAGTTCGTGCCGATAGGGCGTGTCTGCCAGCATGACCCCGGCAATGAATGCGCCGAGCGCGGCGGACAGGCCCAGCGACTGCATCAGCGCGGCAGCGCCGACGACGGTGAACAGCGCCGCGACGATGAAGAATTCGCGTTCCCCCAGCCGGCCGATCAGGTGGAACAGCGGGCGAATCAGGAAGCGCCCGGCGGCGATCAGCCCCGCGATCGTTGCCAGCGTCAGCAGCGCGAGTTGCCAGCCCGACGGCCCTTCCGTGGCCGCCGGATCGCGGCTGAGCGCGGCAACGATGGTCAGCAGTGGGATGAGCGACAGGTCCTGCAACAACAGGATGGCGAAGGCGCGTTCCCCGAACGGGGTGCGCAGGCGGCCCGCGGATTGCAGCATCGGCAGCACCTGCGCGGTGGAGGACAGGGCGAGCGGCAGGCCGATGACCAGCGCCGCCGCCCAGGTGAACTGCGTGGCCACGGCGACCATCACCGTCACCGCCAGCCCGCACAGCACCACCTGCAGCACCCCGAAGCCGAAGATTTCCTTGCGCAGCCGCCACAACCGGGAGGGATTGAGTTCCAGCCCTACCACGAACAGCAGCATCACGATGCCCAGTTCGGCGATGACCATCATCTGCCGCGCGCCGCCGACAAGGCCCAGCACATGCGGCCCGATCATCGCGCCCGCGACCAGATAGCCCAGCGTCGCGCCCAGCCCCAGCCTGCGGAACAGCAGCACGAAGCCCAGCGCGAAGGCGAGCATGATCAGCCCGTCGCGCAGCAGGAAGGCGTCGCCATGGTCCATCTGCCGTATCTCCCGCAGCCATCCCCGCTGTCGCGCATCGGCACCGGCTTGGCAATCATTGGAAGCGGTGCCTTTTCCCGGCAACACACTGCGCCTATACAGTCCCCATGTCTTCCATCCGTCCATGGCGCGATATAGAGCGCCGCAAGACCCGCCAGATCATGGTCGGCAGCGTTCCCGTCGGCGGGGATGCCCCCATCACCGTGCAGACGATGACCAACACGCTGACGTCCGACGCAAAGGCGACGATCGACCAGATCCGCCGCTGCGAGGATGCCGGCGCCGACATCATCCGCGTATCCTGCCCGGATACGGACAGCACCGCCGCCTTCCGCGAGATCGCGCGCGCCGCGCGGGTGCCGCTCGTCGCCGATATCCACTTCCACTACAAGCGGGCGCTGGAAGCCGCCGATGCGGGCGCCGCCTGCCTGCGCATCAACCCCGGCAATATCGGCGGGGACGACCGGGTGGCCGAAGTGGTCCGCGCAGCGAAGGCCAATGGCTGCGCCATCCGCATCGGCGTGAACGCCGGCAGCCTGGAACGCGACCTGCTGGAAAAATACGGCGAGCCCTGCCCCGAAGCACTGGTGGAAAGCGCGCTGGACCATATCAAGCTGCTGCAGGACCACGATTTCCACGACTACAAGGTGGCCGTGAAGGCCAGCGACGTGTTCCTGGCGGTATCGGCCTATATGGGCTTGTCCGAAGCGGTCGATTGCCCGCTGCATCTGGGCATTACAGAGGCCGGCGGGCTGATCGGCGGTACGGTGAAGAGCTCCATCGGCATCGGCAACCTGCTATGGGCCGGGATCGGCGACACGATCCGCGTATCGCTGTCCGCCGAACCGGAAGAGGAAGTCCGCGTCGGCTTCGAAATCCTCAAGAGCCTGGGCCTGCGCACGCGCGGCGTCAGGGTGGTGTCCTGCCCCAGCTGCGCGCGGCAGGGTTTCGACGTCATCAAGACGGTGAGCGCGCTGGAACAGCGGTTGCAGCATATCAAGACGCCGCTGTCGCTTTCCGTGCTGGGCTGCGTGGTGAATGGCCCGGGCGAAGCGCGCGAGACCGATATCGGCATCACCGGCGGCGGCGCGGGCAAGCACATGGTCTATCTGTCCGGCGTGACGGATCACACCGTCGAAAGCGAAGCCATGCTGGACCATATCGTGGCGCTGGTGGAAAAGAAGGCCGCGGAAATAGAGGCCGACATGACCGATGCCAACAAGGCCGACGGCCCCCCGGCCATCGCCGCCGAGTAAGTCCAGCATAGAAACGGGGCACGCCAAGGCAGGGCGGCCCCGGCAGCGGGGAACCTCCCGCGCGCTAGAAATAAATGTCCACGTAATCCGTCAGGCCATCGCACCATTCGAATTCGCGCAGCCGCCAATAAGCTCGGTTCTGCGTGATGGCGAAGCGCCATTGCTTGTTCGCCGTGCATTGGCGGCCGATATCGGGCGTGTCGGTGATGGAAATGGTGCCATCGAGGACGAAATAATCCGCGCCGATTTCCCGCACCACGCCCGACAGGGCCAGCCGGCCCGGCCCGCCCTGCTGATCCTGCGCGCCGCTGACGCGGATGGTGCCATCATCGTCCCAGGCCCGAAAACTGCCCCGGCGGTCCCAACTGATCCATTGCAGCGTCACATCCTCCGCACCCAGCAGGCGCTGCGCGGCGGCGCGATCATGGATCAGCGTCTTTCCTGCAGGAGCAGGGGCAGGCGTTGCCGAGGATGTTGGCGCGGCGGCAGGCGCGGAAGGGCCGGAGGCGGAGGGTGCAGCGCAGGCTGCGAGGGGCAGCAGAATCGCGGCAATGGCAGACTGGCTTCGCATCGCCCGATCATGGCACGGCCCGCACGGATTGCGCAAACCAGGTATCCCGCCCCAACCTGTGCTTAACGTTCCGCGATTACAGGCAGGGTATGACCGTGGAACGTTTCCTGCCCTATCGCTGGCGCACACGGCGCGAGGCGGCGCGCCATGCGGGACAGATCGCCGCCATTCTGCAGACCCCGCCGATCCGCCCCGCGCAGGATGGGCTGGTGCTGTTTTCCATGATCGGCACTGCGGTGCTGCTGCCCTATCTGGTGGCGGTGAAATCGCTGTGGCGGCATCTAAGGCGCGGGCGGATTGCGATACTGGACGATGGCACGCTGACCGCGCAGGACCGCGCCATCCTGGCGCATCATTGCGGCGATCCGGAGATCATCCGCATCGAGGATGTGGAGCGCGGCCCCTTCCCCCAGGGCGGTTGCTGGGAGAGGTTTCTCACCATCCTCGACCGAAGGCAGGGGGAATACTGGATCCAGCTCGACAGCGACACCGTCACGATCGGCCCGGTTGCCGAAGTGGCGGCAGCGATCGGCGCCAATCGCAGCTTCACCCTGCTGGGCGGGCCGGATGCGGGGAGCGCGCCCTGGCCCGCCTCCGACATTCCGCTGCGATTCTACGAAGGCGCCGTCAGCGACGGCCATGTGCAGGCCGCCATCGAAAGCAGGCTGGACCAGTTCGAACCCGCGCGGGAATGGCGATATATCCGTGGCTGCGCGGGCTTTACGGGATTTGCGGCCGGCGGGCCGGATCGCCGGCTGGCGGCCTATTTCCTGCACGCCCTGCAGGAACTGATCGGGGCCGACCGGGCGGCGGAATGGGGGACGGAGCAGGTCGCGTCGAATTTCCAGATCGCCAATGAAGCCGGCGCGGTGATGCTGCCGCATGATCGCTATCTGAATTACTGGGGCGAGCCATGGGGCGCCGATACGGCTTTCGTCCATTTCGTGGGCACACACCGGCACGACAATGGCGCCTATGTCGAGGCGAGCCGCCGGGTGATCGAAGAATTGCACGCGGCGGGATGATCCCGCGCGGTCGCGCCGTGACCAGCTTCGGCAAACAGTGTCGGGATTTTCGCCGGGGGCCATTCATCCTCCCGCTATTCATTTGCTGGCAGGAAGGCGTTATGCCCACCGCGATGAATCGCCGCAATTTCCTCGCTTCTTCCGCCGCCGCGGCTGCGGCGCTGGCCGTCCCCGCCAGGCTTGCGGCCCAGGCCGCGCCCGACGAACGGACCCGGCGCATCCTCGAAATCGCGCAGCGAGAGGTGGAACGGGCCGGCAATGTGCTGTGGCGGCGCGACCTTGCCGCCATTGCCGATTTCGGCGTTCATTCTTCCATCCCCCGGTTCCATTTCGCCAATCTGGAAAACGGAACGGTGCGCAGCTTCCTGGTGTCGCATGGCACCGGCTCCGACCCGGAGCATGATGGATGGCTGAATTACTTTTCGAATGTGGAAGGTTCCAACGCCACCAGCCGGGGCGCCTTCATCACGTGGGAATGGTACAAGGGCCGTTACGGCACCTCGATCCGCCTGGGCGGATTGGACCCGGATAATTCCAACGCCCTCCCCCGCGCCATCGTGATGCATTCCGCCAGCTATGCCACGCCCGATCATGTCGCGCGTTACGGCCGGCTGGGCCGATCCAATGGCTGTTTCGCGATGGGGCCGGAGGATTTCCGTGAGGCGTTGTGGCACCTTTCCGGCGGAAGGCTGCTCTATTCTGACCGGCTGGGCATCGCCTGATCCCCAGCCGGCAGGAGTTTCGCCCCTCAGGTCAGGTCGGTTTGCAGATCGTCCACGATCTCGACCGCTTCCTCTGTCGGCACGCGTGAACGATTGGCGACCCGCGGCGCGTTGAAGCTGGCCAGAACGGCAGCGTCGCGGCCGTAGATATCGTCAAAGCTGCGCAGCTGGCCGTCAATATCGCGGCCCATCGTGAAATAGGTGATGTAGACCGGCATCGTCTTTACCACCGGCACACGGGTATAGGTGCCCGATGTGGAGATCTGCACCGCCTCTTCCCGCGTCGCGCCCTGACCCAGGATGGCGATCGTCATCGCCAGTTCGAGCGCGCGTTCGGTACGGATGCAGCCATGGCTGAGCGCGCGCTGATCCTGCGCGAACAGTTGGCGCGACGGCGTGTCATGCAGGAAGATCGCATGGGGATTGGGCATGTCGAGCTTCATCTGGCCCAGCGAATTGCCCGGCCCCGGCTGCTGCACCACGGTGATGTAGCCGTTCTCCCCACGCGTGCCGCGATAGCCGTGGCTACGCGCCCAGCCGGGGTTGTTGAGCACGCGATTGCCCAGCCCTTCGCCCTTCACGATGGATTGCGGCACTGTCCAGGTCGGGTTGAAGATCACCCCCTGCACCGTTTCGGCGAGCTGCGGCGTGGCAGTCCTCCCCGGCTTGCCGACAATCGTGCGATAGGTGCGGATGATCTGGTCGTTCACCGTCAGCCGCAGCTGATATTCCGGCACGTTGGTGATGAGATATTGCACGCCCAGATCGCGGCCCAGCCAGCGCCAGCGATCCATATTGGCGCGAATCGTCGCACGGCGGGTGCGATTGCTTTCCGGCGTGCGGGCAAATTCGGCCTTCAGCACCGCGTAATCGGGATGGGTGGGATTGAGGCTGGCAAGCGTGCCGGCAATGTCGCCCGTCTGCAGCGCCTGCTCCATCAGATCGCCGGTGGGAAGGACGTCCGCATCCGGATCGATCACGAACCACTGCCGCCGCGAGCTCATCGGCGTGCGGCCATCGCGCAGATCTTCCACCAGCCACGAAAAAGCCTCGCTCGCGCGCGAATCCAGCGCAGGGCCGGCACCGGCGGCGATGGCGGAGCGGAGCGAATCGGGATGGTAATCGGCAGGCAGCAGCCCTTCCGTGCCGATCCCCTCTATCGCGGCCAGCAAAGCCTGCGCACTGCGCACGTCCCACTGCATCACCACCGGGCGGCGATGCTGGAAGGCATTGTCGAAAATATCCTGGACGACCGGCTGCGACACGGTGTTCGCGCCGTTCCCTGATGCGGAAGGCAGCAGGTCAGCCGGCCCGCGCGCGGGGGCCGGGGTGGGCAGCGGAACCGGAGTGACCCGCGGGGCAGGTGCTTGCGCGCCTACCGGCATCGCAAGCGCCAGGGCGGCCAACGAGCAGAAAGCGCGGACGGACAAATTCATCGTAATCAAACCCATCTGTGAAAACATGCTGACACTAGCATGAAGCGAACGCGCGAAGGGATGAATTGTCCCTGCAATCGCTTCATTTCCCCAGCTTGTTGCATCGGCGCTGCCGCCCTTATCGAAAGCCGCGCCTGACCGGCAGGTGAATCGCGCCAGGAAGTTCGCCGGCGGACGAGTGTATTTTCAGCCGTCGGCGGCGGGTTTGGGGGATTTTTCTTCCCCTTCCTCGTCCCGTTCTTCCTCGCTGCCGAAGCCTGCCGATTGCCAGATCAGGCCGGACGCCGCGCCCACGAACGCCGCCAGCGCCAGCGCGATGGCCATTGCCGCCACATAGAGCGGTTCCCCCTGTCGTTCGGGCACACCCAGCATCTGTCGACTCCTGTCCACGCCGTGCGTTTCGTTTTGCATCGCAACACCCTGCGCCCTTGACCTTCCGCGGCCGAGAGCGCAACTGCGCCCGCGAACGGCGGCCCGTCTCGCGCTGGGACCGGGCGCGCCTGCACCAGATTTCGAAAGGACCGCACCCTCCATGACCCAAGTCGGCCAGAACTCGCTCGGCACCCGGAGCACGATGCAGGTAGGCGGCAAGAGCTTCGCCTACTACTCCCTTGCCAAGGCAGCGGAACAGATCGGCGATGTCAGCCGCCTGCCCTTCTCCATGAAGGTGCTGCTGGAAAACCTGCTGCGCTTCGAAGATGGCGGCCACACCGTGTCCGTGGACGATATCCGCGCGATCGCCGACTGGCAGAAGAACCCCAAGACCGGCGGCGAAATCCAGTATCGCCCCGCGCGCGTGCTGATGCAGGATTTCACCGGCGTCCCCTGCGTGGTCGACCTTGCCGCCATGCGCGACGCGATCGCGAAGCTGGGCGGCGACACCAGCAAGATCAACCCGCTGGTGCCCGTGCATCTGGTTATCGACCATTCGGTGATGGTGGACGAATTCGGCCATCCCAAGGCGTTCGAAAAGAACGTGGAACTGGAATATCAGCGCAATCTGGAACGCTATGACTTCCTGAAATGGGGTTCCAAGAGCCTGGACAATTTCAAGGCCGTCCCCCCGGGCACCGGCATCTGCCATCAGGTGAACCTGGAGCATATCGCCCAATGCGTGTGGACGAGCGAGGATCAGGCCGGCGAAACCGTCGCCTATCCCGATACCTGCGTCGGCACCGACAGCCACACCACCATGGTCAACGGCCTGGGCGTGCTGGGCTGGGGCGTTGGCGGGATCGAGGCGGAAGCAGCGATGCTGGGCCAGCCGGTTTCCATGCTGATCCCCGAAGTGGTGGGCTTCAAGATGACCGGCCGCTTGCCGGAAGGCGTGACCGCCACCGATCTGGTGCTCACCTGCACCCAGATGCTGCGCGCACGCGGCGTGGTGGGCCGCTTCGTCGAATATTTCGGCCCCGGCCTCGCCAGCCTGAGCCTGGCGGACCGCGCCACCCTCGCCAACATGGCGCCGGAATATGGCGCGACCTGCGGCTTCTTCGGCATCGACGACAAGACGCTGGATTATCTGCGCCTGACGGGCCGTGACGAGGACCAGATCGCGCTGGTCGAAGCCTATGCCAAGGAGCAGGGTTTCTGGCTCGACCCCGAAGCTGCCGACCCCATCTTCACCGACACGCTGGAACTGGACCTCGGCAGCGTGGTCCCCTCCCTCGCCGGGCCAAAGCGCCCGCAGGACAAGGTGGCGCTGCCGGAAGTGGACGATCTGTTCAATTCCGAGCTGAAATCCCTCTATGGCAAGGACACCGCAGCGCGCGTCGCCGTTGCCGGCGAAACGCATGATATCGGCGATGGCGACGTGGTGATCGCGGCCATCACCAGCTGCACCAACACGTCCAATCCCGATGTGCTGATCGCCGCCGGCCTTGTCGCCAAGAAGGCGAACGAGAAGGGCCTGAAGCCGAAGCCGTGGGTGAAGACGAGCCTGGCGCCCGGATCGCAGGTGGTGACCGACTATCTGGAAAAGGCCGGATTGCAGGACCATCTCGACGCGATCGGCTTCGACCTGGTCGGTTATGGCTGCACCACCTGCATCGGCAATTCCGGTCCGCTGGCGGAACCGATCTCGCAGGCGATTAACGGCAACGATATCGTCGCCGCCTCCGTCCTGTCCGGCAACCGCAATTTCGAAGGCCGCGTGTCGCCCGATGTGCGCGCCAATTTCCTCGCCAGCCCGCCGCTGGTCGTCGCCTATGCCCTGAAGGGAACAGTGACGGAGGATATCACTGAAACGCCGATCGGCCAGGGCAAGGATGGCGAGGACGTCTATCTGAAGGATCTGTGGCCGACCTCGCAGGAGATTGCCGATATCCGTTCCGGTAGCATCGACCGGGGCATGTTCGAGGCCCGCTATGCCGACGTCTACAAGGGCGACGAGCATTGGCAGAAGATCGACGTGACCGGATCGGACACCTATCAGTGGCGCGCCGGCAGCACCTATGTCGCCAACCCGCCCTATTTCGAGGGCATGAGCATGACGCCGGCCCCCGTAACCGACATCATCGGCGCCAAGCCGCTGGCGATCCTTGGCGATTCGGTCACGACGGATCACATCAGCCCCGCCGGTTCCATCAAGGCTGACAGCCCGGCCGGCGAATATCTGCTGGGCCATCAGGTCAACCGGGCCGACTTCAATTCCTATGGCAGCCGGCGCGGCAACCATGACGTGATGATGCGCGGCACCTTCGCCAATATCCGCATCCGCAACGAAATGGTTCCCGGCATCGAAGGCGGCATGAGCCGTTATGGCGCGGATGTCGGCGCGATCTACGACGTGGCGATGAAGCACAAGGCCGATGGCACGCCGCTGGTTGTCATCGCCGGCAAGGAATACGGCACCGGATCGAGCCGCGACTGGGCGGCCAAGGGCACCAATTTGCTGGGCGTGCGCGCGGTGATCGTGGAAAGCTACGAACGCATCCACCGTTCCAACCTGGTGGGCATGGGCGTGCTGCCGCTGCAATTCGCGGAAGGCGAATCGCGCCATTCGCTGGGGCTGACGGGTGATGACAGCTTCACCATCCAGGGCCTCGCCACCCTGACGCCGGGCCAGGACGTGACGGTGGAAGTGACCCGCCCTTCGGGCGAGAGCTTCACCTTCACGGCGAAGTGCCGGATCGATACTGCCAACGAGATGGATTATTATCGCAATGGCGGCATCCTGCATTACGTGCTGCGCAAGCTCGCCGCCTGAGGCAGCCGGTGAATCACCGAAACGCAAAAGGGCGCCCCGATGGGCGCCCTTTTTCTTTGGCGTGAGCGCCGATCAGGCGGCGGTCGGAACTGCCGGCGCCGTTTTCCTGCGGCGCAGGAAGGCGGCCGCAGCCCCTGCGCCGAACAGCAGAATCATGGGCGGCGCGGGCACCTGAGTGACCGAAGTCGTACCCCCGCTGCTGCTCGTCGACGTGGATGTGCCAGTGCTGGTGGAGGTGCTGGTTGATGTCGAAGTGCTGGAGGTGATGTTTCCCGATGTCGACGTGCTGGTGCTGGTGCTGACATTCCCGGACGTCGAGGTTGAGATGTTTCCGGATGTGGAACTGGTGACATTCCCCGATGTCGAACTGGACATATTGCCGGACGTGCTGGTCGAGACGTTGCCCGACGTGGTCGAGGTGGTGCTCGAAACATTGCCCGACGTCGTCGTTGTCGTGGTGGTCGAACTGACATTGCCGGACGTCGAGGAACTGCCGGACGAGCTTCCCGAACTGGACCCGCTGGAACTGCCCGATGTCGTCGTGGTGGAGGTGATGTCGATATTCGCCGATCCGCCACCGCCGCCACCGAAAAATCCGCCGAAAAACCCGCCGCCGAAGCTGCCGCCCCAGCCGCCGGAACCGCCCACGATCCCGGGCGGGCTGCCACCGCCGCCGGACACTGCGTTCGCCTGCGGGACAGCCAACAAGGGCAGCGACGCGAGGGCGATTTGCGGATCCTCATAGCAGCCAAGGCCATCCGGCCCATCCTGCAGCCGCATCGGCGGATCGCATTCGCGCTGGATGATCCGGCGGATCCGAGGCTCCGCACGAGGCGTCGCGGCCTGCGCCAGACGCGGGCTGGCCCGATGAACCGGCTGGCGCTTGTCTCCCTTGCGGGTCTTGTAATCCACGGTGGCGGATTGCTGTTCGGCCACATGCACCGCGCCGCCCGCGGCAATCGCGCCGCCAGCGGCAACGGCGGATAATTTTGCCAGGGCCATACGAATAGACATGCGCGTTGCTTCCCCCCAAGGGGCCGCGCCGTCTGCAACACGGCAACAGGCGCGCCCTACGCCCGCCACCAACACCCAAACGGGCGCCTGTCACAATCGGCTTAACCACGATTCTGCTGCTGCTGAGGCCGGAATCCCGCAACAACCGCGCGCGGGGCCGCGCTTTGTCCCGATTCGATACCAGTGCCCCTGCAATTGCGAAGGCATGGCCGCCGGGCGCTGGCTATCCGTCCTCGCCGAAAAGGCCGCCCTGCGTGCCGGTTGGCGGGGCGAGGCCGAGATGCCGCCAGCCGCCATCATTGAGGCAGCGCCCGCGCGCGGTGCGCGCGATCAGGCCCAACTGGATCAGATAAGGTTCCACCACCTCTTCCACCGTATCGCGCGGTTCCGCGAGGCCGGCAGCGAGCGTTTCGACGCCCACCGGCCCACCCTTGTAAGTATCGGCGATCATGGTGAGGTAGCGGCGGTCCATCGCATCGAGGCCGAGCGAATCGACTTCCAGCCGGGTCAGCGCCTGATCGGCGACCTCGGCGGTGACCACTGCCGCCCCGGCGACATGGGCGAAATCGCGCACCCGCCGCATCAGCCGCCCGGCAACGCGGGGCGTGCCGCGCGACCGGCGGGCGATTTCCCGCGCGCCGCCCTCGTCAATCGCCATGCCCAGCAGGCCCGCACCGCGCCGCACCACCAATTCCAGTTCCGCCACCGTGTAGAAATTAAGCCGCACCGGAATGCCGAACCGGTCGCGCAGCGGGGTGGTGAGCAGGCCCTGCCGCGTGGTCGCACCGATCAGCGTGAAGGGCGGCAGGTCGATCCGAACGCTGCGCGCCGATGGCCCCTCCCCGATGATGAGGTCGAGCGCACGGTCCTCCATCGCGGGATAGAGCACTTCCTCCACAACAGGATTCAGGCGGTGAATTTCGTCGATGAACAGCACGTCATGCGGTTCGAGATTGGTCAGCAGCGCGGCAAGATCGCCCGAACGCGCGATGACGGGGCCGCTGGTGGCGCGGAAGCCCACGCCCAGTTCTTTCGCCACGATCTGTGCGAGCGTCGTCTTGCCGAGGCCGGGTGGGCCGAAGAACAGCACATGGTCCATCGCCTCCCCGCGCGAGCGAGCCGCCTCGATGAACACGCCGAGATTGCCGCGCGCCGCTTCCTGCCCGACAAACTCCCCCAGGGATTTGGGGCGCAGTGCGGCATCCGGGTCATCCGGCTGGCGGTGAGGGGAAAGGTCCGCGTTGACGGTCATGCAAACATCCCGCGCGAAACCAGCGCAGGCAGGCCATCACGACAGGGGCGAGCGAACAGCATCACCCCGCTGCCCTTTTCAAGGCCACGCGCACGAGATCGTTCAGCCCGGCATCCTCCCCGAGTTCGGCCTGCGCATGGGCGACGGCGCTGGCGGCGATGGCGGGCTTGAAGCCCAGATTCTGGAGGGCAGAGACAGCATCGGCGCTGGCGCCGCCAGCCGGGGATATAGCGGTGACGACCAAGCCTGACCCGCCGGGCATGGCGCCGGCCCGATCCTTCAGCTCGTTGACGATGCGGCCCGCCAGTTTCGGGCCGACGCCTTGCGCGCGCGCCACGCTGGCGGCGTCGCCGCGTGCGCAGGCATCGCGCAGTTCCTGCGGGCTGAGGGCCGACAGGATCGCCAGCGCGACCTTGCTGCCCACGCCCTGCACGGCGGTGAGCAGGCGGAACCAGTCCCGTTCCGCCCCATCGGCGAAACCGAGCAGGCGCATGTCGTTCTCACTGACCTGCAAATCGGTGTGGACGGTGCAGGCCCCGCCCAGATCGCCCAGGGCGGTGAGGGTCTTGGCCGAACAATGGACGAGATAGCCGACGCCTTGGACGTCGATCAGCGCCCAATCCGCCCCGGTTTCCTCCAGCCGCCCTTTCAACCGTGCAATCATGCTTTGTTCCTGCCTTGTTGCCCACGGTTTGGCTAGAGGCGCGGCGCGCTTTTGCGGCTTTTTCTCCTGCGCCATCGGCCCGGCGCCCGCCGATATGGACAGCGCAGGCAAGTTGCGCCAATGCCTGCGGCCCATGAGCGTCAACACTTTCGGCCGCGTCTTGCGTTTCACCACCTGGGGCGAAAGCCATGGGCCGGCGCTGGGCGCCGTGGTGGATGGCTGCCCACCGGGGCTGGAGATCAGCGAAGAGGCGATCCAGCCGTTCCTCGACGCGCGCAAGCCCGGCACCAGCAAGTTCACCACGCAGCGGCGCGAAGCCGATCTGGTGCGCATCCTGTCCGGCACGTTCGAAGGACGGACCACCGGAACGCCGATATCTCTCATGATCGAGAATACCGATCAGCGGTCCAAGGATTATTCGGATGTCGCCATGGCCTATCGCCCTGGCCATGCCGATTACGCCTATGATGCGAAATATGGCTTCCGCGACTATCGCGGGGGCGGACGGTCCAGCGCACGCGAAACGGCGGCGCGCGTGGCGGCGGGCGCGGTGGCGCGGCTGGTGATCCCGGAAGTGACGATCACCGCCTATGTGGCGGAGATCGGCGGCGATGCGATCGACCGCGCGGCATTCGACCCGGCGCAGATCGGGCAGAACCCCTTCTTCTGCCCCGACAGCGGAACGGCGGCGCGCTGGGAAACGCTGGTGGACGAGGCTCGCAAGGCCGGCAGTTCGCTGGGCGCGGTGGTGGAATGCATGGCGACCGGTGTTCCCGCCGGATGGGGCGCGCCGCTCTACGGCAAGCTGGATGCCGATCTGGCTGCGGGATTGATGGGCATCAACGCGGTGAAGGCGGTCGAGATCGGTGACGGTTTTGCCGCCGCGCGCCTGCGGGGGGAAGAAAATGCCGACCCGATGCATCCGGGCGCAGACGGCCGCGTGGCGTTTTCCGCCAATCATGCGGGCGGGATTGCCGGCGGCATCTCCACCGGGCAGCCCGTGGTGGTGCGGGTCGCTTTCAAGCCGACCAGTTCGATCCTTATCCCGCAAGATACGATCACGCGCGAAGGCGAGGCAACGCAGCTCGCGACCAAGGGCAGGCACGATCCCTGTGTGGGGATTCGCGGAACGCCGGTGGTGGAAGCGATGATGGCGCTGGTGCTGGCAGACCACAAAATGCTGCACCGTGCACAATGCGGATGACGCGCTAAGGGTCTGCCAGCGCCGGACGGCGCCATAAATACGGTGAACGCCCGCTTCGATCAAGCCTTACAGGCTTGATCGATTATTCCGATATCTACCATCGTAACAAAGCGCTTTTTTGTGTGGCCCGATGGCCTATCTCTCTCTTCGGAAATTCACTGGCATCCAGCCAACCAACCGGAGGATTTATGGGTATCATCGGCAGCACCGTCACACCGTTCAAGGCGACCGCCTTCCAGGCCGGCAAGGATTTCTTCGACGTCACGGAGAAGGACATTGCCGGCAAGTGGGCGGTGTTCTTCTTCTACCCGGCGGACTTCACCTTCGTGTGTCCGACCGAACTGGAAGATCTGGGCGAACATTATGACCAGCTGCAGAAGCTGGGCGTGGAAGTGTTCGGCGTGTCGACCGACACGCATTTCAGCCACAAGGCCTGGCACGACACTTCCGAAAAGATCGGCAAGCTGAAATATGCTTTCCTGGGCGACCAGCTCCACACGCTGTCGAAGAACTTCGGCGTGCTGCGCGAGGATAGCGGCCTGGCCGATCGTGCGACCTTCGTGGTCGATCCCGACGGTGTGATCCAGATCATGGAAATCACCTGCGAAGGCGTGGGCCGCAACGCGAATGAACTGGTGCGCAAGATCCGCGCTGCCCAGTATGTTCGCAACAACCCCGGCCAGGTCTGCCCGGCTGCCTGGGAAGAAGGCGCTGAAACGCTGGCTCCCTCGCTCGACCTCGTCGGCAAGCTCTAAGCCCTTTCCCCCGAGCCCGCAGTAGCGGGCCGCGCGGCCCGGGGCGCCATTCCCCCCTCCCACGGCGCCCCGGGCCGTTTTCATTCCGGCCACAGGAGATTTTCGATGCTCGATGCAACGATGACCCAGCAGCTGAAGCAATTCCTCGGCAATCTGCGGGAGCCGATCGAACTGGTCGCTTCGCTGGGCGATGACCGCAAGTCCGAAGAAACCCGCGAATTGCTGCAGGAAATCGCTGCGCTGAGCGACAAGGTGACCGCGCGGTTCGACGGCGATAATGAACGCCGCCCCAGCTTCATCATCCGCCGGGCATCCGATGCGGAGGTGTGGGTTCGCTTCGCCGGCCTGCCGATGGGCCACGAATTCACCAGCCTCGTGCTCGCGCTGCTATGGGCCGGCGGCCATCCGCCAAAAGTCTCCGACGAGGTGCTGCAGCAGGTGCGCGAGCTGGAAGGCGATTACGCCTTCGAGATGTATTTCTCGCTGTCATGCCACAATTGCCCTGACGTGGTGCAGGCGCTGACGCTGATGGCGCTGTTCAACCCGCGCATCACTGCCACGCTGATCGAAGGCGGAACCTTCAAGGAAGAGGTCGACCGCCGCGACGTGATGGCAGTGCCCGCCACCTTCCTGAATGGCGAGATGTTCGCCAGCGGCAAGATGGGCGTGGAAGAGATCCTGGCCAAGCTGGACGGCAATGCCCATGCGCGCGCCGCCGCCAAGCTGGCGGACAAGAAGCCGTTCGAGGTTCTGATCGTCGGCGGCGGCCCCGCCGGGGCGGCAGCTTCCGTCTATACCGCGCGCAAGGGCTTTTCGACCGGCATCGCGGCGGAACGCTTCGGCGGGCAGGTGCTCGACACGATGGGTATCGAGAACTTCATTTCGGTCCCCTACACCGAAGGGCCGAAGCTGGCGAAGCAGCTGGAAGCGCATGTCGAGGAATATGACATCGACGTGATGAACCTGCAGATGGCCAAGCAGCTGATCCCGGCCAAGGCGCCCGGCGGATATCACGAAGTGGTGTTCGAGAACGGCGCCTCGCTGAAGGCCCGCAGCGTGATCCTGTCCACCGGCGCGCGCTGGCGCAATCTGGGCGTGCCGGGCGAGCAGGAATATCGCAACAAGGGCGTGGCCTATTGCCCGCACTGCGATGGCCCCTTGTTCAAGGGCAAGCGCGTGGCGGTGATCGGCGGCGGCAATTCCGGCGTGGAAGCGGCCATCGACCTTGCCAATATCGTGGGCCACGTCACGCTGATCGAATTCGACAGCAAGCTGCGGGCCGACCAGGTGTTGCAGGACAAGCTGCGCAGCATGCGCAATGTCGACATCCTGACCTCCGCCCAGACCACGGAAGTGACGGGCGACGGGCAGCGGGTGAACGGCCTTTCCTACAAGCACCGCGAGACGGGTGAGGAACACCGGGTCGAGCTGGAAGGCGTGTTCGTCCAGATCGGCCTTGTGCCGAACACCGAATGGCTGAAGGATTCCGGCATCGCGCTGACGAAATTCGGCGAGATCGAGATCGACGGAAAGGCGGCGACGAACCTGCCCGGCATCTTTGCCGCCGGGGATGTGACGACGGTGCCTTACAAACAGATCATCATCGCCATGGGCGAAGGGTCCAAGGCCGCGCTCAGCGCCTTCGACTATCTGATCCGCACCGAAGCGCCGGAAGAGATCGCCGAAGCCGCCTGACGGCAATAATCGCGCAAGAGTTGGGCGGGCGCCGTTGATCGGCTCCCGCCCATTTCCGCCAAAGCCGCCGCATCGCGGGCCTGGCCGGCATGGCGCCGATGGTTTTTCCATTCCCCCTAGGTAGATAATGGTGCATTCATGCGGCAGATGCTGGCGCCGCCAGCCCGCACCGGACACCGCCCTTGCCGAACGAAGACGCAGAATCGCCCGTGTCGATGCGGCAGCAGGTCGCCAGTTTCGATTGGGCAGCGAACCCCCTTGGGCCGCAGGAAGGCTGGTGCCCCGAACTGCGCACGGTGGTGGAACAGGTGCTGGATTCCGGCTTCCCCAAGGCCGTGTGCTGGGGTCCGTCGCTGATCACCATCCATAATGACGCATTTCGCCCGATCCTGGGTGACAAGCCCAATGCGCTGGGCAGGCCCTTTTACGACGTCTGGGCCGAGGCATGGGACGAGATCGGGCCAATCGCCAACAAGGCCAAGAGGGGGGAGTCGACCTTCATCAGCGACTTTCCGCTGACGATCAACCGCAGCGGAGAGCCCGAGGACTGCCATTTCACCTTTTGCTACAGCCCGCTGCGGCTGAACGACGGTTCGGTGGGCGGCATGCTCGACACGGTGGTGGAAACGACCGCGACCGTGGCCGCCAGGGCCAACCTGGAGGTAGCGAACAAGGAACTGGCCCACCGGCTGAAGAACACCCTGGCCATCGTGCAGGCGGTCGCCTCGCAAACCCTGCGCCGCCAGTGCGAACCTGATGCCTACACGTCATTCAGCAAACGATTGCAGGCGCTGGCCCATGCCCATGACGTGTTGCTGGCGCAGAACTGGGCGCAAGGGTCTTTCCGTGAAACCATCCGCGACGCACTGGGTCCGACGGTCAGCCCCGAGAGGCTGCATCTGACGGGTCCGGATTTTCCGATTGGCTCGCGCACCACCATGACCCTGTCGATGATGCTGCACGAACTGGGATCGAACGCCGCCAAATATGGCGCGATGACGACGGGTGATGGCACGATAGCGATCGAATGGACGCTGGAGAACGATCAGCTGGTGTTGCATTGGGTGGAAGCCGGCGGGCCGGAGGTCGCGCCGCCCTCGCAAACGGGCTTCGGTTCGCGCCTGATCGCGATGGGGCTCGGCGGGGGGAGCAGCGCGAACATAAGCTTTCCGCCCGAAGGGATGGAAATGAAGCTGACCGCACCGATGACCGATCTGGCCCATTAGGCCGGCCGAACGGATCAGCGCCGCCGCCTCAACACCAGATAGAGCGCGCCTTCCCCGCCATGCCGGCGATTGGCGCCCCGCACGGCGGCGATGTCCGCACCGTGCGGGCCGGATGCCAGCCAGTCCAGCACCTTCGCGCGGATCGCTCCGCGCCGGTCGCCGCGATCCGCGGCCTCCACCGGGCGGGAACGCCCCGTGATGAGCAGCACTACCCGCGCGCCCATCGCCTTGGCTTGCGACAGGCCCATGTCGAGCCGGCGATGCGCCTGATCCAGCGTGTGACCATGCAGGTCGAGGGTGAAATCAGGTTCGATGGCAGCGCGCGCCAAACGGCGCTCCCAATGCGAATCGAGGCCGGTTGCCGAACTCGGCGCAGGCCGGGGCGCTGGCTTCGGCGCAGGAGGGGGCGGGACACGGCCCTTCACCTTGCGCAGCGGCGGCGCTGGCACCACGATGGGCGGCAAAGCCTCAGGCGTTGGTGGCCTGTCGACGGTACGAGCGGCAGCCCGTCCCTTGAGCGGCGTCACGCTGCTGGCCAACTGCGCCCACAGCGCCGCTTCCTCCGCCGAAAGGCCACGCGGCGGCTTCATCGCGCGTTATGGCGGGCGACGGTCCCCCGGGGCAGCAGCAGCAATGCCTGGCCCCGCGCGCTCATCCCTCCGGCAATATGCCGGGCATCGTCCCCCGCGCCCCAGAACGTATCGAAGCGATTGGCGCCCTTGATCGCGCCGCCCGTATCCTGCGCAATCCACAGCCCGTTCGCCTCTGCCCGGTCGGTCTGGAGAAACACCGGCGCGCCCAGCGGCACATAGGCGGGATCGGCCGCGACGGAGCTTTGCGCGCGCACCGGCACCTCCAGCGCGCCCAGCGGGCCATCACCAGTCAGTTCCCGGAAGAACACCCAGCTCTGATTGAGCCGCATCAACTCACGCCCTTCCGCCGGATGTTCGCGGATATAGGCCATGATGCCCTGCATCGATCCGGCATACTGGCCGGGCCCCTCGCCAATCAGCCCGCGTTCGCGCATCACCTGCCCGATGCCCGTATAGCCGCGCCCGTTCTGCCCGGCATAGCCGATGCGGATTATACTGCCATCCGGCGCTCTCAACCGGCCTGAACCCTGTATTTGCAGGAAGAACAATTCTACCGGATCGGCCGCCCAGGCGATTTCCAGGCCGCGCCCGGCCAGCGCGCCATCCTCTATCGCGGCGCGGTCGTGATAGGAAACGAAGCGACCCGTCTCGTCATACCGGCCGAGCGGCGGATTGCCCGTCCGCTCCGCTTCCGGCATGTCGGCAGGCCAGGCGCGCACCAGATCGTCGGGAATACGATAGACCGGAACATCATAGCCCGGCTGATGGGCCCGGACGCCGGCAATCTCAGGCTCGAAATAGCCGGTGGCGAATGTTTCTCCCGATCCGATTCGCGCTGTTTCGAAATATCGGCGGAAGAACTCGCCCGCCTGTTCGCGCGGCCAGCCAGACGCTGCCGTACAGGCCGGCTGCCAATCCGTCTGGACCGTCAGCCCGCTGCCATCCGTGCGGCGCAACAGCCGTGGACAGCTTTCGACGAAGGACGCCAGCGCAGCGGCGGCATCATCGGCGCCGAAGCGCAAATCAGCGATAGGTGGGCCGGCATATACGCCGGAAAGGACAGCGGTCGCACCAACAGGCTGCAAGGAGCCAGAAGGGGCAGGAACCATCTGCGCGCAGGAAGCAAGCAACCCGGCGCCCGCAAGCGCCGCCAGCCCCCGCAACCGCATGACGCGATCAGCCCTGGTCGGTTTCGTCGAGCAACCAGTCCGGACGGTCGCTGCCGATATCGCGCGAGAACGTCCACACGTCACGACTTTCGATGGCATCGTCCAGCGAACCGGCGATCACATGCCCATCCTTGTCGCGCGTGACAGCGGCAATGTCAGCGACGAAGCAGACGGAAATCCGCGCCATCCGCCCTTCCATCCCGGCCGAATGGACCGTGGTATCCTCAATCCGGATCAGGCTGTTGTTGAGCACCTCGCCTGCGGATTCGCGCGCGTCGATCGCAGCGACGAAGCTGGCATACACGTCATCATCGCACAATTCGCGCAGTTCTTCCTTGTCACCGCGCCAGAAGGCTTCGAGGATCATGCCATAGGCAGCCTTGGCGCCTTCAAGGAAAGCGAGCAGATCGAACCTGCGATCGGCAGCGTTGATTTCCCGCAACCCCTGTTCGACAGCCGGCGCGAAACCCGACAATTCCCGCGCTTCACGGACAGGTTCCGCCGTCGGCGCGCCTGTGACGCGCGGTGCGCTGGGAGCGGCGCCCCGCTCAAACCGGGTCGGCACCGATTCTTCCTCATGCTCGGCACGGCGGCCGAGCACGGAGTACAGCCGCAGGCCGAGGAAGGCGGCGATCATGGCGAGGATGACGATTTCGACGATCACTTCACAATATCCAGTTGCTTGCGAGCCTTGTCACACAACGGCCCGCGCATAACAATCGTGCCCGAAATAGGTGCGGATTACAAATGAACAACGCCTGCGCCGCCCTGTGCGGCGGCGCGCCCCATGATTTCGTTGTCCCGTTGCGGGCGCTTCGCCCCGGTGCTACGCGCCGCGATGATATCCGGGCGGCCCGGCGCCGCATGAACGCAGAACCATCTGAAGGCAGCTTATCATGGCCGAACAAGGCGACATCCTCACCAACTCCAACGGCGCACTTCCCAATGGCGCGGACACGCAGCCGATGGCGGGGCTGATCTCGCAGTATGTGAAGGACCTGTCGGTCGAAAACCCCAAGGCTCCCGAAAGCTTCCAGTGGCAGGAACAGCCGGAACTGGACGTGCAGTTCAACATCGGCGCGCGGCAGATCAACAATGAAGTGACCGAGGTCGAACTGAAGATCGCGACCACGGCCAAGGTCGGCGGCAACATCGCCTATCTGGTGGAATTGTCCTATTGCGGGCTGATGGGCCTGCGCAACCTGACGGACGATCAGAAGCACGCCTTCACCTATGCAGAAGCGCCGCGCATCCTGTTCCCCTTCGCCCGCCGCGTGATCGCGGATGCCGTGCGCGACGCAGGCTTTGCGCCGCTGTTGCTCGATCCGGTCGATTTCAACGGGCTTTACATGCAGCAGTTGCAGCAGCAGCAAGCCCAGCGCGCGCAGGGCGACGCCGCCCCGGCCGGCGGAGAAGGCTGAGCGCAAGCTCCGGGTCTCGGGCCGATGAGCCTGGTCAGAAATGTCGGCACGATCGGCGGTCTCACCGCCGTCAGCCGCATATTCGGCTTCGCGCGTGACATGCTGGTGGCCCGCGCCCTCGGGGCGGGGGCCGCGGCAGACGCGTGGCAGGTCGCTTTCATCCTGCCCAACACCTTCCGGCGACTGTTTGCCGAAGGCGCATTTTCGGTCGCCTTCGTCCCCATGTATTCCCGCGCCCTTCACAGTGAGACCGGTGGGGAGGAGGCAGCCGAGCGCTTCGCGAACGATGTGCTGGCGGTGTTCATCTGGGCGCTGCTGGGCTTTTCCGCCATCGCCATGATCGCCATGCCGGGCCTCGTCTGGCTGCTGGCGCGCGATTATCAGGATGTGCCGGGCAAGTTCGAGCTCTCGGTCAGCCTGGCACGGATCACCTTTCCCTATCTGATGCTGGTCAGCCTGGTCGCCATGCTGTCCGGCCTGCTGAACGCGCGGTCCCGCTTCGCGCCGGGAGCGTTCGCGCCCGTTCTGCTCAACGTGGCGCTGATCGGCGCGGTGGGGGCCGGCTATTGGCTGCGCGGCGATACGGGCGACGATGCGCGCATGGCCTATGCGCTGGCGGGCGGCCTTGCCGTGGCCGGCCTGCTCCAGCTTGCCTATATGGTCTGGGCGACGCGCAAGGCGGGTGTCCGCCTGCAGGTCCGCTGGCCGAAGATCACGCCAGAGGTGAAGCGGCTATGCCTGCTGATCCTGCCCGCCACCTTCGGCGCGGGCATTTACCAGATCAGCCAGTTCGTCGACACGTTCTTCGCCACCACCTTGCCGCAAGGCTCGCTCACGCTGCTGAAATTCGCCGACCGGCTGAACCAGATGCCGCTGGGCATCATCGGCATTGCGCTGGGCACCGCGATCCTGCCCATGCTGGCCCGCCATATCCAATCGGGGAATGAACGGGAGACGCAGCGGCTGCAATCCAACGCCGTCGAAATGGCGCTGCTGCTGACCCTGCCGGGCGCTGCCGCGCTGGCGATCTGCGCGCCCGCCTTCACGACCGCCTTCTTCCAGGCGGGCAAGATGACGGCGCAGGACACCGCCATCATGGCCAACATCACTGTGGCGCTGGTGGCCGGCCTGCCATCCTATGTGCTCATCAAGGTGTTCCAGCCGGGCTTCTTCAGCCGGGAGGATACCCGCACCCCGGTATGGATCGCGGCAGGCGCCTTGCTGTTGAATATCGCGCTCAATTTCTACGTCGTGCCGCGTTACGGCATCGTGGGGCTGGCAGCTGCGACCGCGATTACCGCCACCCTTAATGTCGCCACGCTGTATTTCATCCTGCAGCTGCGCGGCTGGTTCCGCTGGACGATGAAGCTGACCGGCCGGATCCTGCGGCAGATCGCGGCAACGGCTGCCATGTCTGCGGTGCTGTGGTTCCTGATGCGCCCCCTCGCCCCTTACTTTGCGGGCACCGTGCTCGAACGTGCATTGTCGCTATCGCTGCTGGTGGGGGCCGGCGTGGTGGTGTTCTTCGCCATCGCTTGGAGCATTGGCGCGATCGACAAGGATCTGATTGCGCAGCTACGGCGCAAGAAACAGCCCGCGCCCGTCAACCTTTCGGAGTAGGGCTTTCGTCCGCGGCACTTTATGCTATCGGGCGCGGGTCATGAATCACACAGTCGCCCTTCTGCTAGCCGCCCCGCGCCGCCTTGCCGCGCGTGGCTGGCCGGGGCCACGCCTGCTCGACGGGCGATGGCGGGCCTGCGCCTTTCTTTGAGCGCCGCTGCCCACGCTTTCGGGCAGAACCCCCTGTTTTGATTCAGTTTTCGAAAGACATCCATCATGCGCATCGTTTCCGGCATCCAGCCTACCGGCTCGCTTCATCTCGGCAATTACCTCGGCGCCATCCGCAACTGGGTGCGGATGCAGGATGCCATGGATGAAGGCAGCCAGTGCCTGTTCTTCCTGGCGGACATGCATGCCATTTCGATGCCGCATAACCCGGCCGAGCTGCGCCGCGGGACGCTGGAACTGGCCGCGGCTCTCGTCGCCTGCGGGATCGATCCCGACCGGTCGATCCTGTTCAATCAGGCGCAGGTGCCCGCCGTATCCGAACTGCAATGGCTGCTGAACGGGACCGCCCGCATCGGCTGGTTGAACCGCATGACGCAGTTCAAGGACAAGTCCGGCAAGAACCGCGAAGGCGCCAGCGTGGCGCTGTTCACCTATCCCGTGCTGCAGGCGGCGGACGTGCTGCTGTATCAGGCGACCCATGTGCCTGTGGGCGAGGATCAGAAGCAGCATCTGGAACTGGCCCGCGACATCGCGCAAAAGTTCAACAACGACTTTGCAAGCGAGGAACAACCGGTCTTCACCCTGCCGGAACCGATCATCCCGCCGGAAGCGGCGCGGATCATGTCGCTGCGCGACGGTGCCGCGAAGATGAGCAAGTCGGACCCGTCCGACATGAGCCGCATCAATCTGGTGGATGATGCCGACACGGTGATGAAGAAGGTCAAGAAGGCGAAGACCGATGCCGAACCGCTGCCTTCTGAAAAGGCCGGGCTGGCGGGCCGCCCAGAGGCACTCAATCTCGTGACCATCCATGCCGCGCTGACGGATCGCAGCGTGGATGAGGTGCTGGCTGAGCATGGCGGGCAGGGTTTCGGCAGCTTCAAGCCAATCCTGGGCGAGGTGCTGGTGGAAACACTGGCCCCGATCACCCGGCGGTTCACCGGCCTGCTGGACGATCGGGAGGCGCTCGATGCCATTCTGGCGCGCGGCGCAGCAAGGGCGCGGGAAATTGCGGCACCGACCCTTGCCTCCACCTACGAGGCGCTGGGGCTGGTGCGCGGATAACGCTGGACCATTACCGACGTGACATTGACGGGCATGGCGGGTGTATCCGATCCGCCATGCCCGCAAGGCCGGATGTGTGCGGCCGACCGATGTGCTTGAAAAAATTCGTCTGCATTTGCGGAACCCCGCCGTCGTCTCCGTCTTAAGAACAGAGATGGAAAGCGCTGGCCGCACATATCGTGGCAGTATGCCAGACAGGCGCGCGCATTTTCGCAACAAGGCACTGGAAATACTGATAAATATACCAATATCTCATTCAACGGCAGTTCATTGACGCATCGGCATAACGTGCATCACTATAGACGGACTGCGAAATGCGGCCGAGGGTGATCCGATTACGTGACGCCCGTTTCAGGATTTGACCGATGACCCGACAGAACATGCAATCATCGTCCGGGATCATGCGCCTGCTGAAGCTGGCGATCGTCCCCTTCCTCTTGGCTGGCCTCGCTGCCTGCGCCGCCACGCCGTTCCGCGCGGACGTCTCCCGCTTCCAGTCGCAGCTTCCCGCGCCGCAGGGGCAGAGCTTCGCCGTGGTCGCGGCCGATCCGGCCTTGCAGGGCGGGCTGGAGTTCGCGCGATACGCCGATTATGTCGAGGCGCAGATGGAGCGGCTCGGTTATGCCCAGGCCGCGTCGCCTGAAAGCGCCACGATGATCGTCCGCTTCGATTATGGCGTCGACACGGGCCGCGAACGCGTCGTCAGCACCGGTTTCCGCGATCCGTTCTACCGGTCGTGGTACGGGTATCAGCCCTATGTCTACCAGACCCGCACCGGCCCCCGCGTCGCCTATATCCCTTCGCGCGCCTGGGGTTATGGGTGGAACGATTCCTTCTTCGGCGGCGGCTATAACGACGTCCGCAGCTACACCATCTTCACCAGCGGTATCGAATTGAAGATCGACCGCGCATCGGATGGGCAGCGCCTGTTCGAAGGCAAGGCTGAGGCGGTTTCGACGTCCAATCGCCTGCAATATCTGGTGCCCAACCTGGTGGAAGCGATGTTCACCGACTTCCCGGGCAATTCGGGAGAGACAGTGCGGATTTCCGTGCAGCCGGAAAACCAGCCGGTGCAGCGCGACCGCCGATAAAACGGCGCAACGCCGCGAATGAAACAGGAAAGGGCGGCCAGCGATGGCCGCCCTTTTTCGTGCCATCGGGGGCGAGCGATGTCAGAGCTGGCGATGCCCGCCGGTGGAGCCGAAGCCGCCACTGCCGCGCGTGGTATCGTCCAGTTCCTCCACCTCGTCCCACGCGGCCTGGACGACGGGGGCAAGCACCAGCTGCGCGATGCGATCCCCCCGCGCGATCGCGAAGGATTCCCGGCCGAGATTGATGAGAATCACTTTCAATTCGCCGCGATAGTCCGAATCGATGGTGCCGGGCGTATTGGGCAGGCTGATGCCATGTTTCAGCGCCAGCCCGGAACGGGGGCGAACCTGCATTTCATATCCTGCCGGAATCGCCAGCGCGAAGCCGGTCGCAATCGCATGTCGGCCGCCCGCAGGCAGGATCGCGTCTTCCGCCGATACCACGTCCATGCCCGCAGCGCCGGGCGTGGCATAGGCGGGCACAGGCAGCCCTTCCCCATGCGGCAGGCGGCGGATGCGGACCGTTACCGGGGCAGTCAACGGGGCGTTTACCGGCTCACTCACTGGCCAAAGCCTCTCCAATGCGTTCGACAAGCCGCGCCGCGACATGCCGTTTCGTCATGGTGGCCCAGCTTTCCACGCCGCTTTCCGTCACCAGATGCACCGTATTCTCCTCCCCCCCCATGACGTCGCCCGATACGTCATTGGCCACGATCCAGTCCGCACCCTTCTTCGTGCGCTTCACACCGGCATTGTCCAGCACGTCGCCCGTTTCCGCCGCAAAACCGATCAGCAAGCGCGGCCGGCGGGGGGAAACGGCCAGTGCGGCGAGGATGTCGGGATTCTGCGCAAGCGCCAGCGCAGGGGGCTGCCCCCCATTCTTCTTGATCTTGTGCGGCGCATAGTCCCGGCTGCGCCAGTCCGCGACCGCGGCCACCATGACGGCGGCATCGGCGGGCAAGGCGGCTTCGACGGCGCTGGCCATTTCGCGCGCGCTTTCGACGTCGATCCGCTCCACCCCCGGCGGGGTTTCCAGCGTAACCGGGCCGGCAATCAATGTGACACGCGCACCGGCCGCAGTGGCGGCTTCGGCAATGGCGAAGCCCTGTTTGCCCGAGGAGCGATTGGCGATGTAGCGCACCGGATCGATCGGCTCGTGCGTGGGGCCTGCGGTCACGAGAACATGCCGGCCATAAAGCGGGCGATGGCCGGGCTGCGCTTCGAAATCCGGCTGACCCGCCAACGGATCTGCCTGGGGGCGTATGCCAAGAATCTGGGCCATGTTGTTCCAGATCCGATCCGGTTCCGGCAGGCGGCCGGGGCCGTATTCGCCGCAGGCCATGGCGCCTTCATCCGGCTCCATCACCGTCACGCCCGCTTCGCGCAGCCATGCCACATTGCGGCGGGTGGCGGGATGCTGCCACATGCGGACATTCATCGCCGGGACCGCGAGCACGGGCGTATCGGTGGCGAGCAGGACCGTGCTGGCCAGATCGTCGCACAAGCCCGCCGCCATCTTCGCCATCAGATCGGCGCTGGCCGGGCACACGACCAGCAGGTCGGCCGCGCGGCTGAGCTGGATATGCCCGATCTCCGCCTCCTCCCCCGCATCCCATAGCGAGGTGTGGACGCGGTTGCCGGACAAGGCGGCAAGGCTCATCGCGGTGACGAATTGCGCGCCGCCATCTGTCAGGATGCAGGTCACGTCGCAGCCGCCGCGGCGGATCAGCCGCACCAGTTCGCAAGCCTTGTAGGCCGCGATGCCGCCGCCGACGATCAGCAGGATGCGCGCGGCGGGAGCCGCTATGGGCTGAGGCGGGGATTGCGGCTGAATGGTCATGCTGCCTTTCCGATCTCGTGCTGTCAGAACAGGCCGGCCGCCTGCGCCGCCCATACCGCAGCGCCGCCAGCCACGGCCGTCGCCACATAACCCAGCCAGCGCGTTCCGGGGCGGCGGCGTTCCCACACCAGCTCGACCGGCGGCAACGGCGGCTGTTCCGGCGCACCGCCGCGCGGGGGGAACTTCTCCTCCAGCCGGCGCAGCAGGGAAGGCAGGCGCAGCAGCGTGTCGGTATCTTCCCGTATGCGATCGGCCAGCACGGCTTCCGGCCCAAGCTCGTCCCGGATCCAGCTGCTGACATAGGGGGCAGAAACGTCCCACATGTTGATATCGGGATCGAGTTGCGTGGCGATGCCTTCGACCATCACCATCGTCTTTTGCAGCAGCAGCAGGTGCGGCTGCGTCTGCATGTCGAAATCGCGCGTGATGGCGAACAGCCCGTCCAGCATCTGGCCGACGGAAAGCTCGCTCACCGGCTTGCCGCGCATCGGTTCGCCCACGGCCCGCAGCGCGGTCGCGAATTCTTCCACCGAATGGTAGCTGGGCACATATTGCGCCTCGAAATGGATTTCGGCGACGCGGCGATAATTGCCGGTCGTCAGGCCATAGAGGATTTCCGCCAGCCATTGCCGCGCGCGCCGGTCGATCCGGCCCATGATGCCGAAATCGATGGCGACGATGGTGCCATCCGGGCGGACGAACAGGTTCCCCTGATGCATGTCGGCATGGAAGAAGCCGCCGCTGATCGCCTGCGTCAGGAACGCCAGCACCAGCCGCCGCGCCAGTTCCGGCAGATCGTGCCCGGCGGCGCGCAGCGCATCGGTGTCGCTGATCTTGATCCCGTCGACCCATTCGATGGTCATGACCCGGCCATTGGTCCGGTCCCAGTCGATGAAGGGGATGGCATAGCCTTCGAAGCCGCGCATCGCCTGCGCCAGTTCGGATGCAGAGGCCGCTTCGCGCCGCAGGTCCAGTTCGCGATTGGTCCAGCGTTTGAAATTGGCGATAGTCAGGCGCGGACGCAGGCGCATCGCTTCCCCGCCCAGCGCCTCCAGATGGGCAGCGGCCCATTCATAGGTGGAGATGTCGCGCGCGAACCGTTCGCGGATGCCGGGGCGCAGCACCTTGATGGCCACGGTGCGGCCATCGGTGGTCACGCCCTTGTGAACCTGCGCGATGGACGCGGCCCCAACCGGATGCGGATCGACCGAGGCGAACAGCCTTTCGAGCGGCTGTTCGAAGCTGCTTTCGATCTGGGCGCGGATTTCGGCGAAATCCACAGGGGGCAGGCGGTCCTGCAGGCTCAGCAGGTTGCGAACCGCATCCTCGCCCACCAGGTCGGGCCTTGTCGCCAGGGTCTGGCCCAGCTTGATAGCGGCCGGCCCGATGGCGCGGAAGGCGGTGGCATAATCCGGCTCCGCAGGCTGGAACGTGCCGAAGCGCGCGATGCGCGTCAGCCGGCGGACCTGCGGCGGGGTGTTGGGATCACGTTCTATCCCGCGCAGCGCGCCATGGCGAGCCAGGGTGCGCCCCCAGGCGAGCAGCCGCCAGATATGCGTCGATGGGCGAGTCACGCCGTCAGATCTTCCACCCCGAATGGATCGCGACCAATCCGCCCAGGATCGGTTCCACCCGCGTGCGTTCGAACCCTGCCGCGCGGATCATGGTTTCGAATTCCGGCATCGACGGGAAGCGGCGGATCGATTCGATCAGATAGCGGTAACTGTCGGCATCGCCCGCCACCATCTTGCCGATCTGCGGCACCAGCTTGTGGGAATAAGCATCGTAGGCTTCCTTGAAGCCGGGCCATTCCGTGGTCGAGAATTCCAGGCAGAAGAAGCGGCCGCCGAATTTCAGCACCCGGTGCGCTTCCGCCAGCGCACGGTCGATATGGGTGACATTGCGGATGCCGAAGGCGATGGTGTAGGCATCGAATATGCGGGCGGGATAGCTCAGCTCCTCCGCATTCTGGCGCGACCAGACGAGGCCGTCGATCCCACGCTCCACCGCGCGCTGCACCCCGACATCCAGCATTTCCTGATTGATGTCGGCCACCGTGACTTCCGCGCCGCGCGCCGCCATGCGGAAGGCGATGTCGCCCGTGCCACCCGCCATGTCGAGCACGGCTTCCCCCCGCTGCGGCTTGACCCGCCTTACGAAGCGATCCTTCCACAAACGGTGCATGCCGGCGGACATCGCATCGTTCATGATGTCGTATTTCGCCGCGACGCCCGAAAACACCTCGCCCACGCGGCGGGTCTTTTCGTCGGGGGCCACATTCTCGTAACCGAAGGATACCTGTTCGCTCATGCCCGATCCTCTAGCTGCGCGCCGACCGGGGCGCCAGTGCGTTGCCGGCCCGCGGTGCGCCGCGCCGCAAGCGCGCTGATGACGATGCCGGCGATGATGAAGGCCATGCCGACATAATGGAACGGGTACAGCCGTTCGCCCAGCAGCAGAGCCGACAGGAAAGCGCCGAACAGCGGCATCATCGTGATCGCCTGCCCCGCATGGGCAGGGCCGACCGTGTCCGCTGCGGAATTATAGATGAAGTAGGACAGCAGCGAGGGCAGGATCGCCACATAGAGAAATGCGCCGCCCAGCCCCGGCGACCAATGCGGCACGCGCCCCGACAGCACTTCCCACGCCGCGAAGGGCGCCATCGCGACCACGCCGATGAAGAAGGTGACGGCAATGAAGCTGATCGGCGAGATCGGCGGGCGCAGCCGCAGCAGCACGGTGTAGAGCGACCAGACCAGCACCGAACACAGGATCAGCCCGTCACCCGGCCCGAAATGGAGGTTGAGCGCAGCGGCGGGATCGCCCCGGAACACGATCGTCGCCACCCCGACGATGGAGGCCAGCACGCCCAGCGCATGGCCCAGCCCGATCCGGGTGCGGAACAACATCAGATCCAGCACGACCACCAGCGCCGGCACCGCCGATTGCAGCAGCAGGGCATTGGTGGCGGTGGTGTATTGCAGGCCGGAATAGAGAAAGGCATTGAACGCCGCGATGCCGAGCAGGCCCAGCAGCAGGATCGGCCGCCAATGCCGCACCACCAGCGGCCAGTCCCTCCGCACCCGGCTGACCGCGAAGGGCGCGAGCGCGAGGCTGGCCCCGGTCCAGCGCACGAATGCAAGGGTGAAGGGCCCCACATCGTCGCGCACCGCGCGGGCGACGATGGAATTGCCGGCCCACAGGACCATCACCAGCCCCAGCAGCAGGAAGGCGGTCATCTTCTGACGGTCGGTAGCCATCGCCCGGCCCTATCGCACAGCGGCGGCAATGGCGATGGCATAGTGCCGATGCGCGGGCGAGTGACAGGCGCGCCCTGTCCCGCTAGGCCCGGGGGATGCCGGAATTGCCAGAAGTCGAAACCACGGTGCGGGGCCTGTCGCGCCTGCTGGTGGGGGAACGGATCACACATGTTTCACTGCGGCGGCCGGATATGCGCTTCCCCTTCCCCGAAGGCCTGGTGCAGGCGCTGACCGGCGCGGTGGTCACAGGCATGGGGCGGCGCGCGAAATATGGCCTGATCCACACCGACAGGGCCAGCACGCTGATATTCCATCTGGGGATGAGCGGGCGATGGCGGATCGACCCCGACGAGATCGGCAAGCATGACCATCTGCTGATCGACACGTCCGATCACCGCTTCGCCCTGTGCGACCCGCGGCGATTCGGCTTCGTGGCGTTGACCGATACCGATGCGCTGGCAGACTGGCCCGCCTTCGCCGCGATGGGGCCGGAGCCGCTGGGAGAGGGGCTGACGGCCAAGGGTCTCGCCGCCGCGCTGAAAGGCCGCAAGCCTGCCATCAAGCTGATGCTGCTGGACCAGCGGATCGTGGCGGGGCTGGGCAACATCTATGTGTGCGAGGCCCTGTTCCGCGCCGGGATCGATCCGCGCAAGCCCGGCGGGACCGTGTCCCGCGCTGCGATCGAGCGGCTGGTCCCCGCGATCCGCGCCGTGCTGGAGCAATCGATCGAGGATGGCGGATCGACGCTGCGCGACTATGCCCGGCCCGATGGGCAGCTCGGCTATTTCGCGACCCGATTCGATGTCTATGGGCGCGAGGGGGAGCCGTGCCGCCGCTGCGACGGCGGGACGATCCAGCGAATCGTGCAGGGCGGGCGCAGCAGCTGGTTCTGCCCGTCCTGCCAGCGTTGAGGGACCGGCGCAGCGCGCCGGGTTTGCTTGACGATTCGGACAGGGGCGGCTAAGGGCGCCGCTTTCCGGCGGACAGCCGCCGTTTCACGGTTTTACAGCAGGACAATCCGGCCGCACAGGACGGCCCGACACAAGGACGAACATGGCCAATACGCCGCAAGCCCGCAAGCGCATCCGTCGCAACACCAACCGCGCCGCGATCAACGGCGCCCGCCTGAGCCGTATCCGCAGCTTCGTGAAGAAGGTGGAACTGGCCCTGGCTTCCGGCGACAAGGATGCCGCCGCTGCCGCGTTGAAGAGCGCACAGCCGGAAATGGCCCGCGGCGTGGCGCGCGGCGTGCTCCACAAGAACACCGTGGCGCGCAAGATGAGCCGGCTCAGCAAGCGAGTCGCCGCTCTCTGATTCGTCCTTACGGACGTTAACCAGGAACGGAATTGGAACAGGGCCGGGGGCGATCCCCCGGCCTTTTTCGTTGCGCGAAACGCATGTCCCGCAAGCCATGCCGGAACGGCAGGAAAACCCGCGATTCGCTCGATTGTCATCAATGTAACGTAGCAATTTCAATGACTTGAACGCAGCCCTGCGGGGTAGAGGCGAGTCAAGCCGGTATATTTCACATTTTTTAAAACCGCAGACTTGCGACCCCGCGCCAGCCGTTCATAACAGCCCCGGTCGGGGCGATCAGGCCCGGCCGCCAATAGTCGAAGCGATGATGGGACAACCCGCTCTCTCCAAGCACTGAGCGCGGGACGGAGACGTATTGTCCCTGTCGCAGACGACTGGCGGAGTGGATGGAAGTCTTTCGAGACAAGGGGCGGTGTCGATGATTCGGGTTGGACCACATTCTGGCCGGTCGCTTTCGGCCAGGCAGGACATGACGGATACAGACATGGCCGAACAGGAAGCGATCGACCTCGCTGCGGACTGGGCCGATATCAGCCAGGGCCTGCGCAAGGATCTGGGCCACCAGCTGTTCAGCCAGTGGATCCGGCCGATCCAGCTTGGCAGCTTCTGCAAGGACAGCGGCACGCTGGAACTGTTCCTGCCGACCGATTTTTCGGCCAACTGGGTCCAGGAACGCTATCAGGACAGGCTGTCGCTGGCGTGGAAGATCGCGCGCAGCGAAGTGCGCCATGTGAAGATCTCCGTCCATCCGGGCCGCCGCAAGCTGGCCGATCTGGACCTGCGCGGGCAGGACGGGCTGGGCCACCGCGCCGCCAACGACATTCCGCGCGGCATGCAGTCGCTGGACGATGAGGGGTTCACCTCTTCCGTCGGGCTGGACCCGTCGCTGACCTTCGCCGCCTTCGTGCCCGGCACCGCCAACGTGCTGGCCAAGAATGCCGCGGAACGCATGGCGATGGCGGAAAAGCCGCAATTCTCGCCGCTCTATCTCAAGGCCGCGACTGGCCAGGGCAAGACGCATCTGCTGCATGCGATCGGCCACGCCTATCTGCAGACCCATCCGCGCGCGCGCATCTTCTACTGTTCGGCCGAACGTTTCATGGTCGAGTTCGTGCAGGCGCTGAAATCGAACGAGATGATCGAGTTCAAGGCGCGGCTGCGCGGTTTCGACCTGCTGCTGGTGGACGATATCCAGTTCATCATCGGCAAGGCGAGCGCGCAGGAAGAACTGCTTTATACGATCGACGCGCTGCTGGCCGAGGGCAAGCGGCTGGTCTTCGCCGCCGACCGCGCCCCACAGGCGCTGGACGGGGTGGAGCCGCGCCTGCTGAGCCGACTGTCGATGGGGCTGGTGGCCGATATCCAGCCCGCCGATATCGAATTGCGCCGCGCGATCCTGGAATCGAAGCTGGCCCGATTCGCCCCGCTGGCGGTGCCGGAAGACGTGGTCGAGTTCCTGGCGCGCACCATCAACCGCAATGTCCGCGAACTGGTGGGCGGGCTGCACAAGCTGATCGCCTATGCCCAGCTGACCGGGCAGGAAGTGACGCTGCAACTGGCGGAAGACCAGTTGACCGACATCTTGTCGGCCAATCGCCGCCGCATCACCATCGACGAGATCCAGCGCACTGTCTGCCAGTTCTACCGCATCGACCGCGCGGAAATGTCCAGCAAGCGCCGCGCCCGCGCCGTGGTGCGGCCGCGCCAGGTGGCGATGTATCTGGCCAAGGTGCTGACCCCGCGATCCTATCCCGAAATCGGCCGCAAGTTCGGCGGGCGCGATCATTCCACCGTGATCCATGCGGTGCGGCTGATCGACGATCTGCGCAAGCGCGACGCCGATATGGATGGCGACGTGCGCAGCCTGCTGCGCCAGCTGGAAAGCTGAGCGCGGCGGGCCCGCCCCGCCCCGTTCCACAAGCGATCCCCAGCCTTTCCACCGGCCACGCGCCCTGTATCCGCAGGACGACCACAGCCTTTCCACAGCCTGTTCCACAGGGCGTGGGAGCTGCGGCGCTGGGCGATAACTTGACAGTTTCGTTGGGAAATGTTGGTTTTAGCCCTTCCATGCGCGCGCCCATATGGGCGCCTTGCCGCGCTGCCATGATCGGCGCGAGGTAGGAAAGGCCCCGGCGCAGGCTGATACGGCATGGGGCCGTCCTGCCCTGCTGAACGACATGGCGTGCCCGGTGGCCCGCCCGGCCCCGCCCCGCTTGCCCCATCCGTGAAGCGCCGCGGCAGCACCGCAATTGGCTGTTGAGAGGGACGTTGCCGGGAGGCGGGCGCGACTCTAGGGAGGCGCCATGGCCCTGCCCCCCGAACGTATCGACCGCTTCGCCCGTCATATCGTGCTGCCCGAAATCGGCGGCGCGGGCCAATACCGGCTGGCGCAGGCGCGCGTGCTGGTGGTGGGCGTGGGCGGGATCGGATCGCCGGCACTGCAATATCTGGCCGGCGCGGGCGTGGGGCATCTGACGCTGGTGGATGACGACATCGTGGATGTCAGCAATCTGCAGCGCCAGACCATCTTCGCCGAACGCGATGTGGGCCACCGCAAGATCGTGGCGGCCAAGCGCTGGACCACCAATTTCGATGCCGCGCTGGACATCGCCATCAGTGACGAGCGCATCACGCCCGCCAATGCGGGCGGCATGGTGGCAGGCGCCGATCTGGTGCTGGATGGCTGCGACAATTTCGCGACGAGACTTGCCGTGTCGGACGCCTGCGTGGCGGCCGGCGTGCCCTTGCTGTCCGCCGCGGTCGGCCGGTTCCAGGGCCAGGTCGGGGCCTTTGCCGGGCATCTGGCGGACCAGCCCTGCTATCGCTGCTATGTCGGCGACGCCTTCGACGCCGATGATTGCGACAGCTGCGCGGATGACGGGATGCTGGGCGCGATGGCGGGCTGGACCGGCAGCTTCGGCGCGATGCAGGCGATCCGCGTGCTGCTCGCCAGCGGCGGCGCGCAGCAGGGCTGGGGCGATCCGCTATGGGGCCGCCTGCACCTGCTGGATGGGCTGGCCCCCGGGATGCGGACGCTGAAGATCGCGAAAGACCCCGCCTGCCGCGCCTGCGGGACGGCGCGCGCAGAGGGCTGACGGCCGGGCGCGCCGCCTGCGCTCCATCCTTGCCCGATCGGCGGGCGGCGTGGCATCCTGCCGGGCTGCGAGTTTGGGGAGGCCCGAGATTTCAAAGAAATTTCAGAGCAGCAATCCATCCGTACCTGTTCCCCGGCGTTGCGGGTCGTCTTGCCGGTTTTCGCAGACGTCCTGCCAAAGAGCGTAGGTAACCGACACCATGCTTTCGAGTTCGTCGAACGAGAACAGGTCGACGCCATCTTCAGTGTGGAGGATAGGATGCCTATTTCGGTCTTTCGTGAACTGAAAAACACCGAACTCAACGTGGGCGTAGTCGGGGTCAGCAGCCCTAATTCGCTGATGCATCATCGAAAAAACAAAACGCCTTGCCTCAGCAGTGAGGCTGCGCGTCACTCGCGGATCAATGAACGGAACAAGCGGCTTCTCGTCGATGATGAGGAGGATTGGTGACCAGTAGGTGACCTGGTGCCCTGTGCTCATCGCCAACGGGAAAAAATCTGTCCCAAACCCACGCACGCCCTTGTCGATTGCAAAATCATATAACGCTTTTGCCACAGGAACATTTGCGGCAGCTTCTTTGTCAGTTCTGGACTCTGCTTCGATCAAACCCGCGATCACTTCCCAGCGTGTAGGAGCTGCCTGGTTGAACATGGGATGCTGAACGTTGAAGATATCGTGGCTCAAGGCCCGGACAGGAGCGTATGAGAACGGCGGCTTGCCTAAACGCATACTCTCAAGCTTGGGCCGCTGCTTTTCAAACGGCATCGTGGCGATGAGGGCGAGGTCAGTTTCAGGCAAACGGGGTATCTTCACACGGATCTCCGACTAGAGGCTCGGCCCCAATGGACACCTTATGGAATTTGAATCGCTCAAGGATGATATCATCCGATATCCGAAGCCCCAGCGCAACGGACGTTCTCCCTTTGTCCACAACAAAGTCCCAAGGGGAATTGCGAGCGTGCGACAATTCTACCAAGCGCCCGGCCGACATCTTCCCCAGCGAACCGATGACATGCGAGGCAAATTGCCACAGATGGGCATCGGAAGGTGCTGGAATGGGCGAGCATTCGCCAGTCAGAATATTCTGCTTCTCCGCCCGGAACCGGATTGGATCACCAGCGGCGCGACGAAACGCGCGATATGCGACTGGATGAACCGGCCCATATTGCCAAGCTTCGAAGTAGCCAGATACAAGTGGCCCCCTCTGCTTGATCAAATGCAGGCCGTGACAAAAATACAGAAGCTTCTGAAGCGACAAGTTTGAAAGCTGCACTCCGGCGTCATCCGCTCGATCCAGCAGCAAATTCGCTATCGCTCTTGGATCGTACGTTTGGGCCGGCATGACGCAATCGTGAGCCTCGTTGAATGGCATCGTGGGCTGGCCCCATATGGCATCCTGCCGGTTATGAGAACCTGCGCAAAGAGCTTTTGGCACTTCCGACGCCGTTACCCCGACGCGGTGTCAGAAATTTGATTGCGAGATCGAAACTAAGTTAGAATTTTTCGCAGCACGCCCCCTATCCGCCCAGTATCTCCGCCACCCAGGCCGGCACGAGTTCGCTGGCGGGGCCGAGGCGGGTTTCGTCGAACCAGCGGGAGCCCTGGCTTCGTTCGAGATTGAGTTCCAGCGTGCGCGCCCCCTCGCTGGCGGCGTGCTGGACGAAGCCCGCGGCGGGATAGACCGCGCCGGAAGTGCCGATGGATACAAACAGATCCGCGCGGGACAGGGCGGCGAAAATCTCCTCCATCCGATAGGGCATTTCGCCGAACCAGACGATGTCCGGCCGCAGCGCGCGGGCGGCGCAGTCAGGGCAGGCGGGCGCGTGGCTGAGCGGCCCGTCCCAGCGGCGGCGCGCGTCACAGGCGGTGCACCAGGCGGACAGCGCCTCCCCATGCATGTGCAGCACCCGGCGCGCGCCGGCGCGGCTGTGCAGATCGTCGATATTCTGGGTGACGATCAGGAGCTCGTGTCCCGACTTTGCGCCCCATTCCCGGTCCAGCCGGGCGAGCGCCTGATGCGCTGCGTTCGGCCGGGCCGCCATCACCTGTTCGCGCCGGGCATCGTAGAAGCGTTGCACCAGCGCCGGATCGCGGGCGAAGGCCTGCGGCGTGGCGACGTCTTCCACCCGGTGATCTTCCCACAAGCCATCCTCCGCCCGGAAGGTGCGCAGGCCGCTTTCGGCGCTGATGCCCGCGCCGGTGAGGATCACGATATTCCCGATCTGCGCCACGCCAGCCTCTGTTCCTGTCCCCGCCACCCGCATTTTGGGGTGCGCGAACTTGTTTCGGGGATCATTTCCCTACATGCAGCGGGCTTCTTGGCAATGCGATGACAAATGGGAACGTAACTGTGGCACGGATCGGGATCGTCGGCAGCGAGGGACGCATGGGGCAGGCGCTGGCCCAGGCCATCGCGGATGCCGGGCATGAATGCAGCGGCGGGGTGGACCGGGGCGAGCCGGTGGCGACGCTGGCCGATGCAAGCGACGCGCTGGTGGATTTTTCCGCCCCCATCGCGCTGGAAGGCAATCTGCACGCGGCCATCGGCGCGGGCATCCCGATCCTGATCGGCACCACCGGCCTTGGCGAGGCGCAGCACGCGATGATCGACAACGCTGCGCGAGCGATCCCCGTATTGCAGACCGGCAATACCTCGCTGGGGGTGACGCTGCTGGCCCATCTGGTGCGCGAGGCAGCGGCGCGGCTGGGGCCGGACTGGGATATCGAGGTGGTGGAAATGCACCACCGCATGAAGGTGGATGCGCCATCGGGCACCGCCCTGCTGCTGGGGCAGGCTGCCGCCGAGGGGCGCGGCATCGATCTGGCCCAGCATACCGAAAGCGGGCGCCACGGCCATACCGGCGCGCGGGCGGAAGGTACGATCGGCTTTGCGGCGCTGCGCGGCGGCACGGTGGCGGGGGAGCATAGCGTGATCCTGGCCGGGGATCAGGAGCGGCTGACCCTGTCGCACAGCGCGGAAAATCGCATGATCTTCGCGCGCGGCGCGGTGCGCGGGGCGGAATGGCTGATCGGCCAGCCGGCCGGCCGTTACACCATGCCGGACGTGCTGGGATTGTGAAGAAGGACGCGATATTCGAGTTCTTCCGCCGCCTTGCCGAGGATAATCCCGAGCCGGAAACGGAACTGGAATTCGGCAACACCTATCAGCTGCTGGTGGCCGTGGTGCTGAGCGCGCAGGCGACCGATGTGGGCGTGAACAAGGCGACCCGCGCGCTGTTTGCCGATGTGAAGACGCCCGAACAGATGATCGCGCTGGGCGAGGACGGGCTGAAGCAGCACATCAAGACGATCGGCCTGTTCAATTCCAAGGCGAAGAACGTGATCGCCCTGTCCGAAATGCTGATCGCGCGGCATGGCGGGGAGGTGCCGCAGGACCGGGACGCGCTGACCGCCCTGCCCGGCGTCGGCCGCAAGACCGCCAATGTGGTGATGAACTGCGCCTTTGGGGAAGAAACCTTCGCCGTCGACACCCATGTGTTCCGCGTGTCGAACCGCACCGGCCTGGCCAAAGGCAAGACGGTGGAACAGGTGGAGGCGAAGCTGGAAAAGCGCGTGCCCGCGCCGTTCCGCCGCCATGCCCATCACTGGCTGATCCTGCATGGCCGATACACCTGCAAGGCGCGGCTGCCCGAATGCTGGCGCTGCAAGGTCGAGGATCTCTGCGCCTTCAGGCCGAAAGTGCTGGAAAAGCCGAAGGGCCGCTGAGGGGCCGCAGGCCAGCTTATCGGAGTAGCTGGTTCGGCTGCGGGGGGCCATTCCGCAATTGAGGCACGCATGCGTCGTGACGCCTGACCGGCGATGCCGGCGGGATATGCTGCGGCGCGAGGCGCGTTTCCGAAAGGGCGCTGGAAGCGGCGGAGGGCTTTCGCCAGCCCACCTTGGCAGCCCGCAACGATGTCTCGCTAGAAACCCACTTGCCTCGGCGCTTCCGGTTCTTCTTCCGCCGAGCTGGTCGCGGAGATGACCTGCGCGGCAACCAGATCGCCCACCACGTTCAGCGCCGTGCGGCACATGTCGAGGAAGCGGTCGACCCCCAGGATCAGGCCGATCCCTTCGGGCGGCACCCCGACCCCGCCCAGGATCAGGGCGATGACGGGCAGGGAGCCGGCCGGGACGCCGGCCGTGCCGATGCCGGCAAGGATGCAGACCAGCATCACGAAGAACTGGTCCCCCAGCGTCAGGTCCACGCCGAAGAACTGGGCGAGGAACAGCACGGTGACGCCTTCGAACATCGCCGTGCCATTCTGATTGGCCGTGGCGCCGATGGTGAGGACGAAACGGGCGATGCGCGGCGGCAGCTTCAATTCCGTATCCGCGACCCGCAGCGCCGTGGGCAGGGTGGCGTTGGAACTGGCGGTGGAGAAGGCCATCAGGCTGGCCTCCCGCGTTTCGCGGAAGAAGGCGACGGGGTTCTTGCGCGCCACGAAAGCAAGCAGCGCGGGGAACACGCCGAACATCTGGATGCCGAGTGCGAGCAGCACCACGCCTACGAAGGCGGCAAGCTTTATCAGAAGATCCCAGCCGAACTGCGCCGACAGGTTGAACATGAAGCAGAAGATCGCGATCGGCGCGAGCTGGATGACGATGCCGATCAGCCGCATCGCCACTTCGAACACGCCTTCGACAACGTCCTTCACCTGCCTCGTGCGCGGCGTCTGCACCAGCAACAGACCGATGCCGAAGAACAGGGCGAAGAACATGACGGCGAGGATGTCATTATCGCTCATCGCCGAGATGACGTTGGAAGGGATGACGGCGATCAGCTGGTCGATGCCGGTGGCGCTTTCGCGCGATGCCTCCACGATGCTGGCCGCGCCGCCCGCGCCCTGCGCCAGCAATTCGCGCGCGGCCTGCGGGTCCACCCCATCACCGGGGCGCAGCAGATTGACGGCCGCGAGCGAGATGGCGACAGCGATGCCCGATACCACGATGGTGTAGAGCAGCGTGCGGATGCCGATCTTCCGCAGCGAGCGCACCTCCCCCATTTCCGCGATGCCGACCACCAGCGCGCTGAACAGCAGCGGGATGACGAGCATGAACAGCAGGCGCAGGAATATCTGCCCGATCGGCCCGGTGACATAGGTGACGACGGTGGTGACCCAGGGCGCGCCGGGTGTGAGGGCATAGGCGGCAAGGCCCGCCGCAAGGCCCAGCACGAAGCCAAGCGCGATGCGGAATTGCAGGCGGCCATGATCGGCCCGCGCGGCCCCTTCGCGAGCGGTGGCCGCGCCTTCGGTCATGTCGTTTCCCCAGCCAGTGCCGCGAGGGTGATGCGGCGATAGATACGGACGAGTGTTTCGAGATCCTCGATCGCCACCGCTTCGTCGCGCTTATGCATGGTGGCGTTGAGCAGGCCGAATTCGATCACCGGGCACAGGGCGCGCAGGAAGCGTGCATCGGATGTGCCGCCGCTGGTGGACAATTCGGGCACCAGGCCGGTTTCGTCCTGCACCGCGCGCGAGACGAGATCAGAGAAGGGGCCGGGCATGGTGAGGAACGGTTCGCCAGAGATGATCGCGCGCGCGGTGCCGCCATGGCGGCGGGCGATCGCATCGACCCGTTCGGCCAGCGAGGCGCCGGAATGGATATCGTTGAAGCGGATCGAGATGCGGGCGCGCCCTTCCCCCGGGATGACGTTATGGGCCGGATTTCCGACCTCTATATCCGTGATTTCCAGATTGGAGGGCTGGAACCAGTCCGTGCCGCCATCCAGTTCCAGCGCGTCCAGTTCCGCCAGCAGGGCGACCAGCCGGGGCAGCGGGTTATCGGCCTGATGCGGATAGGCGACGTGGCCCTGCACCCCCGGCATATCGAGCCAGATATTGACCGATCCGCGCCGCCCGATCTTGACCATGTCGCCCAGCCTGCTGACCGAGGTGGGTTCGCCCACAAGGCACAGATCCGGCACCTCGCCTGTGCTGCGCAGCATGTCGATGATCGCGCGCGTGCCATGGACGGCCGGCCCTTCCTCGTCCCCGGTGATGAGGAAGCTGACCGTCCCTGCATCGGGCGCGATATCCGCGACCGCCGCGACCATGGCGGCGACCGCGCCCTTCATGTCCACCGCGCCGCGACCATAGAGCAGGTTGCCGCGCCGTTCCGGCTGGAACGGGCCACTGGTCCAGCCCTGGCCCGGCGGCACGACATCGACATGGCCAGCAAAGGCGAGATGGCGGCTGCCCGGCGGGCCGCGCCGGATGGCGATGAGGTTTTCGACCGGCCCATCGGGCGCTTCGCCTGCCACGAAGCGGTGCACCGCAAAGCCAAGCGGCACCAGCATGTCTTCCAGCACCGCGAACACATCGCCCGTGGCGGGCGTGACACTTTCGCAGGCAATCAGGCGTTCGGCGAGATCGACGACCGTCACGCAGCGCCGACCGATTCATACTGCGAAATGGTCCATTCCTCCTGCTCCGCGGCGGAAACCCACTGCTGGAACCAGTCATGTTCCCACACGGCCTGCATATAGGCCTGCGCGAAACCGGGCACGCCAATGCCATAGGTCATGAAACGGCTGACGACCGGGGCGTAGAAGATATCTGCCGCGCTGAACGTGCCGAACAGGAACGGGCCGCCCTTGCCGAAACGGGCGCGCGCTTCCGCCCACAGGCCCAGGATGCGGACGATATCGTGGCGGGTTTCGTCCGACAGTTCCACCGCGATGCGGCGGCGGACATTCATCGGGCACTGGCGGCGCAGGGAGAGGTAGGAACTGTGCATTTCCGCGACCATGGCGCGGGCCATGCCGCGCGCCTCGTCCGCCTTGGGCCAGAACCGGTCGCGCCCCACCTTGTCCGCCAGATATTCCAGGATGGCGAGCGAATCCCACACCACCACATCGCCATCCCACAGCACCGGCACCTTGCCGGCAGAGGGCTGGAACTGGCCATCTTCGCGCTTGATCGCCTGCCAATCGTCCCCGTCGATATGGACAGTCAATTCCTCGAAGGCGAGGCCGGATTGCTTCGCCGCCAGCCAGCCGCGCAGCGACCAGCTGGAATAATTCTTGTTGCCGATGATGAGCTTCACGAAAGCGGCCCCCGATTTGGCTGAAGAACGGCCGTAAGGGTTAAGGCCCGCGATGTCGAGTTGGGGCCGCGACCGGATGCAGCGCGGCGGCGCGGCCTGCCCCGCCGGTTCGCGGGGAAAGCGGCGCGGCGATCAATTGGTGATGTCTTCCAGGATGGCGGCGCGCAGTTCCGGGATGCCCATGCCCTTTTCCGCGCTGGTTGCGTGGATGACGGGGAAAGCGGCGGGATGCTTGCGCGCTTCTGCCGTGACGGCGGCGAGCACGGCCTGAAGTTCGGACGCCTTCACCTTGTCCGCCTTGGTCAGCACCAGGCGATAGCCGACGGCCGCTTCGTCCAGCATGGTCATCATTTCCGCATCGGGCGGCTTGATGCCGTGGCGGCTGTCGATCAGCACCAGCGTGCGCTTCAACACCACACGCCCACGCAGGAAGGTGCGGACCAGCGCCTTCCACCGGTCCACCACCTTGATCGGCGCCTTGGCGAAGCCATAGCCGGGCATGTCCACCAGCCGGAACCTTGTGGGATCGCCCACTTCGAAGAAATTGAGTTCCTGCGTGCGGCCGGGCGTGACCGAGGCGCGGGCGATAGCCTTGCGGCCGGTCACGGCGTTGATGAGCGAGCTTTTCCCGACATTGGAGCGTCCGGAAAAGGCGATTTCCGGATAATCGGGTTCGGGCAGGAACTGGAGCTGGGGGGCGGAGAGGAGGAACTCCACACGGCCCGAGAACAGCCGGCGCGCTTCTTCCGCGAGCGCGCCGCTGTCCACCGGATCCTGATGCCCGGTCAGCCCGGGATCGCCGGCCAGCCCCCGATCCTCACTCACCCTTTGGCCCCGCGCTCGCTCGCACGGTCCTTGGCCGCCTTCTCCTTGTCGGCCATCGCCTTGAGCTGGGGATGGCGCGAATAGAGATAGCGCTGCTGTGCGAGTGTGAGCAGGTTGGAGGTGATCCAGTAAAGCAGCAGGCCCGCAGCGAAGGGCGCCATGACGAACATCAGCACCCACGGCATGATCATGAAGATCTGCTGCTGCACAGGGTCCATCGCCGCCGGATTGAGCTTGAACTGCAACCACATGGTAATGCCGAGCAGCACCGCCAGCACGCCGATGGCGAGGAAGCTGGGCGGATCGAAGGGCAGCAGGCCGAACAGGTTGAGGATCGTCGCCGGATCGGGCGCGGACAAGTCCCTGATCCACAGCACGAAGGGCTTGTGCCGCATTTCGATGGCGATCAGCAGCACCTTATAAAGAGCGAAGAAGATCGGGATCTGCAGGAAGATCGGCAGGCACCCAGCGAGCGGATTGACGCCTTCATCCTTGTAGAGCTTGCCCATTTCCTGCTGCAGGCGCGGCTTGTCGTCCTTGTAGCGTTCCTGCAGCGCCTTCATCTTGGGCTGCACCGCGCGCATCTGCGCCATGCTGGCGAACTGTTTTTGCGCGACGGGGAACATCAGCCCGCGGATGACCACGGTGAGCAGGATGATGGCGACGCCGAAATTGCCAGTGAGGGCATAGAGTTCGCGCAGCAGCCAGAAGATCGGGTACATGAACCAGCGGAACCAGCCCCAGTCGATCGCCAGCCCGAAATTGTTGACGCCCGCATCTTCGTAATGATCGAGGACGGCGCTTTCCTTCGCGCCCGCGAACAGGCGCGTGGTGCGGGTATAGCCCTGCCCCGGCGCGACGGTGACGGGATCGTAGATCAAATCCGCGCGGTAGATGGAATCGCCCAGCGAACGGAACGTCCCTTCCGCCTTCGCGCCATCCTGCGGGAGCAGCGTCGTCAGCCAGTATTTATCCGTGAAGCCGACCCACAGCGTCCGGCCGGCGGGGCTGATGCTGCCCGCTTCGTCCACATCGCTGTAGTTCGAATCGAAATTCACCGAACCGCCGAAATCGCCGATCGGGCCGGCATGAACGTTGAACGTGTCCTTGTCCGCGCTGCGGCTTGTGCGGTTGATGAAGGCGTAGGGGCGCAGAGCCACGGAGCCGGTGCCGGTATTGGCAACCGTCTGGGCGACGCTGACCATGTAGAACTGATCGACGGTGAAGCGCAAGGTGAAGAGCTGGCCCTGGCCATTGTCCCAGCGCAGGGTGACGGGGCTTTGCTGCGTGAGCGGGCCGCCTTCGACCTGCCAGACCGTGTCCGGCCCGGGGACGGCCACGCCTTCACCCACCCAGCCGAACTGGGCGAAATGCTGGAGCGGGGTGCCATCGGGCGACAGCAGGCGCACCGGGCCGCTATCGCGATCCACCATCTGGCGATGGGTCTTGAGCAGGATGTCATCCACCCGCGCGCCGACCGGATTGATGGACCCGGCGATTTCGGGCGCGTCGATCTTCACCCGGTCGCGCTGCGACAGCGCGCTGTCCAGATCGCGCGGCTGCCCCGGAACGCCGAGACCGGCAGTGCCGCCCTGGCTGGCGGGCAGAGCCGCGCGCTGCGAAGGCGTATCGGGCGCATCCACCTGCTCCGTCACCGTGGCGTCGGGGTAAAGCCGCCCCATGACCATGTCGAAGCCGAGCAGCAGCACGAGGCTGAGCACCACGGCGATAATCAGGTTACGCTGGTTGTCCAAGATCAGGTCCTAAAGCCAATTACTGTCGGCGCGGCGCCTCAGGGCACCGGATCGTAGCCATGTCCCCCCCAGGGGTGGCAGCGCATTAGCCGCTTGATCGCCATCCATCCACCCTTGATCGCCCCATGCCGTTCCAGAGCCTCTATCGCATACTGGCTGCAGCTGGGTTGATAGCGGCAAGTGGGCGGCAGGATGCGCGAGGGGCCAAGCTGCCAGACGCGGGCGACGAGAATCAGGGCGCGCTTCATCCGCACGTCCCAGGAGGAAATGGCGGGCAATGCCCCGTCATTTCCGGCGCCGATGCGGGGAGCGGCGCGGGGGATCGCCCTTCCCGGCGGCAGCACGGGACAGGGCCATGCCCAGTTCCTCCTGCAATTTCGCGAAATCGCGCTCTATCCCGCCTTCCCGCCCGATCAGCACGTGATCGTGATCGGGCAGACCGCCAGCCGGCAATGCCTCGCGCAGCAGGGCGCGGAAGCGGCGCTTCATCCGGTTGCGGACGACAGCGTTGCCGATCTTCTTGGTGACGGTGATGCCGTAGCGGATGCCCTGCCCATCATTGGGCCGGGCCAGCAAGACGAAACCGGGCCGCGCAACGCGCAGCCCGCGATTGGCCGCGAGGAAATCCGCGCGGCGCGTCAGTATCGCGAGAGGCGGCGCGAAGCCGCCAGCGATCTCAGGCAGTGAGCTGCTTGCGGCCACGCTTGCGACGCGCGCGCAGCACGTTGCGGCCACCCGGAGTGGCCTTGCGGGCGAAGAAGCCATGGCGGCGAGCGCGCACAAGGTTGCTCGGCTGGAAGGTACGCTTCATTTCTGCGGTCCTCGAAAAACGAAAAGAGCCGCCCGCGGAGGGCGGCGATCCATGGCCGGGCGGTTAGTAGAGCACCGGCAGCAAGTCAAGCCGGGCCAGGCCCGGTGCGCCTTCCGCCCGGCGTGCGCCGAGCGCCCAGCGGCGCATCTCCGCCCCGTCCAGCCACAGGGCCTGTTCGAAGGGCACGGAATTGGTGAGGGCATAGAAAGCCTGCGCCTGCGGCGCGTCCATGCCCATATCCTGATAATAGTCGAGATATTTGCGATGTTCGGGCGAATCGGCAGGGTAATCGGCCGCACCATGGCCGCGATCGTCGATCCAGCCATGCACGGCGAATTCCGCGCCATCCTCTATGACCAGGTCGCGCCCGGCAAAGACCAGTTCCACCGCGCCCGAGCGCACCGAACCATGCGAAGGCACGCGGATCGACAGGCCGGCCGTGCGAATCAGCCGCCCCACTTCAAGATTGGCGTGATCGTCCACCGTGCCGGGGCATTCGCGCATTTCCAGCAGGCGCAGACCGGGATGGTCCGCCATCATCGCCCGGAACGCCGCCGGCGTCGAATGGCTGGTGACGCCGACCATCGCGGCCGTGCGATCGTCGATAATATAGAACGGGCCGTAACTCTGCTTCGCCCTGGGGATCGCACGCGTATCGGTGACGCGCGCGGCCGACCAGCCCTCCCCCGCCGCAGCAGCGGTGGCGGGATGGGCAAGAGCCAGCGCGGGAGCCAGCATGGCGGCGGCGAACCGAAGAAAAACACTCATGCGCGCAGGCATGCGCGGGCAAGTACTGAAAAACCGTTAATTGCCGCAAGAGCCGGCGGGCTCACCGCTCGACAAGCGGGCAGCGCGCGCTATCACCGCACCCCGATAAGGGGGGAAATGTGGTCGCAGTCGTTTCTACGGTCGCCTATCTGGGGCTGGAGGCGCGCGCCATAGAGGTGCAGTGCCAGATCGCCCCTGGGATGCCGCGCTTTGCCGTAGTGGGGCTGCCGGACAAGGCCGTGGGCGAAAGCCGGGAACGCGTGCAGGCGGCGCTGGCCGCCATGGGCCTGTCGCTGCCGCCCAAGCGGATCACCATCAACCTGTCCCCCGCCGACCTGCCCAAGGAAGGCAGCCATTACGACCTGCCCATCGCGCTGGCATTGCTGGCCGCCATGGGCGTGACCGATGCGGAGCAGCTGGGCGACTGGGTGGCCGTCGGCGAACTGGCGCTGGATGGGCGAATCATCCCCTCCCCCGGCGTGCTGCTGGCAGCCCTCCATGCCTCCGAAGCGGAGAAGGGGTTGATCTGCCCGGCGGCGCAAGGGCCGGAAGCGCGCTGGGCGCAGGGCACCCCGGTGATCGCCGCGCCGGGGCTGGTGGCGCTGCTGAACCATCTGAAAGGCACCCAGACCCTGCCCGTGCCGGAACCGGGCGCGGTGGAAGAGCGCGCGGCCGGGCCGGATCTGAAGCGCGTGAAGGGGCAGGAAACCGCCAAGCGTGCGCTGGAGATCGCGGCGGCCGGCGGCCACAACCTGCTGCTGATCGGCCCGCCGGGCGCGGGCAAATCGCTGCTGGCATCCTGCCTGCCGGGCATATTGCCGGCCATGACATCGGCCGAGGCGCTGGAAGCCAGCATGGTTGCGTCCGTCGCCGGCGTGCTGGACGGCGGGCGGATCAGCCGCGAACGGCCCTTCCGCGCGCCGCATCATTCGGCATCCATGGCCGCGCTGACCGGGGGCGGCCTGCGCGTGCGGCCGGGCGAGGTGAGCCTGGCGCATCTGGGCGTGCTGTTCCTGGATGAATTGCCGGAGTTCCAGCGCGCGGTGCTCGATTCGCTGCGCCAGCCGCTGGAAAGCGGCAAGGTGGATGTGGCCCGCGCCAATGCCCATGTCAGCTATCCGGCGAGAGTGCAGCTGGTGGCAGCGATGAACCCGTGCCGCTGCGGCCATCTGGGCGACCCGGCGCTGGCCTGTTCGCGCGCGCCGCGCTGCGCCGCCGATTACCAGTCGCGAGTGTCCGGCCCCCTGCTGGACCGGATCGACCTGCACGTGGAGGTCGACCCGGTCAGCGCCGCCGACCTTGCCCTGCCCCCGCCCGCCGAAGGATCGGCCGAGGTGGCGGCCCGCGTGGCAGCGGCACGGCAACGGCAGGCCCAGCGTGGCGTGCGGTCCAATGCAGAGCTGGAAGGCGACACGCTCGACACCCATGCCACGCCTGACGACGCGGGCCGGCAATTGCTGATGCAGGCGGCGGAAAGCCTGCGCCTGTCCGCGCGCGGTTACACAAGAATGCTGCGCGTCGCCCGCACCATCGCCGATCTCGCAGGCGCGGATCAGATTGGGCGCGTGCATATCGCGGAAGCCCTGTCCTATCGCCGGCAGCCCCCGCGAGCATAAGGGCGGGCGATGTAGGGCGCCACTATCTTAACCGGCAGGAAACGTCGTCAGGATAGGTCGGCCAGCCTGCAATAACGATCAGAGGGGGGATCCATGACCGCAGCAAACGCAGCCGCAGAGAGCGCCATCGACACGGTGGAGTGCCCGTTTTGCGCGGAACAGATCAATGCCCGTGCAAAGAAGTGCCGCCATTGCGGCGAGATTCTGGACGTCACGCTTCGTCACGCAGGGGAGGCCATGCGTGCGCAGGGCGGTGTCACCATCAACAATCATGTGAACGGGCCGGCCTATCAGCGCGCGGTGAAGAGCAAGGTTGTGGCCATCCTGCTGGCCCTGTTCCTGGGCGGCATTGGCGGACACAAATTCTATCTCGATCGCCCGGGCCAGGGCATCCTCTACCTGATCTTCTGCTGGACCTTCATCCCCGGCATCATCGCCTTCATCGAGGCCATCATCTACCTGTGTTCGAGCGAGCAGTCCTTCCATCAGAAATATGGTTGAAGGCATGGGCGCGTCGCGGGACGGGGTGATAGTCCGCCCCGCAAGGCGCTACGCCCATCAGGGCGCGGCGGAAGCCAGCGGGGGCGCGTTGCCTGCGCCGGGTAGCGCGGTGTTGTATTCCGAGGCGATCCACCAGCCCTTGCCCGACACTTTCTCCCACACCGTCTGGTTGGCGACGGGGTAGGTCACGGGCTTGCCGTCCGGCCCCGACATGGTGACCTGCGCGGTGTAGGTGGTGACGGCGAGATCCTGGCTGGAACTGCTCCAGAACGGGCCTTCCTTGATCGCGATGGCGAAATGCGGATCGGCGATGAAATCCTCGTAGGTCGCGTTCAACGCATCCTTGCCCGCCACCATGCCATGTTCGGGCAGGATCAGCGTGGCATCATCGGCATAGCTGCGCGTCGCGCCGTACACATCCCGGGCGGCGATCGCATCGTGATGCGCCCTTTCGCTGAGGCGCACTTCCTCCAGCACTTTTCCCGAACTGTCGGAACCGCAGCCGGACAAGGCCAGCAGGGCGGCGGCAGCGGCGCAGCAGGATGCCAGTTTCATCATATCTCTTCCCTCGATCCGAAGCGCGGAAATGCGCGCGGGCATGGGACGGCCTTGCCGCAGGATCGGGCCGGAGCGTTTGATTCGGCTCAAACCACGCCGGAATATGCGGGAGGGGGTTTGTCGGCCGTGCGGTCAGCGCAGCAGGCCGAGCGATGCCAGCTCCGCCTCTAGCGCCGCGCTGTCGCTGAAATGATGGGCGTGCCAGCCCCGCGCGCGGGCTGCCGCGACATTGGCGGCATTGTCGTCGATGAAGAACAGCGCTTCTGGCGGATGGCCGAAGCGGCGTTCCGCGATGGCGTAGATGCGCGGATCGGGCTTCGCCACCTGTTCCACCCCCGAGACGACGACATCGCCGAAATGATCGAAGATCGGCTGTTGAGGGCGAAACATGCCCCAGAACTCCGCGCCGAAATTGGTCAGGGCGAAAAGCGGCACACCGGCAGCCGCCAGGCGGCGCACCAGATCATGCGTGCCCGGCATTGCATGGGGCAGAGTTTCGGGAAAACGCGCGGCATAGGCCTCGATCAGCGGCGCATGGCCTGGATGGCGCGAGAGAAGATCGGCCATGATCTCCGCCAGGGGGCGGCCTTCGTCAGCCTGGAAATGCCATTGTTCGGTGACGACATTGGCGAGGAACCAGTCCAGTTCCCCCTCGTCCGCGATCAGCTTCGCGAAAAGGTAGCGCAGGTTCCAGTCGAACAGCACCCGGCCGATATCGAACACCACCGCGCGGGGGCCATCGGAGGAAAGGCGCGCATCAGCCACGCAAAAAGCCCCCGGAAATCCGGAGGCCCTTCGCACCATCATGGCCGCGAACGAATCGCGGCGCTGCCGGCATCAGCCCTGGCGGGCCTTGAAGCGGCGATTGGTCTTGTTGATCACATAGGTGCGGCCACGGCGACGGATCACGCGATTATCGCGGTGACGGCCCTTGAGCGACTTGAGGCTGTTGACGATCTTCATGGTTCAATGTTCCAAACAAGACGGCACCGGAAGCGTCCCCCGGTGCCGGAAATTCAGGCTGTGCCGTTACGGACGCATGGCAGCCGAGTCAAGGTCGCAAGACCCCGTCAGGCCGCCCGGATAGCGGGTTGCCCCATCGCGCCGAGGCGTTCTTCCCATGCCAGCGCGTGCCGGACAATAGTGTCGAGATCGTCATGGAGCGGCTGCCAGGGCAGTGTCGCCATGATGCGGGCATTATCCGCCACCAATGCATCGGGATCGCCCGCGCGGCGGCTGTCCATGATCCGCACCAGCCGACGGCCGCCGACCCGCTCTACCGCGTCCAGCACTTCCAGCACGGAGAACCCTCGGCCATAGCCGCAATTCATGGCGAGCGAGCGCGCCGGATCGGCGATCAGCGCCTCCAGCGCCAGCACATGGGCGGCGGCCAGATCGCTGACATGGATATAATCGCGCACCCCGGTGCCATCAGGCGTGTCGTAATCGCTGCCGAACACCGACACGGCGGCCCGTTTGCCCAGGCTCGCTTCGGCGGCGATCTTGATGAGATGGGTCGCGCCAGCCGTGGACTGGCCGCTGCGCCCCAGCGGATCGGCCCCCGCCACGTTGAAATAGCGCAAGGCCGCGTAATTGAACGGATGGGCGGCCGCGGTATCGGCCAGCATCCGTTCCGTCATCAGCTTGGACCAGCCATAGGGGTTGATCGGATGCTGGGGCGTATCTTCGCACACCGGCGTTCGATCCGGCACGCCATAGGTCGCCGCCGTGCTGGAAAAGATCATATGCGGCACACCCGCCGCCACCGCAGCAGCGATCAGCACCCTGCTGCCGGCGGTGTTGTTGCCATAATATTTGAGCGGATCGGCCACCGATTCGGGCACCACGACGCTGCCTGCGAAATGCAGGATCGCGCGCGTGCCTTGCGCGGCAAAGATTTCCGCCAGCAAGGCCGCGTTGCCGATATCCCCTTCGTAAAAGGGCACATTGTCCGGCACGGCGAAGCGATGGCCGTTGCAGAGATTGTCTATCACGGCCACGGGCCAGCCCGCATCGCGCAGCGCAAGCACCGCGTGGCTACCGATATAGCCGGCGCCGCCCGTGACGAGCACCGGGCAGGAGAGCTTTTGCGAATGCGCGATCATGCAGCAACGCTAGCGCCGCAGGGCAAAGAATCGGTTAAGCGCGCGCGCCTGCGCTCCCCCGCTATTGCGCTTGCAACTTCGCGCGCAATCGGGCGTTTATGTGCCATGCGCAAGATCGGCCCTGCCCTGCTCGCCCCTGTCCTCCTGGCTTTGACGGTGGGGGGATGCGCCAGCACCTATGTCTCCCCGGTGGAAGTGACCCGTTTCGTAGGCGAACAGCCCGCGCGGCTGGGCCAGGGCACCATCGCCGTGCGCGCGGCGCCGGGCGACGGGGTGGAAGAAGGGCTGGAATTCGCCGAGTACCGGCAGGCGGTGGAGGCGGAACTGACCACGCTGGGCTATCGCATCGCGCCAATTGCGAGCGCCGCACAGGTCGCCGAGCTGCGTTTCGGCCGTTATACGGAACAGGAGGCAGGCCGCCGATCCCCGGTGAATGTGGGCGTGGGCGGTTCGACGGGGAGCTTCGGTTCCGGCCTCGGTGTCGGCCTCGGCATCGATTTGTCCGGTCCGCCGCAGCCCACCGTGGCGACGCAGATGGGCGTCATCATTCGCGATAACGGCAGCGGGGCCGCGCTGTGGGAAGGGCGGGCAGCCTTTTCCGCGACCGCCAATAGCGACTATGCCGATCGCAGCGCCGCCGCCGGTCGGCTGGCCCACGCGCTGTTCACCGGCTTTCCCGGCGAGTCCGGAGAGACTATCGAGGTCAAATGACCGACATCATGATCGACGCCGCCTTCGACAGCGGCAATATCGAGGTAGTCCGCATCAACGGGGCCAGCGCCACGCTGCGCATCCGGCGTGACAAGGATTCCGACTTCTTCCAATGGTTCCATTTCCGCGTGGCCGGGGCGGCCGGGCGGGAACTGGAACTGCGGATCGTGGACCTGAACGCATCCGCCTATCCCGCCGGCTGGCCCGATTACCGCGCCTGCGTGTCGGAAGACCGCGATTACTGGGCGCGCACCATGAGTGATTTCGATCCTGCGGTGGATGGCGGCACCCTCACCATCCGCTACTCGCCCGCATCGGATCTGGCCTGGTTCGCCTATTTCGCGCCATATTCGCAGGAACGGCATCACGACCTGATCGCCGCAGCGGCCACGGATGAAGGCGTGTCCTATCGCTGCCTCGGCCATTCGCTGGATGGCCGGCCGATCGACTGCCTGGAACTGGGCGAAGGGGACATTCCCGTATGGCTCTATGCCCGGCAGCATCCCGGCGAAAGCATGGCCGAATGGTGGATGGAAGGGGCGCTTGAACTGCTTTGTGACCCTGCCGATCCGGTCGCGCGCGTGCTGCGCAGCCGGTGCCGGCTGCATATCGTGCCCAATTGCAATCCTGACGGATCGTTTCGCGGCCATCTGCGCACCAATGCAGCCGGCGTGAACCTCAACCGCGAATGGGCCGAACCGAGCGCCGACCGCTCTCCCGAAGTGCTGGCGATCCGCAATGCCATGGACGCGACCGGCGTCCGCTTCGCCATGGACGTGCATGGGGACGAGGCGATCCCGGCCAATTTCCTCGCCGGCTTCGAAGGCATCCCGTCGTGGCGCGAGGAACTGGGCGAGGAATATCGCCGCTATCGCGCGATACTGGACCGCCGCAGCGCCGACTTCCAGACAACACGCGGCTACCCCGTCGCCCCGGCCGGCAAAGCCAACCTGACGATGAGCACCAACCAACTTGCCGAACGATACGGCGCCTGCTCCATGACACTGGAAATGCCGTTCAAGGACCATGACGACCTGCCCGATCCCGAGCAGGGCTGGAGCCCGGAGCGGAGCAAGCTGCTGGCGCGGGATTGCCTCGGGGCGCTGGCGGAGTGGTTGGGCTGAGCCTGCCGCACGCTAGAAGCGGCGCGACAGGCTTATCATGAAGGTGCGCGGTTCGCCCGGGGTTGTGCGGGTGAGCGAGGCTGTCGGGAAATAGCGTTCGTTGAAGATGTTGCGGATGTTGGCCTGCGCGGACCAGTCGCCGAAGCTGTAGAACAGCGCCGCGTCGGCCAGCGTGTAGGCGCCGAGATAGAACGGCGTTGAGGTGGCGGAGGCGGTGCTGGCGGGGCGGCCGCCTTCGTGATGCACGCCAATGCCAGCGCCGAGATTGGCGAGAGCGCCTTCCTGGATCGTATAACGCGCCCACAGATTGGCGATGTGGCGCGGGACGCTAGACAGGCGGGCGCCGACCAGCAGGCGTGAATCCGCTGTCACCTTGGCGTCGAGATAGGTGTAGGCGGCCGTCAGTTCCACGCCCGGCAGCGGGCGCCAGCCGCCTTCCAGTTCCACGCCGCGGGTCCGCTGTTCGCCGGTCAGCACATAGGTGTTGGGCGGCGCTTCGGGCGAGAGGTCGGCCGTCGCGACATTGGTGCGGGTGAGTTCGAACACTGTCGCCATGGCGTGAAGCGTGCCATCGGGCCGCACCACCTTCACGCCGGCTTCGTAATTCACGCCCCGTTCGGGCGGCAATGTCGAGCCGTCGGATGCGCGATAGGTGCCCTGCGGGCTGAAGGATTTGGCATAATTGGCATAGAGCGACACGGCGTTGCTGAGCAGCAGGGTCGCACCGGCGCGGGGGCTGAACGCGGTGTCCACGACCTTGGGATTGGCGACGCCATTATTGTTGATGGCGCTGGATGCCCGGTCCCACCGGCCGCCGAGAGTGACAGTGAAGCGTTCGCCGAGTTTGATGTGATCCTGGAGATAGAAGCCGCGTTGCCGCGTCTCGCTGGCATAGGTGGTGCTGGCCACGTCGGGATCGGGCGCGCTGACGGTGCCATACACCGGATCGTAGAGATCGAGCCAGTATGGGCCGGGATCGAACAGGTTGGTCTGATGGCTGTCGCGCCGGCCGTAATCGAGACCCGCGAGGACATAATGGCTTGCCGGGCCGGTGGCGAAACGCAGGCTGACATTGGTATCGACGCGGAAATAATCGCCGTTTTCGTTGAACGGGCCGTAATAGAACCTGCCGACAGAGCGGAAATCTTCCGAGATGCTGCTGACGAACAACCAGTTATCCCAGCTATTGTGGAAATCCTGATAGCGCAGGGACTGGTGCACCGCGATCGCATCGCTGAACCTGTGATCGGCGGTATAGCCGATATTCCAGTAATCATTATCCTGAACGGCGGGATATTCCCCATCATTGATCGACAGGTCGATCGGAAGCTCGCCATTCGGGTTGGGCAATGCGGTGCCATAGGCGGTGGTGGGCGACCAGGGGTTGATCTTGTCGTCCACATAGCGACCAAGCAAGGTAATGCTGGTTTCAGGCTGGGGCTGCCAGGTGAGCGCCGGGGCCAGAAAGATGCGGCGCTGGCCTGAATAATCGACGAAGAAATCCTGATCGCGATAGGCGGCCGTCATACGGGCGAGCAGGCTGCCGTCGCTAGTGAGCGGCGTGTTGCCGTCCACCTGCAATTCGAACAGATTATACGATCCGCCCGCAACCGAAAAATCGAGAAAAGCATCGTCGCGGGGGCGCTTGCTGACCAGATTGACGATGCCGGACAACGGCCCCTGGCCGTAGAGGCCGGATGCCGGCCCCTTCACCACCTCGATCTGTTCCAGCGCCGCCACTTCCGAGGTGGCGTAGCCCGTGTCGTCCAGCAGGCCGTCGAGATAGGTCGCACCGGAGGACGCATTGAAGCCGCGAATGTTGAAGCCGTCGAAAAAGCCGTAAGTGTTGTTGCGCGACACGCCCGCCACATTGGCCAGCGCATCGCCGAGGCGGCGCACCCCCTGATCCTCCAGCAATTGTTCCGGCAGGACGGAGATGGCCTGCGAGGTTTCGAGAGCAGGGATGTCCGCCTTGGACGCGGTCACGATGTCGCCTGCGCGCAGCCCGGTGACGACGATGGCGCCTTCCCGCCCCGCAGCATCCGCATCGTCGCCTTCCTGGGCGTGGACCGGTCCGGACATAAGGCCCACCGCAGCAGCGGTCGCGAGCGTGATAGCAAGGCGCGTCATCATTCCCCCATATGCAAAGATGCGCGCCCATTATCGCTATTGCTAATCGATTGCAACACGCAGGGTCAGCTAGTTAGAATATCGGCAAGAGGCGCATCGGGGCGAGCACGAGGCTGAAACACTGGGGGCGGAGGGCTGCATTCTGGCAGGAGCTGGGCGAGAGCGCCCGAGATTGTGGAACCGCAAGCGGGGTAAGGGTTTGGGAAGGTGAGCACCGCCCGGCCGGCCGATGGCACGGCCCTGAATGAAAGGAGCGTGCGCCATGAAGAGGATGATCGCCCCCGCCCTGCTGACTGCCAGCCTTGCCCTCGCCGGCTGCGGCAATTCCCGCGAAGATCCTGAGCGTGATACCGTCGTGATCGACGAGCATGTGCCGGTGGACGAGACCGCCGCCGCGCAGGCCAGCGAGACCGTTCCTCCCGCGCCTGACACGGACGCTGGCGTGATGACGAGTGCCCCGGGCGCTGCGCCCACCACCGCGACGGGCCAGCCGGAAACGGTTGCGACCTCGCCCGCGGCCGAAGCGGCCATGAACCGCAGCGCAGAAGCGGGCGGCGCAGCCGGCGATGGCGGACCCCCGCCCTAATGCAGGCGGTCTAGCGGCGCTGCATCAGCGCTGGGCGACCACCCAGCGCAGCGGCTCCGGCCCCGCTTCGGTGCGCAGGCTGGAATTAGCTGTCCATAAGGTCCACGGACGGCCCGCATATTCCGGCTGCAGCCAGTCGCGTTCCAGCCACAAATTGCGCTCTATCCGGTTGGCGATGCCATAACGCCCCTCGAACGCGGCGGAGATGCGCAGCACGGCGGGCTTGCCGGCATGGCCTTCCACCTGGTTGAGGAAGGTGGTCAGTTCGCTTTCCACCTCCGCTTCGCTTACCTTGCCGTCTGGACAATCGTCGCCCAGCGCATCCAGCGCGATGGCTGGTGGGAGCAGATCGCCGTCACGCGGGACGGTGGTGACGAAGTTCGCCGCCTGCCGTTCCGCCGTGATGCACGGATCGTAAGCATGGACCGCGCCGAACATCAGGCCGCTGGCGCGCGCCGCATCCAGATTGCGGGAGATCGCCGCATCGCGACCCTTGGCCCCGCTGCTCGCATCCAGATAGACGAAGCTGGCGCCGATAGCATGAAGGGCGGCGAAATCGACCGCGCCATCGCGTGCGCCCACGACCACGCCCTGCATCGGATACTCTTCGAATGATGGGGCATAATGTTGCAGCCGCCACCAGCCCCAGCCGCCACCAACCAGCGCGACCAGCAATACCAGCCCGGCCAGGCGCCAGCGCCATGCAAATGCCCGTTTCCTGCCCATGAATGCCCGATTCCCCTGTCAGGCTTTGATATGCAGCACGCAGATCAGCGTGAAGAGCCTGCGTGCGGTGGCGAAATCCGTTTCCACCTTGCCCTCCAGCACCTCCAGCAAATGCCGCGTTGCCCGGTCGTGAATAGCGCGGCGCGCCATGTCGATCGTTTCGATTTCCTGCGCGGAGGCCTTGCGCACCGCCTTGTAGTAGGAATCGCAGATCGCGAAATATTCGCGGATGTCGCGGCGGAACCGCGCAAGGCCAAGGCCGATCGTGCCCGCATCGGCCCCCGCTGCATCGCATACGGCCAGCGCCAGCCGCCCTTCCACCACGGCCAGCCGCAAGGTCCACGGCCCGCTATGCCCGCGTTCCACCGCGCGTTGGGGCACGAAGCTGTTATCTTCCACCAGATCGCGCAGCGCCACCGCCCGCTCCTGCTCCACAGCCGGGCTGCGGGACAGGATCGTCGCGTCGTCCAGTTCGATATGCGCGATACGATTGGCCATGGAGGATTCGCTTTCGCAGAGCCTCCGTCATTCCGCAAATGCGAAAAGCCTTATCCCCCCTATCCACAGGCCCGGGGGTTGCCCCCGCTCTTGCCGCGGGACTCGCGAACGCCCATCATGCGCGCATGGCCGAACAAGACCTCCTGATCCGTCCCGACGGGGCGACCGCCGCCGCGTCCGCCGCCCGCGCATTGCCCGCCAATATCGAGGCGGAGGCAGCCTTTCTCGGCGCGGTGCTGATCGACAACCGGGTGCTGGAGGAATTGGCGTGCCCACTGCGGCCCGACCATTTCTTCGAACCGCTGCATGGCCGCATCTTCGAACGGATCGCGGTGCAGATCGACCGGCAGATGGTGGTGACCCCCGTCACGCTGAAGCCCTATTTCGAAGCGGACCCCGCCATGGCGGAGCTGGGCGGCACTGGCTATCTCGCCCGGCTGACCGCCGACGGGCAAGGCCTGCTCGCGCCGCGTGAACTGGCGCAGCAGATCTATGATCTGGCGCTGCTGCGCGAACTGGTGCGCGTCGGCCGCACATTGGTGGAAAACGCGCTCGACACCAGCCAAGACGTCGAGCCGATGCGCCAGATCGAAGCGGCGGAGGCTTCGCTGTTCGAAGTGGCGGAAGGCGCGGCCGGCAGCAGCGAGGCGGAAAGCTTCCGCGGGGCGACCAACAAGGCGCTGGAGATGATCGAGACCGCGATCAATTCCGGCGGCCATGTCTCCGGCAAGACGACGGGCTTCACCTCCATCAACGACAAATGCGGCGGCCTGCACAGTTCCGACCTCATCATCCTGGCCGGGCGGCCGGGCATGGGCAAAAGCTCGCTGGCGACCAACATCGCCTTCAATTGCGCCGACCGCTGGCTGCGCGACCAGCGCGACGGCGTGGAAAAATCCGTCGGTGGCGGCGTGGCGCTGTTCAGCCTGGAAATGTCGAGCGACCAGCTTGCGACCCGTATTCTCGCCGAACAGGCCGGCATCCCCAGCGAAGCACTGCGCATGGGCAAGATCAGCCGCGACGATTTCCAGCAGCTGTCCTACGCCAGCCAGCGCCTGGCGGAGTTACCCCTTTTCATCGACGATACTCCCGCCCTCACCATCGGCGCGCTGCGCACCCGGGCGCGGCGGCTGAAGCGGCGGCACGATATCCAGCTGATCGTGGTCGACTATCTGCAGCTGTTGCAGGGCAGCGGCCGCGCGCAGGACAACCGCGTCAACGAGATTTCCGAGATCAGCCGCGGGCTGAAGACGCTGGCCAAGGAATTGCAGGTGCCGGTGATCGCCCTGTCCCAGTTGAGCCGCGCGGTGGAACAGCGCGAAGACAAGCGGCCGATGCTGTCGGACCTACGCGAATCGGGTTCTATCGAGCAGGACGCCGACATGGTGTGGTTCATCTATCGCGAGGATTACTACGTCGCCTCGCGCGAACCGAAACGCCCGGTGGAAAGCGACGAGGTGAAGGTGCACGAGGTGCATAATGCCTGGGCGGCGGAGATGGAGCGGGTGTTCGGGCTCGCCGAACTCATCATCGCCAAGCAGCGCCATGGCGCCACCGGCAAGGTCCGCCTGCGCTTCGAGCACAAGGTGACGCGCTTTTCCGACCTGGCGGAAGGCGAATATCAGCCCAGCGACTACGAATAGAGGCAGGCGGCGATCACAGTCCGAGATTGAGCCTGCGGCTTACCGTATAGTCCACCAGCGATACGAGGAACCAGCTCGCCTGCCAGCGGGCGCGCGTGAACCAGGATACGCGCCGCAATTCCGCGGCCGTGACCGGGCGGGCCTCCTGCCAGTATTCGGCCAGCATCTCCCGCATGCGGGTGGCGAGCGCTGCATCCTCTATCCGCAACACGATCTCCAGATTGAGATAGAGACTGCGCAGATCGAAATTGGCGCTGCCGGCATAGACCGCATCGTCCAGCACGATCAGCTTGGTATGGAGCTTGCGCGCCGAATATTCGCGCAATTCCGCCCGCGCCCGCAGCAGCTTGCGGTAATACGACCTCGCCGCACCGACCGTCGCCCCATTGTCGGACCGGCCGGCGAGGATCAGCCGCGCCTGCCCCGCACGCGCGATCCGGCGGATGCGATGCGCAAGCCGGTGAGGCGGGGAGAAATAGGCCATCATCATGTCCAGCCTGTTCCCCTGCACCAGATCGTGACTGACGGAGCGCGCCCAGCTGGACAGGCCGCGTGTCGGGCCGCCGATCAGCAATTGCACCGCGCCATCCCCCGCATCCCATTCGCGCACCAGCCGGCGGATCGCCTTGAACTGTCCACGCGGATTGCGACACCATCGCCACAGTCCTTCCGCCCAGCGATCGACCCGTTCGACCACCGCGCCTTCCACCATGAAGGCCAAGTCCGTCCAGCCATCCTGCCCATCGCCGGCGAAGTAATCATCTTCCACATTGAAGCCGCCCAGCATGGCGATGCGGCGATCGGCGACGACGATCTTCTGGTGGTTGCGGATCAGGTAGCGACGGCCCCAATGGGCCTGGAAGCAGCAGAACTGGCCGCCCGCCGACAGGAGCGGCGCGAAGAACGCCGCATCGGCATCGGCCCCGAAACCATCGACCATCACCCGCACATCGACGCCGCGCCCCGCCGCGCGGGCCAGCGCGTCGCGCACCGTCACGGCCGATTCGTCCGTCGCGAAGATGTAGAACGCGATCAACAGGCTTTCCCGCGCGCCTTCGATCAGATCCATCAGCGCATCCATGCGCTGCCGGCCGCCGGGCAGAAAGGTCAGCACATGGCCCTGCGCGTCGAGAGTGAACGGTGCCGGGTCGCGGCGCTCGCCTGCGGAGGGAATGGGCGGAAGCATGCTGCTTCCTAGCAGGCCTGCGCGCTTGCGAAACCTTGACCGGCGCGCCAGCTTTCCCTATCTGGCTCACTTTCCATACAAGCCGTTATTTACGGAGTGCCCCATGGCGCGCGTTACCGTCGAAGATTGCGTCGACAAGATCCCGAACCGTTTCGACCTGGTGTTGCTGGCTGCCCAGCGCGCGCGGGAGATTTCGGGCGGTGCAGAACTGACCGTTGACCGGGACCGGGACAAGAACCCCGTCGTGGCCCTGCGCGAGATCGCGGAAACCACCGTCCGTCCCAAGCACCTGCATGAAAGCGTCGTCCAGTCGCTGCAGCGCGTCCTGCCGGATGAAGAGGATGAAGCGGACGAAATCGGCTCGCTGAGCCAGTCGGCAGAGGCGATGCGCCTGTCCGCCGCGGCGCCTGCTCGTTCCACTTCCGTGGGCGGCGATTACGAAGGCTGACGCCGGGCCGAGAGCGGCCACCGAACGAATGGAAGGGGCGGCGCTGCGGCGCGGCCCCTTTTTCATATGCGTCCAGCATGTGACACGCCCGGCCGGCCGATTGCAAAGCCGGTGCACGCTGCGAAAGTTACCCTTGCATTGCCAGGAAAGGGTCCGGGATGGCGGTCATCGCCATTTACAGCGTCAAGGGAGGGGTCGGGAAAACGACCCTGTCGGCCAATCTGGCGTGGTGCGCCGCGACCATATCCTGCCGTTCCACCCTGCTCTGGGATCTCGACCCGTCCGGCGGGGCCGGTTTCCTGCTGGGGCTGGACGGCCAGCGCAATAGCGGCGCAGGGCATGTGTTCGAGAAGGATGCCGACCCGGAGGCGCTGATCCGCGCGACACATTTCAAGCGGCTGAAGCTGCTGCCCGCCGATGAAAGCCTGCGTGAGGTGGACCGCCTGTTCGCCCGGCTGGGTAAGCGCAAGCGACTGGCGAAGCTGACGGAGGGGCTTTCCGGCAAATACGAGCGGATTTTCATCGATTGCCCGCCCGTGCTGAATGAAACGAGCGCGCAGGTGGTGCGGGCGGCGGATTGCATCATCGTGCCGCTGCCGCCCTCGCCCCTGTCGAGCCGCGCCTTCGACACGGTGGTCGCCACGATCAGGCAGCATACCAAGCGGCATCCGCCGGTCCTGCCCGTCCTGTCGATGATCGACATGCGGCGCGGGCTGCACCGGGATGCGAGGAAGGAGCATCCGGACTGGCCGGCCATACCGCTCGCCAGCGCGGTGGAACAATGCGCGGTGCATCGCCAGCCGGTGGGCGCCTTCGCGCCGCACACACCCGGCGCGCGCGCCTTTGCGCAGCTATGGGGCGCGGTGGAACGCAAGCTGGTGGAGAAGAAGGGGTAGCTGGCGGCGGATTGGCTGGAACACCTTCAGCAATGAGGCGGGCGTGTTTCACCGCGAAGGATTGCTTGCCCGGCGCAGGAAAGTGGCGGGGAGAAACCCTGCACTAACGTGACACCTGTGATGGGAAAAGTTGGTTTTCGGCGCTTTCAAGGAACAGCGCGAGCCTGGCTGTGCGCGGGCGAGTAGGAAAGCGCATCGGGTGCCGGAATTGCCCTGACGGCACGGCGGCGGGCGGTTGAGTCACACGAAGACACGAAGTCACGAAGATAGGGGAGCTTGCGGCGGAGCCGGCAATTATTTCTTGGATGTAGCGGGAGGGCGAACGGGTCTGTTCGCCGAACCAGCTTGGTGTCTTCGTGGCTTCGTGTGCGAACCGAAATAGCCGGCCGACCGCCCAGCCGGGTCGGAAACATGGGCCATCACCGTTGGCGAGAAGGGCTGTGGCGGGTGCCGCTGGCGCGGATTCGAGGGGACGAGCGGACCGGGCAGTCGGCCACATGTCGCCGCGCCGGAATGAAAAGGCCGGACCTGTCGGCCCGGCCATTTCGTATCAGGCGCCCTGAGGGGCCGTGCCGCCTTCCCCGAACCGCTTGCCCGCCTTGGGAATGGCGGAGCCCTGGATCGGACGGACGGATACCGTGCTCGGCTGATCCGGCCGCTCGATACGGCCATTGTCGAGCAGTTGCCGGATTTCCTCGCCGGTCAGCGTTTCATATTCGAGCAGCGCCTGAGCGAGGAGATGGAGCTGGCTTTCGTTTTCGCGAAGCAGCGTGTCGGCGCGGTTGTGGCCACCTTCGACCAGGCCGCGAATCTCCGCGTCGATCACCTTGTTGGTTTCATCCGACATCATGGTGCGCTGCGACCCGCCCATGCCCAGATAGCCTTCCTGCTGGCTTTCATATTGCAGCGGGCCGAGCTTTTCCGACATGCCCCATTTGGTGACCATGTTGCGGGCCAGATCGGTGGCATACTGGATATCGGACGCCGCACCGGAACTGACCTTGTCATGGCCGAAGATGATCTCTTCCGCCACGCGGCCACCCATGCTGACCGCCAGATTGGCGTGCATCTTGTCGCGGTGATAGGAGTAATTATCCCGTTCCGGCAGCCGCATCACCATGCCCAGCGCACGACCGCGCGGAATGATGGTCGCCTTGTGGATCGGGTCGGACGCAGGTTCGTGAACCGCGACGATGGCATGGCCGGCCTCGTGATAGGCCGTCATCTTCTTCTCGTCGTCCGTCATGACCATGGACTTGCGCTCCGCGCCCATCATGACCTTGTCCTTGGCGTCCTCGAACTCCTGCATCGCGACAAGGCGCTTGTTGCGCCGCGCGGCGAGAAGGGCGGCCTCGTTCACCAGATTCGCGAGATCCGCGCCGGAGAAACCGGGCGTGCCGCGCGCGATGGTGCGGGCATTGACGTCGGGCGCCAGCGGCACCTTCTTCATATGGACGGCAAGGATCTTCTCGCGCCCTTCGATATCCGGCACGGGCACCACGACCTGACGGTCGAAACGGCCCGGGCGCAGCAGCGCGGGATCGAGAACGTCGGGACGGTTGGTGGCGGCGATTATGATGATGCCCTCATTCGCCTCGAAACCGTCCATCTCCACCAGCAGCTGGTTGAGGGTCTGTTCCCGCTCGTCATTCGAATTGCCGAGGCCGTGGCCGCGATGGCGGCCGACCGCGTCGATTTCGTCGATGAAGACGATGCAGGGCGCGTTCTTCTTCGCCTGTTCGAACATGTCGCGCACGCGGCTGGCGCCGACGCCCACGAACATTTCCACGAAGTCCGAACCGGAAATGGTGAAGAACGGCACCCGCGCCTCACCCGCGATGGCGCGGGCGAGCAGGGTCTTGCCGGTGCCGGGCGAACCGACCAGCAGCGCGCCCTTGGGAATCTGGCCGCCCAGCTTGGAGAAACGCTGCGGATCGCGCAGGAACTCAACGATTTCCTGCAATTCCTCGCGCGCTTCGTCGATACCGGCAACGTCATCGAAGGTGACGCGGCCCTGCTTTTCCGTCAGCAGCTTCGCCTTGGACTTGCCAAAGCCCATGGCGCCCGAACCGCCGCCTTTCTGGACCTGACGCAGCGCGAAGAACGCGATGCCGAGGATCAGCAGGAAGGGCAGCATCTGGATGAGGATATAGACCAGCATATTGGTCTGTTCCGGCGCGGTGCCAGCGTAGCGGACGCCATTATCGTCCAGCAGCTTGGTCAGCCCTTGATCATTGGGCACAGGAATTGTGCTGAAGCTTTCATTGTTCTTCAGCGTGCCGGTGATCCGGTCTGGCGCGATCTGCACTTCCTGCACGCTGCCTTCGGCCACACGTTCCCGGAAATCGGAATAACGCAGCTGCGTTCCCGCCGGCTCTTTCGGGCCGCTGAACATGGACACCACCAGCAACAGGGCGACGAAGATGCCGCCCCATACCAGCAGGCTTTTCATCCATGGGTTGCCGTTATTTTCCGGTTCGCGATTCTCGGGCATACAAGTGGGGCCTTTCTTGCCCCGCAATGTAGGCGCCAGGAAGTGAATGGCAAGCTAACGCTCTACCGTACGGGCACGGGCGGCCACCAGCCGTTCCGACAGGTCGGCGCCCTGCTGGCCGGTGATCTGGAACAGCGCTTCGAACTGGTCGCCGGAAGCCACCTTTTTCACCTCATCCGGCAGGGCCTGCTCCACCGCCAGCGGGGCCACGCCGCGCAAGCCGGTGTCGCGGGCGCCAGCCACGATGAAGATCAGCGCCCCGCTGGGCGCGCGGAAGCGCGAGATATAGCCATAATCGCGGTAATAGGCCGGGGAGGCGAGACTGCGCGCTTCTTCGCTGACATAGCGTTGCCTTGCGGTCTCATCGATCAGTTCGTCGTAGCTTTCGCCGATGCGAAACCCGCTGGAGGCGAAATTGATATCCTCCAGCAAGTGCATCCCGCTGAACAGCCCGACATATACGACGTTGAAATAGTTGAGCATGTCGGGTTCAAGCTGGGATGCGGCCAGCACGCTGACCTGCCGCCCCTGGCTGGCGAGCAGGGGGGCCAGTTCCGACAGGCCATAGGCGCTGGAAAATGGCAGGTAGTTCAGCCCGACATCTTCCGCATTGCCATAGCGATCAGGCATCAGTTCCTGCATCCGCATCAAATCCGTGGGGGAGCCGACCCGGAAATCGCGGATAAGGCGGCCTTCTTCCGGCCGCACGGGATCGATCTCCCCGAACATGTAGTAATCGCCCAGCACGATCAGCGTGGGGCGTTTCGAATCGAACAGCGGCTGCCAGATGGCGTTGGGCCGGGGCGCGCGGGCGCCGCCGCCGCTATGGCCGATCCAGAAGGCCGCCCCTGCCAGCACCAGCGCCGCTACGACCGCGCCGAGCAGCGGAACGCGAAGCGCCAGCCGGCTGAAACGGCCTGACGCAGGTTCCGGCAGCGCCGCTTCCGGCGACACGGCGCGCTGCAGGCGCAACGCATAGGTGCCGGCGGGAACGGTGAGGCGTGGCTGCCCTTCCGAAGAATCCTGCCCGTCATAATGATCGTCGAGCCGCTTGCGCAGGCGGTGGATATAGACCCTGACCGTGGCATCATCGGCGCTGGTATCGGTCTGTCCGAACACGGTTTCCGCAATTTCGGCCTGCGAAGCAGGAGGGGCGGCATTCCCCCGGGAAGCAAGGAAATCGAACAATTCGAGCAGGCGCCCGCTTTCGCCCAGCGCACCGCTGCGGCGGAGGCGATCGACCTCTTTCGCGAACTCTTCCCGCTCGATCGTGTCGCGATCTTCCGCCATGGAAACCCTGCCCCTGATATGCCCGATTGAGTGGGTCTGCGGCCATGTAACGCCGTGTAACGCGCGCGGAATAGCGCAATATCGGCGCTGTGACGAGCGATCTTGCCGACGAGCCGCTGCGCCAGTAGCTTCGCGGGCGATGACACTGCCCCGCACGACCGCGCTATTGCCGACACGCCTGGTCGAAAAACCGTGGGGCATGGATCGACTGCCCGCCCCCTTCGATGCGCCGGACGGGGCGCGGATCGGGGAGATCTGGTTCGAGCCTGCGCCCGAACTGCCCGATCTGCTGGTGAAGTACCTGTTCGTCGAGGAACGCCTGTCAGTGCAGGTCCACCCTTCTGACGCGCAGGCGGTGGCCGCGGGGCTGGGGCCGCATGGCAAGGAGGAATGCTGGCTGGTGGTCGCGGCGGAACCGGGGGCCGAACTGGGCATCGGTTTCCGCGACACGGTCGATGCCGGGGCCATGCGCGCGGCCGCGCAGGACGGATCGATAGAGCGCATGCTGGACTGGCAGCCCGTGGCGGCTGGCGATGTCCGCTACATACCGGCTGGCGCCGTCCACGCCATTGGCGGGGGCGTTTGCATTCTGGAGGTGCAGCAAGCCTCCGACATCACCTATCGCCTGTATGATTATGGCCGGCCGCGCGAATTGCATCTGGACGCCGCCATCGCGGTTGCGCGCGGCGAACCGCATGACACCGCCTGCCGCGCGCATCTGCCCGACCGGCCCGGGCTGGTGGCGCAGGGTCCATTCTTCCGGATCGACATCGCCTTTGGCCCCGCGACGGAACGCGGCGCGCACGCTGCCGTGCTGGCCATTCCGCTGGACGGCGCGATTGCTATTGCCGGAGAGGAAGTGACCTGCGGGCAATGCGCCATCGCCCTCCCCGGTCAGGCCATCGCCATTCCCGCAGGGGCGCGGTGCCTGATCGTGCGGAGGATCACCGCCCCTTCCACTGCGGTTCGCGACGAGCGATAAAGGCGGCCATCCCCTCCCCCTTGTCCTCCGTCGCCGCCATCAGCTGAAACATGCGGCGTTCGAGCAGGATGCCCTGATCCAGAGGCAGTTCGAAGGCGGCGTTGACCAGTTCCTTCGCCGCCATGGCCGCCAGCGGAGCGGTTGCGGCGATCGCCTCCGCCGCCTCCATCGCATGGTCGATCAGCTCCGCAGCGGGCACCACGCGGGCGACCAGCCCGGCACGCTCCGCCTCCGCCGCATCCATCGTGCGGCCGGTCAGGATCAGGTCCATCGCCTTCGCCTTGCCGACCGCATGGGCCAGACGCTGCGTGCCGCCCATGCCCGGCGGAACGCCGAGGCGGATTTCCGGCTGGCCGAAGCGGGCGTGATCGGCGGCAATGGCAATATCGGCCATCATCACAAGTTCGCACCCCCCGCCCAGCGCGACCCCGTTCACGGCGGCGATCCACGGCTTGCGCACGGCCCGGACCAGATGGCTGGTCCAGCGCGCGAACATATCCTCGCGGTAGAAATCCGCCGCCGGCTTGGCCGCCATTTCCTTGATGTCCGCGCCGGCGGCAAAAGCCTTCTCGCCAGACCCGGTGACGATGGCGCAGCGCTGCGTTTCATCCGCTTCGAAGGCAGTGAAGGCGGCGATCAGATCTTCCAGAACCGCGCTGTTCAACGCATTGAGCGCCTGCGGCCGGTTTATGGTGAGGAGGGTGACGGCCCCGCGCCGTTCCACCAGGATGGTTTCATGTTCCGCCATGCCATGTCGTCCTTTCGCGCAAGCTGCGACGCTGGACATAGAATGGCAGGGGCCGGGCTGCCAAGCACCGGCCCGGCCTTGCTTCCATCTGAGGCGGTGGACCGGGCGCCTAGCCGCGATAGACCCAGTATTCCGGGCCCATCCGCCCTTCCATTTCCGCCAGACATTCCTTGTGAATCTCCCGCACCCGTTGCGGCGTCATCGCATCGGCGGGGTCGATTTCCTCAATGGTGAGGGTCGACTTGTCCTCATAGAGATGTTCGCCGGTCAACAGGGCGCGATCATTATAGGGCCAGATGAAAGCCTGCCGGCTGGAGACGAGATAGAGCCCGTCATCCTTGTCGACCTTGTGGCCGATCTTCCGCAATTCCGCGCCGGTCGACATCTGGTGGAACCACATCTCGTCCGCGATGCCCCAGTCGGCCACGGCAATCTTGTCGCCCGAATTCCACAGCACGATGTCGCCGATGCTGGAATAGAAATCGAACACGCCCTTGCGCCCTTCCACCTGAAAGGGGCTTTCGCCCCAGGTGATGTGATAGCGCGGATTTTCAGCCATCATGTCGGGCGCGGTGATCTCCTCGAACATGGCGGCGCCTTCCAGATGAACGTGGCGCCAGTAATTGAGCAGGATCGCCCGGTGCAGCGGGTTTTCCGTGCGTTCGTAAAGCTCCAGCGTCGGGTCCATGCAGCGATAGACCTGCGCTTCGTACTGGCTTGCCATTTTCCCATCCTTTCCGACCGGCCCGTATCGGACCGCGAAACAGGCATAGCGCGCAAGCACCGCGCATTTCACGCGCTATTTGAAGGGGACCGCCGCGCGGCGGCGAAATGGGGGGAATGGTGAGCCCTGCTGGGTTCGAACCAGCGACCTACTGATTAAAAGTCAGTTGCTCTACCTACTGAGCTAAGGGCCCGCGGGATGTGCCGCGGCGGCTCACCTAGGGACGGGCCGGTGGCCGGTCAAGCGTGCATGAAGCTGAAGCAGCGAGAGACCCGTCACCGGATCGCGCCAATGGGGCGCGATGGCGGCGGCGGGGCCGAGCACGAAGCTGCGTTCCCGGAACAGCCGGTGGGGTATGGTCAGGTCTTTCGCATGGAAGGCGCCGCCGCTCCACAACACGATATCGCAATCCAGCGTTCGCGACCGCCAGCGTTGCCCGATCGACTTGCGGTCGAAAGCCTGTTCCAGCCGCTTGAGCAGGCGCAGGAACTCCAGCGGATCGCAGGATGTGGCGACGATGGCTGCCGCGTTGGCATAGCGCCGCAGCGACGGGCCGACGGGATCGCTGGCGATGATCGGCGAAAGGGCCAGCACGTCCACGCCCTCGCGCTGAAGCGCGGCAATGGCGGCGGAGATCACGGCGCGCGGTCCGCCATGGCGGACATGGCGCATGTTGGATCCCAGCCCGATCAGATAGGTTTGCAGCGCGCCTGTCATCCGGCGCCCTATGGCATTGCCGAGGGGTGGAGAGAAGCGCATTGAAGCTGGGCAGGCAGTGGGGGATTCAGCGTGACGCAGGGAGCAGAGAATATTCGCGGAGCCGAGCGGTTCGAGGCCCTGCACGCGCTGTATGACAACAAGCAGCAATGGGTGCGCCATTACGAAACGCTGCTGGCGCAGCTGACCCCGCTCAGTACCACGGCCAGCCTCGCCCTGTGCGCCTATCTGGCGGAGAACCGGTCGCAGATCGACATGGCCCGGCTATATCTGCTGCTGCCGCTGGCGCTGACCGGTTTCGCCCTGTGGTTCACATGGTGGTGCGATGCGGAGGTGAAGCGCCAGTTCCGACAGATCGTGACGGCTGAGACGGGCATGGGCTTCTACGATATCGAGGTGGAAGGCGAACCCGTGCTGCCGGCGATGTACAAGGATTCGCCCGTCACCACGCGGCCGATCGTATGGGCAGGCTATGCCTCGCAGGCGATCAGCCTGCTGGTGATCGTCATCGTGGCCGTGCTGCTGCGCTAGGCGCGACGCTCAGACATCCTCGCACAGCCGGCCGTAAAGTTGCGGGCGGCGGTCGCGGAAGAAGCCCATGCCGGCGCGGTGGCGGGCAGCGCGGGCGAGGTCCAGCTCCGCAACCAGCACGCCGCTTTCGCCCCGGCCCATCTCCGCCTGGAAATCGCCCCATTCATCCGTGATGAAGCTGTGGCCGTAGAAATCCTGGCCATGCTCCATCCCGATCCGGTTGGCGGCGATGATGGGCATGCAATTGGACACGGCATGGCCGATCATCGCACGGCGCCACAGGCGGCTGGTATCGAATTCCGCATCATAGGGCTCGGACCCGATCGCCGTTGGATAGAACAGCAGTTCCGCCCCCATCAGCGCCATGGCGCGGGCCGTTTCGGGATACCATTGATCCCAGCACACTCCCACGCCGATGCGCGTGCCGGCCACGTCCCACACCTTGAAGCCCGTATTGCCGGGGCGGAAATAGTATTTTTCCTCGTAACCCGGCCCATCGGGAATGTGGCTCTTGCGATAGGTGCCGAGGATTTCGCCGCGATCGTCGATCATGGCGAGGGTGTTGTAATAATGATGGCCGTCGCGTTCGAAGAAGCTGGTCGGGATCGCCACGCCCAGCTTGCGCGCCAGTTCCTGCATCGCCACCACGGAAGGATGGTCCTGCGTAGGGCGGGCGAGGGCGAACAGGGCCTCGTCTTCCTGCTGGCAGAAATAGGGGCCGGAAAACAGTTCGGGCGGCAGCACGATGCGGGCACCGCGAGAGGCGGCCTGTTCCACCAGGGCGGAGACGGCGGCGATATTCTCCCGCTCGTCCCCCGAGCCGAGGGCGAGCTGCAGTGCGGCGACGGTGATCGTGGTCATGCGCTGCTATCTAGTCCGCATGGCGGCGGGCACAAGCGAGGGAATCAGCGGGCGACTTTGCGGAACAGCAGGGTCATGCGGTCGCTTTCGCCTATGGCATCGAGTTCAGCGCGGCGGGCGGCATCTTCCCCGGCGCCGCGATAGCCGGGCGGCAGGGTCCATACCCCGTCCGGCCAATCGGCAGGATCGCGCGGATTGGCGTTGATCTCGCTTGATCCCACCAGTTCGAAGCCGTGGCGGGCGAACAGGGCGACGACATCCTCCTGGTTCAGATAGCCCTTGCTGCCATCGGTATAATCCGCCGGTGCATCGGGTTTGGAACGGTGCTGCTCCACCCCCAGAAGGCCATCATCCTTCAGCAGCCGGTGCATGGCGGCGAGGCTGGGTTCGAGCCAGCCGAAGCGCATCATGTTGTGAACTTCGCGGAAGATCAGGACACGGTCGACCGTGCCGTTCAAATCTGCGGGCAGATCGGCGACATTGCTGCCGATCACCTCCGCCCCTTCACCGCCGACCCATTCCCGCGCCTGGGCGGGGAGCTTGTCGCGCGTGCCGCGATACATGTCCCAATAGCCGGTCAGATCGTCGGAGAGGTCGGGGTTGAGGCCGATATAGCGGCCATCCGGGCCGAGATAGGGGATGAGGACGCGGCTGAACCAACCGCCGGCGGGCATGTAGTCCACCACCGTCATGCCCGGTTCCACCCGGAAGAAGGCCAGCGTTTCGGCCGGATGGCGATAGGCGTCGCGGGCGCGATCTTCCGCGCGGCGCGGATCGGCCAGCACCTGCGCCATGGTGGGCGAGGCAGCGGCTTCCTGCGCCGATGCGGGGGCGATCGCCGGAACGATGCCCGGGGCGGCGGGGATGGCGGCCAGACAGGCCGCGACGGCGAGGAGCTTCATGCGCATGGTCACTCTCCCGAACGAGGAAGGCCAGCCTATCCTGACGGGAGCGGATGACAAGCGGGCATGGCATTCCCATCTGACCCGCAACAAGGAGAGCAAGATGGCAGATACGGAAACGGCAATCGTGGCGGGCGGATGCTTCTGGTGCACGGAGGCCGTGTTCCGCGACGTGATAGGCGTCAGCGAGGTGGAAAGCGGCTATATCGGCGGCGACGTGCCCGACCCGACCTACAAGCAGGTGTGCAGCGGCACGACCGGCCATGCGGAAGCGATCCGCGTCAGCTATGATCCGGCGATCATTTCCTATGCCGAAATGCTGGATGTGTTCATGGGCACGCATGATCCGACGCAGCTGAACCGGCAGGGCAATGATGTGGGGACGCAATATCGTTCCGCCATTTTCCCGCTGGATGACGGTCAGCGAGCCGAGGCGGAGGCCGCCATCGCCCGCGCCGACGCCAACCATCCGGGCAGCATCGTGACGACCATCGAAGGGCCGGCGACATGGTATCCGGCCGAGGATTATCATCAGGAATATTGGGAAGGCGAAGGGCAGCGAAATCCCTATTGCCTGGCGGTGATCCCGCCCAAGCTGGCCAAGCTGCGCAAGAGCTTTCAGGCGCGGGCGAAAAGCTGATCCGGCGCGGAGGGCGGATGGCGCAGGATCAGCCGGCTTGCCAGCGGGCGATGAAGAAACCGTCGAGGCCGCCTTCATCGGGCAGCATGCCAGGATCGGTGCGAACCCAGCCTTCGGACGTGGGTTGCAGGCCGGCGGGCAATTCGGCCGCTGACACAGGATCGGCGGCGAGCCCTGCGGGGGGAGCGGACGCCTGCCCTTCCCCCTCCGCCCGTTCCAGCGAGCAGACGGCATAGACCAGCCTTCCACCGGGCGCGAGCCAGCCCGCCGCCCGTTCCAGCATCCGGCGTTGCAGATCGACCATGGCGTCGATCTGGCCGGCGCCGATGCGGTGGATCACATCCGGATGGCGGCGCAGCGTGCCCGTGGCAGTGCATGGCGCGTCGATCAGGATGGCGTCGAAGCGCCTGTCAGCCTGCCATTCCAGCGCATCGGCTGCGATGATGCGTGCCTCCAGCCCGGTGCGCGCCAGATTGTCACGCACAAGGGCGAGCCGCTTCTCGCTGATGTCGAGAGCGGTAACCTGCCAGCCGGCCGCCGCCAGTTGCAGCGTCTTGCCGCCAGGCGCAGCGCAGAGATCCAGAACATCGCGCCCCTCGCCCTGGCCAAGCAGGCGCGCGGGAAGCGTGGCCGCGAGATCCTGCACCCACCATCCGCCATCCTCGTAACCGGGCAGCGAATCGACCGGCGCGCCGCGTGGCAGGCGCAGATGGCCGGCGGCCAGCGACCGGCCGCCGAGTTCCGCAGCGAGACGTTCGGTATCGTCCCAATTCCGCAGAGCCAGATCGAGCGGCGGCGGCGATGCCATGCCTGCCGCAATCGCTTCAGCGCGAGCGCCCCAGCGCGCCGCGACCTCCGCCGGCAGGGTCGGCACGGGCGGCAGGGCGGCGTGCCCGCGCACCAATGCGCCGAACACCCCATGCGCCAACCTGCGCGGGCCGCCCGTCAGCAAAGGCAGGCCAGTGCCGACGACGGCGTGGGCCGGGGTATCGAGCCGCAGCCATTGCGCCAGCATCAGGCGCAGCACCATGCGGGCCTTGGAATCGGGGGCCAGATTCTGGCGCGTGGCGCTGTCGATCAACGCATCGAGATCGGTCAGCCAGCGCAGCGTTTCGCCGGCGATGGCCCGCGCAAGGCCGCGATCCGCCGCGCCCGGCACCCCGCCCATGGCCGAGCGGTCCGCCATGTCCAGCGTTTCGCCCCGCCGCAGCACGGCATCGAGTAGGCGAAGGGCCGCACGGCGGCTGGGCAATCCCGGTGTGTTCGACATGTGCCGTCCACTAGCAGGATGGGGGCCATGGGAAACAGGTTTCGCACCGGCCCCAATCCGATTGCGATTTGCGGGCGAATGGCCCATCCTGCCGGCATGACCGATCGCGCAACGCATCGCCCGGCGGATTTTCGCAAGCCATCTTACTGGAGCGATGCGCCCATCCCGGCACCCCGCGCCCCTGCGGAAGAAGCACTGGAAGACGGCCCCACCCGTTATGGCGACTGGGTGAAGAACGGCATTGCGATCGATTTCTGACGTAACTTCACGGGTCTGCCTCGAATTGGGACGGCGGATTCTTGAGACTCGAAAAAGTTAATCCCCCATTTACCAAATCACCTGAGCCCGGGCGACCGCCTGGGCGGATTAGCTCTGTCGTATAGCTGCAATCCATTCAGGGGGTGCATTGTGAAAACTTCTTATATTCTGTCCGGTCTGGCCGGTGCCACTCTCGGCCTGGCCGCTCTGTCGGCTCCGGCTGCTGCGTCCACCACCATCACCGGTGAAGTGTCGAACATCGACGCTCGCGCCAGCGATCCGGGCCTTGTCGTCCAGGCCAATCCGGTCGCCTTCCCGTCCTTCACGCTGAACAATGTCGGCGATTACGCCGACTTCACCGTGTTGACGATCGGCACCCGCGAAGGGTCGGTGGAATTCGACGATCTGTTCTCCTATCCGATCACGGCCACCTTCACCTTCTCCTCGCCCGCGGGCGCGACCGGCCCTGCCGTGACCGGTTCCACTTCGGGCTTCATCCAGCTGTTCACCAGCTGCGGCATTATCAACGGCGGCTGCGGCCGGGTGGAATGGAATGCTCCTTCGGTGTTCAACTTCGGCACCGGCGGCCAGTTCTCGGTCGAACTGTTCGACACGACCTTCGGCACCCCGGGCACGGCCAACGTCACCGGCCGCTTCACGCTGCTGGCTCCCGGCGTTCCGGAACCCTCGACCTGGGCTCTGCTGATCCTCGGCTTCGGCGCGGTTGGCTTCATGATGCGTTCGTCGCGTCGCCGCCAGAACGTGACCGTTTCCTACGCCTGATTCCCACAGGCAGGATACAAGCGCCGCCGACCCCGATGGTCGGCGGCGTTTTTTTGTGCGGGTTTCCGGGGCGGGCGCATGGCCCGGCGACGGGTGAGGTGCAGGGAGCCCGAGGGAGGGTTTAGCGGTGGCCGCGATCAGGCGGGCAGCGAAAACCAGCCCGCCAGCTCGCGGCGCACCAGCGCTTCCAGCATATCCATGCCGGGTGCCCCGTCGTTGAGGCAGGACAGGGCGGCGAATCGCTCGCCACCGGCGCCCAGAAATTGCTCCCGGCCGCGGATCGCCAGTTCTTCCAGCGTTTCCAGGCAATCGGCTGAAAAACCCGGCGCGGCGACGGCGATGCGCCTGGTGCCACGGCGAGCCTCTTCCTCCAGCACCGTGTCGGTCGCCGGTTCCAGCCATTTGGCGCGCCCGAAGCGGGACTGGAACGTCGTCAGGCAGCGCAGGCCGGGGCGTGCGAGCGCCCGTTCCAGCAGTCGCGCGGTTTCGAGGCATTGCGCCTGATAGGGGTCCCCCAGCCGCGCCGTCCGTTCCGGCATGCCATGAAAGCTGAGCAGCAGCGCCTCCGGCACGAAATCGAGCGCATCGAGCTGTGCGCCAAGATCGCTGGCCAGCGCAGCGATATAGGCCGCATCGTCGTGATAGGGCGGGAGGGTGCGCAAGGCTGGCTGCCAGCGCATCGCGGCCAGCGCTTCCCCCGCCTTGTCCACCACCGTTGCCGTGGTGGCGGCGCAATATTGCGGATAGAGCGGGGCCAGCAGGATGCGGCGGCAACCGGCCTGCATCATCGCATCCAGCCGCGCCGGGATGGAAGGATTGCCATAACGCATGGCCCAATCGACCCGCACCGCTTCGCCCAGGCGGGACTGGAGAGCGCGGGATTGCGCGGCCGTGATGGCGGCGAGCGGCGAGCCGTCTTTCGTCCATACCTGCCCATAGGCGTGGGCCGATTTGCGCGGGCGCGTGTTGAGGATGACACCGCGCAGGATCGGCTGCCATGCCAGCGGCGGTATTTCCACCACGCGGCGATCGGACAGGAATTCCGCCAGATAGCGCCGGACCGAACGCGGATCCGGCCCATCGGGGGTGCCGAGATTGACCAGCAGCACGCCGATCCCGCTGCCATTGGCGGGATTTTCGGCGGGCGAAGGGGGTGGCGGGGTGATCATAATCCGCCCGATAGCAGGGGCAGGCGCCGCAAGCGAAGCCCCGTTGCCGAAAACAGCGCATTGGCGATGGCGGGCGCGACCGGGGCGACGGACAGGTCTTCCGCATCGAAAGGCGCAGCGTCACTGCGCAGAAGGTCGATGCGGATTTCCGGCACGTCCGACAAGGTTGGCAGGTTCAGCGACCCGAGCCGGCCTTGAACGGGCAATCCGCCCTGATATTGGGCGGCAGAACCCAGCGCCAGCGCGACGCCTTGCAGCAGCCCGCTTTCGATCTGCTGCAACGCGATGTCGCGATTGACGACGCGGCCGATATCGACCGAGGCGGCGAGCCGTTCCACCCGCACCCCGCCCTGCCCGGCGACAGCCGTGGCGACCAGCGCGATTCGCCCGCCGCCGATGCGGTGGCAGGCCAGCCCCTGGCCGCTGCCCGACTGCCCCCCATCCCATTCGCTAAGCCGCGCGGCGCGTTGCAGGCAGCGCACCAGGCGCGGATCGGCCCCCAGCATCGAGATGCGGTAGGACAGCGGTTCCTGATCGTTGCGATGGGCAACCTCGTCGATGAAGCTTTCCACCATGAAGCAGGTGTAGCCATGCGCATTGCCGCGCAGGCGCCCCGACGGCAGGTCGATCGAGACCGGCACATGGTCGATGGCGATATCGGGAATGGCATAGGGCGGCATCAGCCCTTCCAGCGCCAGCGGATCGGATGTGCCCGCAACATCCGCAATGGCGGACCAGCTGGATTTGCCGGCGAACAGGCGCCGGCCGAATTCCAGCGCGGCGGGGGGCATGGCGACGCGGGCACGCAGGGATGCGATGCGCCCTTCCGCGCCGATCTTCGCCGCCAAGACCGCCGCGGCCGGGGGCCGGGGGCGCGCCATGATCTGTTCCTGCCAGCGCGACCAGACCAGCTGCACCGGCCGCCCCAGTTCCCGCGCGATCAGGGCCGCTTCGATCGCATGGTCATGTTCCAGCCAGCGGCCGAACCCGCCGCCCGCCGGCATCGGGTAGATGACGACATCGCGCTGTGACAGGCCGAGCGCGCGCGCGGCGGCGGCGCGGGCCTGCTGCGGCGCCTGGCTGGCGACCCACAATTCCAGCCTGCCATCGGTGAGGCGGGCGGTGCAGGCCGCCGTTTCCATCGCCCCGTGGACGGCCGGTTCCACATCGTAGCGCAAGGCGAGCGTTGGCGGGTCGAGCGCGGCATCGCCCTGCCCGCGTTCCGCCACGCGCTGCGTTGCGCCGCGCCTCACGCCATCGTCCAGCGCCTCAGCGATTGCCGCACTGTCTGGCGGGGAGGCGGCGCGGAAGCGCGGGGCCATGGCGGCAACGGCCTGTTCCGCCGCCCACCAGTTCGTAGCGGCGGCGGCAAGCCAGCGCCTGTTCCTCACCACGCCGACCAGTCCGGCCATGCCAGCGGCGGCGGCACGATCGAAGCTGGACAATTCCGTCTGCCCCACGGGGCCGTGGCGGATGGCGGCATAGACCATGCCGGGCAGGCGGACGTCGCCTGCGAACAGGAAGCTGCCATCCACCTTCGATGGCAGGTCGAGGCGGGGATAGGGCAGGTCCCGCCCTTCCGCTTCCGCAAAGGGCGGCGAGGGGTCTGCCGGCGCGACGGAGCGGAGCGGCGCGGGATCGGGCGGGGTCAGCCGGGCAGCTTCCTCCGCCAGTTCGGCGAAGCTGGCCCGCCGGTCGCCATGGATGATGAAGCCGGACGCGGCATCGCATTCCTCCCACGCGACGCCCCACCGCTTCGCCGCCACCATGGCGAGCATGGCGCGCGCCGTTGCGGCAGCCTCCCGGCAAGGCTGTTCATAGGCATCGAGCGAGGTGCCTTCGGCCGTGGCGGTGAACCGTTCCGCCTCCGCCCAGCGGCGCAGCAGCAGATCGCCGGGATCGTCCGCCAGTTGCGGCACCAGCGGGCGCCATAGTGGCGCCCAGCGCGCCGCGAGCGGATAATTGGCGTAGGCGGCGCTGACGGGCGCGGGTTCCACCGCGATCTGCCGCCAGTCCGCCCCCAGCTCCATCGCAGCGACCTGCGGCAACAGGGTGGTGACGCCCTGCCCCATCTCGATCTGCGGCACCGCGACGGTGACGACGCCATCGGATGCGATCTTGAGCCAGGCGCCGAACGCCGCCTCCCCCGCAGCAGGCGCGAGCGGCGCGGCATAATCGCGCGGCAGGAGCTGCCACGCGACCAGCAGCCCGCCGCCGGCCGCGGCGCCGATCAGCAGGCCGCGCCGCGTAACCTGCATGAGCCTGCCTGCATCCTCACCGTTCGTTCGCGTCCAGCCATGCGGCCAGCCCGGCGGCGATCGCGGCAAAAGCCTGCGCCTGCGGGCCATCCCCTGCCGCAGGGGGCTGCCCCGTATCGCTGGCGATGCGTATTTCCATGGCGAGCGGCACGCGGCCCAGGAAAGCTTCGCCGAGCGCCCGCGCCGCTGCTTCCGCCCCGCCCTGCCCGAACGGGTCGGAAATCTCGCCGCAATGCGGGCAGGCATAGCCGGCCATGTTCTCGACCAGGCCGATCACCGGCACATGCGCCTGCCGGAACAGGTCGATGGCCCGCGTCGCATCGATCAGCGCGAGATCCTGCGGGGTGGAAACGACCACCGCGCCCGCCGGCTTGAACTTCTGCAACATAGTGAGCTGCACATCGCCGGTGCCGGGCGGCAGGTCCACCAGCAGCAGTTCGGCATCGCCCCAATGCGCGTCCATCAGCTGGCCCAGCGCATTGCCCGTCATCGGCCCGCGCCATGCGATCGCCTTGCCCGGCGCGACAAGCTGGCCCATCGACAGCAGCCGCACGCCGAATTCGCTTTCCACGGGGATCAGCTTTTCCCCTTCCGCCCGCACCTTCTGGTTGGAAGCGTCGAGGAGCATGGGCTGCGACGGCCCGTAAATATCCGCATCCACCACGCCGACCTTGCGGCCCATGCGCGCGAGCGCGACGGCGAGATTGGCGGTTAGGGTGGATTTGCCCACCCCGCCCTTGCCCGACCCGATGGCGACGATCCGCCGGGCGACACGGTCCGCCATCACCGCAACGCGCACTTCCGACACGCCGGCAATGCCGCCGACGATCCGCTGCACTTCATCCTGAAGGCCCGCCGCATCCGCGCGGGACAGGCCGGCGGCATCCACCACCAACGTCGCCACCCCGTCCACGAAGCGGACGGAGCGCGTCCTTTCGGCAAGCGGCTGCGGCAGTTGGCGTTCTATCTCGCTGGCAGAAGTCATATCGCGGCCTGCTAGCGTGGATCGGCGATGCGTGCAGCGAAAACTTGGACGCTGGCCCCTGTTTTTTGCGGGATTGCGACCTATAGAGTGAGACTATGGAACGTACGGGCGGGATGATCGAACGCATAGCACTGGCGATGGCCGGCAAACGCAACCCGTGGGGCAAGCCGTCCGGCGGGTCTGACGAAGGCGATGGCGAGGGAACGGGCGACAAGCCTTCCAGCGAAAATCCGCCGCGCGGCCCGCGCAACCCCTGGCTGCCGGGCGGCGGAACGTCGGGCGAAGGCGATCGCCCGCGCCGTTCCCCCAATATCGAAGACCTGTTCCGCAATCGCGGCCCGGAAGGTCCGCGCAGGCGTGTGGGTGGACCAGGCGGCCCCGGCGGCCCCAATTTCCGCCTGCCGCAGCGGGCCGACGGGAAAAGCTGGCTGCCGCTCGCCATCGGCGGCGTGGTGGCCGTGGCGCTGGCTGTCACCATGGTCCATCAGGTCGGGCCGAAGGAACAGGGCACCGTCACCACGCTGGGCAAATATGCCCGGACGCTGAACCCGGGCCTCAATTTTACGCTGCCCTGGCCGGTGCAGAATGTGACCGTGCGCGACGTGACGTCGATCCGTTCGGAGAAGATCCCTTCCGGCAGCGCGGAAAAGCTGATCCTGACCGGCGACCAGAACCTGGTCGATCTCAGCTATCTGATCCGCTGGAACATCAAGGATCTGAAGCAATACGAATTCCAGCTTGCCCAGCCGGACGAGACCGTGCGCGAAGTGGCGGAAGCCGCCATGCGGGCATCGGTGGCCGAACACCAGCTGGACAGCGTACTGTCGGGCGCAGGCCGCGCCGAAATCGAACAGCGGGTCCATAGCCGGATGCAGGCGATCCTCGACGCCTATCAGGCCGGCATCGCCGTGCAGGGCGTGGAAATCGACAAGACCGACCCGCCGGAACGGGTGGTGGAAGCGTTCAAGGACGTGTCCGCCGCGCAGCAGGATGCCGATGCCGATCTGAACCGGGCCGAAGCCTATGCCCAGCAGGTGCGGGCGCGGGCGCAGGGCGATGCGGCATCGTTCAACCAGCTTTACGAACAATACCGGCTGGCGCCCGAAGTGACGCGCCGCCGCCTTTATTATGAAACCATGGAAAGCGTGTTGAGCAAGACCGACAAAACCATCGTGGAAGCGGACGGCGTGGTGCCTTATCTGCCCCTGCCCAGCCTCGAACGGTCACGCACGCAGGCACAGCCATCCGGGCAGGAGCGGTAGGATGTGGGAAAAATACAAATTCCCCATCATCGCCGCTGCGGTGCTGGTGGTGGCGGGATTGTCCAGCCTGGTGGTTGTGCCGGAAACGCAGCAGGCGGTCGTCGTCCGTACGGGTGAGCCGGTGCGCGTCATCAACCGGTTCCGGCCGGATGTGCCCTATGGTGAAACCGGCGCGGGCATCGTTGCGCGCATGCCATTCCTGGAACGGGTCCAGTATGTCGACCGGCGCGTTCTGGATCTCGACATGGAACGCCAGCAGGTGCTGTCCAGCGACCAGCAGCGCCTTCAGGTTGACGCCTACGCCCGGTTCCGCATTATCGACCCCGTGGCCATGGTCCGCAATGCGGGCACGGAAGAGAATCTGCGCACGCAGCTGGCGCCGATCCTCACCTCCGTCCTGCGGCAGGAACTGGGGCGGCGCAGCTTCGCCAGCATGCTGACGGCGGAACGCGGCAATGCCATGTCGAACATCCGCGATGCGCTGGACCGGCAGGCCCGGCAATATGGCGCGCAGATCATCGATGTGCGCATCAAACGCGCCGATCTGCCAGACGGCACGCCGCTGGAAGCAGCCTATCGGCGGATGGAAACCGACCGCGAACAGGAAGCGGCGGCGATCCGCGCGGGCGGTTCGCGCGATGCGCAGATCATCCGGGCAGAGGCTGACGCGGAAGCCGCGCAAATCTATGCCGCTGCCTATGGCAAGGACCCGGAATTCTACGATTTCTATCGCGCCATGGAAAGCTATCGCCGGACGTTCGAGAGCGGCGATGGCGACAGTTCCATCGTGCTTTCGCCGGATAATGAGTATTTGCGGCAGTTCCGCGGCCGCTCGCGCTAATCGTTCAATCCGTATTCAGCCCCGCTGGCGGCAAACCGCGGCGTGATTGAAAGGACGATCGACCCCACGGGGCCGCAGATGAAGAGGATCAAGAGGACGTGAAGCCTGTGCGCTATTCATACGGTATCGCTTCGGCCCTGCTCGCCGGCGGGGCTGTCATTTCCCTTGTCACCGGCCAGCCCGTAGGCGCCCAAGTGGCACAGAACGACGACCGGCAGATCAGCAACGTCGTTCCCCGCCCCGGCGCGCCGACGAGCTTCGCCGAACTGACCGCGCAATTGCAGCCGGCGGTGGTCAACATCGCGACACGGCAGCGAATCACGGTGAACAACAACCCGTTTGCCGGCACCCCCTTTGCTGATCTGTTCGGCAGCCAGGGCGGCCAGCCGACAACGCGGGAAGCGCAGTCGCTCGGCTCCGGCTTCCTCGTCTCGGCCGATGGCTATGTGGTGACGAACAACCACGTCATCCGGCCGGAAGGCGGCGCGGAGCTGGAGGAAGTGACCGTCACCACCCCCGACGGCACGCAGTATGAAGCCGAAGTGGTCGGCACCGATCCCGAATCGGATCTGGCCGTGCTGAAGATCAGCGGCAAGACGGACTTCCCCTTCGTGGAATTCGGCGCGTCCAACGAATCGCGGGTCGGTGACTGGGTGATCGCCATTGGCAATCCCTTCGGCCTGGACGGCACGGTGACGGCGGGGATCATTTCCGCCGTGCATCGCAGCACCGGCGCGGCAGGCGGCGGAGGCGGCGCGTATGACCGCTATATCCAGACCGACGCCAGCATCAATCGCGGCAATTCCGGCGGCCCGCTGTTCGACATGCAGGGCAATGTGATCGGCATCAACAATGCGATCTTCTCGCCATCCGGCGGCAGCGTGGGCATCGGTTTCGCCATTCCGGCGGAAACCGCCGCCCCGATCGTAGAGAAGCTGATCGCCGGCGAAGCGATCGTGCGCGGCTATCTGGGCGTTCGCATCCAGCCGATGAACGAGGATCTGGCGGCCGCGCTGGGCCTGCCCGAAAACCGCGGCGAATTCGTGCAGACCGTGGTGCCGGGCGAACCCGCCGCGCAGGCTGGCCTGCGCGCGGGCGACGTGGTGCTGACCGTGGATGGCAAGGAAGTCACCCGCGACCAGTCGCTGTCCTTCATCGTGGCGAACATCAAGCCGGGCACCCGCGTTCCGCTGCAGATCATCCGCGACGGCCAGCGCAGCACGGTGCAGGTCACGGTGGGCGAACGGCCGAGCGCGGAAGAGCTGGCGGCGCAGACCTTCGATCCCGATGCGGAAGCGGCCCCCGAAGCGCAGGTCCAGAAGGGCGGCATCATCGAAGAAGCGCTGGGCGTGCAGGTGATCCCGCTGACGGCACAGATCGCGGCTCAGCTGCGCGTCGATGCGAAGCAGGGTCTGGTCGTCGCGGCCGTCGATCCCAATTCCGACGCCGCCCGCAAGGGCTTGCAGCGCGGCGTGGTGATCCTGTCGGCCAATTCGACCGAAGTCGCGACCGTCGCCCAGCTGGAAGCGGCAGTCCGTACCGCCAAGAATGAAGGGCGTCAGGCGGTGCTGCTGCGGGTGCAAGGCCGGGGCGGCCCGCCGCTGTCGGTGCCAATCCGCCTGCGCTGATCGAGCATCCAAACCTGCTGGCAGGTCATGCGCCCTCCGTCCCGCCGGACGGGGGGCGTTTTGCTGTGATGGCCCGGCCCGAGTTGGGAGCGGTGCTGGCTTCGTTCGATTTCTCCCTTGAGAGATAAGGGCGCCCGGGGCGGCGCCTGCCCGGCCCGGCCTTTCCGTGTGACGGAGAGGCGATGTCAGCCCCCCTCCACGCAGTTACCGGCTTCGCATGAATCAGCACTCACGAAGTTCGCCGGAGCGGACGTCGCTGTGGCTTACCGACCGAAGCCATACACAGGGTGTGCGGATGGCTAAGACTTGCTTTTCCCGATGACGATAAAGGCGGGCCGCCCGCCTTTGGGGCCACCGCCCGCTTTGGCTGGACGGAGGGCGATGCCGGCCAGCAATTCCAGCGGGGAACCTGCCCTCAACTCACAATCGGCGGACAGGCAGGGTTCCGGCTGGACCTATGGGAAGGACGGATCGCGGCGTTGTTGCTGCGAGGGGGGCTGGGCCGGCATGACCATCGGCGGGGCCGGGCGGGAACTGTCATTGCCGCCGCGCGAACGGCCAGTGGCCCGATCCAGGAAATCGTCATTCGCGGCCGGAGGCAGGGGAGCGCCGGGGCGCGGCGGCAATTCGCCATTGTCGCCATCGGACTGCCAGGAGGTGTCGCCATCCGGCGCCGGCCCGCGCGGATCCACCGGGTTGCCCTGTTCATCCGTGAAATAATAATCGTCGGACGGGCCGCCCAGCATCCATTCCTCGTCCGGTTCCAGACGCCATTCGGGAAGCTGCAATTCGGTCTGGAATTCTTCCACCGGCCGGTCCTGCACCGCGCGGCGCATATATTGGGCGAAGGCTCGGGCAGGCGCGGCGCCGCCGCTGAGGCCGGAGACGGCCTTCGCATCGTCACGCCCCATCCACACGCTGGTGGTGATCCCGCTGGAGAAGCCGACGAACCAGCCATCCTTGTTGGAACTGGTCGTGCCGGTCTTGCCCGCAACGGGGCGACCAATCTGCGCCGCGCGGCCGGTGCCGGTATTGACCGCCGTCTGCAGCAGGTCGGTGATGCCCGCGGCCACGTAATCCGGCACCAGCTGATAGGTGCGCGTATCTTCGTGCCGATAGAGTTCCCGCCCGCTGGCGGAAACCACGCGCGTGATGCCATAGGGTTCGACCGAGCGCCCCCCGGCGGACACGGCGGCAAATGCCCGCGCCATGTCGATCACCCGCACTTCCGAACTGCCCAGCACCATGGCCGGATTGGTGGAAATCGGCGTGCTGATGCCAAAGCGGCGCGCCATGGAGGCAACTGTGCTGAAGCCCACTTCGTTGCCGAGCTGCGCCGCCACCGTATTCTTGGAATAGGCGAACGCGGTGCGGATATCGATCTGCCCGGCATAGGAATTGCCGGAATTGCGCGGGGTCCAGCCGCCGATCGTGACCGGCACGTCCTGCACCGCATGTTCGGGCGTATAGCCTGCTTCCAGCGCGGCGAGATAGACGAACAGCTTCCACGCGGAGCCGGGCTGGCGCATCGCATCGGTGGCGCGGTTGTAATTGCTCTTCACATAATCCGTGCCGCCCACCAGCGCGAGGACGGCGCCATCGCGGTCGAGGCTTACCAGCGCGCCCTGCGAGCCGGACGGGACATTGGCCTTGAGCGCGGAGGAGGCGGCGTTCTGGAGATCGAGGTCGATTGTGGTCCACACCTCTATGGGTTCGAGACTGTCGTTGGACAGCAGCAGATCGAGCTGCGGCAGCATCCAATCGGTGAAATAGCGCACGGAGTTCTGCCCTTCCTCCTCCCGCAGCTTCACGGCGGAGACATCGACCGAGGCGACTTCCGCCGCGCCAATCATCCCATATTTGCGCATCTGGTCCAGCACGACGTTGGCGCGGCCGACCGCCGCATCCACATCGGCGGTGGGAGAATAGCGGGATGGCGCCTTCACCAGCCCGGCGATGATCGCGGCTTCGGCCGTCGACAATTCCTTCGCCGAATGGCTGAAGAACTTCCGGCTGGCGGAATCGATGCCGTAGGCGCCGCCGCCGAAATAGACCTTGTTGAGATAGAGTTCGAGAATCTCTTCCTTCGAAAACTTCGCTTCCAGCGCCAGGGACAGCACGCCTTCGCGCAGCTTGCGATCCATCGAACGGTTGGAGTTGAGGAAGATATTGCGCGCAAGCTGCTGCGTAATGGTGGAAGTGGCGCGCACCGGCCGGTCATCACGCACCGCGACATAGAGAGCGCGCGCGATTCCGAGAGGGTCGATCCCGAAATGCGACCGGAAGCGGCGATCTTCCACCGCGATCATCGCATTCTTCATCACTTCCGGGATTTCGTTGGAATGGAGCCATTCGCCGTAGCTGGGGCCAAGCGAGACCACTTCCGTCCCGTCGCGGGCGCGCACCACGATGGTCTGGCCGTTCTGGCTGCTCATCAACGCGGAATAACCGGGAATCGACTGCGCGGCGAAATAGACCGCGGTGCCGAGCGCGATGGCGGCCAGAAGTACCACCGCCCCGCCCCATACGAGCAGCCGCCGCGCCCATCGGGCCAGCGCCGATCGTTCCGGTTGCCGGGTTTTCGCCTTGCGTCTGGAGGAGCGCGTGCCCCGTGGTGTAGCCATCTGGCCCCGTCATCTTGCGGCCCGGAATGCAGGCGCCGCCATTTCGACGCCTGCCTGCACGGGCCATTCGGAACGTCGCGTTAACGACCTTGCCGGGGGCGTTACTTGTCTTCGGGAGCGAAATCCAGCGCCGCGCTGTTGATGCAATAGCGCAGGCCGTCCGGCCCCGGCCCATCGGGGAAGACATGGCCCAGATGCCCTTCGCAGCGGGCACAGACCACTTCGGTGCGGACCATGCCGTGCGACGCGTCGCGATGCTCCTCCACCGCCTGCTCCGCTGCCGGGCGGGTGAAGCTGGGCCAGCCCGAACCGCTTTCAAACTTGTCGCCGCCTTCGAACAAGGGCTGCCCGCAACCGGCGCAGCGATAAAGCCCGGGGGCCTTGTTGCCTTCATACTTGCCGGTGAAGGCCCGTTCCGTGCCCGCTTCGCGCAGGACACGGTATTGTTCGGGCGTCAGCCTCTCGCGCCATTCGGCATCGCTCAGCTCTACTTTATCGCTCATCGCTTGGCTCCTCTGCGATGATATGGGCCGACCCGCGCATGCGACAAGCCCGGCCCGGATATCAGGCATTCACATCCGCATATTGGGCAGGCGCGGGAATGCCTTCCATCTTCTCGGTCAACAGCGGGCGGAAGCTGGGGCGGCTTTTCATCACCCGATACCAGCCATGCGCCCCTTCATGCCCCGTCCAGTCGATCCCGCCGAGATACAGCGCCACCGATATCTGCGCGGCGGCCGCGAAATCCGCGAGGCTGAGCTGCGCGCCCGCAACCCAGCGGCGGTTGTCGATCAACCAGTCGAGATAATCGAGATGTTCATGGGCCAGCCGCATCGCCTGCCGCAAGGCGCGGGAATCGGGCGGTTCGCGCAGCACCAGCCGCTTCTTCATCCGTTCGTGGATCAGCGGATAGGTGACATCGGCGAAGAAATTTTCGTCGAACAGGGCGACCAGCCGGCGGATTTCCGCCCGCGCCACGGCGCTGCCCAGGATCAGGGGGCTGCGATCGACCGTTTCTTCGAAATACTCGCAGATCGCCTGGCTATCCGCCAGCGTCAGCCCTTTTTCCTCCAGCCGCAGCACGGGCGTGCGGCCGGCATGGTTGAGGTTGTAGAACGCATCGCTCGCTTCCCAGGGATTTTCCCGCCGAAGTTCGTAAGCGACGCCCTTCTCGCTCAAGACCAGCCGGACCTTGCGACTGAAGGGACACAGGGGAAAACAATGGATTTGCCACATCTGCCATGGTCATGCCGCAAGCAGCGCGCCGCGTCTACTGCGTCGCGCGCTGATCGGCCGGTATATCCTGCAAGGCCGTGAGGCAGGGCGGCATGATCCGGTCAAGACTGTCCCTTTCCCCCAGCCGCTGCGCCTCCTGCGTCAATTCCGCCCGCACCGCCTCGCGGTCCATGCCGGTATCGTCCATCACCTTCGCGATGGCCTGCACGAAATATTCCCGGCCGCGCGCGCCGATGGGCGGATAGGTGAGCGCCTGCGCATCCCCGACCTCCTGCCCATGAGCGACGAGCGCGAAGGCCGCTGAACAGCGCAGCAACATCCTGTGCTGGAGCGTCAGCCCCTGCGGCGCCTGCGCGAAGATCGGCAATGGGGCCGCCACGGCCGAGAGGGCGAGGGCTGCAACGGCAGCAGGGGCGATCAGCGACTTCATCATCATGCCCGGCCCCTAGGCGTGCGCGGCTGAACGGCAGGCATCAGCCCACCTCGTTCGCCTTGCGCCGCGTTTCGACGAAATTGTCGCGCCGGATTTTCTCGAAAGCCACGCGCTGGTCATGACCGGGATCCGGCGGATAATCGCGATAATCGGCGAGGATTTCATCGAACAGTTCCGCCACTTCTTCCCGGTGATCGGGATGGGTGAAGATGTTGGCGCGGTTTTCGCGAATGCCTTCCAGAATGCGGGCGCCGATGACGTCCGGTTCCATCCCATATTCGTGGATGCCTTCCAGCCGGTCCACCGCCGAGCGATCGACCGGCTTCATCGCGCCTTTCAGCGCATCGGGCCGCACATCGTCGCTGGCGTAGATGTAGCTTTTGACGAGACCGGGATGCACCGCCGATACCCCGATGCCGTATTGATACATCGAGTGGCGGAGCGAATAGGTGAGCCCGCGCACAGCGAATTTGGACGTGTTGTAGATGCCCGGCGCGCCGCTGGCGATGAAGCTGGCCATGCTGGCGGTGTTGGTGATGTGGCCGCCCTTCACCTCCCCCGACAGCGCCCGTTCCTTCATGCGCGGGGCGAAGGTCTGCACGCCATTGATGACGCCGTGGAGATTGACGCCCAGCACCCAGTCCCAATCGTCATAGGAACTGTCCTCTATCGTCTGGAAGAGGTTGATGCCGGCATTGTTGAAGAGCAGGCTGACCGGGCCGAACTCCGCCTCCACCCGGTCGGCAGCCTGCCGGAAGCCATCGCGGTCCATCACATTAAGCTGGACGCCCATGACCTCGCGATTGTCGAGCGAGGAGAGCGCCTTGTCGATGGCGTCCTGCCGGATGTCCGCGATGGCCACTTTCGCCCCCGCTTCCAGCAGGTTGCGGACGATGCCGATGCCGACGCCATTGGCGCCGCCGGTGACGAAGGCCGTACGGCCGGCAAAATCGATCATTCGCGCATTCCTTATGCAGCAGAGCCGGCGGCGCGGGCATCCATGGCCAGAACCGGATTGTCCGGGCCGGTCTGGCGGCCGGCGAGGAAATCGTTGAGGATGCGGCGTTTGGAGAACAGCCAGCGGCCATCCTGCTTCACCGCCTCGTCCTCATAGATGCCGAACGTGCCCATCTTCAGGCTCTTGCCCGGGCCGTCATTGGCCATTTCGTACCAGAAGGCGGTGATCCAGGCCCGGTCGCCCTCGATGCGGATCGCGCTATGCGCCAGTACGTGCCGCAGCACGGCCGGATTGCCATCCTCGTCCTTATAAACGGTGGCGATCCGTTCCTTGAAGCTCTTGGCCATGGCGCGGATATTCTCCCGCCCCCTGGTGGCGCCGCTGGCGAATTCGAGTTCCCCATCCTCGATGAAGGTGTCGGCGTAAGTATCGAAATCATTGTAATCCATCGCGAAGAGATAGCGGGCCATCAGATCCTCTATCTCCGCGCGATCGGCGGCATATTGTGCATCATAGGTCTGGCGAGAGGCGGTCATGCAAGGCTCCTGAAAAAGGGATAGGATGCGTCAGCGGTCGAGCCGCTGCTGGCGCGCGATTTCTTCCGCGTGGGCGGGATTGCGGAACAATCGTTCGAAGGTGCCGCGATATTCCGGGTTTTCCGGCCGATGGCCGGGCACGGCGGCGACCATCGCGCCCGCCCGATCCCGCACCCCTGCGGCGAATTCGGAATGGGTCATGATGAACAGTTCATCCGCCAGGATGCCTTGCAGGACGCGTTCCCCCACTTCTTCCTTCGTCATGAACAGATGGCTGAAATCCGCCGATGCCTGCCGGGCCTTGTCCGACACGGCATAGCCGGTATCGGCATATTCGGCCGGTCGGGTGCGCCCGGCATCCGCGATATTGGACTGCACGGCACCGGGGCAGAAGGCGGAACAGATCACGCCGCGATCCTGCAATTCCGCGCGCATCGATTCCATCAGGCCGACCACGGCGGATTTGGCGGCGACATAGGTGGCGGCGCCCGCATGGGGGACCATCCCGCTCATCGATGCAGTGGAGACGATATGCCCGCCCTGCCCATGCGCCAGGATGCGCGGCAGGAAGGTGACAATGCCGTTGATCGTGCCGCCCAGGCATACTCCCAGCGTCCAGTCCCAATCGCCATAGGTAGCCAGTTCCACCGGGCCGAGCGCCGCGACGCCGGCATTGTTCACCAGCACATGCACCGGGCCGAAGGCGGCTTCCACATTGTCGGCGGCGGCGGCGTAGGCCGCGCGGTCCGTCACATCGAGCTTGAGGCCGAGCACCTTCTCCCCACCATCCAGCTCCGCCTGAGCGGCGAGCAGGTGATCGTCGCGGATATCGGCGATGGCGACATTCATGCCGGCGCCGAGCAGCGCCTTTGCTATGCCGAGGCCGATCCCGCTCGCCCCGCCGGTGATGAAGGCCGTCTTGCCCGCCAGATCCTGCATAGGTCGTCGCTCTCCCGAAACGGCGCCTGTCGTTGCGACGCCTTGCGACAAATTTTGGTTTCGCACAGGTCTAGTCAGGTCCTAGAAACCCTCGCAAGCGGAAAAAACAACGCGCCCGAGGGAGCCGGGCTGCCAGAGGAGAGAGACTCTATGGCGATAGCGCCCTCAGCATCCGATCTCGCAGCCAGCACCGTTTCCGGCACGGCCGACGACAAGGCCGCATCCTGGCCCAGCGAGCGGGCGGGCTTCTATGCCCTGTTCTGCATCATCTTCGCGACCTTCCTGACCTTCTTCGACCAGACGGTGTTCGCCATGCTGGCCGAAAAGATGAAGGGCAGCTTCGGCCTGTCCGACGCCGCGCTGGGCTTCGTGCTGGGACCGGCCAGCGTGATCGCCTTCGTGTTCGTGGGCATCCCGCTGGCGCGCCTGATCGACATATTCCCGCGCAAATATGTGCTGTCGGCCAGCATCGCCGTGCTGGGCACGATCACCGCGCTGGGGGGCCTTGCGCAAAGCTTCGGCCAGCTGGTCGGCACCCGCCTGTTCGTGGGCGCGGGCGGATCGGCCAATGGGCCGGGTTCCTATTCCATCCTGTCCGATTTCTTCCGCCCGATGCGCATTCCGCTGGTGTTCGCGTTGCTGCAACTCGGCTTCATCCTGGGGCAATCGCTGGGCACATGGGGCGGCGGGCAATTGATCGCCTGGACCTCCACCTGGCCGGAAACCAGCGAGTTTGCGGGTCTTACCGTCTTCAACTGGCAATGGGTGCTGGTGATGATCGGCGCGCCCGGCCTGCTTGCCGCTATCCTGTTCCTGTTCGTGAAGGAACCGCGCCGCCGATCCCCGCCGGAATCCGCGCGCCTGGTGCCGAGCAACGCCTCTTTCGGGCGCAAGCTGCTGGCCTTCACCGGCTTCGACGCGGTGCGGGCCATCAATATGCGCGGCGCGACCTACTGGCCGCTCTTCGCCGCGCTGGCGCTGTCGGCGATCGAGAGCCAGGGCCTGCCCGCGTGGCGCGTCCCCTTCATGGCGCGCACCTATGGCTGGGCGGAAAACGAGATTGGCAATGTGCTGGGTCCGCTGATCCTGGTGGCGAGCCTGCTGGGAATCACGCTGGGCGGCATCTTCGTGAGCTGGATGAACAAGCGGCACAAGGACGGCAATATCCGCGCCACCGCCATCATCTTCACCTGCACCACCATCTTCGCCATCGCCGCGCCGCTGATGCCAACGGGCGAGCTGGCGCTGGCCTGCATGGCGATCACCGCCATGTTCGGCCTGGCGGGCGCGCCGGCGCAGAATGCGGCGATCCAGCGCATCGCCCCCAACGAAATGCGCGGGCAGGTGACAGCGGTGTACCTGTTCATGTTCACTTTCTTCGGTGCGATGGGCAGTTTCGTGATCGGCACGGTCAGCGACCTGATCGTGGGCGATCCCGACGATCTGTGGGAAGCGCTGCTGATCGTGGCGGCGGTGTTCATGCCGGTCGCGACCTTCTTCATGTGGCGCGCGATCAAGCCCTATCGCGAAGAGGTGGAGCGGCTGGAAGCGCTGGGGCGTTGATGGCGGATGCGAAGCGGGCGTTGACTCGCCCCCGGTCCTTCACCATCGATCGCATGAAGCGCCGAATGGTGAATCCGGGAGAGAGACGACAATGAGCCAGTACCCTTCGCTGCACATGATCATTGATGGCGAAAAGGTGTCGGGCGGCGGCCGCCGCACCTTCGACGTGGTGAATCCCGTCACGGGCGAGGCGATCGGCGCGCTGCCGCTGGCGGAAGCCGGAGACCTGGATCGTGCGCTGGAAGTGGCAAAGGAAGGTTTCCGCATCTGGCGCAAATCCTCTGCCCAGGAACGCGCCAATGTGCTGCAGGGCGCGGCGCGGCTGATGATGGAGCGGAGGGAAGATCTCGCCCGCATCGCGACGATGGAACAGGGCAAGCCGCTGGCCGAAAGCCGCATCGAAGTGATGATGAATGTCGGCCTGTTCAATTTCTATGCCGGTGAATGTTTCCGCCTGTATGGCCGCGAACTGGTGCGCCCCGACGGGCTGCGTTCCACCGTGCGGCACGAGCCGGTCGGCCCGGTCGCGGCCTTCGCGCCCTGGAACTTCCCGATCGGCAATCCGGGGCGCAAGCTGGGCGCGCCGGTGGCGGCGGGCTGTTCCGTCATCATGAAGGCGGCGGAGGAAACCCCCGCCAGCGCGCTGGGCATCCTGCAATGCCTGCTGGACGCGGGCCTGCCGAAACAGGTGGCGCAGGCCGTGTTCGGCGTGCCGGACGAGGTGAGCCGCCATCTGCTGGGCAGCCCGATCATCCGCAAGCTCAGCTTCACCGGCTCCACCGTCGTGGGCAAGCATCTGGCGAAGCTGGCGGCCGACGACATGAAGCGCACCACCATGGAACTGGGCGGCCATGGCCCGGTGCTGGTGTTCGACGATGTCGATGTGGACCGGGTTCTGGAAACCGCCGTCGCCGGCAAATACCGCAATTGCGGCCAGGTCTGCGTCAGCCCCACGCGCTTCATCGTGCAGGAAAATGTCTTCGAGCGGTTCCGTGACGGCTTTGCCGAACGCGCGAAAGCGGTGAAGGTGGGCGACGGGCTGGAAGACGGCATCCAGATGGGCCCGATGGCCAATCCCCGCCGGCCGGAAGCGATGGAACGCCTGCTCGGCAATGCGAAGGACAAGGGCGCGAAGCTGCACGCCGGCGGCGACCGGATCGGCAATCGCGGCTTCTTCTTCCAGCCCAGCGTGCTGAGCGAAATCCCGCTCGATGCCGACATTATGAACGAGGAACCGTTCGGGCCGGTGGCGCTGATCAACCCCTTCCGCAATGAAGAGGACATGATCGCGGAAGCCAATCGCCTGCCCTATGGCCTGGCCGCCTATGCCTGGACCGACAGCGCCGCGCGCCAGCGCCGGCTGGCGGCGGAACTCGAAGCCGGGATGGTCGGCATCAACAGCCACATGATCGGCGGCGCGGATGCGCCCTTCGGCGGGGTCAAATGGTCCGGCCATGGCAGCGAGGACGGGCCGGAAGGGGTTCTGGCCTGCATGGTGGTGAAAGCGGTCCACGAAGGATAAGGATCGCAACACCAGGGGAGAGGACAGGAAGATGGATCAGACAAGCCTGCCCCCGGGCAGCCTCGACCCGGCGATCCGGGATATGGAGGCTGCGCTGGGACGAGAGAACGTCCTGACGGATGCGGAGGCGATGGCCGATCATGGCGATCCCTTCGCCCCACCGGGCGACTGGTATCGGCCGGGTGCGGTGCTGCTACCCGGTAGCGTGGAGGAAGTGCAGGCGGTGCTGCGCATCGCCAATGAACATGGCACCCCCGTCTGGACCAGCAGCCAGGGCCGCAACAAGGGTTATGGCGGCGGCGCGCCGCGCGTATCCGGCAGCTTCACCATGTCGCTGCGCCGGATGAACCGCGTGCTGGCGGTCGACGAGGATTCCTGCTGGGCGCTGGTGGAGCCGGGCGTCCGGTTCTTCGACCTGTACGAACATCTGCGGTCTATCGGTTCGAAACTATGGATGTCCGTCCCCGATCTGGGCGGCGGCAGCGTGATCGGCAATGCGCTGGACCATGGCGTCGGTTATACCCCCATCGGCGACCATTTCGGCAATCATTGCGGGATGGAGGTGGTGCTCGCCAATGGCGACGTGCTGCGCACCGGCATGGGCGGGATGAGCAATCCCCACGCCTGGCAGGTCTTCCCCCATGGTTGCGGCCCAAGCGCGGACGGGCTGTTTTCCCAGTCGAACTTCGGCGTGGTGACGAAGATGGGCGTGGCGCTGATGCCGCCGCCCGAAGTCTACATGCCCGGCTGGCTCACGCTGGACAGCGAGGAACAGTTCGGCCCCTTCCTCGACGCGTTGCGCCCGCTGATGATCGACGGCACGATCCCCAACCAGCCGATGATTATCAATGCCGTGTGCGCCGCCAGCGCATTCTGGGGGCGGGAGGAATGGTACACGGGCGAGGACACGATCCCCGAAGAGGTGATCGACCGGATCGCGCAGACGCCCGGCTTCGGCCGATGGGTGATGCGCTTTGCGCTGTATGGCGACAAGCCGGTGGTGGATCACAACCGCGCCAAGGTGGATGCAGCGCTCGGCTCCATCCCCGGCTGCACCATCACCTACGCCGAATATGACGGGCATGACCTGCCCGAATTCACCAATCCGCATGAACGCGTGCAGGCCGGCATCCCCAGCATGGATCTGGACCGGATGACCCGCTGGTATGGCGGCGAACAGGGGGGCCATATCGGCTTTTCCTGCGCGATGCCGATCACCGGGCAGGATGGCACCGCGATCCGCGACATGGTGCGCGAGCGGCTCAATGCGGACGGGCTGGATTATTCCGGCGTGTTCATCGTGTCCAAGCGGCACATGATCCAGGTCGGGCTGGTGGTGTTCGATACGGAGAACGAGCCGCAGGCCCGCGCTGCCTATGCCGCGTGCAAGGCGCTGGTCGGGCCGGCGGCGAAGCTGGGATATGGTGAATATCGCAGCCATGTCGACTTCATGGACCTGGTCGCCGACCAGTATGATTTCAACAACCACGCCCAGCGGCGCTTTGCCGAAACCATCAAGGACGCGCTTGATCCGGGCGGGATACTTTCCCCCGGCAAGCAGGGCATCTGGCCGCGCGCATGGCGCGAGGCGACAGCGAAAGGAATGCAGTGACTCACGAACTCAGGACCGGCGGCGATCGCGGCTATCTGCGCATCGCGACGGAAGAAGCCTTCGCCACGCAGGAACAGTTTGACGCCATCATGCGGCTGGTGAAGGAAGGCCGCGCCGACAAGGGCACCGTCAGCCTGTGGGGTTTCTATGGCACCAGCCCTTCGGAACGCACAACCTTCATCCGGGAACGCCTGCTGGACCTGGGCGAACTGCGCATCCAGGCCATGGACGAGGCCGGCATCGACAAGGCGGTGCTGGCGCTGACCAGCCCGGGCACCCAGTCGCTGCACGACCCGGAAGAGGCGAAGCGCATCGCCCGCAACGCCAATGACCAGCTGAAGGATGCGTGCGAGCGTTATCCCGACCGGTTCCACGGCATGATCGCGGTCGCGCCGCTCGACCCGGAATGGTCGGCGCAAGAATTGCGGCGCGGCAAGGAGGAACTGGGCTTCCACGGGGTGCAGATCAACAGCCACACCCATGGCCATTATCTGGACGAGGAGCAGTTCGACCCGATCCTGCGCGCCTGCGCCGATCTCGACCTGCCGCTCTATATCCACCCGCAAGGCCCGCCGGACGAGATGATCGGCGACATGGTCGGCGCCGGGCTGGACGGTGCGGTGTTCGGCTTCGGCGTGGAAACCAGCTATCACGCGATGCGGCTGCTGACGACCGGGGTGTTCGATCGTTATCCCAACCTGCAGATGATGCTGGGCCATGGCTGCGAGGGGCTGCCTTACTGGCTGTATCGCCTGAACTACATGCATCAGGCGGGCATCCGTTCGCAGCGTTACCCGCGCCTGAAGACGCAGCAGCATGACCTGTTCCATTACATGCGCAACAACGTGCTGGCGACGAATAGCGGCCTCGCCTTTTCCCCCGCGATCAAGCTGATGATCGAGGTGATGGGCGAAGATCGCGTGATGTATGCGATGGATTATCCCTATCAGTACCTGCCGGACGAGGTGTGCTGGATGGATGACATGGACATCAGCGACGCGCAGAAGAAGAAGTTCTTCCAGACCAACGCGGAACGCTGGTTCAAGCTCTAGGAGACATGCGATGACGACCTATGCGGTAACGGGTGCTTCGGGCCAGCTCGGCAGGCTGGTGCTGGATGAATTGCTGACGAAAGTCGATGCTTCCCAGGTGGTTGCGCTGGTGCGCGACCCGGCCAAGCTGGCGGATTATGCCGCGCGCGGGGTGGATGTGCGGCAGGCGGATTACGATGCGCCGGAAGGTTTGCCGGAAGCCCTGCGCGGGGTGGACAGGCTGCTGCTGATTTCCGGCAGCGCGCTGGGCGAACGGCCCCGCCAGCACAAGAATGTGATCGAGGCGGCAAAGGCCGCGGGCGTGGGCTACATCGCCTATACATCCATTCTGCAAGCGGACCGCACCCCCATCAAGCTGGGGGAAGAACACCGCGCGACGGAAGCCATCCTGAAGGATGCCGGTGTTCCCTACGACCTGCTGCGCAATGGCTGGTATAACGAGAACTATGTCGGCAGCCTGGCCGCGCAGGTCGATGCCGGGGTCATCACCGGCGCTGCTGGCCAGGGCCGCATCTCTTCCGCCACCCGCGCCGATTTCGCGGCCGGCGCAGCGGAGGCGCTGGTCAATGGCAAGGGCGGCGACGTGTATGAACTGGCCGGCGACGAAAGCTGGACCATGGCGGATTTCGCGGCGGAAGTGTCGCGCCAGTCCGGCAAGGAAGTTCGGTACGAGGACCTGACCGAAGCGGAATATGCGAAATCGCTGGAAGCGGTGGGGCTGCCCGATTTCGTGGCCCGGATCGTCGCCAATTCCAATGCCAGCACCGCACAGGGCGCATTGGAGAATGATGGCCGCACGCTGAGCCGGCTGTCGGGCCGCCCCACCACGCCGATCGCGCAGACGATCGCCGCGGCGCTCGGCAAATAACCCTGGGCAAATAGCCAACGAATAACGAACTAGCCCGCCCCGCATCGGGTGGCGCCGGAGGGGAAAGTGCAGATGGCGACAACCGCCGAAGAATCGCTCAAATCCGGACAGAAGGTGACGCGGGCGGGCTGGTATGCCCTGACGCTGGTTTCGGCGGCGCAGGCGCTCAGCCTGCTCGACCGGCAGATCCTTTCCATTCTGGCGCCCAGCATCTCCGCCGATCTGGGCATCGGCGATGCGGAGATCGGGCTGCTGTATGGCACACTGTTCGCACTGTTCTATGCCTTGTTCTCCCTGCCGCTCGGCCGGCTGGTGGACGGATGGGTGCGGACGCGGCTGCTGGCGATCTGCATTACCTTCTGGTCGTTTTCGGCGGGCCTTGCCGCCTTTGCGAGCGGGTTCACATTACTGGCCCTGTCGCGGCTGGGCGTAGGGGTGGGGGAAGCCGCATCCCAGCCCGCCGCGAACAGCATCATCTTCGACGAGTTCCCGCGCGAGAAACGCGGCACCGCCATGGCGGCGCTGGGCATCGCCACCGCGCTGGGGCTGGGCCTGTCCATGACGCTGGGCGGCGTGGTGGCGCAATGGTGGGACAATCTGCATATCGGCAGGGATGCGCCGCTGGGCTTTTCCGGCTGGCAATTCGCCTTCCTGGTGGCATCGCTGCCCGGCTTCCTGCTGGCCTATCTGATCTTCCGCATGAAAGAGCCGGAACGCGGCCGGATGGACGGCATCCCGGCCCGTGAAGACCCCCATCCCTTCAAGGCCAGCGCCGCCGTGCTGGGGGCTGTCACGCCGGGCGCCAACTGGTTCATGCTGTGGCACCGCCGGGCGGGAGCGGCGCAATGGACCATCAATCTGATCGGGCTGGCGGTGATCCTGATCGTCTGTTTCAGCGCGCTGCATCTCACGCAGCAATTTTCCCCGCGCCCGCCCATCCACGCGCTGGGGATGGAGTTCGACCCCCATGTGCTGCAATGGTTCGTAATGGGTTTCGGCGCCTTCGTGATCCTGAACCTGTTCCAGAGCTTCAAGCTGACGGATCGGCCGGCCTATAACGTCATCCTGTCCCCTTCCCTGATCCTCCTGATGGTGGTGGGCGGATTGCAGACATCCATCAATTACGGCGTGATGGGTTTCACCCCGTCCTTCCTGAACCGCGAATACGGGCTGTCGCCCGCCGCCACCGGCCTGCAATTCGGCCTGCTGGCCGCCGTGCTGGGGATGATCGGCCCGATCGTGGCTGGCCCCCTGTCCGACTGGCTGACCGCGCGCATGGGCGGGCGCGGCCGGGTGTGGCTGACGATCGTTTCGCTGGGCATATCGCCGCTGTTCGGCATCTGGACATACAGCGCCCCCGATGCCACGAGCTTCTATATCAGGTTCAGCTGCTACAGCCTGATCCTGACCCTGTGGCTGCCGCCCATCTATTCGCTGATGTACGATCTGGTGCTGCCGCGCATGCGGGGCATCACCTCTTCGGTCTACATCATCCTTTCAACCCTGCTTGGCCTGGGCATGGGACCGTATTTCGTCGGTATCGTGAGCGACCGGAACGGTGGCGATCTGGGCCAGGCGATCATGTCGATCAATTTCAATGCGCCGATCATCGTGGTGCTGCTGCTGATCGTGCTGTTCCGGATCAACCGCGACGAAAGCACGCTGCTGGAGCGGGCGAGAGCCGGCGGGGAGCCTGTATAATGCCTACCGTTCGTGAAGCCGCCTTTCGTGTGTTCGAGCATTTCGGGGTGGATCGCCTGTTCGGCAATCCGGGAAGCACCGAATTGCCGATGCTGAAGGCGATGCCCTTCCCCTATGTGATGGGGCTTAACGAAGCGGTGGTAGTGGGCATGGCCGATGGTTATGCCCGCGCCAGTGGCCGGCCCGCGCTGGTCAACCTGCACAGCGCGGCGGGCACGGGACATTCGCTGGGCAATCTGTTCACCGCCTGGAAGAACAACACGCCCGTGGTGGTCACGGCCGGGCAGCAGGCGCGATCCATCCTGCCCTACGACCCCTTCCTGTTTGCCGAACGGCCGACGGAATTTCCGCGCCCCTATGTGAAGTTTTCGGTGGAGCCGACCCGCGCACAAGACGTTCCGATGGTGCTGGCGCGCGCCTTCGTGACCGCGATGACCCCGCCGATGGGGCCGGTATTCGTGTCCATCCCCGTCGATGACTGGGACCGGGAATGCGACTGGCCCGAACTGCCCGAACTGACGCTGCGCACCCTGCCCCACCCGGACGGGATCGCGAAGCTGGCGGCGATGATCGACAAGGCGGAACGTCCCGCACTGGTGATCGGCACCGGCTGCGCCAATAGCGGCGGCTGGGACGCGGCGATCAGGCTGGCCAAAAAGGCCGGGCTTTCCGTCTGGGCGGCCCCTTATGCCGCGCGCGAGACCTTCCCCGAAAACCATCCGCAATTCGCCGGTTTCCTGCCGGCATGGCGCGACCAGATCCGCGACCTGCTGGCGCCGCATGACGCCATATTGGTGGCAGGTGCGCCGGTATTCACCTATCACGTCGAGGGCGAAGGGCCGCACTGGCCGGAAGGCGCCGTGCTGGCGGCGCTGAGCGACGATCCGCAGCATCTGGCCGCGCTGCCGGGCGGCAGCGGCGTGCTGGGCGATGTCGCATCCGGGCTGGATGCGCTGGCCGGACGGGTGAAGACGCGCGGTTTTGCCGGCACCACGCATCAGCAGCGCCAGCCGGAAGCCGCGATGACGGCGGCCTATGTCCTGTCGCGCGTCGCCGCGCTGCGGCCGGATCAGGCCGTGATCGTGGAAGAAGCGCCCACCGCGCGCGGCCCGGTGCATGACACGCTGCCGATCACGCGCGAAGGCGGCTTCTATACCTGCGCCAGCGGCGGGCTTGGCTATTCCCTGCCCGCTGCCGTTGGCGTGTCGCTGGGCCAGACGGACAAGGTGATTGCCGTGCTGGGCGACGGGGCGGCGATGTACACCATCCAGGCCCTGTATGCCGCGCGCAAGGAAGGCGCCGGCCTGAGCGTGCTGATCCTGAACAACGGCGCCTATGCCGCGCTGACCGGTTTTGCCGGGGAGTTCGGCATGAACAGCGTTCCGGGTTGCGACCTGACCGGGATCGACTTCGTGCAACTGGCCGAAGCGCAGGGACTGCCCGCGCGGCGGGTGGATTCGGTGGAAACGCTGGATGCCGCGCTGCAATGGAGTTTCGGGGAAATCGGGCCGACGCTGCTGGACCTTCGGATCGCCTGATTTTTGATACAATTGGGCGGCAGGCGGAAATTGCCTGCTTGCCGCCCGATGAAGCAGTGGCAAAAGCGCGCTCAGCCCGCGCTGCAATGCCGTGCGGGCGCTCTTGGGGGGCAAGGCTTCATGATAACGAAACGTGTCCTGGTAGTGGAAGACGATGCGCTGAACCGCGCGTTGTTCTGCACCGTCCTGGAGGAAAACGGTTTCGAGGTGCAGCCCGTGACGGACGAAAGGGAGGCCGTGGAAGCCGCCAGCCAGTTCGACCCGCATCTCATCATCATGGATATCCAGCTGCCGCATATTTCGGGGCTGAAGCTGATCCAGACATTGAAGCGCAGTCCGCGGCTGTCGCATGTCCCCGTGCTGGCCGTGACGGGATATGTCGGCAGGGGCGAGGAACGGCGCGTGCGCCGCGCCGGGGCCAATGACTATCTGCCCAAGCCGGTTTCCATCCAGCCCTTCATGGCGGCGGTCGAACGGCTGGTGCTGCGGGAGATGACGGACGCGGCCTGACACCGCGCCCGCGGGGAAGATGGCAGGGGAGCCGGTACGCTACAGCACCCGCCACACCCATAGCTTGATCCCGGCGGCGTAGCGCGCGCCTGAGCAGATGAAGATCGACCTGTTCAGCCAGTCATACGGGCCATCGGGAGCGATGAATTCGGGCACGGTGCGGAAGTAATATTCCGCCGGGTCGACCTCTTCCCCCCGCCGCAGCCGGTCCATCACCTCGGGCGGGCCGTGGCGGAGGCCGCGATTGCGGATCTGGATCAGCGCGCCGTCATCCGTTTCGATAGCGTAGATCGCATCGGCGACCGTCACCCCGTCGGGCCGAGTCAACTGCCAGTCCGCCGAATTGCCCATCAGCCTGCCGCTGATCCGGGGCCCCTTCACATAACCGCCCGACCGGATCGGGATGATGCGGCGGGTGCCGTCCACCACCGTCCCGATTTCACGCGGAGGATCGAGATCGCCGCCCGCTTCGTAGACAAATTCCAGATCGGGCTTGATCATCGTCAACTCCTCCCTCCATGCTTTTCTGCGATGGTTCAGACTAGGCGCGATAGCTTGCGGCGCAAGCGAATCGCGCGCAGAAAGCGCGCCGACGGATCGAGAGGAGAGTTTGATGGCCGGTGATCTTTACGCGGACTATGTCATCGTCGGCGCGGGCAGCGCGGGCTGCGTGCTGGCCAGCCGGTTGACCGAAAGCGGTGAATTCAACGTGGTGCTGCTGGAGGCTGGCGGCGATGACAGGCCGACCAGGGAACCCGGCCAGTTCATGTCCAACATGATGATCCACACGCCCATCGGTTTCGGCAAGACGCTGAACGACCCCAAGGTGAACTGGCTGTACCAGACCGAGGTGGACGAGGGATCGGGCGGCCGCAGCCACAAATGGCCCAAGGGCAAGGTGCTGGGCGGGTCCAGCTCCATCAACGGGCTGCTCTATATTCGCGGGCAGGCCGCCGATTATGACGGTTGGGCGCAGATGGGCGCGCGCGGCTGGAGCTATGACGATGTGCTGCCTTATTTCCGCAAGGCCCAGCATCAGGAACGCGGGGAAGACGATGTGCATGGCAGCGGCGGGCCGCTGAATGTCTGCGATTTCCCCGAAAAACACCTCGTCAGCGGCGCGCTGATCGAAGCCTGCGTGGAAGCGGGCATACCCTATCGCGACGATATCAACACCGGCGACCAGGAAGGCGTGACTTGGTTCCAGCTGACGATGAAGGGCGGCAGGCGACATTCGGCGGCGGTGGCTTACCTCCATCCCGCGATGAAACGCGCCAACCTGCTGGTGGAAAAGCGCGCCATGACCACCCGCATCCTGTTCGACGGCAAGAAGGCGGTGGGCGTGGAATTCCGCCAGCATGGGGAAACGCGCCGCGTGCTGGTGACGCGCGAGGTGATCCTGGCGGCGGGATCGGTCGAAAGCCCCAAGCTGCTGGAAGTGTCGGGCGTGGGCAAAGGCTCCATCCTGCAGGAACTGGGCGTGCAGCTGGTGCATGATGCGCCGATGATCGGCGAAAACCTCCAGGATCACTACATGATCGGCTGCCAGGCCCGGCTGCGGGAGGACTGGCAATCCATCAACCATCTTTCGACTGGCCTGAAACTGGCCGGACAGGTGGCGAAATACGGGCTGAGCCGGCGCGGCCTGCTGTCCTATGCCGTGGCGCATGGCACGGCCTTTGCCAAAACCCGCCCGGATCTGGAAACGCCGGACGTGCAGATCCACGTCATGGCGGCGAGCATGGATCTGGAGGTGCTGGCGACCACGCAGGCGCTGCAGCTGGAAAAGCTGCCCGGCCTTGCTTCCAACCCCTGCCAGTTGCGGCCGGAATCGCGCGGATCGATCCACGCCCGTTCGCCCGACGCGATGGAAGCCCCGCGGATCGTGCCGAATTACCTGTCCGATCCGATCGACCGGCAATCCGTGGTCGACCAGCTGAAGCTGATCCGCAAGATCTGGCAGCAGCCCGCGCTGAAGCCCTATCTGAAGGAAGAAGGCGACCCCTTCGGCGAAACGGACGAGCAGATGCTGGCCTATGCCAAGCTGGCCGGCGGCACGCTGTACCACCCGGTCGGCACGGTCGCGATGGGCGACGAACGCTATCCCCTGACGCCGGAACTGAAGCTGCGCGGGGTGGATGGGCTGCGCGTGATCGACGCATCGGTGATGCCGAAGATCGCCAGCGGCAATACCAACGCCCCCACCATCATGATCGCGGAAAAAGGCGCGGACATGGTGCTGGCAGACGCGAAGCAGGAAGCGCTGGCCTGATCTTGCGGGTTGCGGGGCGGCCCGAACGCCGCCCCGCCCCGTTCCGGCCTGCTATTGCCCCAGCGTCAGCTTCGCGAACAGGGTGTAGCCCAGCGGATCGTCGCCATAGGCCGCATCCAGCGCATCCGGCTTGAAGAATGTGGCGAGGCTGCCACCCAGTGACAGCCCTGCCTTGTCCCCCAGCGGCAGGGTATAGGCATAGCCGGCCTGAAGCTTGGCGATACGGAACGCACGGTCGTGCAGCGGATCGGCATGATCCGGAAACAGCTCGTCATTCAGCACATTCTCGTAGCGACCGAACAGGGTGTGGCCATCCGCCACATCCCAGTTCGCTTCCGCCAGCCATGCGGTGAGAGTGCCGCCGGGCCGCCGGTTCTTGGCTGAGAAAGCCGCCATCGCGGCAAGGCCCGATCCCGAATTGTAATGGACGCTGGCAGTGGTGCGAGCCTCGTCCTCCCCCGGATGATGCGCTTCCGGCTCCTTGATCCAGCCCTGGCTGACCTGCATCATCCAGTTGGGCGACGGGGCAAAGCTGGCCCGCAGGCTGAAACTGTCGAGCGCCGGGGTTTCGATGCCCCAGCGTTCCTCGTCCGGTTCCTTCCCCCGGAAGGCGGACCCTTCCAGCTGCCAGCCACCGCTGGCAAGGCCCGCCGTGGCCACGCCATAGGTGATGTGGGTCGAATCGAACCAGTGATGGGTGATCGGCGCTTCCGGGTTCAACCGGGCGGATGCGCGGTGCATGAAGGCGGCGGGGCCAAGTGCAGGTTCGCCCACCGGCCCGCCATAGAGAAATGCGGACAAGCCATCCGCCACCTCCACATCCACCCGCGCGGCCAGTTCCATGAACAGATCGTGCGGATGCTGGCGATCGACCAGCGGCTGGCCATTCGCCGTTTCCCCGGTCGAGAACAGGATCGGGTAGCCCCGCGCCGACATCAGCGGTTCGGCGCTGAGCATGGTGCGCAGTTGCAGCCGGGTGGACCCGGCGCTGCGCTGGAGGACGATCATCGCCATGGATTGCGCATAGGCCTTGTCATCCCCGCGCGGGCCGGTCTGATCGGTATAGACCCCCCAGAGATAGCCATGGGCCATGCCCATCCACCCGCCCCCGAGATCGAAATGAAGGCCAGGCATCATGCCTTCCGATGGCGGGAGCAAGGCCGTACCCGAACCGGCTGAGGGTGCCTGCGGCCCATGATCGGAGGGAGCATAGTGCATGTTCCCATGGTCCATGTTTCCGTGGTCCATGGACCTGTGATCCATCGAGCCGTGATCCGTGCTCGCATGATCTGCGGGAAGGGGTGTGGCAGGTGCGTGGCCCATGACCGCATGATCCGCTGCCTGCGGGGCAGCGGCGGCGGGGGGCGTATCATGACCCATTGCGGCATGATCGTGTCCCGCGTGATCGTGTGTGGGGGCGTCGTCGGGTGGGGCATCCGCCCCGGCCTCGGGCGAATGAGCGGTGTGGCTGGCGTGCTGGCCGGCATCATGTGCCCATAAGGGCGCGGGCAGGCAGGCGGCCGCTGCGGCGCCTGCAAGGAGCGTTATCTTCACTGTCGGTAATCCTGCGTTGGTTGAAAGGGGGATTTCAACTCACGCAGGTCGGGGTGGCGGCACATGGGGAGGGACGACATGCGACAGCAGCGCCGCGCAGGTGCCGGGCGGGGCGATTTCAGGCTGCCAAGGCGGCAGAAGCTCAGCCACGGGAGCAACGCCCGGAATACTGCAACCGGGGCACATATGGGCGGCGGAATCGTCCCGGTCCGGCAGGGATGGCCGGGTTTTTTCGTGAAGTCCCGCTTCCTGACCGGAAGCGTGCGAGCCGCCATCGCCATGGGCGGAATGATGGCCCGCAGGGGCCGCGTGGCAGGGGGCGGCATGATCCGCAGCCGCAGCGCCCGTGGGCATCTGCGCCTGCAACATTACCAGCATCAGGATCACCAGCCAGCGCATCGGCCTTCCATGCGCCATCGCGGCGCGAAGGTCAAAACGCGAGCTGGCGTCAAAGCAGCAGGAAAGCAGCGGCACCCGCCGCGAAGCACAGCACCAGCAGGCATAGGCCCCAGCCCAGCAGGGTGAAGAGCCGCCGGTTCAGCGTCTCTTCCTCCACGATCTCCACATCTTCATTCGCCGCCAGGACGGTGCCCATGCCCGCGCCGAAGGCGGGCGCGACGCGCGGCATTTCCACCCCGGCCGTCAGCGCCAGCTTTTCACTGGCAAGGGCCAGGCGCTGGCAGGCAAGATCATCATCGAGGTCAGAGCATGGCAATGGCTCTTCCCCGTCAAGCAGCCGTTCCAGCTGCCGGTCGATGGCCACCAGCCGGTCGATCTGTTCGAATGCGCGGCGCCGGTTGCCGGACATCACCGCCAGTTGCAGCCGGGCCTGCGCCAGTCCGCTGGCGCGCAGAAAATGCAGGTCGGCACGTTGCACGGGATTTTCCGCATCCACCTCCGGCGCCAATCGAAAGACGGGCATGCCGCCACCGCCAGTGGGGATCGCCTCCATGCTCTGATTCTCCTCCAGCCCCCTGGTAATGCGGGGCTAGGCGAGAATGTTGCGAGGCGAAAACAATGATCCGACAGAGCGCCGCGTCGGCGCGCCCGGCCGTTTCGCAACTGCGAGATCAGACCCGTTCGATCACATCGGCAATGGATGCAGCGACACGGCTGGGCCGATAGGGATAGCGGGCGATCTCATCCTCCCGCGTGGAGCCGGTGAGGACGAGGATGGTCTCCAGGCCCGCCTCCATCCCCGCAACGATGTCGGTATCCATGCGGTCGCCGATCATCACCGTGGTTTCTGAATGCGCCTCTATGCGGTTCATCGCGCTGCGGAACATCATCGGATTGGGCTTGCCGACGAAATAGGGACGTGCGCCCGTGGCGGCGGTGATCATCGCCGCGGCAGCGCCCGTAGCGGGCAGCGGCCCTTCCGGCGATGGCGAGGTGACATCGGGATTGGTGGCGATGAACCGCGCCCCGCCCTTCACCAGCCGGATCGCGCGGGTGATCGCCTCGAACGAATAGGACCGCAATTCCCCGATCACGACGTAATCGGGGTTGGTGTCCGTCATCGTATAGCCGATTTCATGCAGCGCGGTGGTCAGCCCGGCCTCCCCGATCACGAAGGCGGTGCCGCGCGGTTTCTGGCTGTCGAGGAAAGCGGCGGTGGCCAGCGCGCTGGTCCAGATCGCGCGTTCCGGCACGTTCAGGCCGGAACGCGAAAGGCGGGCGGCGAGATCGCGCGGCGTGTAGATGGAATTATTGGTGAGGACGAGGAAACGCCGCCCCTTCTCCACCAGCCGCGCGAGGAACTCACCCGCGCCGGGGATGGCCTGCCCCTCGCTCACCAGAACTCCATCCATGTCGGTAAGCCAGCATTCGGGCGGGAGGCGTTCGCGGGTCATGCCCGGCTAATGCCTGTTCTTGAGCGCGACGACAATGCCGCTACTCCGCAACGTGAGCCGCCTGAGGTTTGCTTGCCGAAGCGCGGGAGGTTTCGATGAGAACGCGCAGGTGCCCGTTTCCTTCGTGGCAAGCGTATTCATAGATTTCGTATGCTTCGTCACGCGTCCATTCGAAAGCGGCGGTCCAGGGTGCAGTGAACACGTCCGGGTCGGTATAGGTCAGTCGATAGGCAATATTGTCCGCCCCGGTCATCGTCAGCCGTTCGAGGACATGCGCCCCGGGACCCATCGGCAGCGTCGCCAGAGTACGATCGGGCACCGGCGAACCCGACCTTCGGCTGGCGTCATCCGTGGCGCTGTCGCCAGTGACGATATTGGTCGTCTCGATCACCAGCGTATCACCGTCCCAGCGACCGCGGCTCGCCCCGTTCCACGCCCTTACTGTATCAGGCCAGCGGCCAGCCTGTCCCACCGGCACAATGCGCGTGCCGAACATTTCCAGTTGCAGCACGACATAGCCGGGCGCCTGGAAGATGCGCACGCCGTTATTGTAGGGCTTGGGCAGCATCATCGCTGGAAAACCCCGCGTGATGCAGCGGTCGAACGCATCCATGTCGGTGATCCAGTCGAACCGTTCCTGCCCATCCCTGTAGCTGGACCGGCCGGCATCGTGGAGAGCCTGTGCCGCCGGTTTCAGCGGCGGCAGGCGGCCGTCCGGCGGATCGACCAGCAGCGAAGCGGCGTGCCCCATGCGAGAAGAGTGCAGCCAGTCCGTAAGTCCGCGCGTGCCATCGCCATCAATGTCTTCGGAATAGCTCGCATCGGACAGTTCGGCCCGTTCGAGCCGTTCGGCAAACTCTTCCTCCGTCAACCATGCGCGCCTGCCCATCGCTGCGGGCCGTTCAAACGGAATGCGCGCATCGCTGATGTTCTGGACGGGCCAGACACCGCGAATATCGGGGTCGCCCCACGAGGTTCTAGCTGGTTGAAACTCCGGCGCCGCTTCCTGACCCGCAGCCATGCTGGACAATATCAGCACACAGGGCGGGGTCAGTAAGCGGACGAACCTCATGAGAGCGCCAATCGTCCCAACGGATCACTCAGACGCTTTCCATCTCCCTTGCCAGCCCGATCTCGTCGCTGGGTGCGAAATTGCCGTGGAGGCCGAAGCGCAGGCGGATCGGGATGTGGATCGTGGCGATGGGGCCTTTCTCGATGTCCAACGCGTCGAACAGCAGGAGGTCGCTGCGATGTTCTTCAAGCCGGTTGCAGACCTGCACGATCCAGCCATCGCCTTCCGGCGCATCCTTGCTGCGCGGGATGAAGCAGGGTTCCTGCAGGGTGGAGACGGGGCCGGCCCACCAATGCTGTTCCGCGCCCGTTTCCAGATCCTTCAGGAACAGGCAGTTCATCAGCATCCCGCCGGCGCTGCCACCCTTCAGTTCGTGCGGGCGGCTCATGTCCATTTCGAGCATCCAGCCATAGCGGTTCTTCCGCCCGGCAAAGCGATCGTCGATGCGGGGGAACTCGCCGACCGTATCGGTGAGCCTGGTGACGGAATCGAACTCTTCCCCATTGGAGGACAGGTCGACCGTCCAGTCGGTCAGATAGCTGGCGGCCTCGCGCGGGTTGAACGGCAGGTCATTCACATCCGGGAAGAAGGGGAACATGTTGTTCTTCGCCTCTGGCGTGAGGAAGTGGATCTTGGTCCCTTCCTGCCAGGCGTTGAGAACGTGGCTGGCGAAGCAGTTTTCGCGCCGGAACCAGCGGATGTCTTCCTGCTTCATGTCGTCGCGGCGGGGAATGATGCCGAGATAGACGGGCATCGAGGTATCGAAACCGAAATGCGGCTTGCCTTGTTCCAGCCGTTCCCACGATCCGATCGAGGGCACGATGTGCAGGATCAGATAGTCTTCCGTGATCCCGAAATCATGCATCATGCAGTAATAGGGCACCTTGAACCACTTCTCGCGGATCAGTTCGCCCTTGGGGTTGATCTCGTAATAGGTCACGTCGTCGGTGCACAGCCCGCTGGCGGCATAGCCGATGGCGACCATATTGCCGGTGATCGGGTCGATCTTGGGATGGGCGGTGAAGGTCTGTCCCGTCATCTTCCCTTCGAAACGGGTATATCCGTCCGTTTCCATGGTCGCCGGGTCCATGATGAGCGCGGGGGAATCCTCCTTCAGCGCCCAGAGCTTGCCGCCATAGATAAAGGCGTTGGTGTTGGCGGTGCCGCGAATTTCGCCCTGCACGCTTTCATCATCGGTCAACGGGTTGCGATAGGCGCCGAACAGGCCGTGCCCGGCCTCGTTCTCCAGCTTCCATTTATCCGTCTGCGCCCAGCGCTGGCGGAAATCGCACTGCCCGTCGTGGAAATGGAAGCGCGTGATCATGCCGTCGCCATTGAAGGCGATATCGTCGCCCAGGCGGGGCGGAAATTGCGGGTCCGGCTGCACGCGATAGAACGCCCCGTCCAGTTCCGGCGGGATCGTGCCTTCATGCTGAAGATCCTGGATATCGGCTTCGATCCGGCTGGGTTTGTTGAAACCCGTGAAACTCGGTGTGTCGGGAAATTGCGCCATCTGTCCTCTCCTTGCGCACGATTGTATGCTTCACTAACGAATAGGCAAGAAGCACCAGTGGCATAGTCGGAAGGACAAGCGAAATGGGGGCGCCGACCATCGCCGAAGACGGAACCATCCCGCCCGAAGGGCTGGAAGCCATCCTCGGCTTCCACCTGCGACTGGCGCATGGCGCCGTATATCGCCATTTCACCGAGACATTCGCCGACCTGGGGATGACGCAGAAGCAGGTTTCCACCTTGTGGGTCGTGGCGGAACGGCCGGGCGTATCGCAGATCGAGATCGGCACCATGCTGCGGATGGACCGCGCGACCACCATGACCATCGCGACCCGGCTGGAACAGCGCGGCTATGTGCAGCGGACCCGCTCCACCCGCGACGGGCGCAAGCAGGCCTTGTACATCACCCCGGCGGGGGAAGAGGCGCTGATGAAGGCAAAGTCATGCATTTCGGAACACGAAGCATGGCTGAAACGGCGATTTTCCCCGGATGAAGTCAAGAAACTGGTGGAAATGCTGACGCGAATCCACGAATGAGGGCCCCGCCTAGAACAGGAAGGGACGGAGATGGCAGGGAGCGCTGGGGGTAACAATCCGATCGCGGTGATCAACGACAATCCAATGAGCGTACGCCAGTGGATCGTCGTCGTGCTGATGATCGCATTGAACGCACTGGACGGGTTCGACGTGCTTTCGAGCGCGTTTGCAGCACCCGGCATCTCGCAGGAATGGGGCATTCCCCGTTCCGAACTGGGCATCGTCCTTTCCGCCGAACTGGTCGGCATGGGCTTCGGATCGGTGATCCTGGGCGGCGCTGCCGACAAGATCGGCCGCAAGCTCGCCATGCTGATCTGCCTCTGCATCATGGCGGTCGGCATGTTCATGGCGCATGACGCGACCGGCGTGACGCCGCTGACGATCTGGCGCTTCATCACCGGCCTCGGCATCGGCGGCATGCTGGCAGCAACGAATGCCGTTGTTGCCGAAAGCACCAGCAATTCATCTCGCAGCCTTGCCATGGCGCTGTATGTCATCGGCTATCCGCTGGGCGGCGTGATCGGCGGTTTCGCCGCGCAAGGCTGGCTGCTGGTGGATTATGACTGGCGCGCGGTGTTCCTGTTCGGCTCCATTGTGACGGCCGTCATGATCCCGCTCGTCATGCTGCTGGTCCCGGAAACGCCGGCCTTCCACGCGGCGCGGCGCGGGCCGAATGCGCTGGAGAAGATCAACAAATCGCTGCGCGCCCTGCGCCAGCCGGTGATCGAGGCCCTGCCCGAATTGAAGCAGGAAGGCCCGCAGCCCAAGGTGACGGATATCCTGTCCAAGCCGGGCCTGCGCAAGGTCACCTGGCTGCTCGCTTTCGGCTACATGTTCCACACGCTGACCTTCTATTACATCCTCAAATTCGCGGTGCAGATCGTGGCCGACAGCGGCTTCAGCCAGCCGGAAGCCGCCAGCACCCTGACCTATGCCAATATCGGCGGCGCTGTCGGCGGCGCGCTGTTCGGCATCCTGCTGAAGAAGTGGGACATCAAGGGGCCGACCATCGGCGCATTGCTGCTGGGCGTGTGTGCGGTGGCCTGGTTCGGCCTGGGCCATGGCGATCTCGGCGCATGGCGCCTGGCCGGGTTCCTGACCATGTTCTTCCTCAACGCCGCGATCGTCGGTTACTACGCCGCCTTCGCACGGGGCTTCCCGGCCTATGCCCGCGCCACCGGCACGGGCTTCGTGCTGGGCGTCGGCCGCGCGGGTGCGGCGGGATCGCCCATCATCGCCGGCTTCCTGTTCGACGCGCTGGGCAAGAACGAGCTGCTGGCCGTCTCGCTCATCATGTGCGTCGGCTCTATTCTGGGCGCGGTGCTGTTGTGGATGCTGCCGATCCGGGATGCGGATGGCGACATGATGGGCACGAAGCCGGCCTGAAACGATGCGCGGCCGGGCCGCTCGCCCGGCCGTGCGGCTGCGCACTGGCATTCTGGCGGGCGCAGTCTAATGAGCTAGCTAATCGTTATTCGAATCAATTAATGAGAGATCGACTATGAAGACCCGCGCCGCCGTTGCCTTTGAAGCAAAGAAGCCGCTGGAGATCGTCGAGCTGGACCTGGAAGGCCCCAAGGCCGGCGAGGTGCTGGTCGAAATCATGGCGACGGGCATCTGTCATACCGATGCCTACACGCTGGACGGGCTGGATTCGGAAGGCATCTTCCCATCGGTGCTGGGCCATGAAGGGGCCGGCATCGTGCGCGAGGTGGGTGCGGGCGTGACCAGCGTGGTGCCGGGCGATCATGTCATCCCGCTCTACACCCCCGAATGCCGCCAGTGTAAATCCTGCCTGTCGGGCAAGACCAACCTGTGCACCGCGATCCGCGCCACGCAGGGCAAGGGCCTGATGCCCGATGGCACCACGCGCTTCTCCTACAAGGGGCAGCCGATCTTCCATTACATGGGCTGTTCCACCTTCTCCAACTTCACGGTCCTGCCGGAAATCGCGGTGGCCAAGATTCGCGAGGACGCACCGTTCCAGAGCAGCTGCTATGTCGGCTGCGGCGTGACCACGGGCGTGGGCGCGGTGGTGAACACCGCCAAGGTCCAGGTGGGTGACAATGTCGTCGTGTTCGGCCTGGGCGGCATCGGACTGAACGTGATCCAGGGCGCGAAGCTGGCCGGCGCGAACAAGATCATCGGCGTCGACATCAATCCCGACCGCGAGGAATGGGGCCGCAAGTTCGGCATGACCGACTTCCTCAACACCAAGGGTATGAGCCGTGATGAAACGGTCGCCAAGGTGGTGGAAATGACCGATGGCGGGGCCGATTACACCTTCGACTGCACCGGCAATACCGAAGTGATGCGCACCGCGCTGGAAGCATGCCACCGCGGCTGGGGCACCAGCATCGTGATCGGCGTTGCCGAAGCGGGCAAGGAAATCGCCACTCGCCCTTTCCAGCTGGTGACGGGGCGCAACTGGCGCGGCACCGCATTCGGCGGCGCCAAGGGCCGCACCGACGTGCCGAAGATCGTGGACTGGTACATGGACGGCAAGATCCAGATCGATCCGATGATCACCCATGTCCTGACGCTGGAGGAAATCAACAAGGGCTTCGACCTGATGCATGCGGGCGAATCGATCCGCAGCGTCGTCGTCTATTGAAGCAGGGCTGACGGACCCGCCCTGCGGACAAGGGCGGGCCGTCACGAGGGAGGCAGGCCATTTTCAGGCATATCGCGATCGGCACCGACGATCCGGAACGGGCGCGTGTTTTCTATGACGCGACCTTTGCCGCGATCGGCATCGCGCCGGCGGAAGCCGATCCGAAAGGGCGGCTGCTCTATCGCCATGGCGGCGCCCTGCTGATCGTCGGCCGCCCGATCGACGGGCAGGCCGCGACCAATGCCAATGGCGGCACGCTGGGCTTCCACGCCCCGTCCGCGCAGGCGGTGAAGGATTGGCATGACGCCGGCATCGCCAATGGCGGCGCAATGTGCGAAGGCCTGCCGGCCCAGCGCATTTCCCCCGCGACCGGGCGCAGCGTGCATGTCGCCTATCTGCGCGACCCTGCCGGCAACAAGCTTTGTGTGGTATATGACGAACCGCCCGTAGCCGGGCTGTGACCGACGAGAAGAAAGGCCTGCGATGTTCAATCATGCGTTTCTCGGCACCAACGATGTCGAAAAATCCCGCAAGTTCTACAACAAGGTGATGGGCACGCTGGGCTTCGATCCGGTCGAACTGCCCGACCGCACGATCTATCCCGGCGCTGACGGCAATGCCTTCATCGTCGCCCGGCCCGCCAATGGCGAGGATGCGACCATCTCCAACGGCCACACGCTGGGCTTCAAGGCCGCCGATTACGCCGCGGTCGATGCGTGGCATTCCGCCGGTCTGGAAGCGGGCGGCACATGCGAAGGCGAACCGGGTTTCCGCCCCAACAGCCCGGGCAACATGTATGGCGCCTATCTGCGCGATCCCGATGGCAACAAGATCTGCGTCTTCACGCCGAATGTCGGCGACAAACAGTAAGGGCGCGCCAGGGTCGTGACATTGGAAACGGTCAGCGAGAACAAGAGCTTCGGCGGCACGCAGGGCGTCTATCGCCACAAGTCGCGGGAAACGGGCACGGACATGACCTTCGCGGTCTTCGTCCCCGACCATGAGCCGGGGGCGAAGCTGCCGGTGCTGTGGTATCTTTCCGGCCTGACCTGCACCCATGCCAATGTCATGGAAAAGGGCGAATATCGCGCCGCCTGCGCGCGCAATGGCATCATCTTCGTCGCGCCCGACACCAGTCCGCGCGGCGACGATGTGCCGGATGACGAAGCCTATGATTTCGGCAAGGGCGCCGGTTTCTATGTGGATGCGACCCGCGATCCCTGGGCAGCGGCATTCCGCATGCGCAGCTATGTCGAACAGGAACTGCCCGGCATCGTGGCGGGCGCATTCCCGGTGGACATGGACCGGCAGGGCATCACCGGCCATTCCATGGGCGGGCACGGCGCGCTGACGATCTCGCTGCGCAACCCCGGCCGGTTCCGTTCCACCAGCGCCTTTTCCCCCATCGTCAGCCCGCTGAACTGCCCCTGGGGCGAGAAGGCGCTGGCGGGCTATCTGGGCGACGATCGCAGTGCATGGCGCGAATATGATGCCTGCGCGCTGATCGAAGACGGTGCGCGTTTGCCCGATCTGCTGGTGGACCAGGGCACGGCGGATAATTTCCTGAACGACCAGTTGAAGACGCATTTGCTGGACGAGGCGTGCAGCAAGGTGAATATGAAGGCCACGATACGGATGCAGGATGGGTACGACCATTCCTATTTCTTCATTTCGACCTTCATGGGCGAACATGTTGATTGGCACGCTGAAAGGCTGAAGGTTTGAGCGGCAAGGCACAGAAGATCGGCGCCATCGTCGATGATCATAAGGGGCAGGAAGGCGCGTTGCTGCCGATCCTGCACGATATCCAGCATGAATTCGGCTGCGTGGATGCCGAAGCGGAAGCCATCGTGGCGCAGGCGATGAACCTGAGCCGCGCCGATGTGCATGGCGTCGTCAGCTTCTACCACGATTTCAAGCCGCAGGCCGACCCGCGCCCCGAAGTGCAGATCTGCCGCGCGGAAGCGTGCAAGGCGCGCGGCGTGGAAGCGCTGATGGATGCCGCCGCTGCCGCCGCCGGGGAGCGGGTGAAGCTGTCCACCGTCTATTGCCTGGGCCTGTGCAGCGCCGGGCCGAGCGCGCGCGTGGGCGACACGCTGCATGCCCGGCTGGACGCCGATGCCCTGACCAAAGTGATCGAGAACGCCTGATGATCGTCCGCATTTCCGATGACGCGCTGGCCCGGGCGCTGGGCGCCGATGCGCTGGCCACTGCCTTCGCCCGCAAGGGGCACGAGGTGCAGCGCACGTCCAGCTGGGGCATGCACTGGCTGGAACCGCTGGTGGAGATTGACGGCAAGGGCTTTGGCCCCGCCACCATGGCCGATGTGGACGCCATCCTGGATGGCAGCAGCGACAAGGCGATCGGCGCCATCGCCGAACACCCCTTCATCGCCCGCCAGCAGCGGCTGACCTTTGCCCGCGCGGGGCGGACGCGGCCGACCAGCCTTGCCGATTACGAGGCCACGGGCGGCTGGGCCGGCCTGCGCCGGGCGCGCCAGATCGGTGCCGAAGCCATCGTGGAAGAAGTGCTGCAATCCGGCCTGCGCGGCAGGGGCGGCGCGGGCTTCCCCGCGGGCATCAAATGGAAGACGGTGGCAGGCGTGGCCGCGCCGCAGAAATATATCGTCTGCAATGCGGACGAAGGCGACAGCGGCACCTTTGCCGATCGCATGCTGATGGAAGGCGATCCCTTCGCCCTGATCGAAGGCATGGCGATCGCCGGTGAAGCCGTGGGCGCGACCCAGGGTTTCATCTATCTGCGTAGCGAATATCCCGATGCGCAGCGCAAGCTGAACGAGGCGCTGCGCCAATGCGCCGACATCATCGCCCCCTTCCGCTGCGAAGTGCGCATGGGTGCTGGCGCCTATGTCTGCGGGGAGGAAACCAGCCTGCTGAACAGCCTGGAAGGCAAGCGCGGCGAAGTACGGGCCAAGCCGCCGCTGCCCGCCATCGAAGGCTTCATGGGCCGCCCGACCGTCGTCAACAACGTGCTGACGCTGGCTGCGGTGCCGCATATCCTGGCGGAAGGCGGGTCCGGCGATTACGGCTCGCTGGGCATGGGCCGGTCCAAGGGCACCATGCCGATCCAGCTGGCCGGCAACATCAAATATGGCGGCTTGTTCGAAACCGCCTTCGGCATCACGCTGGGCGAGCTGGTGAACGAGATCGGCGGCGGCACGCAGAGCGGGCGGCCGGTAAAGGCGGTGCAGGTGGGCGGCCCGCTGGGCGCCTATCTCCATCCCGACCAGTTCGACATCAAGTTCGATTACGAGGAATATAGCGCCGCCGATGCGCTGATCGGCCATGGTGGCATCACCGTGTTCGACGATACCGCTGATATGGGCGCGATGGCGCGTTTCGCCATGGAGTTCTGCGCGGCGGAAAGCTGCGGCAAATGCACGCCCTGCCGGATCGGCGCGGTGCGCGGTGTGGAAGTGATTGACCGCATCCGCGCCTCCGCCGGATCGGGCGTGGCGCGCCAGCGCGACATGCTGGAACTCGCGCCGCAGATGCACAACGCGCCGAAAGATGCCGGACGCCTGCCGGAACAGGAAATCGCGCTGCTGACCGATCTGTGCGAAACCATGAAGTTCGGCAGCCTGTGCGCGCTGGGCGGGTTCACGCCCTATCCGGTGATGAGCGCGCTGCGCAACTGGCCGGAAGATTTCGTGCGGGGCGGCGGCGACACGGTCGAGAAGCTGCTCGACCGAAGCGAAGCATGATCCTGGGCGTGGTGCTGGCCGGAGGGAAATCCTCCCGCTTCGGCAGTGACAAGGCACTTGCCGAATTGCAGGGCCGCACCCTGCTGGCCCGCGCGGTGGACCGGCTTTCCGGCTGGTGCGAATATGTCATCATTGCCGGTCGCGAAACCGGCCCCGCGCCCTGCATCCCCGACTGGCCGCATCCGGGCATGGGGCCATTGGGCGGCATTGCCGCAGCCCTGCACCATGCCCGCGACGAGAATTACGCCACCGTGCTGACCTGCGGCGTCGATTCTGTCGCCCTGCCACACGATCTCCCCAACCTGCTGTCGCCGGCCCCCGCCTATCTGGAGAGCCAGCCGGTGGTCGGGCACTGGCCCGCCGGAACCATCGGGGCGCTTGAAGCGATTCTTTCAGGTGACGGCAAACATTCGATGATGGCCTTTGCGGAGGCCGTGGGCGCAATACCGGTGAAAGTTGCGGCCGCACCTGCTAATATCAATACGCCGGCCGACCTGGCCGCGATGGAGCGAAGCGATGGGTTTTGAACGTCAGAAGGATTTCGGCACCCCCGAAGTCAAATCGGATGAGATGGTCACGCTTACCATCGACGGGCGCGAAGTCAGCGTGCCGGCCGGCACCAGCGTGATGCGCGCCGCCGCCGAAGTCGGGGGCAGCATCCCCAAGCTGTGCGCGACGGACAATATGAAGGCCTACGGTTCCTGCCGCCTTTGCCTGGTGGAGATAGAGGGCGCGCGCGGCACGCCCGCCAGCTGCACCACCCCGGTCGGCCCCGGCATGAAGGTGAAGACCCAGACCCCGCGGCTCGACAAGCTGCGCAAGGGCGTGATGGAGCTGTATATCTCCGATCACCCGCTGGATTGCCTGACCTGTTCGGCCAATAATGACTGCGAATTGCAGGATCAGGCCGCGGCCGTGGGCCTGCGCGATGTGCGTTACGGTTATGAAGGCGACAACCATCTCGGCGCGCAGACCGATGGTTCGAACCCCTATTTCGATTTCGATCCCAGCAAGTGCATCGTGTGCAGCCGCTGCGTGCGGGCCTGCGACGAGGTGCAGGGCACCTTCGCGCTGACGATCGACAGCCGGGGCTTCGCGTCCAAGGTTTCTGCCGGGCAGACCGGCGATGATTTCCTCAGTTCCGAATGTGTCAGCTGCGGCGCCTGCGTGCAGGCCTGCCCGACAGCGACGCTGCAGGAAAAGAGCGTGAAGGCGATCGGCAAGCCCGAACGCGCCGTCGTCACCACTTGCGCCTATTGCGGCGTGGGCTGCACCTTCCGCGCCGAAATGCGCGGCGAACAGCTGGTACGCATGGTGCCGTGGAAGGACGGCAAGGCCAATCGCGGCCATAGCTGCGTCAAGGGCCGCTTCGCCTATGGCTATGCCAATCATCAGGATCGCATCCTGAACCCGATGATCCGCGATACGATCGACGAACCCTGGCGCGAGGTGAGCTGGGAAGAGGCGCTGTCCTTCACCGCCAACCGCATCCAGGCGATCAAGGCGCAGCATGGCGCCCGCGCGCTGGGGGGCATCACCTCCAGCCGCTGCACCAACGAGGAAACCTACCTCGTCCAGAAGCTGATCCGCAGCGTGTTCGGCGCCAACAATGTCGATACCTGCGCACGCGTGTGCCATTCCCCCACGGGATACGGCCTCAAGACCACCTTCGGCACCAGCGCGGGCACCCAGGATTTCGATTCCGTGATGGATTCGGACGTGATCCTGCTGATCGGCGCCAACCCCACGGACGGGCACCCCGTGTTCGGCAGCCGCATGAAGCGGCGGCTGCGCCAAGGTGCGAAGCTGATCGTGATCGACCCGCGCCGCATCGACCTGGTGCGCAGCCCGCATATCGAAGCCGCGCATCACCTGCCGCTGCAGCCGGGCACCAATGTCGCCGTGCTGACCAGCATCGCGCATGTGATCGTGACCGAAGGGCTGGCGGACGAGAAGTTCATCCGCGAACGCTGCGACTGGGACGAGTATCAGGACTGGGCACGCTTCGTGTCCGACGAACGCCATTCGCCCGAAACGCTGGAAGCCGTCACCCGCGTTCCGGCGCAGACCGTGCGCGAAGCCGCCCGGCTGTTCGCCACCGGCGGAAACGGCGCGATCTATTACGGGCTGGGCGTGACGGAACACAGCCAGGGTTCGTCCACCGTGATGGCGATTGCCAACCTCGCCATGGTGACGGGGAATATCGGCCGCCGCGGCGTGGGCGTAAACCCGCTGCGCGGCCAGAACAATGTGCAGGGTTCCTGCGACATGGGTAGCTTCCCGCATGAACTGCCCGGCTATCGCCACATCCACGATGCCGAAACGCGCGCCCTGTTCGAAAGCGACTGGGGCGTGAAGCTGGACGATGAACCCGGCCTGCGCATTCCCAACATGCTGGATGCCGCGGTCGATGGCACGTTCAAGGCCATCTACATCCAGGGCGAGGATATCCTGCAATCCGACCCGGATACGAAGCATGTGTCGGCGGGCCTGGCCGCGATGGAATGCGTGATCGTGCACGATCTCTTCCTGAACGAGACCGCGAATTACGCCCATGTCTTCCTGCCCGGTTCCACCTTTCTGGAAAAGAACGGCACCTTCACCAACGCGGAACGGCGTATCCAGCCGGTGCGCAAGGTGATGGAGCCGGCCAATGGCTATGAGGATTGGGAAGTGACCCAATTGCTGGCCAATGCGCTGGGCGGCAACTGGACCTATACCCACCCTTCGCAGGTGCTGGACGAGATCGCACGTCTGACCCCGTCCTTTGCCGGCGTATCGTGGCAGCGGCTCGAAACGCAGGGTTCGGTGCAGTGGCCGGTCAACAAGGCCTTCCCCGAAGGTTCGCCCATCATGCATGTCGAAGGCTTTGTGCGCGGCAAGGGCAAGTTCGTGGTGACGGACTATGTCCCCACCGACGAAAAGACCGGCCCGCGTTTCCCGCTGCTGCTGACCACCGGCCGCATCCTGAGCCAGTACAATGTCGGCGCGCAGACGCGGCGCACGGACAACGTGCTGTGGCACAAGGAAGATCTGCTGGAACTGCATCCCACCGATGCGGAAAATCGCGGGTTGGTCGATGGCAGCTGGGCCAAGCTGGCCAGCCGCACCGGCGAGACGACCCTGCGAGTGAAGGTGACGGACCGGGTGGCGCCGGGCGTGGTCTATACGACCTTCCACCACCCTGCGACGCAGGCCAATGTCGTCACCACCGATTATTCGGACTGGGCCACCAATTGCCCGGAATACAAGGTGACCGCGGTGCAGGTCACGCCGTCCAATGGCCCCTCCGACTGGCAGGAGGAATATAACGAGCTGTCCGAACGGTCCCGCCGCATCGCGCTGGAGCCTGCCGAATGAGCGCGGAACACGGTTCCCTGCCCAAGCTGCGCCGCATGGCCGATCAGATCGCGATCAATTTCGCGGCGATCGGCCAGGACGACGCGGTCCTGGCCACGGCGGATCATATCCATCAGTTCTGGGATCCCCGCATGAAGGCGATGATCTTCGCGGATGACTGGTCGCAGCTGACCCCGATCGCCAAGGCCGCGATCGAAAAGCTGGCGGAAGGGGTGGAGCCGCCCTCGCAGACACGGGCAACCGAATTCAACAAGGTGAACGAGGTTGGCCACGCCGACGCCGGTTGAACCGCTTGAAATCCTGGCGGACGGCGCCCGCCGCCCTGCCCGGCGCGCATGGGTGCCGGAAGCGCCCGTCGCCCTGGAATTCAACGGCCTGTCCTATGCCGTGATGATGGCCAGCCCGAGCGATCTGGAAGATTTCGCGCTGGGCTTCGCGCTGACGGAAGGACTGGCGCGGACGCCTGGCGACCTTTCCGACATCGCCGTCGCGGAAGTGGAGCAGGGGTGGATCGTGCGGGCCCAGCTATCGGGCCTGGGGATCGACCAGTTGACCGATCGCGTGCGCGCCCGCGTTGCGGAAAGCAGTTGCGGCTTGTGCGGGATCGAGAATCTGGAGGCTGTGGCGCGCGCCCTGCCCCCTGTCGCCGCCCATGCACCGCTGGACCACGCAGCCATTTTCACCGCGCTCGCTGCACTGCGGGATCATCAGCCGCTGGGCCGGGCGACGGGCGCTGCCCACGCAGCCGCCTTCGCCGATTCGTCCGGCGCGATCCTGCATGCGCGCGAGGATGTGGGGCGCCACAATGCGCTCGACAAGCTGATCGGCGCGCTTGCCCGCGAAAGGCAGGACCCGGCGGCAGGATTCCTGCTGTCGAGCGCGCGCTGTTCCTACGAAATCGTCGAGAAAGCCGTGCGCGCGGGCGCGACCCGGCTCGTCACCATTTCGCTGCCCACCAGCCTGGCGGTAGAGCGGGCGCGGCAGGCCGGGCTGAGCCTGTGGAGCCTGGCGCGCGGGGACAGCGTGCTGCTGGTGCATGATGCAGGCACGCAGGCTGCCGTCACTCCGGCCCTCGCCTGATCGGATCAATCGGCAGCCAACGCAGCAAAGGCGCTGGTGATGTCCTTCAGCGAATAGGGCTTCGATATTGTCGGGACGGCGGCAAGATCCTGCGGGTGCAGCGCCTCCCCATAGCCGGTCGCGAAGATGAACGGCAGTCCCCGCTCCACCAGGCGTGCGGCGAGGGCGTAGCTGTTTTCACCGTTTACATTCACGTCCAGAATGGCGGCGTCGACCTGTGTGGTGGCGAGCGCCTGCTCCGCCTCTTCCAACGAGCCGGCGGTGAGCGATTCCGCCCCCGCGCTGTCCAGCAAGTCTTCAAGCCCGAAGGCGATGATGGGTTCATCCTCTACGATGAGGATGGTGCGACCGGAAATTATCATGGGGGGTTACGACTTCGTGTGGGGCAAAAGCGCCATGAGCCGGCAATGAAGACCTTCGGGCAAAAAATCCAGCGTTACCCGCGCACCCTTTTCCGCCGACAGGCCATGATGGATCAGCCTCGTGCCGAAACCGGGCCGCGCCGGTGCAGTCGCCGGCGGGCCGCCCCGTTCGACCCAGTCTATCGTGAGGCGGCAGTCGGTGCCCGTATCCTCGATGGACCAGCCGACATCGATCTCTCCGCCCGCCGTGGACAGGGCGCCATATTTGATGGCGTTGGTGCCGAGTTCATGCAGGATCATGGCCAGCGACACCGCCGTTTGCGGGCGCAGGGCGAAATCCGGGCCGGACATCCGGAACCGGGCCGCGTCGGAACCGGCGGTGGCTTCCACACTTGACCGCACGATGTCGAGCAATTGCGCATCTTCCCAATTGCGAGCGGTCAGCAAGCTGTGCGCCGCCGCCAGGGCGTGCAGCCGCGCATCGAAGGTTCCCCGCGCGTCTTCCGCGCCCTCGACCTGCCGGAAAGACTGGCTTGCCAGGCTTTGCACGATGGCCAGCGTGTTCTTCACGCGATGGTTCAACTCGTCGATCAGCAGCTTCTGCCGCTGCTCCGCCGCCACTTCCTCCGTGACATCGTGCCCCTGCACCAGCACGCCCGACACCGTGCCATCCTCCGCCCGGATGGGCTGGTAGATGAAGTTCAGGAAACGGCGTGCGGGTTCAGCATCGGCGCTGCCGGACAGCAATACCGAGACATTCTGCCCGACGAAGGGCTGCCCGCTGGCGATCACCTTGTCGAGCAGGGCTATGAATCCCTGGTCCACCACTTCCGGCAGGGCCTGCGCCACCGGTTGCCCCACCACGTTGCGATCGCCGACCAGCGCCAGATAGGCGCGATTGGCCATACGGAAGACATGATCCGGCCCGCTGAGCATCGCAACGAAGCCGGGCGCCTGATCGAACAGGTCTTTCAGCTGCTGGCTTTCTTCCACAAGGTCCAGATTGCGTTCCTGAACCGCGCGCGCGCGGCGGATCAGGCCCATTTCCTGGCGCAGCCCATGCAGTTCCGTCACATCGACGGTGTGTTGCAGGATCAATTCGATCTGGCCCGCATCATCGAGAAGCGGCGTGTGAGTCGCGCTCCAATACCGGACTTCCATCGTCCCGTCGGGCCGGGCGATATCGTAACGGATCAGCGCGATCTCGTCCGCCTCCCGCGTTTGCGCCACCCGATCAAGCGATCCGCGCAACAGCCGGCCGCCTTCGGAACCAGGATCGCTGGGAAAAGCCTCGAACATGTGACGGCCCGACAATTCTTCCCGCCTGCGCATCGTCGCGCGCAGATAGGCGTCGTTCATCCAGACGATGACATAGTTTGCGTCAAGCACGACGTACGGATTTGGGGAAAGGGCGAAAAGCGTCGCGAAATCGATATGCACAATAGGAACCTGCGATTCTGTTCGCCTGCGCGCAGACCATACAGCGATGTGCCCGCCGGGTCTGCAAATCAATTGGCAAACGCCCGGTGGAGCTGAAATCCCCGTGCCCTGACACACTGATGGGCAAAACAGGCATGTGGCAGACGCGCCCGGCGGCGGCGTAAGGCATGCCCACTGTCAATTCGCATTGCTTGGAGTTATGCGCCGGCATGTGACCGACGCAATTGACCAGAGCCGCCCCAGCATCAAACCGTGGATCGCGCGGATCCACCCCTATATCCCCGGCCGCAGCAGGGCGAGCGACGGACGGGTGCTGACCAAGCTTTCGGCGAATGAGAATCCGCTCGGTTCCAGCCCCGCCGCGCTGGCTGCCCGGGCGAATGCGGTATCGCCCGATCTTTATCCCGATCCGGACAGCGTCGAACTGCGCGAAGGGCTGGGCGCGCTGCATGGCATCGATCCCGCACGCATCATCTGCGGCACCGGCTCCGGCGAGTTGCTGGCACTGGCGGCCAGCGCCTTTGCAGGCCCGGGCGACGAAATCGTCCATGTCCGCTACGGCTTCTCCCTGTACGAGATCGTGACCCACCGCTGCGGCGCCACCCCCGTCATCGCGCCCGATCTGGATTACGGCACCGACGTGGATGCGCTGCTGTCCTGCGTGACGGAGCGGACGCGCGTGGTGTTCCTGGCCAATCCCAACAACCCCACCGGCAGCTTCCTTTCCCGGACAGAACTGGCGCGGCTGCATGCCGGCCTGCCAGGCCATGTGCTGCTGGTGCTGGATCAGGCCTATGCCGAATATGTCGCGCCGGGCATGGAGGATGGCGGGCTGGAACTGGCCGCTGCCCATGCCAATGTGCTGGTCGCACGGACATTTTCCAAGGTCTATGGACTGGCGGGGGAACGTGTCGGATGGGCAACGGGCGCGCCGGAACTGATCGACGCGCTGAACCGCATTCGCGGCCCCTTCAACGTGAACAACGGCGCCCAGGCCGTGGTGGCCGCCGCCATTGCCGATCAGGCATTCGTCGATGCGTCCCGCGCGCATAATCTGGAACAGCGCGCCATTTTCGTGTCCGCCATCGAGGCGCTGGGCAATCACGGCCTGCGCGCCCTGCCGAGCGAGGCCAATTTCGTGCTGGTGCTGTTCGAAGGCGCGCTGACCGCCGATGCCGCCCTGGCCGGCCTGGCAGAGCGTGGCTATGCCGTGCGGCACCTGCCGGGCCAGGGCCTGCCCCAGGCACTCCGCATCACGATCGGCAAGGCGCAGGACATGGCGATCATCGCAGCGGCCCTGCGTGAGATGGCGGAGGCGATGTGATGCCGTTTCGCAAGGTCTCCATCATCGGGCTGGGCCTGCTGGGCGGGTCGATCGGACTCGCCGTCAGGGCACACCTGCCGGACGTTGAGACAACGGGCTACGACAAGGACGAGGGCGTTCGAGCGAAGGCGCGCGAGCGGGGGCTGGCGGACACGATCTGCGCCACCCCACAGGAAGCGGTGGCTGGCGCTGATCTGGTGATCCTGTGCGTGCCCGTTGGCGCGATGGGCGAAGCCGCCGCCGATATTGCCGATGCGCTGGCCCCCGGCGCGGTGGTGAGCGATGTGGGATCGTCCAAGCAGACGGTCACGCGCGCGCTGACCGAAGCCCTGCCCGGCCGGATCGTCATCCCGGCACATCCCGTGGCGGGAACGGAGAATAGCGGGCCGGAAGCAGGCTTCGCCACCCTGTTCCACCAACGCTGGTGCATCATCACCCCGCCCCCCGGCGCCGATGCGGACAAGGTCTCGGCCCTCATCGATTTCTGGGAATCGCTGGGCGCGATGGTCGAGACGATGAGCGCGGAACATCACGACCGGGTGCTGGCCGTCACCAGCCACATCCCCCACCTCATCGCCTATACGATCGTGGGCACCGCATCCGATCTGGAAGAAGTCACCCGCAGCGAGGTCATCAAATATTCGGCCGGCGGCTTCCGCGATTTCACCCGTATCGCGGCCAGCGATCCGACCATGTGGCGCGACGTTTTCCTGAACAACCGGGAAGCTGTGCTGGAAATGCTGGAGCGGTTCCTGACCGATCTGGCCTTCATGCGCGAAGCGATCCGCGCAGGCGACGGGCAGACCATGTTCGACATGTTCTCGCGCACGCGGTCCATCCGCCGTTCCATCGTCGCGCTGGGCCAGGATGATGCGCGCCCGGATTTCGGGCGCACCGATCATGGCCCGGGCGGGGCGCCGCCCGCCCCCTAGCTGTTCAGCGCGTTGATCGCGCCGTGCACCCGCGCTTCCAGTTCCTCGCGCGGGAGGCCGGTTTCGATGACCTCGCCGAAACGGATGGTGATGACCCCCGGCCGCTTCCATAGCCTGTGATAGAGCGGGCCGCTGTTCACCGCGACCGGCACGACCGGGAGTTGCAGCACCTTGTACAATCCCGCGAATCCGGCCTGCATCGGCGGGCGCTGCCCGTGCGGCACGCGGGTTCCTTCGGGGAAGATCACCAGCGGCCGGCCCGTTTCCCTGAACCGCCGTGCCTCTGTCAACATGGCGCGCAGCGCCCCTGCCCCGCCCTCTCTCGCCACGGGGATCGCGCCATAGCCGCGCGCTGCCCGGCCCCATCCCGGAATCGAGAACAATTCCAGCTTCGCGAAAATCACCGGGCGGCGGAAGGTCACGGGCAGGTCGATCGCTTCGAAAAAGCTTTCATGCTTGATCGCGTAAAGCGCCGGCCCCTGCGGGCGCACGCCTTCCTCCCGCACCGTGATGCCTGCCAGATATCGTAGGCAGAAACGGTGATAGGCCGACCACGCATCGGCCACCGGGCCGATACCGCGCGGGCCGATGGCCAGCGTCAGCACGGCGGCCAACACATAGAAGACCGATCCGAAATAGAAGGCGGCGTAGAACGCCAGACTGCGCAGGATTGTCATCAGGATCAGCCCGGCCACCAGCGGACCAGCATGGTCGCCAGCAGCTTGTGATATTCGAGGAACAGCGTGCCGAACGAAGGCTCGGTCCGCACCGCGTCGGGCAGGATCTCCACATCATCGGGCAGGCTGGTGCGCAATTCGCCGATCGCGCGGCGCATATGCCAGTCACTGGTGACGAGCCGGAGCGAACCGACACCCTCCCGCTTCACCCAGGCGGCGGTTTCGCGCGCATTGCCGCGCGTGTCGAGGGCGGCAAAATCCAGCGAGATGCAGCATTCCATCAACCTGTTCGGCACGCCATATTCCACTGCGAATTCCCGGCGGGTGACATCTTCATACACACCGGATACGAGCATGCGCGGCGCCCCGCCTCGGCGCAGCACGTCCAGCCCGCGCGGTATGCGCCCTGCACCGCCCGTCGGGACCACGATGGCGTCCGTTCTGGAAAAGGCCGCCGGGCTGGGCAGCGCGACCGCGAACCAAACGAAGCCCAGCGCCCATGCCATGGCGAACAGCGCGGCGATCCGGCCGATCACAGCATGCGCCTCAGCGCCAAAAGCACCGTGATCCGCGCGGTCAGCACAGCCAGGGCCAACCCGGCCACAGGGATCGCGGCGAGCAGCACCCAGTCGATCGTTTCCAGGCCGCCGCCGGCGATCATGCCGGAATCGAGCGCCGCGAATTGCCGGCCCAGCCCCCAGATCGCAAACAGGCCGAGCACCAGCCCCGCCACGCCGCCGATCGCGGCATCCATGCCGATGGAACGCTGGAACAGGCTGGCAAGCTGCCCGTCCGTGCCGCCCAGGAGGTGAATGATCTCGATCGTCTCGCGGTTGGAACCGAGCGCGCTGCGCGCCGCCAGCCAGACCGCCGCCGCACTTGTGGCGCCCAGCAGCGCCACCAGCCCCGCCGCGAGCCATTGCAGCGATGCGATCGTGTCGAACACCGGCCCCAGCCAGCCGGCCTGCGCATCGACGCGAGCCGACGGGGCGGACAAGGCGAGTGCGCCGCGCAGGCTTTCCAGCCGGGCGTCCGACACCGGACCGGCCAGCCGCACGTCGAGCAAGGCAGGCGTCGGAACAGCGGCTTCGCCGATGCCAGCATCAGCGCCGAGCCACGGTTCCAGCAAGGCGCGCAATTGTGCATCCGGCACACGTTTGACCACCGCGACATCGCCATGGCGCGAGAGGATGTTGAGCGCCTCGCTTGCCTGCCGCTCCCGCTCCGCCGGGGCGGCTTCCACGATCTGCACCGTGACCCCGCCCGCAATCTCTGCCCGTGCATTGCCTGCCAGATTGGACAGGGCGAGGCCCGCAGCGGCGGCTGCCACGGTCAGGGCGGTCATGATTGCGATCACCCAGGGCATCGGCCCAGCCAGCCGCGCCTGCGGCACGGCGCCGGTCCTGTCCGCAAAACGTGGCACATTGCGGCGGATGGGCGACGGCATGTTCACCGCATGACACTTTCGCGCCGCGGGGGATAGCGCAGGGCGCCGGTCGGATCGTTCAATTGCCCCCGATCCAGCCGCATGATGAGCGATTCGGGCACCATCTTCAGCAGATGGACATCGTGGGTCGCGACCACCACGGTGGTGCCGAGCCGGTTCAACGCCTCGAACAAGCGCAGCAATTTCAGCGCCATGTCGGGATCGACATTGCCCGTCGGCTCGTCCGCAACCAGGATTTCGGGCCGCGCGATCACGGCGCGGGCGATGGCCACGCGCTGCTGCTCCCCACCGGAAAGCGTTTCCGGCCGGGCATCGGCGCGGTGGTCCAGCCCGACCCATTCCAGCATGTCGCCGACAGCCTTGTTCACATCGCCAGGCGCCACGCCGGACAAGCGCAGCGGCAGGGCCACATTCTCGAACGCCGACAGATGCGGCACCAGCCGGAAATCCTGGAACACCACGCCGATCCGGCGGCGGAAATCCGGCAGGCTGCGGCGCGGCTCCGTGATGATGTCCGTGCCGAACATGCGAATGATTCCGCGCGATGGACGCTGGGCGAGATAAAGCAGGCGCAGCAAGGATGATTTTCCCGCCCCGCTGGCCCCGGTCAGAAAATAGAAACTGCCGGGAAACAGCGTGAATGTGACATCGCTCAAGACCTCGCGATCCGTGCCGTAACGCAGACCCACATTGTCGAATTGCACGATGGCATCGGGATTGTTCAAATCCACCCCCTGCGGCGGTTCAGCATGGGAAGAGGGGCGGAAATCGGCATGCCGCATGGCCTATAGCCGGTGTTCGATGTGGAAAAAAGCCGCTGGACGACGGTGCATGGCCGCTGGCCGCTTGTTGGCGGGGCGGGCCGCGCTTAGGGTCCGCATGCCATGATTATCGCCTGTCCCGCCTGCACGACACGCTACGTGGTCCCCGATACGGCTCTGGGGATGGAAGGGCGGACGGTCCGTTGCGCGAAATGCCGGCACAGCTGGTTTCAGGACAGCGCGGTGCCGGCACAGCCCGAACCCACGCAGGATGCGGATGCCAGCGCCGCTGCCGATGGCGATCAGGCCCCTGCTCCCGCGGAACCGGCAACGCAGGCTGTCTCCCCGGCCCCCGCAGTGGCGGATTTCGGCGTCGATGCGCGTGGCAGCACGGGATGGGACGATATTCCCCCCATCCCGCCCGCGCCCGCCGGGCTGGAAACGGTGAAGCCGGCCCGGAAGGAACGGGCATCCCGTTTCGAAGCCCGGCCGCCGTTTCGCCCGCGCCGCAACACCTTGCGGCTATGGACCTGGATCGCCGGGATTTTCGCGGTGCTGGCGCTAGGCGCGATGATCGCGGTCTATGCCTGGGGCCTGCCGGGCTGGGTGCCGCTGAACCGGCCCACCTTCGCCGCTGCGCAGTCGGAACTGAAGCTCAACTTCCCGCTCGATCAGCAGGAGCGGCGGCAACTCCCCAACGGCACCGAATATTTCGGCGCCAGCGGCACCATCACCAACACGGGCAGCGTCGTGCGGCAGGTGCCCTCCATCCTGATCGTGCTGAGGGATGAGCGGGAGCGGATCGTCTATAGCTGGGAAGTGGTCCCACCCCGCCGCTCGCTCGCGCCGGGGGAAACGATCGCCATCAACGAAGCGGTCACCGATGTGCCGCGTTCGGCGCGAATTGCGGAAATCGGCTGGAAGCCTGATTGAGCCTGCTTGCAGGGGGCCAACCCCTTTGCTAAGGGCGCGCTCCTACCAACCGGGGGCGCCAGTCCGGCGCCCTTGTTCGGATGTGCGGTCGTGGCGGAATTGGTAGACGCGCAACGTTGAGGTCGTTGTGGGCGAAAGCCCGTGGAAGTTCGAGTCTTCTCGACCGCACCATCTCCCCTGAAAAGCAAGGGCAGCCCGGTGGCAAGGGCTGCCGGGCCGATCGCGGATCGAGTTCCTCTCCTCCCCGACGCCATTCACGCTATGATGGCCGCTGCATCGAAGCTGCGGGAGATTCGCCTTGTCCATCACAGGTCCCCTGGCCCGCGCGGCGCGCGCGCTGGCGCAGTGGCCGCGCCATCATGTCGCCCGGCTGGCGCGGCTGGATGAAAGCGCGCTGGCGCAATTCGAGACGGGCGCCGCCGATCTTTCGGATGAGGACAAGGCGCGGCTGCAACTCGCGCTGGAGGAAGGGGGCGCCATCTTCCTGCCGGAAGATCAGAATAGCGGGGCGGGCGTAAGGCTGAAATTCAACGCCAGGGAAGTGCGCGCGATCAACCGGCTGGAAAACGAAGGCGGCCCGGTGGGCGACGACGATATATAGGCGGACTGCCCGCGCGGGCCGATTTGCAACGCGCCTGCAACGCCGTCAGTTCAGCATTGCAAGCGCCGTGCAGACGGCCGCACCGACGATGATATTGGTCGGCACGCCGATCTTCACGAAATCCGAGAAACGATACTCGCCGGCGGTATAGACCAGCGCATTGGTCTGATAGCCGATGGGCGTCGCAAAGCAGGCGGAGGCGCCGATCATCACCGCCATCACCACCGGGCGCGGTTCGATGCCGAGATCGAGCGCGAGCTGGATGACCAGCGGGGTCACGATGGCGGCCACGGCATTGTTGCTGAGCAGTTCGGACAAGAGCAGCGTAATGCCATAGACGAGGAAGATCAGCAGGGTCGGCGATGCTGACGTAAGCAGGGGCGTGAGCCATGACACCATCAGCGCCACGCTGCCTGCCCGTTCCAGCCCCGTTCCGACCGCCAGCATCGCGACGATCAGTATCAGCACGTCCCCATCGACGAAGCCCCACGCCTCTTCCGCATCCACGCAGCGGGCGGCGAGGATGACGCCGATCGCGACGATGGCGGCGACGGAGATCGGCACCAGATCGAGCGCAGCGACCAGCACGGTGGCGGCCAGCGCGGCGACCGCGATGGGCGCCTTGTTGCGGCGCAGGGCGCGGGTGGTGGACAGGCCGACGCCGAGAAGATGGGGGTGGTCGCGCAATTGCGAGATTTCCCATTTCTCCCCCGAAAGGAGCAGCCGGTCGGCCGCCCGGATGCGGGTATTGCCGAGGTCCGGGCCGGGCAGGTGATTATGGCGAGATACGCCCAGCACCCGCACCCGCAGCCGGTGCAGGAAAGGAATGTCGCCCAGCCGCCGCCCGATGGACGGGTGAGAGGGCGCGATCATGGTTTCCACCACCTCGCCGACCTTGGTGTCAGGACTTGAGGACGCGGCCATGCCGATGTCGAAATCCTTGCTGGTCCGCATCGTCACCAGTTCGACGGCACTGGCGCGCACGACCAGCCGGTCGCCGGCGCGCAGATGCCTGTCGTCCAGATCCTTGCGCAGCACGTCGTTGCCGCGTTTGAGGCCGAGCAGCCTGACCCCGCGCTTCCACAAGGGAAGTTCGGCCAGACGCTTGCCGATCTGCCCGCTATCCTGCCGCACGGCCAGTTCGGTCAGGAAATCATGCTGGCTGCGGGCGGCGGATTCTTCGGTGGAAACCGGGTCTTTGGGCAGAAGCGGAGTGAGCAGCAGCATGGCGACGATGCCCGCCGCGACACCGGCGAGGCCATAGGGCGTGATTTCGAAAATGCCGAAATGCGGCAGGCCAGCCTCGCGCGCGATGCCGTCCACGATCAGGTTGGTGGATGTGCCGATCAGCGACAGGCACCCCCCCAGCACCGCCAGCACCGACATGGGCATCAGCAGCCGCTTGGCCGGGATGCCGGTGACTTCGGCCAGCCGGAACATGATCGGGATCATGATGATGACGACGGGCGTGTTGTTGAGGAAGGGCGAGGCCAGCAGCATGCCCGCAAACACTTCCACCAGGGTCAGCCGGGGATGGCGTTCCGCCCGCGCAACGATGAAATTGATGACGGCGTCGATCGCCCCGGTGCGCATCAACGCACCCGAAAGGATCAGCATTGCCCCCACGGCAATCGGCGCGCTGTTGGAAAAAGCATCGAACAAACCGCGCGAATCGAGCAATCCGGTGACAAGGAAGGCGCACGCGCCCAGCAATGACACCACCGCCACCGGATAGCGTTCGCGCAGGAACTCCGCGAACATGGCAGCGAGGATCAGCAAGCCGATGATTGCGCTATGCTGGTCGATAAACGCCTGAATTGCGGTCAAGTTACCTCCGCGCCCCGGCGTGGATGGCGGGGGCAAATGGGTGGCGCTGGAAACCGCGCCGGAAATATGGATGGCCGAACATATCTGTTATGCGGCGCGCGCTGACAGCAAAGCATCGTTTGGGCAATGCGGTTCCCGTAGCAAAGGCGCAATTTCCGGCTCTGCTGCGGGGCGGGCAGGCAGACCCGGATCAGCAGGCAGTGTTTCCGTCGGCGAGCAGATGCGCGGCGAAACCAGCCCTGCCGATCACGGATAGACGGCGTGGAGCGGCAACAGGCCCTGCGCATCGTCTTCCATCAGCCCAGACCGTGACGGTTCGGCGAACAGGGTCAGCTGTTTCATGATGGCGCGGTTGCGGCCATCCGCCTTCGCTTCGTAAAGCAGGCGGTCGGCCGCGGCATATAATTCGCGAAAATCCATCGGTTCCAGCATGTCTGGCGGCAGTTCCACCAATCCCATGCTGGCTGTTACCGGGCTTTTGAGGCCGTCCATGCCCGCGGCCACCCGGGCGGTGATGGCGCGGCGGCGGCGTTCCGCCCGTTCACGGATGCGCTTGCCGCGCAGCAGCAGCATGAACTCCTCCCCACCGATCCGCACCGCCAGGCAATCCCGATCGGGCGCGAGCGCGCTGGCCGCGTGGCACAGCACCTCGTCCCCGACGAGATGGCCGTGCCAATCGTTGATCCGCTTGAAATGATCGAGGTCGACAATGGCGAGGGCCGTGAACCCTTCACGCTGCAAATCGGCGAAACGCGGTTCGATCGCCCGCCTGTTCATCAGCCCGGTCAGCGGATCGTGTTCCGAAAGCCGTTCGAATGCCAGCGCCCGCGCCATGACTCGGTCCCTTTCGCTGCGCAGCTGCCCGGCCGCCCGCTCATGCGCGATGGTGAGCGCGAAGGCGCCGCTGGCGCTGGCATGGACGATCGCCATGACGAGATGAAGTTCCAGCATCCCGTCATGCGGCAGATAGCTGGTGAACTGCCCCCATTCCGCAATGCCCTGTCCCGCGCGGATCACGGAGGACAGGGCCAGGATGCCGTAGGCGAATATCAGCCCGTAACTGGACGCCGGGGCTTGCGAGCGGCGGACCGCGAAATGCCAGGCGATCGCCGTCGCCTGGCAGGCGAGCAACAGGTTGACGATGGCGAAAACGCTCGTTTCTTCCAGCAGGCGCGGCACGCTGAACACCATCAGGACGCCCAGCGGCGGCATGACCACCGCCGACCATGAGGTGAAGGACCGCGTGAACTGACGGGCCGCGCGCCAGCGAAGGCCAAGGCCGAGGGCCAGCATCGCATTGGGCGCGGCCATGGCGGACGCCGATCGGGCCGGTACGACGATGAACAGGATCAACCCGACGGCAAGCGTCACATTGGCCGCCGTCCACGATGCCCAGCATATTTCCTGCCGGTCCGTCGTCCACATCGCAAGAAACCCGCCGGCCATGACCAGCAGGATCAGCGCATTAGCCGCGAAAAGAGTGACTACGTCCAAAATCCCGCCCCAAGCCGGATGCCGTCTGGCCCTCGACCCCGCCTTAGCCCAAGGCCGGCATCTGCACCATAACGGTCATTAACTACTTCAGCCGCAACCGGTCACGCGATCCAGCGATTATCGGGATCGCCCATCACCTGCCCGCGCAACAGGCCCGGCACTTCTTCCGCGGGCACGGCGCCGGAATAGAAGAAGCCCTGCCCCACATCGCAGCCCAGCGCGACCAGATGCGCCTCTTGCGCGCGGGTTTCCACGCCTTCGGCCACAACTTCCAGCCCCATGCAATGTCCGAGATTGATGACGGCGGCGGAAATCGCTTCCACGTCGGAGCCCTTGCCAAGATCGCGCACGAAGGCCCGGTCGATCTTCAGCACGTCCACGGGAAAACGCTGGAGATGGGACAGGGAGGCATATCCGGTGCCGAAATCGTCGAGGGCGATGCGGATTCCCTGATCGCTCAACATGCGCAGGGCGCTTTCCACCGAATCGGCAGTGCGGCCGAGAAAGACCGATTCGGTCACCTCGATCTGGAGGCAGCTGGACGGGATGTTGCGCGCGCGCAGCCGGGCCAGCAGGTCCGGCACGAAGGTCGGCTGGCGGAAATCGGCCATGGTGACGTTGAGCGCCACGTCGCCGAAGGGCAGATCCTGTTCCAGCCAGTGGGCGATATCGTCGAGGATGCGGTCCAGCATCCGGGCGCTGAGCCGAGGGCCGAGCTTGGGATCGTGCAGCGCGGCATCCAGCAGTTGCGGCCCCCGCAGGTGCCCCTGTTCGTCCTTCCAGCGCAGCAACGCCTCGAACCCGCAGACCCTGGAACTGCCGAGCAGGATCTTGGGCTGGTAATGCGGCACGATCCGGTCGTGCTGCAAGGCGCGGCGGGCCGACGCCATCATAGACTGGCGACGTTCCACCTCCACCTTCATCGCCGGCTCGAACAGCTTCATCCGCGCGCGTCCATCCGATTTCGCTGCATAGAGCGCGATATCGGCGGCCTTGACGATCTCCGTCCGCGACCGGCCGTCCATATGCAGGAAGCTGGCGCCGATGCTGGCGCCGCTATCGACCAGATTGCGGCCGAGGCGGAATGGTTCGGCCATATGGGCGAAGATCCGTGCCGCGACATGTTCGACGCCCTCGCGCGAATCGGCGGGGACCAGCATCGCGAATTCGTCGCCGCCGGTGCGGGCGACCAGCGCCCCTTCGCCGCCCGCGCTGACAAGGCGGCGGGCGAAGGCGCAAAGCAGCGCGTCGCCGCCATCATGGCCGATCGTGTCGTTGATCATCTTGAAATTATCGACGTCGATAATCAGCAACGCGCCCCACTGGCCGAAACGCCGGTCCACCAGGGCGGCGTCCAGCACCTCGTGCATCACGCCGCGATTGGGCAGGCCCGTCATCGCGTCATGCCGCGCCAGCCAGAGCGCCTGTTCCTCCGACCGTTTCTGGTGGGTTATGTCGCGCGCGACCACCACCTTGCGGCCGGAGCCATCGGCGATCTGCTGCACGATGATGTCGAACCACAATACGCTGCCATCGGGCTGCGGATAGGAAGTGGAGAGGTTGCCCGGCCGATCCTGATGAGCGGAAAGGAGCGCCGCGGCCCCGGCGGCCCGATCCCGTTCGGGCAGCAATTCCAGCCAGAACAAACCGATCGGATCACGGAGCGTAGCCTGCAAGGGCTGGTTGTAGAAGATGATCCGATCCTCCCGATCCAGCACCAGCGTATAGTCCGGCCCGGAGGTGAGGATGGACTTCACGAAGCTCTCGCTGCGCGCCAGATCGTCGAGCGCCGCCATGCGAGTTACCGTCATGTCATGCAGCTTGAAGGCGGACGAGATGATCACCGACATGTAGATCGGCAATTGCACCGCGATCATGGCCACGATGGGTTCGCCACTGAACAGCCCGCCGATTGCGCAAGGCGTGAGGGTCAGCAGAACCATCAGGCCGGACAGGCGCGGCGTGCCGAAATTGCGCAGGCAGATGCCGCCGACCATCGCGGAAGCCGACAGGAAGGCGACGGCCGTCATCACCCAGTCGCCGTATAACAGGCACAGCAGCGTGCCATATCCCACCGATGCCGCCCAGGCGGCGGACAGGATCGCGGCGATACCCAGCGGCGGGCGCCGTCCGGCAGCGATCAATCGCCGGCCGTATGCGACAAGCGGGAGGCGCACGATGCAAAGTGCGACTTCGACAGCGAACCAGGCAAGGAAGAGATCGACCGGATTGCGCCAGGCCGCGACGGCCGCAACCGCGACACTGTTGAGCACACCGCCGACGAGGATGGGGAGAGAGGCGAACAGGCCGCGCGTCATCTGCACGTCGACGGGCATCGGCCGTTCGGCCCGGCTGCCCAGCCACCATTCCGTCATGCCCGTCCCGTGTGTCGAGCCTAAGCCCATCATGCCATCCCGTTTGCGCCCCGCGCCCCTTGGGCTAGACGCAAACGGTTAACAAGGCCCGACCAGCAGCAACGAAATAACTGGTTCTTCGCGGATTTTTTATCGTTATTGCGGAGCGAACCGCTCCAGCATCTCGGTGATGGACCGCATCGTGGACGGTTTGGGGCAGGTCGTGGCGAGCGGATAACGCGCGCTGAGTTCCTGCGGATCGGCATGGCCCGAATGGAAAATGACCGGCACCTTGTATTCCGAAAGCACGTCGGCCGCCGGAAACACTTCCCCATCCATCAGCTTCACATCCAGGATGGCGCAGCGCGGGATGCCACGTTCCAGCGCCTTCATCGTTTCACGGACAGAGCCATAAGGGCCATCGACGACGTAACCTGCCCTTTCCACGATATCGACGAGGTCGAGGGCGATGAACACCTCGTCCTCCACGATCAGGATACGTTCTGTGGCCTGCAACGTCACTCTCCGGCATATTCTGCGCGTGCGGCAACCGGCCGCCCACTGCCTGCATGGTGAGCGACGGTTGCAAGGAATGCGCGATTTTACCGGTTAACCACAGGCGGGCGATTTGGTTCCGGGCTTTGCCGCGAACCGCCTCGCCCGTCAGTCCAGCGCGACGGAGATCGCCTTCAATTCGGTATAGGCTTCCACCCCGGCGCGGCCGTTCTCGCGGCCCCAGCCGCTCGCCTTGAAACCGCCCAGCGGCAGCGCGGGATCGACCCCGCCCGAACCGTTGATGCGGATCGTGCCGGCCTTCAGGCGGCGGGCCAGGCGATGTGCCATGCCGATGTCCCGCGTCCAGATATTGGCGGCGAGGCCGAACTGCGTCTCGTTGCCAAGCGCGGCCAGCCGGTCCGCATCTTCGGCGGAGGAGAAGCGCGTGGCGCACAGCACGGGGCCGAAGATTTCTTCCGACCGCACTTTCATGCTGGCATCGGTATCGACCAGCACGGTCGGTTCCACGAACCAGCCCGGCCCGTCGCCCTTGCGCCCGCCGCCGACCAGCACGGTCGCACCTTCCTGCCGCCCGCTTTCGATATAGCCGGTCACACGTTCAAGCTGCTGTTCGCTGACGAGCGGGCCGATCACAGTCTGCGGGTCGAGCGTCTGGCCCACGCGCAGCATCCGGGCCATGTTGGCGATGCCTTCCAGCACCTGGTCGGCCACGTCTTCCTGCACGAACAGGCGGCTGCCCGCGGCGCAAACCTGGCCGGCGTTGAAGAAGATGCTCATCGCCGCGGCTGGGATCGCCTTTTGCAGATCGGCATCGGCGAAGATGAAGGTCGGCGACTTGCCGCCCAGTTCCAGGCTGACCCGCTTGAAATTGGTCTTGCTCGCCTCGATGATCGCCTTGCCGGTCATGGTGGAGCCGGTGAAGGCCACCTTGTCGACATCCATATGCGCCGCCAGCGCCGCGCCCGTGGTGCGACCGAAGCCGGTCAACACGTTGACGACGCCTTCCGGGATGCCCGCTTCCAGCGCCAGTTCGCCCAGGATGATGGTGGAAAGCGGGGTCTGTTCCGCAGGCTTCAGCACCACGGTGCAACCGGCAGCGAGCGCCGGGCCGAGCTTGCCGCACGCCATCGCGAGCGGGAAGTTCCACGGCACGATCTGCCCGCATACGCCCACCGGTTCGCGCAGCGTGTAGCTGAGCCATTCGCCCGGCGCGGAAATCTCGTTGGTTTCGCCGGCCAGCTTGGTGGCCCAGCCCGCCTGATAGCGCAATTGCCCGATCGCGCCGCCCACATCGGCCATGCGGCTGAACTGGATCGGGCGGCCGACATCCAGCGTTTCGGTGAGAGCCAGTTCATCGCCATTCTGTTCGATCAGATCGGCCAGGCGGTTCAGCATCTGGGCGCGTTCGGCAGGCTTCACCCTGGACCACGGCCCTTCGAACGCCTTGCGCGCGGCGGCCACGGCAGCGTCCACATCGGCATCGGCGGCGCTGGCGACATCGGCCAGCTTGTCCCCCGTGGACGGGTCATGCGTTTCGAACGTCTCGCCGCCCTGCGCATCGCGCCATTCGCCGCCGATCAGCAGCTTTCCCGCCTTGCCGCCCCATCGGCTGCGGAAGGATTCCATGCGATTGTCGATGGGCGTTTCGGCGTTCACGGCATTCTCCCGGCTCTTGTTGATTGCGCAGGCTCGGCGCATAAAGATTGTAAGCGACACTTACCATAGATCGCGTTCTGGCCATAGCGTGCCAACCGAGGAGAGCCGTCCTGCAAGGGGATTTCGATTATGTGATCGTGGGCGCGGGTTCCGCCGGCTCCGTGCTGGCGGCGCGGCTGACGGAAGACCCGCGCGCGCGCGTCCTGCTGCTGGAGGCGGGCGGCGGGGCGGACAAGTTCCTGATCCGCATGCCGCTGGGCATGATGAAGGCCATGCTGAAGCCGGAACTGACCTGGCGCATGATGACGGAGCCGGAGCCGCATCTGAACGGCCGCCGCCTGTTCCTGCCGCGCGGCCGGCTGCTGGGCGGAAGTTCCTCCATCAACGGCATGGTCTATATGCGCGGCCATTCCGCCGATTACGATCGCTGGGCACAGAAGGGCGCGCGCGGCTGGAGCCATGCGGACGTGCTGCCCTATTTCCGGCGGATGGAGCGTAGCTGGCGCACCGACAATGCCGATTACGGCCATTCCGGCCCGCTGCCGGTGACGAAGAACAACACCGAATATCTGCTGCATGACGAATTGATGCAGGCGATCGGCAATGCCGGATATCCGGTGACGGACGATATCCATGCCGGCGCGCAGGAAGGCGGCAGCCTGGTGGAACTGACCATCGACGAGAAAGGCCGGCGCGCCTCCACCTACGAAGCCTATCTGAAGCCGGCCATGCGGCGGCCCAACCTGTCGGTCGTGACGCAGGCGCTGACCCGGCGGGTCGTGATGCAAGGCAACCGCGCGACGGGCGTGGAATATGAAGTGGAAGGGCAGGTACGGATCGCGCACGCCGCGCGCGAGGTCATCCTGTGCGGCGGCACCTATAACTCCCCGCAATTGCTGATGCTGTCGGGCATCGGCCCGGCGCAGCATTTGCAGGACATGGGCGTGCCGGTGCTGCACGATCTGCCGGGCGTGGGCGGGAATCTGGGGGAACATCCGCGGGTGCCGCTGGAATTCGCGGCCAATGGCCCCGTCACCTTCGTCAATCAGCTGCGCTTCGACCGGGCGGCGCGGGCGGTGATGCAATGGTATCTGCTGGGCACCGGGCCGTTCGCCCGCCAGTTGAACAGCGCCAACCCCATGCTGCGCACCGATCCCCGGCTGGAGCAGCCCGACATCCAGCTGTTCTCCAACCCGGTGAAGCTGACCGCGCATCTGTGGTTTCCCGGCTTTGTCAAAAGCCCGGACCACAGCTTTTCCGCCGATGTCATCCTGCTCCATCCGCAGGCGCGCGGCACGGTGCGGCTGAAATCGACCAATCCGCGCGACCTGCCCGCGATCCAGCTCAACCTGTTCGACAACGAGGCCGATTTCGCCACCGCCCGCGCCGGATTGCGGATGGCGCGCGCGATCTATGGGACGGAGCCGATGGCCGGGCTGATCGCGCGCGAGACCATTCCCGGCCCCGATGTGCAGGACGACGCGGCGATCGACGCGCATATCCGCGCCACCGCCGGCACCACGCAGCATCCGGTCGGCACATGCGCGATGGGCACCGGCAGCCACGCCGTGGTCGACCCCGAATTGCGGGTGCATGGGGTGGAGGGGCTGCGCGTGGTCGATGCCTCCGTCATGCCCGACGTGCCCGGCGGCAATACCAACGGACCCACCATCATGATCGCCGAGAAGGCCAGCGACATCATCCGCGGGCGCAGCCTGCCCACAAGCGAAGCCGAAAAGGAAGCCGCATGAACGAAGAGGATTTCCGCGCCTATCTGGCAGCGTTCAACGCCCAGGATTTTGAAGGCTTTTCAAAATATTACGCCGACGATGTGGAGTTCAACCTGGGTGATCGCAAGCAGATCATCGGGCCGCAGGGCATCGTCCGTTTCTATACCGGCGTGTTCGAGCATATCCGCGAGGAACTGGAAGTGCTGGACATGATCATCGCGCCAAACGGGGCGGCGCTGCATACCCGCACCAAGTTCACCACGATCAAGGACTGGCCCGATTTCGAGCTGTGGAGCACGATGGAAGGCGATGTGCGGGTGGTTCAGAGCATCAACATGTACAAGACGGCGCACGGCAAGATCACCAAGATCCTTTCGGGACGATTCTCCACCACATGACCAAGACCACCGATTATATCGTCGTCGGCGCGGGTTCGGCGGGCGCAGTGCTGGCCGCGAGACTTTCGGAAGATCCGGACGTTTCCGTGACGCTGATCGAGGCGGGGCGGCGGGAACGCCACCCGCTGCTGACGATGCCGATCGCCTTTCCCATGATCATGATGGGCGGCCGCTATAACTGGAATTACCAGGGCGAACCCGAACCCCATGCCGATGGGCGGCGCATCCGCCAGCCGCGCGGCAAGGCGCTGGGGGGATCGAGCATGATCAACGGCATGCTCTATGCCCGCGGCCATCCGCGCGATTACGACGAATGGCGCCAATTGGGCCTGGAAGGCTGGGCCTATGACGACGTGCTGCCCTATTTCAAGCGGTCCGAAAACCATTGGGGCGCGGCGGATGAATATCATGCCAAGGGCGGGCCGCTGTCGATCACCAAGCATATCCCGGACCGCAAGCTGTTCCCCCGCTTCATGGAAGCGGTGACGAAGCTGGGTTACAAGACGCAGGCGGACCATCACGGCGCGGACCAGGAAGGCTGGGGATCGCCCGACATTTCCATCCATCGCGGGCGGCGCGGCAGCACGTCGGCCCGGTTCCTCTATCCCGCGATGAAGCGGCCGAACCTGACCGTCATCACCGGCGCGCTGGCGACGCGGGTGGAGGTGAGCAACGGCCGTGCAACGGCACTGCATTACCGGCAGAACGGTGCCGAACACCGGATCGCGGCCGAACGGGAGATCATCCTGTCGGGCGGAGCCTTCAACAGTCCGCAATTGCTGATGCTGTCCGGCGTCGGGCCTGCGGACGAGCTGCGCGAACATGGCATCGACGTGGTGCACGACCTGCCGGGCGTGGGCCGCAATCTGCAGGACCACCCTTCCATCGCGATCATGTCCGGCGCGAAGCGGGACGTGACCTTGACGAACGACCTGCGGTTCGACCGGCTGACCCTGTCGGTGCTGGAATGGCTGGCCTTCGGCAAGGGGCGGATCGCCAACATGCCGGTGACGGCCAATGGCTTCATCAAGACCCGCCCCGATCTGGAGCGGCCCGATGCGCAATGCCTGTTCCAGCCGACCAGCATCTTCGCCCGCCCATGGTTCCCCGGCGTCAAGAAGCCCGCGCCCGATGTGGTGGCGATGGCCTGCGTCCTGCTGCGGCCGGAAAGCCGGGGCTGGGTGAAGCTGGCCAATGCCGATCCCGCCACGCCGCCGCGCATTCTGTCCAACGTGCTGGCGACGGAGGGCGATCGCGCCTTCTTCCGCCGCATCATCCCGCAGATCCGCGAGATTTTCGCCACCTCTCCACTGGCGGAGGTGCTTAAGGACGAGATGCTGCCCGGCGCCAATGTGCGCACCGATGCGCAGATCGATGTGTGGGTGCGCGGCGCGATCAGCACGGCGATGCATCCGGTGGGCAGCTGTGCGATGGGCACCGGCGCGGATGCGGTCTGTGACGAAAAGCTGCGCGTGCGCGGGCTGGACGGGCTGCGCGTGGCGGATGCATCGGTGATGCCGCGCATCGTGGGCGGCAATACCAATGCGGCGAGCATCATGATCGGCGAAAAGGCCGCCGATCTGGTGCGGGGCGGGTAGGTTTTCAGGTTTATCACGCAAAGGCGCGAAGGATCGGGTTTAGCCTGAGAGCATACAGGACTGCGCCGTTTGACAGGCGCCGACCCTTCGCGCCCTGGTGCCTTTGTGGGAAAACAAAGCTACGCCTGCCCCAAGAAAGCTGCAGGCTTGATCCGCGCGGCTTGAGCGGCCACTTGGTTTCGCAAGGCGGCGGCAGGGGAATCGGCCGCGTATCGCAGACATGCAGACGGACGGACACATCATGACGACTCACACCACCAGGATGCTCATCATCGGGTCCGGCCCGGCCGGGCTGACCGCCGCGATCTATGGCGCGCGGGCGGGGATGCAGCCGATCGTGGTGCAGGGCCTGCAACCGGGCGGGCAGCTGACGATCACGACCGATGTGGAGAATTATCCCGGTTTCCGCGACGTGATCCAGGGCCCGTGGCTGATGCAGGAAATGCAGGCGCAGGCAGAACATGTCGGCACGCGGATGATGTGGGACACCATCATCGACATCGATATCGAAAACGGCCCGCCCTTCGTGGCGAAGGGCGACAGCGGCGAGACCTATGTGGGCGACGTGCTGGTGATCGCGACCGGCGCGCAGGCCAAGTGGCTGGGCGTGCCGGGCGAAGAACGGCTGGGCGGCAAGGGCGTGTCCGCCTGCGCGACATGCGACGGGTTCTTCTATCGCGGCAAGAAGGTGGCGGTGATCGGCGGCGGCAACACCGCCGTCGAGGAAGCACTCTACCTCACCAACCATTCCGAGGACGTGACCCTGATCCACCGCCGGGGGGAGCTGCGGGCGGAAAAGATCCTGCAGGACCGGCTGTTCGCGCATCCGCGCATCACGATGCTGTGGAACAGCAAGGTGGAAGAGTTCCTGGGCGATCCCGCCGCCGGGGGGCTGACCGGGCTGCGGCTGAAGGACACCGTCACCGGCGCGGAAAGCACCTTCGAATGCGACGGCGCATTCGTGGCCATCGGTCATGCCCCGGCCACCGAATTGTTCAAGGGCAAGCTGGAGATGGACGAAAGCGGCTATCTGGTGGTGGAACCGGGCACGCCCAAGACCAATCGCCCCGGCGTGTTCGCCTGCGGCGACGTGATGGACCACACCTATCGCCAGGCCGTGACGGCGGCGGGCACGGGCTGCATGGCCGCGCTCGATGCGGAACGGTTCCTTGCCACGCTCGAATTCGTGAAGAACGAACAGGCGCAAGCCGCGGAATAACCGCCTCCCCCGTCCATGGCGGGGGCCATGGCCTTCATCGGATCAGGCCCTGGCCTTACGCTGCGGCAGGAGCCTGTGCGTCCAGCAGATCACGGATCTGGCGCAGCGCCTCTGCCGCATTGACCCCTATCATGTAGCGCACATCCTGGAGGCCGGTCCGCAAGGACTGGCCGGCCTGCGCATCGTCCACGAGCACGGCCATGTGCCAATCGGGATAGAGGCGGGACGATGCCGCGCCGAAATCAATCAGCTTCACCTCCCGATGCCGGAAGTCGCGGCAGATCGCCTCGAACAACGCCTCGACCGCCATGGCCGGCCCTTCCAGCACCTGCGCGAACAGCCCGTCCATAAACAGCAGGCAGCCGGTCAACCCCGCCTGCCGGTTGCTGGCGGCAGCCTGGGCCGCGATCTGCGCAACCTGTGCGACGGGATCGCCATCCGCATCGTCGAGCATGGCGCGGCTGGTGTAGAACAGGCGCACCAGCGCATCGTCCTGCCGGATCGAACCGGTCATGCCGCGTTCCTTGCCCGCCCTGCGAACAGGCCCGCGACCTGATCGGCTGGCACCGGCGCACTGATGAGGAACCCCTGCACATGGTCGCAGCCCTGACGGGCGATGAAGGCGAATTGTTCATCCGTTTCGATGCCTTCGGCCGTCACCATCATGCCGAGCCGTTCGCCAAGCTGGGCGATGGCGCTGACGATGGTGGCGCTGCCTTCATCGCTGGGCAGGCGCTGCACGAAGGAGCGGTCGATCTTGATGCGGCTGATCGGAAAACGGTGCAGATAGCTGAGCGACGAATAGCCGGTCCCGAAATCGTCGAGCGAGATGCGCACGCCTAGTTCGCGCAATTGTTGCAGCGATTGCAGGGCGAGATCCGCATCGCCGAGCAGAGCGGTTTCGGTGATTTTCAGTTCCAGCCGCTCCGCCGGGAGGCAGGCTTCCTCAAGAGCCTGCGCCACCATCTGCGGCAGGCGCGGATCGAGCAACTGGACCGGCGAGAGATTGACCGCCACGTCGAGCCGCGACGGCCAGCCAGCGGCATCGGCGCAGGCGCGGCGCAGCACATGCGCGCCGATCCGCGACACCAGGCCCAGTTCTTCCGCCAGCGGAATGAAATCGGACGGCGGGACATTGCCGCGCCCGGCGCAATGCCATCGCACCAACGCCTCCGCCCCGGTGTAGCTGCCGCTGACCGTGTCGATCACCGGCTGGTAATAGACCTCGAAATCGTCGCGCATGCAGGCACGGCGCAGATCCGCCTCCAGCGCGCGGCGTTGCAGGATGGCGTCCGTCAGGCCGGGTTCGAACAGGACGCAGCGATCCCGCCCTTCCCGCTTCGCCGTGTAGAGGGCGATGTCGGCATGCTGTGTCAGCGTGGCGGCATCCGCGCCGTGCCCGGGCGCGAGCGCGACGCCGACGCTGGCGCCGAGTTCCGCGATATTGCCATGGATGATGAAAGGGCGGGACAGGATCTCCACGACGCGGCCGGCAATCTCGGACGCAGCGGCCGCGCTTTCCACGCCATAGGCGATGATGGCGAATTCATCGCCGCCGATACGCGCCACCAGATCCTCTGCCCGCACGGCATGGCGCAGACGCTGCGCGACCCGGCGCAGCACTTCGTCACCCACCGGATGGCCGAACGTATCGTTCACTGGCTTGAAACGGTCGAGATCGACCATCAGCAGCGCGAAGGGCACGCCGTTGTCCGCGATCTGCTGGCTGCCTTTCTTCACCGCGTCGCTGAAGTGGTGGCGGTTGGCCAGCCCGGTCAGCGCATCGTGCAGGGCGATATGGCGCAAGCGGTTCTGGGATGCGGTGCGGGTGCGCTGTTCCACCAGATGAATCGAGATGCCGGTGCAGATGATGAGCATCGCGACGACCGCGATCCCGCCTGCCATCGCCACGAATACCTGATCCGACAATTCTTGCGTCAGCCCGGAAATGGGGATGACGGAAAAGGCGGCCATGCCCACGAAATGGAGCGTAACGACAGCGCCCACGAGCAGGGCATTGGGCAACAGGCGCGAAGCACCCATGCTGCGCAGCCGGTCTATCGCGAGCGCGCCCAGCGCCACGGAGAAGAGGATGGAAGCAATCACATAGGCCGGTTCCCACCGCACCACGCCGTCAACGCGATAGGCGAACATGCCGACATAATGCATGGCGGATATCGACAGGCCGATCGCCCCGCCGCCGCAAAGCGCGGCAATGGCGCGATTGCGCAGGGTGGAGATCATGAAACCGGCCCCGGTGCCCGCCACCGCGATCAGCGCAGACGAGATGGTGACCGCCGCATCGAAGGTGACGGGGACGCCGGGATTATAGCCCAGCATGGCGATGAAATGCGTTCCCCAGATCGCCGCGCCGGCCGTCATCGCGGTGAGGAAGCACCAGTGCAGCCGGGACGAACCCTCATCCGCCAGAGCCCGCCCGAACAGGCGGGTGGTGACATGGATTCCCGTCACGCACATGATCGCGGCCAGCAGGACGAACCACAGATTATGATCCTGGGTAAGGCAGGTAAAAACACGCATGCGAGGCCGCTACGGTTTCATTCGTAAACAATTTCATCGCGATGCGACGAACCGAGGAACGAGCCTGCCGCCAGCCGCAGCAGACATGCAGCAATCCATTGAAATGGCAGAATAACCTGTCGCATGGGCGGCAGGATGCGCTGCCAGGCATTGCGAGGGATTTGGCCAGCGGCCCACTGGGACGCTGGCCGAATCGCATGCCGGGACGGACGGGGGCCTGAGCGCCGCCCGCGCCGATCAGCCGCGCGAGACCTGCGTTTCCTGTTCGGTGATGAACTCCACAAGGGCAGGCTGGCCACGTTCCGTCGCCTCTATCGCCCGGCGCAGGGCCGGCACGATTTCGGCAGCCTCCGTCACCCGTTCGCCATGGCAGCCCAGCGAGCGGGCGAAGGCGGCATAATCGCCGGAAATATCGGTGGCGCGATATTTGTCCGTCGCCACCGGCATTACCGGCAGTTCGATGGCCATCGCTTCATTGTTGAGCAGGATCGACAGGATCGGGATGCGGTCGCGCGCGGCGGTTTCCAGATCCGTGCCCGTGAAGCCGATGGCCGCATCGCCCCACACATTGATGCACAGCCGATCCGGATGGATCAGCTTGGCGCCCATGGCGAGGCCGAGGCCATAACCGAGCTGCGTGCTTTTGCCCCAGCCGATATAGGAATGGGGGGTGATGGACTTCCAGAACGGCACCAGCTGATCGCGCGGGCTGCCCGCATCATGGGTGATGATGGTGTTGGCGACATCGACGGTGCGCTGCAGATCGGCCAGCACGCGGTATGGCGATAGGGGGGCGGTGTCCTGCGTGTATTTCGCCTCCCACTTTTTCAGCCAGTCCGCTTCCACCTGCTTGATGCGCGCGGCGACAGGGGCGGCGTCGCGCGGCTGGGGCAGGCGGCGCTTCACGGCGTCCAGCAGCGCGGCCAGCGTCAGCCGGGCATCGCCTACCAGCCCGATCTCGCACGGGATGGACTTGTCGAGATCGGTGGCGTCCAGCGTGGCATGGATCACCCGTTTGCCGGGCGGAATGGTCAGGCCGAAGGGCGTGGCGGTGAAGCTGCATCCGATGCCGAACAGCAGGTCGCATTCCGCCAGCCATCTCGCCACGCAGCCATTGATGCCGGCCCCGCCCGAACCGAGAGCGAGCGGGTGCGTTTCGTCGAAGGCGCTCTTGCCCGGCAGGCTGGTCATCACCGGGATGGCGAGATGTTCGGCCAGCGCGCGCAGTTCGTCATAGGCTTCGGACCAGTGGATGCCCTGCCCCGCATAGATGGCGGGATTTTCAGCAGCGATCAGCGCGTCGGCCGCTGCCTCCACCTCCTCCGCCGCCGGTTGGGAGCGGACGACCTTGCCGGGGCGATAGTCCAGCGTGCCGGTGAAGGGCTGTTCCAGCAGGTCATAAGGCAGTTCCACCACCACCGGCTGCGGGCGGCCGTTCCGCAGCATGGAAAAGGCGCGGCGCAGCACCGGCTCCACCTGATCGGCGCCGGTCAGCGGCTCTGCATGTTTGGCGACGCTCGCCATGGAACGGACGGAGTTGAAATTGAACGGCACATGCGCCTGCCCCATGGGGTAGCCCTGCGGCATCACCAGCACCGGCACGCTGTCGGCAAAAGCCTGCGCTACGCCGCCAAAGGCATTTTCCGCGCCCGGCCCCTGCTGCATTACGAAGACGCCCATCTTCGCGCCCTTGCTCATCCGGCTATAGGCATCGGCCATGTGCAGCCCGGTGCGTTCCTGCCGCACGATGATGGTGCGGATGTCGATCCGCGCGGCTGCTTCCAGAATCTGGTTGCGGGGATAGCCGAAGACGATGTCCACCCCTTCGCGCTTCAGCACCGCCGCGATCGCATCGGCCACCGTGCCGTTCGCATGAACCGGCTGGTCCACCATTCCATTGCCCTGTCGCATGCTCTCTCCCAATATCTCCATCACGGGCTAGAACACCGGGCGGCACCGCGCAATGCGGGCCGGGGAGAGAGAACAGATGCCACCGATCGAACTGGGGCGCATGCGTGTCCACAAAATCCACGAGATGGACAGTCCCGTGCCGCTGCTGAGCCAGTTGCCCGGAACCACGGCCGAGGACCTCGCAAGGCTGCGGCAATGGTACGAGCAGCCGGACGAGATCAGCGCTGACCCGGAAACCAGCTTCATGACCTTTTCGGTGCATAGCTGGGTGATAGAGATCGATGGGCGCACCATCCTGATCGACAGCTGCGACGGCAATCACAAGAACCGGTCGCTGGATGCGGTACATCAGCTCGACACCGATTATCTGGGCAATCTGCGCCGCGCCGGGTTCCGGCCCGAGGATATCGACATGGTGATGTGCACCCATCTGCATTTCGACCATATCGGCTGGAACACCCGGCTCGAGGGCGGCCGCTGGGTGCCGACCTTCCCCAATGCGCGCTATCTGTTCGGGCGGCGGGACTATGAATATTTCCAGGCCAACCCCGAAGGGGAAGCGCTGCATCACGAGGCGTTTCTGGATTCCATCGTGCCGGTGATGGATGCGGGATTGGGGGAACTGGTGGATGAAGACCATGTCGCCCATCGCGAGATCGGCGATGGCGTGTGGCTGGAACCGGCCTTCGGCCATTCGCCGGGATGCTGCATGGTGGGCGCGCAGGCCGATGGGCCGCCGGCGCTGTTCTGGGGCGACGTGATCCATCACCCCGTGCAGATGATCCGCCCCGACCTGCCCTTCGCCTTCGATGCCGATCCTGCTGCCGCCAGCAAGGTGCGCCGGGCCACCATGGCGCGTGCGGCGGAGGAAGGGACCACCTGCTTCCCCGCGCATTTCCGCCGCACATCGGCCGGCCATGTGCTGCGCGACGGCGATGCATACCGCTATCACTGGCTGCTGGAAGGCGGCACTTGATTACGGCTGAAACCATAGGCAGATCGCAAGGATGATCGACAGGTCCGAACTGCGCGCCGCCTATCGGCAGGACGAGGCATCCTGCGTGGAGGAGCGGCTGCGTCAGGCGCGGCCCGCCTCCGCCCGGCATGGTGAGGCAGCTTCCCTTGCCGCGCGGCTGATCGAGGGCGCCCGCGCCCGCAAGGCCAGCGGGCTGGATGCCTTCCTCGCCAGCTACGGCCTCGGCACGGAAGAAGGCATCGCGCTAATGTGCCTCGCCGAAGCGCTGCTGCGCGTGCCCGACAGGGATACGGCGGACGCGCTGATCCACGACAAGCTGGCCGGGATCGACTGGGCGGAACATCTGGGCGGGAGCAATTCCACCTTCGTCAACGCGGCGACATTCTCCCTGATGCTGACCGGCCATGTCCTGCGCAGCGGAACGGATGCGGAGGCCGGTCTCGCCAGCGCCCTGCGCCGCGCGGTGGGCCGGGTGGGAGAGCCGGTGATCCGCCAGGCCGTGATGCAGGCGATGCGCATCCTGGGCGGGCAATTCGTATTCGGCCGCACCATCGAAGAGGCGCTGGACCGCGCCAGGCCGGAACGCAAACAGGGGCTGACCCACAGTTTCGACATGCTGGGCGAAGCGGCGATGACCTTCCCCGATGCCGAACGCTATCGCCAATCCTATGCCGCCACCATCGAAAGGCTCGCGCGCGAGACGCAGGGCAGCATGGCCGCCAGCCCCGGCATTTCGGTGAAGCTGAGCGCGCTCTACCCGCGCTACGACGCCTATCATGCCGATGCCGCGCGCGATGCGCTGCTGCCGATCCTGCGCGAATTGGCGCTGGCCGCGAGCCGGGCCGGCATCCACCTCACCATCGACGCGGAGGAAGCGGAACGGCTGGAGCTGTCGCTGGATCTGATCGAGGCGCTGGTGGCGGACGATGCCCTGTTCGCAGAAGGGTGGGACGGGTTCGGCCTGGCGGTGCAGGCCTATCAGAAACGGGCCGTGCCGCTGTGCGACTGGGCGGTGCGGCTGGCGCGCGGGCATGGGCGCAGGCTGATGGTCCGGCTCGTCAAGGGCGCCTATTGGGATGCGGAGATCAAGCTGGGCCAGGTCGGCGGCCATTCCGATTACCCGGTCTTCACGCGCAAGCAGGCGACGGACGTGTCCTATCTCGCCTGTGCGGAGAGATTGCTGAACGCGCAGGACGCGATCTATCCCGCTTTCGCCACCCACAACGCCAATACGATCGGCGCGATCAAGATGCTGGCCGCGGGCCGGCGGTTCGAGTTCCAGCGCCTGCATGGCATGGGAGAGGACGTCTATGCCGCGCTGGCGCGGGAGGAAGGCGCCCATCGCACCCCCGTGCGCATCTATGCGCCGGTTGGCGGGCACAAGGAATTGCTGGCCTATCTAGTGCGCCGCCTGCTGGAAAACGGGGCCAATTCCTCCTTCGTCAACCGTATGGCCGATGCCGAAGTGCCGGTGGCCGATCTGGTGGCCGACCCGGTAGCCTGGCTGGCTGCGGCGGAGCCGAAGCGTAACCCGGCCATACCGCTGCCTGCCCATATTTATCCCAACCGCCGCAACAGCGCGGGCATCGACCTGACCGACCCGCTGGTGATCGGCCCCTTGCAGGCCCGGCTTGCGGAACTGGAAGGCCGGCCGTGGTCTGCCGTCCCCACCGTGATCGCGGATGGCGCGACTGAGGCCGAGCAGGGGCACGAAATCCGGTCCCCGCAGGATCGATCCGTGGTGGTGGGCCATGCGCTGGATGCGGCGGCGGGCGATATCGACCTGATGCTGGAACGGGCGCAGGCGGCGCAGCCCGGCTGGGATGCGCGCGGCGGGCTGGAACGCGCCGCGCTGCTCGACCGGGCGTCGGACCTGTTCGAAGCCCATGCGGCGGAAATCATCAGCCTGTGCGTGCGCGAGGCGGGCAAGACCCTGCCCGATGCGGTGCTGGAACTGCGCGAGGCGGTCGATTTCCTGCGCTATTACGCCTGCGAGGCGCGGATGCTGTTCGCTGCACCGCAGCCCCTGCCCGGCCCGACCGGGGAACAGAACCTGCTGCGCCTGCATGGGCGCGGCATCTTCGCCACCATCAGCCCGTGGAACTTCCCGCTCGCCATCTTCATCGGCCCGGCGGCGGCAGCGCTGGCGGCAGGCAACAGCGTGATCGCGAAGCCCGCCGAACAGACGCCGCTGATCGCCGCGCTGGCGGTGCGGCTGTGCCACGCAGCCGGGATACCGGACGATGTGCTGCAACTGGCCCCCGGCGCGGGCGAGGTGGGCGCCGCGCTGACGAGCGACCGGCGCATCGCCGGCGTCGCCTTCACCGGTTCCACCGCGACGGCGCATGCCATCAATCGCGCCCTCGCCGCCCGCGACGGGCCGATCGGCACGCTGATCGCGGAAACAGGCGGGCAGAACGCGCTGATCGTCGATTCGTCCGCTCTGCCCGAACAAGTCACGCGCGACGTGATGGCGAGCGCATTCCAGAGCGCCGGGCAACGCTGTTCGGCCCTGCGCATCGTCTATCTTCAGGACGACGTGGCCGACGCGATGCTGGCCATGATCCGGGGCGCCTTCGACGCGCTGGCGGTGGGCGACCCTGCCCGACTGGCGACAGATGTGGGGCCGGTCATCGACGAAGAGGCGCGCGCGGCGTTGAACGGCCATGTCGCGAAGATGCGCGGGGAGATGCGGCCCGTGTGGCAGCGCGAGCTGCCCGCCGCCTGCGCGGCGGGCACTTTCGTCGCGCCTGCCATTGTCGAGATCGGTTCCATCGCGGACCTGAAGCGGGAGAATTTCGGCCCGGTGCTGCATGTCGCCCGCTATCCGGCCGATGGGCTGGCCCGGGTGATCGAGGATATCAACGCCAGTGGATACGGCCTGACGCTGGGCCTGCACAGCCGCATCGACGCGACCCGCCGCCATGTCGAACGCCGCGCCCGCGTGGGCAATCTCTATGTCAATCGCAACCAGATCGGCGCTGTGGTGGGCAGCCAGCCCTTCGGCGGCGAGGGCCTGTCCGGCACCGGCCCCAAGGCGGGCGGCCCGCATTACGTGCTGCGCTTCGCCACGGAGCGGGTGACGACGGTGGACACCACCGCTGCAGGCGGCAATGCCAGCCTGCTGGCGGAGGGTTGATATCGAACCCATATCAAACTGCTCGCCGTGGAATGGCTTTGCGCATACATTGGCGATAACTTCATGCGAGTAGAACGAAGCGAATTATGTCCAAAACTAGTGAGATGATCGAACGCGCGAAAACTGTGCGTGATTCCGCAGAGGATCGCGAGCGTCAGAGGCGCAGTTTCGCCTATGGCAACGCAAAAACGGAAAATGATCGCGTCACCCGCGAAATGGTTGATCGGGCCGCCGAGAAACATCCGCGACATGGTTGATCGCGAAACGGTCTCGGGAGAAGCTGCCTACATTTCAGACGCCGACGCGCGTGCTGCGCTGGAAGCTGAGAATGCACTTCTTCAGTTTGACCAGGTCCTTGACCTGATCGACGTTGCAGTACGGGATGGGCGCCCGTTCAAATTGCGGATTTCCACAATCCTCTCGTTGCATCGAACCGCGATGCAAGGGGTCCACCCGCAAGCAGGGACCTTTCGTAACGCGCCCGTCAATATCAGCGGCAGCAAACATCGACCTCCACATGAAGGCCTCGTAGCCGCAAAGACGGAAGATCTGTGCGAATGGATCAACGCCCACTGGACGCAGAGGTCAGCTGTAGAGCTGTGCGCTTACATCATGTGGCGCCTCAATTGGATCCACCCTTTCGCCGATGGCAACGGCCGAACCACGCGGGCTCTGGCATATCTGGTGCTTTGCGTGAGAGCAGGCGCACGCCTGCCTGGCTTTCCTACCATACCTGAGCAAATCGCTGCCAATAAGAAGCCCTATTATGACGCGCTCGAACAAGCGGATATCGCAGCGCAGGATGACATGACTGACCTGACGAAAATGGCTGACTTGCTAGAAGAATATTTGCAAAAGCAGCTCCAAGCGGTATTGAGCGCGGCGACACAAACCGACGCCACAGACGAACAACTGCGAAAATTTCACTGATGGCGATTCTCAGCGACAGGTGGATTCGGGACAAGGCGCTTTCCGAAGGGATGATCGAACCCTTCGTGGAAACGCAGCGGCGCGATGGGTGCATATCCTACGGGCTTTCGTCCTATGGCTATGACGCGCGCGTGGCGGACGAGTTCAAGATCTTCACCAATGTCGACAATGCGGTGGTGGACCCGAAGGATTTCGCCGCCAACAGCTTCGTCGATCGCAAGACCGATGTGTGCATCATCCCGCCCAACAGCTTCGCCCTCGCCCGCACGGTGGAGTATTTCCGCGTGCCGCGCGATGTGCTGGTGATTTGCCTCGGCAAGAGCACCTATGCCCGCTGCGGCATCATCGTGAACGTCACCCCGCTGGAACCGGGCTGGGAAGGGCATGTGACGCTGGAGTTTTCCAACACCACGCCGCTGCCGGCCAAGATCTACGCCAATGAAGGGGCGTGCCAGTTCCTGTTCCTGCAAGGCAACGAGCCGTGCGAGGTCAGCTATGCCGACAGGGCCGGCAAATATATGGGCCAGCAAGGGGTCACGCTGCCCAAGCTCTGACGGTTCGCGCCCGCAGGGCACATATCGGGCGTCGGGACGTTGCACCCTCAGGGCAGGCGCAAGGCGCCACTGCCGGGGAGAGACGCCATGTCCTTGATTGCCGCGATACTGGGCCGCATCCTGCTGGCCGCATTGTTCATCCTGTCAGGCATCCAGAAGGTGCTGGCGCCCGCAGGGGCGGCCGCCATGCTGGAAAGCGCCAACCTGTCGCCCACGCTGGCGGTGCCGACCGGCATCTTCGAGATTGTGGCCGGCGTCCTGCTGGCAGTTGGCCTGATGACCCGGCTGGTGTCGATCATCCTGTTCGCCTTCGTGGCGTTGACCACCGTGTTCTTCCACAACCAGCTGACCGATCCGATGCAGGGCACGATGGCGCTGAAGAACCTCGCCATCATGGGCGGATTGCTGATGGTCTTTGCCTATGGCCAGATGCGTGGCAGTTATGACCACCTGCGCTTGCGCCGCCGCGAATACCGGGCGGAGCTGCGCGCCGCCCATGCCGAAGGCATGGCGGAAGGGCAGAGGGTGCATACTACAGTCATAAAGGAATACGAATGACGGATAAGGGAGCGGATATTGGCGCGCTGCTGGATCGGATCGAGACGCTGGAGCGCCGCGCGCAGGCAGCGGAAGATTACCGGGATCTGGTGAATCTGCAGGGCGCCTATGGCTATTATGTGGACAAGGGGCTGTGGGATCAGGCGGCCGACCTGTTCGCCCGTGACGGCACGCTGGAGATTGCCGGTCGTGGCGTCTATGCCGGGCAGGACAGGGTGCGCGCCTATCTGCACCGCCTGCCTGCCTATGGCCACGGCGTGATCTTCAACCACATGCAGTTGCAGCCGGTGCTGCATATCGACAGCGAGGCCGGCACCGCCAATGGCCGCTGGCGCACGCTGATGATGGTCGGCTTCCTGGGCAAGGAAGGCCGATGGGGCGAGGCGACGTATGAAAACGCCTATGTCCGCGAAGACGGTCGCTGGCGCATCGCCAGCCTGCACGGCATCATCAACTTCTATGCCGAATATGACGAAGGCTGGCATCGCGGCGGGGTGCCGCTGCTGCGATCGACGGACGGCATCCAGCCCGACCGGCCGCAAAGCTTCGAGTATGAAGCCTTCCCCGAACCGGTGATCGCCCCGTTCCATTACGACCGGGTCTGAAGCTGGATAAGCACGGCGATCCGGGCCGCGCCACCGCGCACCCGGATCGCCGCTGCCCTCAGCGGAAGCTGGTATCAGAAGCTGGTGCGCATGCTCAGCTTGAAATTGCGGCCCGCCAAAGGCACGAAATCCTTGGTAAAGCTGGCGTGGCGGCGCCCTTCGGTATCGAACAGATTATCGATCTGCGCGACCAGGGTGATGTTGTTCGCCCCTTCGATGGGATGCCAGGCCAGCGACAGGTTCACGAAGGCGAAATCCTCGCTGGGGGTTTCGAGCGGGGCGACGCGGTCCTGCCCGTCATACCATTCCACTTCCGCGCGGGCATCGAAATGGCCGATGCGCCCCTCCAGCGCGCCCAGCAGGCTGAGCGGGGGGATGCGCGGCACCGGCGTGCCATCGGCCAGGGTTGCGCGCACATAATCGCCGCGCAGATCGGCCAGCAGGGTGAAGGCATCGGTCTCGACGAGGGGGAAGGTCACTTCCCCTTCCACGCCGAACTGGTCGGCATCCTGTTGCAGGAACTGATAGACCGGCAGGCCATCGGCCTCCTCCCCTGTTTCGGACAGGAAGATGAAGCCATCGAACCAGTTGCGATAGATGCTGGCGCTCAGCCGCACCGGCCCCACATCGCCGCGCAGATAGGTTTCAACGCCCCATGACCCTTCCTTGCCCAGCGTGACGCTGCCGATCTCATATTGCTGGGTCGCGACATGGGGGCCATCGGCGAACAATTCCTGCGCGGATGGCGCCCGCTGCGCGCGCGACAGGTTCACGCCCGCCCGCAGCCGGTCGAACACGCCGTAGGACAGGCCGACCGATCCGGAGAAAGTGTTGAAATCGCGGCTGAGGCCGAGCGTTTCGGCATCGACGCTGGTTCGCTCATACCGCCCGCCCAGTTCCACTTCCACCGGATCGAAATCCAGTTCCTGCAACGCGAAGGCGGCGAAGCTTTCGGTCTTGTTGGGCGGCACGAAGGCTTCTTCGCCCGTGGCCACGAAATCGGTATGCGCATATTGCGCGCCGATGGAGCCCTGCCACGCGCCGCGCCGCGACTGCACCAGTTCCACGCGCCCTTCCACGCCCTCCACGTCGAAGACGGTGCCGACCTCGTCCCCTTCGAATTCGGTGTGGGTGTAGTCGCTATAGCCCCAGCGAGTCTGCAAGCTGTCGAAGAAGCCGCCGCCCAGATCCAGCGCGCCGCGCAGATCGACGCGATATCGCTTCATGCCGATGCTGACGTCGCCTTCCTCCTCGTGCTCATGATCGTGGTCGTGGTCGTGATCTTCTTCGTCATGATGGACATGGCCCACGCCCGGCAGGCCGGGGATGCCGTAACCGGTATCGAAATAATCGAACGACACGCCGATATTGCTGTCGCCCGAGAAATAGGACAGGCCCGCGCCGACCGTCTTGGTTTCCGTCCAGCTGTTGGGCAGCTTGCCGCGCGTATTGGCGCCTTCCCGGAACTCCGCCGCTTCGTCGAGATGGCCTTCCTCTTCCTCCTCCGCCGCGGTGGCGAGCAGGTTTTGGCGCAGGCTGTCGCTGGCGACATAGCCGGGAATGGCGAGGTTGCCGGTCTTGTTATACGATCCGTCGACATGGAACGCGATGTTGGAGGTGAGCGGCATGTCCAGCGACACGCCGCCTTCGCGCAGGTCGTAAGCGGTATCGAGCGCGGCCATGGCGTCCACATGCACGGCTTCGTCCGGCATGCGCGGCGGGATGCGGCGGGTGATGACATTGACGGCGCCGCCGATCGCCTGGCTGCCATACAGCAGCACGGCAGGGCCGCGCAGCACCTCGATCCGTTCCGCGATCAGCGGGTTCACCGTCACCGCATGGTCCGCCGAGGCGCCCGATGCGTCGATGGAACCCACGCCATCGGTCAGCACGCGCACACGTTCGCCGCTGAAGCCGCGCAGCACCGGGCGCGATGCGCCGGGCGAAAAGCTGGTCGCGGAGACGCCGGGCAGCTTCGCCAGCACTTCGCCCACCTGCACATTCATGTTCCGCTGCAATTCCGTGCCGTCGAGGACAGAGGTGCCGGCCAGCAGGTCCAGCCGCTTCAGCCCGGCTGCGGTGACAACGATGGGCCCGTGCAGATCGTCTCCCGTCGGCTCCACCCGGCCGCGCCCCTGCGAAGCCGGGGTGTCCGTGGTGGCAGGCGCATTATCCTGGGCGAAAGCGGGAACGGCCGAAAGCAGTGAAACGGAAAATAGGAGCGTAGCCCGAAGCATGGTCATGAAAGTGCGATCCCGCCTGTCTCATTGTTGAATGAGATAATATAACATCATATTGCGGCGCACAATCAAGCGATTTGTGAAAATAGCCGGATTTCGATTCCGAAAGCCGATCAGGCGGCGAATTGCGGCGTCAGGCGGAAGCGCGCTGCAACCGCGCGCGGGTTTCCGTCTCTCCGATCAGGGACAGGAGGGCGTGCATATCTGGCCCGGAATCGCGCCCGGTCAGGGCGAGTCGCAGCGGATGGAACAGCGCCTTGCCCTTGCGGCCGGTCCGGTCCTTGAGGGCGGCGGTGAGCGTGCCCCACGGATCATCGCCCCATGTCAGCGCCTGCGCGGCGAGGCCGAGATATTCGCGCGTTTCGGCATCGAAATCGGGGGCGGCGATCGGGCCGGTCACGACCTGCCACCATTCCCCGGCCTGCGCGACATGGGCAAGGTTGGGGCGGATCGCGTTCCACGCCGCCTCGTCCATTCCTTCGGGCAGACGATCCGCGACCTGAGCGAAATGCAGCCCGTGCACGATGGCGGTGTTGACGCGCGCCAGTTCATCCTCGTCAAACCGGGCGGGGGCGCGGCCGAAACTGCCCAGATCGAAACTGTCCACCAGTTCGGCGGTCGAAAGGCGCGGGTCGACAGGCTGCGATGTGCCGAGCCGGGCCAGCAGCGCGATCACCGCCTGCGGCTCCGTCCCGCCGTCGCGCAGTGCATCCATGCCCAGCGAGCCGAGGCGTTTGGACAGCTTGCCTTCCGTCCCCACCAGCAGCGCCTCATGCGCAACGCGCGGCGGCGCGGCGCCAAGGGCGGCTAACATCTGCATCTGCACGGCGGTGTTGGAGACATGATCTTCCCCGCGCAGAACATCGGTGATGCCCATGGCGATATCGTCGATCACGCTGGGCAGCATATATAGCCACGATCCATCCGCGCGGCGCACCACCGGGTCCGACAATTGCGCGGGATCGAAGCCCTGTTCGCCGCGAATCCCGTCCTGCCAGGCGATCGGCTGCGCGTGATCGAGCAGGAAGCGCCAATGCGGCTGGATGCCCTGCGCCTCCTTCTCCTGCCGCTGCGCCTCCGTCAGCGCCAGCGCGCCGCGATCATACACCGGCGGCAGGCCGCGCCCGAGCAGGATTTTGCGCTTGAGATCCAGTTCCTGCGCGGTTTCGTAGCAGGGATAGATGCGACCCGCGGCGCGGAGCGTTTCGAAACCGGCTTCGTAATGCGCCAGCCGCAGCGACTGGCGTTCCTCCCCATCCGGCTCAAGCCCCAGCCAGGCGAGATCGGTGCGGATGGCATCGACGAAGCGTTCCTCGCTCCGCGCGGCGTCCGTATCGTCGATGCGCAGCAGGAAGCGCCCGCCAGCCTTGCGCGCCAGCATCCAGTTATGCAGCGCGGTGCGGATATTGCCGACATGCAGCCGGCCGGTGGGAGAAGGGGCGAAACGGGTGATGACCGACATTCCCGCGCCCTAAGGCCGCGGCGGGATGCTGGCAACCGCGCCCGGATGCGGTTGGCTTCGGTTGTCAGCCCGACGGAGCCATGCATTCGTCGTAACTGTCCGCCGCGTCGCGCGCCCGGTCGTTCTGGCCGGGCCCCGGCAATATCCGCACCAGCACGCAGGGCGTATCCGACAGGCGCACCACGACGAGATAGGATGTTTCCGCCGCTTGCGCATCGGCGCCCTCCATCACAGATTGCCGCAGGATCAGCCGGTCCGGCACGAAGCCGCCATCCTGCACCGTGCCGCGCCATTCGGCGCTGTCGCCCAGGCTGCTGAAACCGCCCCCGGCGATGGCGGGCAGGCCCAGATCGTGCCGCCCGCCATCCAGCGCCAGCAAGGTCAGGTCGTCGCGCAGATCGGCCTGCGTCAGCAGCAACCGCCATCCGCCCTGCCCGGCACATTCGGACTGGCGGAACCCTGCCTCTTCCGGCGCGGAACGCACCAGCTTGCAATCGTCCAGCCTGGTGTAGCGATATTCCTCCCGCGCGGCCGCAGCGGCCGGAGCGGTGCCGGCGGCGGGGGGTTTCGCCTGCCCGGCCGCGTCATCGCGCGGCGGCGCCGGCTCGCCCTGATTGCAGGCGGCGAGGAGGAGCGCGAGCGACGGCAGGACAAGGTATTTCATGCAGGGAAATACGGATCGGCAGCAAAATGGCTCCCCATCCTTGCCCATTCCGCATCCGGCGAGAGGGTGGATCCCGCGCCCTTACGGCACCAGCAGCGTGTCCTTCGCGACCGGATCGGTCTGGGGGTGATCCAGCGTGAAATGCAGGCCCCGGCTTTCATGCCGCTTCAGGGCGCTGCGCACGATCAGGTCGGCGCATTGCAGCAGGTTGCGCAGCTCGATCAGGTCGGTCGTGACGCGGAAATGGCCGTAATAATCCTCGATCTCGTCATACAGCAGCTTGATGCGGTGTGCGGCGCGCTCCAGCCGCTTGGTGGTGCGCACGATGCCGACATAGTTCCACATGAAGCGCCGGATTTCCGTCCAGTTCTGCTTGATGATGACTTCCTCGTCGGAATCGGTGACGCGGCTTTCGTCCCATTCGCGGATTTCGGGCACCGCCTCCAGGCTTTCCCAGCCGCGCAGGATGTCCCGTCCGGCCGCTTCGCCGAACACGAAACATTCCAGCAGCGAATTGGACGCCAGCCGGTTTGCGCCGTGCAGGCCGCTTTCGGTGCATTCGCCCGCCGCCCACAGGCCGGGCAGGTCGGTGCGGCCGTCCAGATCGACCAGGATGCCGCCGCAGGTGTAATGCTGCGCCGGGACGACCGGGATCGGCTCTCGCGTCATGTCCACGCCCAGCCCGAGCAGCTTTTCATGGATGTTGGGGAAATGCTCGCGCACGAATTCGGGCGGCATGTGGCTGATGTCGAGATGGACGTAATCCAGCCCGAACCGCTTGATCTCGGAATCGATGGCGCGGGCGACCACGTCGCGCGGGGCCAGTTCCATCCGTTCCGCATCGTAATATTCCATGAAGCGCTTGCCGGTGCGCGGATTGATAAGCCGCCCGCCCTCGCCCCGCACCGCTTCGGTGATGAGGAAGTTCTTGACCTCCAGATTATAGAGGCAGGTCGGGTGGAACTGCATCATCTCCATATTGGAAACGCGCGCGCCTGCCCGCCACGCCATCGCGATGCCGTCCCCCGTCGCGCCGCGCGGCGCGGTGGAGAATTGATAGACCCGGCCCGCGCCGCCAGCCGCCATCACGGTCGCCCGCGCCAGATAGGGTTCGACCTGCCCGGTCCCTGCATGCAGCGCATAGACGCCCCACACCCGCCCCGATGCGGAATAGCGCGCCTCGTTCTTGCCCGTGATCAGATCCACGCAGGTCCGGTCGGGCAGCAGGGTGATGTTGGGGTTCTCCTCCGCCGCCTTCAGCAGCGCGGCCTGCACCGCCCAGCCGGTCACATCGTTCACATGCACGATCCGGCGGTGGGAATGGCCGCCCTCCCGCGTCAGATGCAGGTTCGGCCCATCGGTGTTGAAGGGCACGCCCAGTTCCACCAGCCGCTCTATCGCATGGGGCGCCTGTTCGATGACATATTCGACCGTCTGCAGGCGGTTCAGACCCGCGCCCGCAACCATCGTGTCGCGCACATGGTCTTCGAACGTGTCGCCCGCATCCAGCACCGCCGCGATGCCGCCCTGCGCCCATGCGGTCGACCCGCTGTTGAGCGGCCCCTTGGCCAGCACGCAGACTTTCAATGTCTCCGCCAGCGTCAGTGCCGCCGTCAGCCCCGCCGCGCCGGACCCGATGATGAGCACGTCATAATGATGCGGTCCGCTCACGCCATTCTCCCTCGCGCGGCGCGCATTCCGCGCGCCGTCTCAAACGCGAATTAAGAGCCGGATGCGCCAACAGGCAAGCGCCCCGCGACGAAATCCCTGACCTGCGGCTATGCCGCCGCCTGCGTGGTCAGCCGTACGAACACGTCTTCCAAATCAGCCTCTCGCGTGGTCACATCCTCAATCGCCAGGCCCTGCTGCTGCACCAGGCCCAGCACCTGCCCGGCGGTGATGCGATCCTTGTCGAAGGTGATCTCTATCGTGCGTTCGCCGGTCGTTTCGCTGCGGATGAAGGCCTCGTGCTGCGGCGCGGCGGCCACCGGCCGGTCAACCGTGACCGCCACGATCTTCTCGCGCATCATGCCCACCATTTCACGGGTTGGCTTGTTCGCCACCAGTTCGCCATGATTGATGATGGCGATGCGGTCGCACAGTTCCTCCGCCTCTTCCAGATAATGGGTGGTCAGCACCACGGTGACGCCCTGCCCGTTCAATTCGCTGACCAGTTCCCACAGCTGGCGGCGCAGTTCCACGTCGACACCGGCGGTCGGTTCGTCCAGTACCAGGATGGGCGGGGAATGGACCATGGCCTTAGCGATCAGCAGCCGCCGCTTCATCCCGCCCGACAGGGATCGGGAATAGGCATCGCGCTTGTCCGCCAGATGCACGGCGCGCAGCAATTCTTCCGACCGGCGCAGCGCGCGGGCAATGCCGTACATGCCGCCCTGATTCTCCAGCACTTCGAACGGGGTGAAGAACGGGTCGAACACGATTTCCTGCGGCACGATGCCGATCGACAGTTTGGCATTGCGATGATCGCGGTCGATATCATGGCCCCAGATGCGGATCGTGCCGGAGCTTTTGTTGACCAGCCCGGCCATGATGTTGATCAGCGTGGATTTGCCGGCGCCGTTCGGCCCGAGCAGGCCGAAAATCCCGCCTTCCGGCACATCCAGGCTGACGCCTTTCAACGCCAGCTTGGGCGGGGCGTCGCCCTGCGCTGCATATTCCTTCACCAGATCGCGGATTTCGATGGCTGCCGACATGCCAGCGGCTTTAGGACCGGGGCGGCCCGCAGGTAAAGCCAGAAGGCGGGGATGCGATTGCGGGATTGCGAGTTTACCGCACCCGCGATAGGGGAAACGGCCATGGACAACGTTCCCGAAATCACCCTTGTGAACGATCATCGCGTGTGGTGCGACGGCGCCGGCGATATACGCGGCGGCGCGAATTACCGGCCTTCGGCGCTCGGCCATCCGCGCGTCTATATGCAGATCGACGAGAAGGGTTACGTCGATTGCGGCTATTGTGATCGCCGCTTCGTGCTGGAAGGCAACCCGCTCGCCCGCTCTGTCGAGGAGCTGGAGCCGGGCGATCTGCCGGACCCCGCGAAGGAAGCGATCGCCTGATCCGACGCCCGCGGGCAGGAGCGATTACGGTCATCGCGCATTCACTCCGTCTATGGCATGATAGATGTCACAATTGGAGATGATGGTGATGAGAGTCTTTGCCCCCCTACTGGCAGGCCTCGCGCTGGCACTGGCGCCTGCTGCGGCCCAAGCCGATACACCTGCTGAACGTGGCGAGGCGCGCCTCGCCCGCATGATCGAAGGCCGCGTCGCTGGCGAGCCGGTGAATTGCATTTCCACCTTCCGCAACAACCAGTTGCAGGTGATCGACCATGTCGGCCTGGTCTATGATGCGGGCGACACGATCTATGTCGGTCGCGTCACCAATCCGCGCTCGCTCAGCCGTAACGATATCGTCGTGATCGACCGGTTTTCCAGCCAGCTTTGCACGCAGGACGTCATTCGAACCGTGGATCGCAATGCCGGTTTCATGACCGGCGCGGTGTTCCTCGAAAACTTCGTCCCTTACACCAAGCAGAAGGGCTGACGGCCTTGGCCGCTCCGCAACGCCGCTGGGCGGCCGAACTGTTGCATGTCTGGTTTCACAAGCTGCGCCCGTCGCAGCGCTTTGGCTCCGGCCCGGAAGTCGACGCCATGCTGCGGGCACGCTTCGCGCGCGATCTGGACGCCTTGTGGAACCGGCCAGCGGCCGATTTCCTCGACGATCCTCACACCGCGCTCGCCGCCGTGCTGCTGTTCGACCAGATTCCGCGCAACCTCTATCGCGGCACGCCGCGCGCTTTCGCATTCGATCCGCTGGCCCGCACGATCAGCCGCGCCGCGCTGCTGCTGGGCTGGGACAAGGTGCTGACGCCGGAAGAACGGCAGTTCCTGGCCATGCCGCTGATGCACAGCGAACATATCTCCGACCAGTTGTGGAGCCTTGCCTATTTCGGCCGGCTCGGCCCGCGGCGGGGCTGGGCCTTTGCGGTGGATCATTACCGCATGGTTGCGCGCTTCGGACGCTTTCCCCACCGGAACAAGGTGCTTGGCCGCAAGAGCAGCCCGGCGGAACAGCGCGCGGTGGCGAGCGGCTTCGCCTGGTAGCGGTCAGCCCTCGGGCCGGTCGCGCGCGGCGCGCTCTATCACCGGCCGCCAGTCTTCCGCCACAGGCAGCAGGAAACGTTCGGCCAGTTCGCGCTCGATCGCATCGGCATCCAGCAGCCGCCTTTCCAGCCCGCCATCGGGCGTGCGCACGGTCAGCCTCGCGCCCGACAGGGCATGGCGCGCGTCCGGCGTGGCGCGGGTCACGATCAGGCGGTGGCGGAACTGCGATTGCGGATGGGTGGCGGTGAACCAGTTGGCGAGCTGGTAATCGGTATCGAGCAGGGTTTGCGGCAACAGGCGATAGGCCGGCTGCCAGCCATCGCCCGCCCGGACCTCCACCTGCAATTCGCCGCCATCCACCGGGCGCAGGCGGAAATCCTCATGCCCGGTCGGTTGCGCATCCCGTTGGTCGAGGCGCAGGGGCGCGGTGGGGACGCAGGCGCCAAAGCCCACATCCGCCAGCCACGGCTCGCCATCGATAGTCACGCGCAGCGCCATATGCGATGGGGGCCGCAGCGGCGCATCGGCCGGCGCACCCCAGTTCACCCGCGCGATCAACCCGTCGACAGCGAAGCCGATCCGTTGCAGCACGCGTTTGAAAAAGCCATTCTGTTCGTAGCAATAGCCGCCGCGCCGCCGCGCGATCAGCTTCGCATCGACCGCTTCTGGCGCAATATCCACGCCGCGATCCAGCAGCACGTCGATCGCTTCGAAGGTGATGGACGCGACATGCCGCCACTGCAATTCCGCCAGCACATCGCGCGTCGGCAGCAGCGGCCCGGCATAACCGATCCGCGCGCAATAGGCCGCAAGATCGGGCCCATCGGCACCGCAGCCTGCAAGCGAAACGGGATGATCGGTCATGACAGCCTTCTTCATAGCGGCATCGCGGCAAGGAAGGCAGGCTTATAGAACCCCAACCAAAGTTGAGGTCAAGCCTTCACTCCCACTCGATCGTGCCAGGGGGCTTGCTGGTGTAGTCATAGACTACGCGGTTGATGCCCTTCACCTCGTTGACGATGCGGGTCGCCACGCGGCCGAGGAAGGCGCCGTCATAGGGATAGACATCGGCGGTCATCCCATCGGTGCTGGTGACGGCGCGCAGCGCGCAGACGCTGTCATAGGTGCGCCCGTCGCCCATCACGCCCACCGTCTTGACCGGCAGCAACACCGCGAAGGCCTGCCAGATCGCATCGTAGAGGCCGGCATTGCGGATTTCCTCCAGATAGATGGCGTCGGCCTTGCGCAATATGTCGCAGCGTTCCTTCGTCACCTCGCCCGGAATACGGATCGCGAGACCCGGCCCGGGGAAGGGGTGGCGGCCCACGAACACGTCGGGCAGGCCCAGTTCGCGGCCCAGCTCGCGCACTTCGTCCTTGAACAATTCGCGCAGCGGTTCGACCAGCTGCATGTTCATGCGCTCGGGCAGGCCGCCGACATTGTGGTGGCTCTTGATCGTGACGCTCGGCCCGCCGGTGAAGCTGACGCTTTCGATCACATCGGGATAGAGCGTGCCCTGCGCCAGGAAATCGGCGCCACCCACCTTGCGGGCTTCATCCTCGAACACGTCGATGAAGGTCTTGCCGATGAACTTGCGCTTCTTTTCGGGGTCGGTTTCCCCGGCAAGGCCCGCCATGAACATCTCTTCCGCGTCCACATGGACGAGCGGGATGTTGTAATGGCCGCGGAACAGGCTGACGACCTGATCCGCCTCTCCCAGCCGCATCAGCCCGTGATCGACGAACACGCAGGTGAGCTGGTCGCCGATCGCTTCGTGGATCAGCACCGCCGCCACCGCCGAATCGACACCGCCGGACAAGCCGCAAATGACCCGCCCGCTGCCCACCTGGGCACGAATTTCCTCGATCTTGGTGCGGCGGAATTCCGCCATCGTCCAGTCGCCGGCACAGCCGCAGACATGGCGCACGAAATTGGCGATCAGCCGTCCACCATCGGGCGTATGCACGACTTCCGGGTGGAACTGCGTGCCGTAATAGCGGCGTTTCTCGTCCGCGATCACGGCGAAGGGCGCGCCGTCGCTGGTGGCGACGATTTCGAAGCCGGGCGCGAAATTGGTCACCTTGTCGCCATGGCTCATCCAGACCTGGTGCCGCTCGCCAACCTGCCACAGCCCGTCGAACAGCGCGCATTCCCGCGTCACGGTCAGGAACGCGCGGCCGAACTCGCCGCCTTCGCCCGTTTCGTGGCCGGGCCGCACTTCCCCGCCCAATTGGTGCGTCATCACCTGCTGGCCATAACAGATGCCGAGAATCGGCAGCCCGCTGTCGAACAGCACCTGCGGCGCGCGCGGGCTGCCGTCTTCCGGCACGCTGGCGGGCGAACCCGACAGGATGATGCCGCTGGGCTTCAGCCGGGCAAATGCCTCTTCCGCCTGGGTGAAGGGAGCGATCTCGGAATAGACCCCTGCCTCGCGCACGCGGCGCGCGATCAGCTGGGTTACCTGGCTGCCGAAATCGACGATGAGAATGGTCTGGGATGGATTTTGCACCCGGCGCCCATAGCAGATGCGGCGCGCGGTTGAAGCCGGTTCAATCGCGAACCGGCCCGATCCGCCCGTGGAACGCCGATGCCGCCGGGCGTGCGTAATATTATCACACCAATATGGCAGCGCGGTTTCGCTTCATTGCAAAACACGCAACGGAGCGCGCGTTTTTCGCATTTGCGGCATCGCATGTTGCGGCGCACTATATCCATAGAAAGCACAAGAACCGGGAAGAGCGTCGGAAGGCAGCTGAACCATAAAAGGATCATCTGTCATGAAAACCTTCATTGCCGCCGCATTTGCCTCCCTCGCCTTCGCCGCCACTCCTGCGGCTGCCGAGGAACTGGCCACCACCACGATCTCGGTGTCCTACGCCGATCTGGACCTTACCGCGCCGGCCGGACAGGCCACGTTGGAAGGCCGCGTCAGCGCCGCCATCCAGCGCGTATGCGGCAAGCCCGACACCCGCAATCTCAAGAGCATGACCGCATGGCAGGATTGCACCTCCGCCGCGCGGGAGCAGGCTGCCTCGCAAGTCGCCCTGGCCGCGCCCTTTGCCGACGTGGCCCTGGCCAGCCGGTTCTGAACCTGCCTGACCGCTTGCATCACGGCCGCGCCCACCGGCGCGGCCGTTGCTGTTTCAAGGGCTTGCGACCCCAGTTGCAAGACATGCAACTGGTCTGGCGGTTTTCGCATTTGCACAATGCAGGTTGCCGGACGATATGAAATCCAAGCTAAAAAACACAATTGGATGCTGCCGAAGGTGACCGACACTCAAATGGAGGACACCACCATGAAACTCGTAAAGCGTATTCTGAACGCCTATATCCGCACCGCCGGCAACTACCCGCTGCCGATGTCCTGGACGGTCTGAACGGACCTTCGCGATTGAAGACGTAACTCGCGGCCGCCCATCGGGCGGCCGTTTGCGTTTCAGGCGTCATCCTCGCTCGACCTGCTGGCGCCGCGCGGCGAAAAGCCGATCCGGGCGAGCCGCCATGGATCGTCCTCTCCCATCAATTCGCGCAAGGGCGGGACTTCGCCTGGCTCCTCCACCTCCTCCACGCTGGCGATCAGGTAACGGCCCGATTCGCGCAGCCTGATTTCCGCCTGCGGCCAGCGCGCCTGGAGGCGGCCGTGCAGGCGGCGCGCATCGTCCGCCATATCGGAAGTTTCCAGCGCGCGCGGCGCCCCGTCCAGCAGTTCCGCCGCTGCCGTGCGCATGTTCTGCACCCCGTCATGCAGGATCGACAGGGAAATGAACGCCGCCGCCGCCGCATCGGCCCACCACAGGCCCATGCCCACGCCCAGAATGCCCGCGATGCCGGCTAGCCCGGTCATCCAGTCGGCCTTCTGCATCAGCGCGTCGGTATGCAGCACCTTGTCGCGCAGCCGCTTGGCAACCGGCAGCTTCAGATGCCCCAGCACCAGCGGCGGGATGATGGAATAAGCCAGCGCACCCACCATCAGCCAGCCCAGCCATATCCGTTCCCCGAACAATTCGATGGGTGCGATGGTGGGATGGTCCTGCGCGACCAGCGTCATCAAGCTGTCGATCAGCAGCCACGCGCCCAGCAGGGTCAGCACCGATGCGGATATCAGGAAGGCAAGGCTGTTCACCCGCACGAAGCCGAACGGATATTTGTCGGTCGGCTCCTTGGGCTCCAGCCGCGCCGCGACGAGGAAGGTGATGGCGGGCACCAGGCTCAGCACATCCTCGAACAGGGCGGTGCGCATCGCCTGGCTTGATCCCATCACCGCGAACATGATCGCGACGACGGACCCCATCCAGGCCAGCGTCCACCATTCCAGCCGTTTCGCCTTGCGCAAATCGTCCCGCAATTCCACCGGAAGCTGGCTCATGGCCGGGCCTTTTCCATCGCCATAATCCAGCCATTCTCGCCATTGCGATAGGCGAAACGGGGCGCGGCCTCATCCGACGCCGGTTGCGCCCTGCGCCCGGCAACCTTGCCCAGATGGACATTCGCGCTCCACGGAGAATTGCTGGCGAACGTGCCATGGACGATGTCCAGTTCGCCCTCCTCCAGCTTGCGCAGCAAGGCTTCCCCTTCCCCCGGCACGATGTCGAGCCTGACCTGAAGGTCCTTGGCCGCCGCCCTCACCTGCTGTTCCGAATCGGGGGAAAGCGGCGCGGCAAGGCCCAGCCTGATCGCTCCTCTTTGCTGAATGGAATCGGTGGTTTCGCCCGGATCGCGCGGCATGTCGCAGCCCGCCAGCAAGGCCAGCATGGTCATGATGATCGCCCCTCGCACCATTTCGGCAGCCATCTCTCCTCGCTGGCTAAACCCCCGGGGCGCGGTTTGGTGCCGAAAGGTGGCGCAAAGCGGCCAAAACCCTGTGGAGGAGGGGCCTGCGCGCTTTCTTTCACGCGCGCGGATTCCTATATGCCATGCATGGCAGACACATCCGAAACACCCCGCAATTCCAATGGCTATGGTGCGGACAGCATCAAGGTTCTGAAGGGACTGGACGCCGTTCGCAAACGGCCGGGCATGTATATCGGCGATACGGACGATGGATCCGGCCTGCACCACATGGTGTTCGAAGTGTCCGACAACGCGATTGACGAGGCGCTGGCCGGTCATTGCGATCTGGTGCTGATCGAATTGAACCCTGATGGGTCCGTTTCGGTGGAGGATAATGGCCGCGGCATCCCGGTCGGCATCCACCCGGAAGAAGGCGTGTCCGCGGCGGAAGTCATCATGACCCAGCTCCACGCCGGCGGGAAGTTCGAGAATACGAGCGACGACAACGCCTACAAGGTCTCCGGCGGGCTACACGGCGTGGGCGTTTCGGTGGTGAACGCCCTGTCCGAATGGCTGGAACTGACCATCTGGCGCGACGGGCAGGAACATTGGATGCGGTTCGAACATGGCGATGCCGTGGGGCCGCTCAAGATCGTAGGCGACGCCCCGAAGGTGGATCGTAACGCCGACGAAAACGGCTTCAAGAAGGGCACGCGCGTCACCTTCCTGGCCTCGACCGATACATTCAAGAATGTGACCGAGTTCGATTTCGAGAAGCTGGAACACCGCTATCGCGAACTGGCCTTCCTCAATTCGGGCGTGCGCATCCTGCTGCGCGACCGGCGGCACGAGGATGTGAAGGAACACGACCTGTTCTACGAAGGCGGCATCGCGGCCTTCGTCCGCTATCTCGACCGCAACAAGCAGGCCCTGATCGCGGAGCCGATTTCGGTTTCGGCGGAAAAGGAAGGCATCGGCATCGACGTCGCTCTGGAATGGAACGACAGCTATTACGAGAACGTCCTCACCTTCACCAACAACATCCCGCAGCGCGATGGCGGCACCCATCTGGCCGCATTCCGCGCCGCGCTGACCCGCACGCTCAACGGCTATGCCGAACGTTCGGGCCTGATGAAGAAGGAAAAGGTCTCCCTGTCGGGCGAGGATATGCGCGAGGGCCTGACCGCAATCGTCAGCGTGAAGCTGCCCGATCCCAAGTTCAGCAGCCAGACCAAGGACAAGCTGGTCAGTTCCGAAGTGCGCCAGCCGCTGGAAAGCCTGATCGGTGAAAAGATCACCGAATGGCTGGAAGAAAATCCGGCGGAGGCCAAGTCGATCATCCAGAAGGTCGTCGACGCCGCTGCCGCGCGCGAGGCTGCGCGCCGCGCGCGCGAGTTGACCCGCCGCAAGGGGGCGATGGACATCGCCTCCCTGCCCGGAAAACTGTCCGACTGCCGGGAACGCGATCCCGCCAAGTCCGAACTGTTCCTGGTCGAGGGCGATTCCGCCGGCGGTTCGGCCAAGAGCGGGCGGGACAGCCAGTATCAGGCGATCCTGCCGCTGCGCGGCAAGATCCTGAACGTGGAACGCGCCCGGTTCGACCGGATCATCGGCTCGCGCGAGGTCGGCACGCTGATCCAGGCGATGGGCACCGGCCTGCGTGACGAATTCAACCTGGAAAAGCTGCGCTATCACAAGGTCGTCATCATGACGGACGCCGACGTGGACGGCGCGCATATCCGCACCCTGCTGCTGACTTTCTTTCACCGCCAGATGCCGGAAATCATCAAGGCGGGGCATCTGTTCATCGCCCAGCCGCCGCTGTTCAAGGTCAGCAAGGGGCGGAGCGAGGTCTATCTGAAGGATCAGGCCGCGCTCGACCGTTATCTGGTGGAAGCCGGGCTGCATGGCCGGATGCTCGAAACCGCAGGCGGGGCGCGGGCGGGCGCGGAATTGACCGAACTGGTCGAACACGCACTGCGGGTGAAGGGCGTGATGGGTTTCATCCCGCGCAAATACGACCCTGCCGTTGTGGAAGTGATGGCGCTGGCCGGCGCGCTCAACCCGGAACTGTCCGGTGCGGATCGGCAGGCGGCGCTCTCCCGCGCGGCCGGGCTGTTGCAGATGGGCGATTCCGAAGCGGAATGGACAGCGGAAACCACGGCCGATGGCGGCGCGCGGTTCGGGCGCACCTGGCGCGGCGTCACCGATGTCTATCTGATAGAGCCGGGCCTGTTCGGCAGCGCCGAAGCGCGCAAGCTGCATCGGACAGCGCAGGAACATGCCGATGTCTATACCAGCCCGTCACGCCTCACCCGTGGCAGCGCCGCCGATCAGGCGGAACCGGAACCGGTTACGGACGCACCGGGTGATGCGGCGGAAGACGATTCCGCGCCGGAACAGGCCGCCCGCCCGGTCGATGGGGCCATCAGCCGGCCCAGCCAGTTGCTAGCCGAAGTGCTCGCGGTCGGCCGCAAGGGCCTGTCGGTGCAGCGTTACAAGGGCCTCGGCGAAATGAACGCCGATCAGCTATGGGAAACCACGCTGGATCCGGAAAATCGCGCCCTGCTGCAAGTGAAGGTGGAAGATGCGGACGTGACCGACGAGATCTTCACACGCCTGATGGGCGATATCGTGGAGCCGCGCCGGGAGTTTATTCAGGACAACGCCCTCAACGTCGCCAATCTCGACGTCTGATGTCATTGCCGGGAGGCGCTCCAGCATGGCCAACGCCTCGCTGGATCAACCTCCCGGCAACAATCTGGCGCTCGTCAGCTGCGCTTGTCCTGAACGTTGTTGGTGGTGGCGCCGGGGCCGCCCTGCGGCGCTGTTCCATTCTGGCGGGCATACATGCCGGTTACGGTGATCTGATCCACGCCTGTATCGGCATCGGGAAGGCGATAGATCGCCCCGTCGGCAATCGCGAAATAGCCGGCCCGCCCGTCAAAATCCTCGATCATGATGCGGCGTCCGTCATCCATCCGCTGGAACTTGCCCGATGATTTCGTGCCGTCGCCAGCCGTGAACTCATAGCTGTCGTCGTCCGGCTTCAGGGTGATGGAGGATAGCGATCCATCAAGCCCCGTCATCGTATATGTGCCCGCGAAATCCACGCTGGAGAGGGAATTGTCCGGCACTTCCGGCATCGCCGCCGGCTCTGGCGTAGCCAACCCCATCGTGTTCGCTGGCTCCGGGTCTGCCTGCTCCGCCGGGGTGCTGTCTCCACAGGCCGCCAGCATGAAAAAGGGCACGGCCGCAGCCAGGATAATCACTTTACGCATTGGTTACTCCTTGCAATCACGATGCAAGAAGGGCGCAAGCGGCTTGCGCGTTCCTGAATTATGGCGAAATTGCGGCGAGCACCGGCCCATGAGCGGCGGGCCGTGGCCGGGGCCAGCCCATTCGCCTACATCCTGAAAACGCCGAAACGCGGATAGGGTTCGATCGGCGCCTCCAGGCAGGCCGATAGCGCCAGCCCCAGCACGTCACGGGTCTGTACCGGGTCGATCACCCCATCGTCCCACAGCCGGGCGGTGGCATAATACGGATTGCCCTCGGTTTCATAGGTTTCGCGGATGGGCGCCTTGAACGCTTCCTCTTCTTCCGCCGACCATTGATCCGTATCGCGATGGACCGTCGCCAGCACGCTGGCCGCCTGTTCGCCGCCCATCACGCTGATGCGGGCATTGGGCCAGGTGAACAGGAAGCGGGGCGAGAAGGCGCGCCCGCACATGCCGTAATTGCCCGCGCCGAAACTGCCGCCGATCACCACGGTGAGTTTGGGCACCTGCGCCGTCGCCACCGCGGTGACGAGCTTCGCCCCATGGCGCGCGATGCCTTCCGCTTCATACTTCCCGCCGACCATGAAGCCGGACACGTTCTGCAGGAACAGCAGGGGGATGCCGCGCTGGCACGCCAGTTCGATGAAATGCGCGCCCTTGATGGCGCTTTCGGAAAACAGCACGCCATTATTGGCCAGCACCGCCACCGGCATGCCCCAGATATGCGCGAAGCCGCAGACCAGCGTGGAGCCGTAGAGCGGCTTGAACTCCTGAAACTCGCTGCCGTCGACCAGGCGGGCAATCACCTCATGCACATCATAGGGCGCGCGCACATCCTCCGGCACGATGGCATAGAGATCTTCCGCATCGTATCGGGGCGGGCGCGGGTCGCGCCGGTCCAGCGCGGCGCGGCTGCCTTGCCCCAGATGGCTGACTATATCGCGCAGGATGGTGATGGCGTGTTCATCACTATCCGCAAGATGATCCACCACGCCGGACTTGCGGGCATGAAGATCGCCGCCGCCCAGCGCCTCTGCACTGATTTCCTCCCCAGTGGCGGCCTTCACCAGCGGCGGACCGGCAAGGAAGATGGTGCCCTGATCGCGCACGATCACGCTTTCATCGCTCATCGCCGGAACATAGGCGCCCCCCGCCGTGCAACTGCCCATCACGCAGGCGATCTGCGGGATGCCCAGCGCGGACATGTTGGCCTGGTTGTAGAAGATGCGCCCGAAATGATCGCGATCGGGAAAAACCTCCGCCTGGTGGGGCAGATTGGCGCCGCCGCTATCCACCAGATAGAGGCAGGGCAGCCTGTTCGCCTGCGCGATTTCCTGCGCGCGCAGATGCTTCTTCACCGTCAGCGGAAAATAGGTCCCGCCCTTCACCGTCGCATCATTGGCGAGGATCATGCATTGCCGCCCGGACACGCGCCCGATGCCGCCGATCACGCCGGCTCCCGGCACCTCCCCGTCATACAGACCATGCGCCGCCAGTTGCCCGATCTCGAGGAAGGGCGATCCGGGGTCGAGCAGCCGCTCCACCCTCTCGCGCGGCAACAGCTTGCCGCGTTCGACATGGCGGGCACGGCTGCGTTCCGGCCCGCCCAGCGCGGCCTGCGCCACCTTGTCGCGCAGTTCGGCCGCCAGCGCGCGATTATGGCGGGCACGCGCGCTGGCTTCGGGACCGGTCAGGTCCAGTCTGGTCGATAGGACCGGGCCGCTCAATTCCCGCCCATGTCGAGATGCTGGGCAAAGAAGGGCAGCACCACCTCGTCGAAACGCTGCCCGATCTTGTCGGTATGGGTGCCTTCATAGACCGCCCATTCATGCTGGATACCGAACTTCTCCAGTTCCTGATGGATCAGCGTGTCATCCGCCACCAGCCCATCCTGCGCGCCGACATCCGCGCCGATCGCATCGAAGCTGCGCAATGCGCCCAGATGCGAGGCCACCATGGCGAGCGGAGAGTTGTTGGCCCATTTGGCGATCACGAGCGGGTCGACCTCACCATTCTCGGTGATGGGGAAATCGACATAATAGGGCGGGTTGTTGGGATTGGGCGCCCAGGCCACCGCCGACGCCAGCCCCGCCCGCATACCGAAACCGGCATTATCGACATTCTCGAACGGGACGGCCGCCATTGCCTGTGCGGATTCCGCCGTTTCGGTGCGCGGGCTGACGCAGCAGGCGCTCTGCGCCCAGATGCTGTCGAAGGTTTCGGGATAGGTCATGCCGACCACCCAGGTGCCGTGGCCGCCCATGGAATGGCCGGCGAGGCCGCGCCCCTCGCGCGTGGCGATGGTGCGGTAATGGCTGTCGATATACTCGACGAGATCCTTCGCCACGAAACGGCGGAAATCGCCGGTGGTGGGCGAACTGGCATACATGCTGCCGCCCATCCTGGTCAGCGTGTCGGGGATGACTACGATGAATTCGGCGCCCCGCGCGGCGGAGTTCGCCACTGCCTGGGGCACGTTCATGTAATTGTAGAAATTGCGGCCATCGATGGCGAAGCCGTGCAGGTAATAGACCACCGGATAACGGCGGTTCGGCTCGCTGCCATAGCTCGGCGGCAGGATGACCATCGCCTCCCGCTCCGTCGCGTTGCCTTCCAGATTCCCTTCCAGCGACGGTCCGGGCACCTTGGGCGTTTCCACGGTGATCCCGGCGGGAATGGCGGGCGCCGGGGCAGTAATGTTCTGGGCCGCGGCGGGCATCGCCACGGAGGCAAGCAGCGCGGCGGCTGCGGCAAACAGGGCTTTCGGCATCATCATCCTCTTTTCTTATTCGCGATCCAGATGTTCGGCAAAGAACGGCAGCAGATCCGTGCGAATGCGTTCGGCAATGCGGTTGCCGTGATCGCCGTCATAGATCGTCCAGCCATGGTCCACGCCGAACCGGGTCAGTTCGGCATCCAGCAGCTTGTTGTCGTCCAGCAGGAAATCCTTGTCGCCCACTTCCAGCGCGATCGCTTCCAGGCTGTTCAGCGCGGGCAGATATTGCGGCAGCATGGCGACTATCGCATTGGCCGCCATGCGGGCATTCACAAGCGGGTCGATCGCCCCGTCACGCAGCCCGGTATCGACATAATTGGGCGCGCGCGTGGGATCGGGCGACCATGTCGCCAAGGTGGAAAGCTGCGCCAGGCCGCCGAAATCGGCATTGGCGATATCCTCGGGACTCATCGCCTCGATCCGCTCGGCAGCCTCGACCGTGATCTGCGATGGAGACAAGCAGCACGCGCTCATCGCGTAGATGCTGGAAAAGACCTCCGGATATTTCATGCCCAGCCGCAACGTGCCGTATCCGCCCATGGAATGCCCCGACAGGCCGCGCGATTCCCGATCCGCGATGGTGCGGTAATGGGCATCCACCCAGCCAACGACGTCTTCGGCCACGAAGGCTTCGTAATTCCCTGCCGTGGGCGAATTGGAATAGAAACCGCCCTTCAGTTTCGAATGACCATCGGGAATGACCATGATGACTTCGTTGCCCGCGAGCGCGGCGGCGTTCACCGCTTCGTCGAAATGCATCATTTCCTGATACATTTGCGGTGTCGCCCAATAGCCATGCAGGAAATAGACGACCGGATAGCGCTTGCCCGCATTCTCGTCATAACCCGGCGGGGTGACGACATAGACGCCGCGATCGGCGGCATTGCCTTCCAGATTGCCTTCCATGGCCGGGCTGTGCAGCAGCTTCCATTCGATCCGCGCCGCATCCTGCGCCGCCGCCGGCACAGACAATATCGCAAGCAGCGATGCGCATGCCCACCCAATTCGTCCCAACACCCTGTCCCCCTGGTCTTGTTTTTTCGTCGTCTACGCCTGATCGCCCGGCCGTGTCACGGACATTGTCAATCTGATCCGATCAATTCCCGCCCGATCAGCATGCGCCGGATCTCGTTGGTGCCCGCGCCGATATCCAGCAGCTTGGCATCGCGCAGATAGCGTTCGACCGGCCAGTCGGTCGTGTAGCCCGCGCCGCCCAGCGCCTGCACCGCCTCCCCCGCCACGCGAAAAGCATTCTCGCTGGCCAGCAGGATCGCGCCAGCCGCGTCGAAGCGGGTTGTCTGCCCCTGGTCACAGGCCCTCGCCACCGCATAGGCATAGGCGCGCGCGGATTGCAGGGCGACATACATGTCCGCCACCTTGGCCTGCATCAGCTGGAAGCTGCCGATCGGCCGCCCGAACTGTTCGCGCTGCCGCAGATAGGGAATCACCGTGTCGAGGCATGCCTGCATGATCCCCAGCTGCACGCCTGCCAGCACGGCGCGTTCGTAATCCAGCCCGCTCATCAGCACGCGCACGCCCTGCCCCGGCTCCCCCAGCACATTGGCGTCAGGCACCAGGCAATCCTCGAACACCAGTTCGGAAGTGGGCGAGCCGCGCATTCCCAGCTTGCCGATCTTCTGTGCGGGACGGAAACCGGCAAACCCCTTCTCCACCGCGAAGGCGGTTATCCCGCGCCATCCGGCGGCGGGATCGGACTTGGCATAGACCACCAGCACATCGGCCTCGTGCCCGTTGGTGATCCAGAATTTCGATCCGGTCAGCCGCCAGCCGCCATCGGCCCGCTCCGCCCGCGTCGTCATCGACACGACGTCGGAACCGGCGCCCGCCTCGCTCATCGCCAGGGCGCCGACATGCTCGCCGGAGATCAGGCGAGGCAGCAGGCGCGCCTTCTGATCTTCCGTGCCCCAGCGTGCGATCTGGTTGATGCACAGGTTGGAATGCGCGCCATAGCTCAGCCCGACCGATGCGCTGGCCCGGCTGACCTCCTCTATCGCAACGATATGTTCCAGATAGCCAAGGCCCAGCCCGCCATCCTTTTCCGCGACAGTGATGCCATGCAGGCCGAGTTCGCCCATGGCCGGCCACAATGCGCGGGGGAAGCAGTCCTGCCGGTCGGTTTCCTCTGCCAGCGGGGCGATCCGTTCATCGGCGAAGCGCATCACGCTGTCGCGGATCATCGCGGCATCGTCACCAAGGCCGAAATCGAAGTCAGGAGTCGCTTTCATGGCCAACACCTTTCCACTTGCGGATAACCATAGCATCTCGATCCGCAAAGCGGCGATTAAAGATTAACACTAGCTAATTTCCTTCCAAAGACGCACCATTTCAGTTACTTGTTCCCGCGGAGGCCCTTCGCTTGAAAAGTTTCGAGAATCACCCCTGGCCGGCCGGGAATCACCCTGCGCCAGCCTATCTTGACGAAGCGCGGCGGCTCGCCGTGCTGGAAAGCTTTGCGACCTCCACGCTGGAGGATGATCCGGAACTGGTCTCCATCACCCGCTTCGCTGCCGAATTATGCGATGCGCCTGTCGCGCTGGTCAGCCTGGTGGAAGAAAACCGCCAATCCTTCCTCGCCCGGCAGGGTGTGGATGTGCGCGAAACCCCGCGCGAATTGTCCTTTTGCGCCCATGCGCTGGATTCCGGCGGGCTGATGCAGGTCGCGGATGCGATGGCCGATGCCCGTTTCACCCATAATGCGCTGGTGACGGGGGACATGCAGGTCCGTTTCTATGCCGGTCAGCCGCTCATTTCGGCGGAAGGGGCGGCGCTCGGCACGCTATGCGTGATCGATCGGGTGCCCCGGCCGGAAGGGCTGACTGCCCTGCAACGGCAGGGGCTGGAAGTGCTGGCTCAGGCGGTTATGCGCCGCCTGCGGGCAAAGCGTGAAGGGCTGTTTGCCCTGCGCAAGGTGCAAAGCAGCGAAGCGGAATTGCGGGCGCTGGCCGATTCCATGCCCGCCATCGCATGGTCATGCGACGCATCGGGGCAGATGGATTACGTGAACCGCCGCCTGCTGGAATTCACCGGCGATGCCGACCTGTCCGGTTCTGCGATCCACCCCGACGATTTCGAACCATGCGACCGGAAATGGCGCGAATCCCTGCGCACGGGCGAACCTTACGAGGCGGAACACCGCCTGCGCCGGGCCGATGGGGAATATCGCTGGATGATGGCCCGTGCGGAACCCGTGCGGAACGACAAGGGGCAGATCATCCGCTGGTTCGGCACCGCGACCGATATCGACCATGTGCATAGGATTTCGGAAAGCCGCGACCTGCTGGCGCGCGAATTGTCGCACCGGATCAAGAACATTTTCGCCGTGGTGTCGGGCCTCGTCTCGCTCTCCATCCGCCGGCAGCCCGAATACAAGCATTTTGGGGAAGACCTGATCGCCACGATCCGCGCGCTGGGCCGCGCGCATGACTATGTCCGCCCGTCCGAAGGGCAGGGGCGCACCAGCCTGCACGGGATGCTGGGCGACCTGTTCCAGCCCTATGGCACGGGCGACCATTCGCGCGTGGTGCTGCGGGGCGACGATGCGGAACTGTCCCCCCGCGCCGCCACGCCGCTGGCGCTGGTGTTCCATGAACTTGCGACCAATTCCGCCAAATATGGCGCGCTGTCGGTGGAACAGGGCACGGTTACGCTCGATATATCCGACCAGGGCGAACACCTGCTGCTGCGCTGGGTCGAACGTGGCGGTCCGCCGGCCAAGTCCCAGCAGATCGAAGAAGGGTTCGGATCGCGCCTCGTGGAAATGAGCGTGACGGGCCAGCTCGGCGGATCGTGGAACCGCCGCTTCGAAGATGACGGGCTGGTCTGCGAACTGACCGTCTCGAAAGCGGCCATCACGCCATAGCGACGCCTTCGCACTTCAGCACAATTGGCCATAGCAAGGTGCGTAGTCAGGTGAACGGCGAAGTTCTGGTCAGATACGATCACGTTGCGCAGATATGACCGCTGTCATTACAAGCTGAATTATGCAGCGATCATGGCTTGTCGTTTCCATTGTTTTGGCAGCAGCGGCCTGTTCACAGCAAACCCTGTTAGGCGAAGACATCTGGACCGACGGTAGACTGGCGCAATCCCATGTCGGCTTCGGTTGGAATTACACGACAGAGGGAAGCATCCCCTCTTTCAGAAATGTCGATGTAGAACTGAAGCCCGACGATACCTATGAAATCCGCATCAACGAGTATCGGGCCGATAATGAACTGAACGCCCTTAGCAAAAGAGAAGGGCAGCTAGATTCTGAATTGGCAAGGCAATTGAGACGCAATCTCGCGCAACTTCGCTCGAGCGAAACGGCCGAGTTGTTTGCCACATTGCCGAACTGCCCGGTCTCTGACCACCCTCTGATAGAATTTTACGTCGGCTTCAAGGAAACGGAAGATCCGGCGGTCACCGTCATTGAACGTGAATGCGACACGCCGGAAACTGTCAAGGCGCGCCAAATCGTCCGCGATGCATTCGATGCGTTTCCTCAGCTGGATCGTGCCCGCCTGCGCGCTGGACTGGTCGAACTCTGATATCCCTGACCCGACGTTTCCCTATCTTCTAGCCAGCCTCAAAACCCGCGCCATCAGGCCAGTCGGGCGCGGCGAGCGCCATCACCTTGAACAGGTCGCCCATTTCTTCCGGATCGGTCAGGCGGCGGTGGGCGATGTCCAGCGCCTCCCGCTCGCCCGGGGCGGCGCGCGCCAGCGATTCTGCCCGCGCGTCTATTCCCAGCGCCCGCAGCCACGGCCCCTGCCGCGCTGTGCCGAGCCATTTCGCGCCGCGCGACAGGGCGATCTGCGCCATCATCGCGAAATCGACATGGGCGGTGATATCCGCCTCCCCCGGCGCGAAGAACGGATCGACCTTCTGCTGGCGGCTGATCGCCTGCAGGGTGGATCCGGTGCGCGGCGCGTCATGACCGTAATCGATGAACAGCGCAGCCCCGCCCTGATTGGCCAGCCTGCCGCTCACCTCGAACATGGTGGCGGCGGCGGCGGGGCAGGTCTCCAGAATGGCGCCCCCTTCCGCATCGCGCAGATTTTCGGGCACGGCGCTGTCCATCGGCTGACGCCCCGCGACGAAGGCGAAGCGATCGTCCACCAGCCCCACCATCCGTTCCCGCCAGCCTTCCGCCGTGCGCACCAGATGGCGTACCGGCAGCGCATCCAGGAACTCGTTCGCGACCAGCAGGATCGGGCCGTTCATCGGCACGCTGGCCAGATCGGCGTGGAACTGGGCATCGGGAACAGCATCCAGTTGCATGCGCTTCAGCGCGGTCGATCCTTCGACCAGATGGACCTTGGGATCGAGGCCGTAGCGGCGCATGGCCCGCAGCGCATCATGCGCCAGCGTGCCTCGCCCCGGCCCCAGTTCCACATAATGCACCGGCTGCGGATGCCCCGCGCGCATCCAGATATCGGCCAGCCAAAGGCCGATCAGCTCGCCGAACATCTGGCTGATCTCCGGCGCGGTGATGAAATCGCCCGCCGCGCCGAAGGGATCGCGCGAAGTGTAATAGCGGGCGTTGGATTCGCCCATATATTGCGCCAGGCTGATCGGCCCGGTCGCGGCGATCAGCCGCCGGAAGCTTTCCGCCAGCGGCGTTTCCGTCACAGCGTCGGCCGCCGCAGCGCCCGCACGATCAGCGCGATGCCGATCAGGAATAGCGGGATGGTCAGCCACTGGCCCCAGTTCAGCCCGGTCTCAGCCGAAAAAGCGCCCCACCCCGCATCGGGTTCGCGGAAGAATTCCGCCGTGAAGCGCCCGGCTGTGATGAGCGATACGAAGGCACCGACCAGCAGGCCCGGCCGCCAGCGCGCGCGCGTATACCAGAACAGAGGCAGCATCACCGCGATCACCACCGCGCCTTCCAGCACCGCTTCGTAAAGCTGGCTGGGATGGCGCGGCAGGCCCATCGGATCGCCGGGAAAGATCATTGCCCATGGCACATCGGTTGCGGGGCGGCCCCACAATTCGCCATTGATGAAATTGGCGATGCGGCCGAACAGCATCCCGAAGCCGACATTGACGGAAATATAATCGCACACCCGCAGGAAATTAAGCTGGCCGCGCCATGACACGAAGGCGATCGCGATGGTCGTGCCGATCACGCCGCCATGGAAGCTCATCCCGCCTTCCCACACCTTGAACAGGTCCAGGCTGGTCCACAATTCATGCTTGTAGAAGGTGGCATAGCCAAGCCGCCCGCCCAGGATGATGCCCAGCGTGCAATAGACGAACAGATCGTCGGCATGGCGCTGCGCCATTGGGCTGCCGGGCGCCTTCACCATTTTGGTCAGGTGCCAATATCCCAGCGCGATGCCGCACAGATAGGCCAGCGAATAGAAGCGCAGGGTAAAAAAGCCGAGATCGATGCCCGGCCGCAGGCCGAGATTCTCCCAGCGAATCGCTTCGCTGGCTGCGGCGGTCAACATATCGATCATCGGCTGGACGCTCCCCTCAGGATGGGCGCGGCTTTGCCACCAAACGGCGCGGGCGCAAAGGGGTGCATTTGCGCGGGCGAAGGCGACCGCCCCCATTTGCAACCTCCCGCGATCCGACTATCTCTTGCAGGGTGAGCCTGATCCGTATCCCCAACCAGCGCGCCGTGATCGACCGGCGCAAGCTTGCGGCCGCAATATCGACCACCATGGCGGAACAGGGGCCAGATTGCGGCCGGCAAGCGGTCGTGGAACTGCTGCGCCAGGCGATGGCGGACGGCCGGGCGGAACTGGCCCGCCGCCTGACGGAAAAACCCTCCGCCGGGCATGAGATCACGCATGGCCACGCCTTCCTGATCGACCAGCTTATCCGCGTGCTGCACGATCATGTGATCGCGGATATCCACCCCGCGGGCGAAGCCGATGCGGACCGGCTGACACTGATTGCGGTCGGCGGATACGGGCGGGGGGAAATGGCGCCCCATTCCGATGTCGATATCGCCTTCATCACACCGCGCAAGACGACGCCCTGGGCGGAACGGGTGATCGAGGCGCTGCTCTATTACCTCTGGGATCTCAGCCTGAAGGTCGGCCATTCCAGCCGCTCGCTGGACGATATGGTGCAGATGGCGAAATCCGACCTGACGATCCGCACCGCCATTCTGGAAGGGCGGTATCTGTGGGGCGATCAGGAGCTCTATGACGAAGCGAGCCGGCGCTTCTGGAGCGAGGTGGTCCCCGGATCTGAAGCGCAATTCGTGTCGGAAAAGCTCGCCGAACGCAGCCAGCGGCACAAAAGGATGGGCGACACCCGCTATGTCGTCGAACCCAATGTGAAGGATGGCAAGGGCGGGTTGCGCGACCTGCAGACGCTCTACTGGATCGGCAAATATATCCACCATGTGCGCAATGCGAACGAACTGGTCGATGTCGGCCTGCTGACGCAGAAGGAATATCGCACCTTCCGCCGGGCGGAAAGCTTCCTGCTGGCGGTGCGCTGCCACCTCCACACCATCGCTCGCCGGGCGGAGGATCGGCTGACCTTCGACCTGCAACGCGAAGTGGCGCGGCGCATGAACTTCGCCGATCGTCCGGGCAAGAGCGCGGTCGAACGCTTCATGCAGTTCTATTTCCTGCAGGCCCAGCATGTCGGGCATCTGACCGCGGTGTTCCTCGCCCATATTCACGAGGAAATGGGCCACCGCCGCCGCCCGCGCGGCTTGCTGGCTGCCTTCCGCAGCCGCCCGCGGGAATTCAAGGGCTACAAGATCGATGGCGGCCGCATTCGCGCGCCGGGCGACGACTGGTTCCAGAAGGATCCCGTCCGGCTGATCGAACTGTTCCAGATCGCGGAGGAGGAAGGGCTGGAAATCCATCCCACCACCATCCGCATGGTGCGCCGCGATGCCGGGCTGGTCGATGCCGAACTGCGCAAGGATACGCGCGCCAACGCCTTGTTCCTCAAGCTGCTGACCGGGCGCCGCGACCCGGAAACCGTGCTGCGCTGGCTGAACGAGGCTGGCGTGTTCGGCCGCTTCGTGCCGGATTTCGGCAAGGTCAACGCGCAGATGCAGTTCGACATGTATCACCACTACACCGTCGACGAGCACACGATCCGCGCCATCGGCCTGCTGGCGCGGATCGAGCGCGGCGACCTGCAAGGCGATCACCCGCTCGCTACTGAGCTGATCCCCAAGCTCGCCAGCAGGCGCGTCCTCTATGTCGCCACGCTGCTGCACGATATCGCCAAGGGCCGGCGCGGCGACCATTCGGTGCTGGGCGCGGAAGTGGCGCTGAAACTCTGCCCGCGCTTCGGCCTGGACGAGAATGAAACGGAGCTGGTGAGCTGGCTGGTCCGCTGGCACCTTCTGATGAGCGCCACCGCTTTCAAGCGCGACCTGTCCGACCCCAAGACGATCGACGATTTCGTGGGGCAGGTGCAGACGCTGGAACAGCTGCGGCAGCTGACGGTGCTCACCATTGTCGACATACGCGCGGTCGGCCCCGGCATCTGGAACAGCTGGAAGCGCCAGCTTCTGGGCGAATTGTACGAATTGTCGGAAGAACGGATGCGGCTCGGCCACAAGCGGCGCGGGCGGGCCGACATGGTTGCCGCGAAGAAGGAGCGTGTGGCCGCCCTGCTGGGCGACAAGGCGCATATGATAGAGGCGCAGAACGACCGGTTCGACGATGCCTATTGGATCGCGGAGCCGGAGGATATCATCGCGATCAACCTGCCGCATTATCACGAGGCGAGGCGGCTGGAGCATGCCCTGTCGATCCATGCGCAATATTACCCCGCGCGCGGCGCCACGCTCGTCACCGTGATCGGCGACGATCATCCCGGCCTGTTCTATCGCATCGCCGGCGCGGTCAATCTGGCGGGCGCCAATGTCATCGATGCGCGCATCCACACCACGCGGGTCGGCAAGGCGGTCGACAATTTCCTGGTGCAGGACCCGCTCGGCCAGCCATTCCGGGAGCCGAACCAGCTCGAACGGCTGGAAGCATCCATCCGCGATGCGCTCGCCAACCGGATCGAACTGGTGCCGCAACTGGCCAGGCGCCCGCTGCCACGGCCGCGCGCCGCCAGCTTCGACGTGCGGCCGCAAGTCTATTTCGACAATCAGGCGTCGAACCGTTTCACGGTCGTGGAAGTCAATGCGCGCGACCGGCCGGCGCTGCTCAACCGGCTTGCCCGCGCCCTGTTCGAATGCCGCCTGATGGTCAATTCAGCCCACATCACCCAATTCGGGGAGCGGGTGGTCGATACGTTCTACGTCACCGACCTGCTCGGCGGGAAAGTGACGGGCAAGGACAGGCTCCAGCAAATTGAGGATGCGATGTTGGATGCCGCCGGCGAGGATGCCGCCGCTGCGGCCGCGTGACTATTCCGAATCGGGAAGAATCCCAGCAGAATTACGGCTCCACGCACGATTCTGTCGCCATGAGCGCAGATCGCATGTCTCTTTATTTCCTCCGTTGACCAAAAAGTTCCCTTTCCGTTAACCATTCGTCGTTGCGAAAGGTGAACCTGGCTGATGCTAATCGCTCAGGCAGTGACAGGGCTCACTTTCGTTGCAAGGAAGGCCTTGGGTCTTGGGGCGCTCACGGACGACAGGGATCGACTCATGTTCGAATATGGCGCGCTTGCTGCTGACCGGTTCTCGCCTCTGGATCAGTTATCGTCGTGGAACGAGCACACGCTTTTTCGCCGCTTCATGACGGACGCTTATGAGGGCGAGGCGGGTATTATTGAGATACGACTTGCGGTTAGTCTTCAGGACAAGGCGCAGGCCCGCACATTATTGAATCGCATGTATGCCTCGCGCGGATATGGTGAGGATCATAATCTTTCCGATCAGCCGGGCAGTGCCACGTTTCTTGTCCTGGCGGATGGCGTGGCAGTCGGCACGCTTACCCTCACGGTCGATTCGGCGCCTCCCTCCGGTCCGGGGATGGGGATCGATGCGACTTTCCCGGAAGAACTCGCGCTTCACCGCGCGCGGGCCGGCAGCAGCCTGTGCGAACTCACCCGATTTGCGATCGACTGGTCCCGCCATTCCAAGCCGCTGCTCGCTGCGCTGTTTCACGTGATCTTCACCTACGGCACGCAGCGCCACAATTGCACCGATCTGTTCATCGAAGTGAACCCGCGCCATGTCCGCTTCTACGAAGTGATGCTGGGTTTCGCGCGCGTGGGAATGATGAAGACCAACAGCTCCGTATCCGCCCCGTCCCAGCTGATGCGGCTGACCGTGGCTGATATCGGGCGCTACATCCGGATCTATGCGGGGCAAGACCGCAATGCCGGTCACTCCCTCTATCCGTATTTCTTTTCCGCGGCAGACGAACAGGCCTTGCGTGAAAGGATCATGGGCCTGCCGGCCGATGGGGACATCGCGGCAATGTATCCCGGCCATGAAGACGTAGCGACCATCATGCGCGATCCCGAGGATTTCCGTGAGGCGGTGGCCGCCTGATCCGTCCCTTTCGGCACGGTGTGAGAGGCTTGCCGCCGTGCATGCACGAGCATGCTATTGCCCTGATCGAGAAGCCAATAAGGCAAAGCAGCTCAGCGGGGCCGGGGCCGGGGCCGGGGCCGGGGCCGGGGCCGGGGCCGGGGCCGGGGCCGGGGCCGGGGCCG